>Ga0209080_1000514_pt1 | contig 25516 bp, 27 predicted proteins | sample JNZ110809AmetaG_FD_184123 | JGI IMG/M metagenome (GOLD analysis project Ga0209080, IMG submission 184123) | Hot spring microbial communities from Jinze hot spring, China to study Microbial Dark Matter (Phase II) - JNZ 110809A (SPAdes) (version 3) ...
CATCAGTATTAGGTGACAGAGCTCACGAACCTCGTTTAAGGGAATGGGACAGCTACTCTTGAAGAGATCAACTTCTCCCTTGCCATAAGCTCCGCTCAGCTCTGGAATTGCTACGATTACTTTCCAATCCGGAAATTCGAGATGCGAAATAATAGGTGCGGGTTTCGCCTTCGATACAGAGGATGGCAAGAAACCCTTTTTCTCCTCCCAACGATGCCCACCATCTACGATGAATCCGCCGTGCTCAAAAACCGCAACACCGATTCCAGAAGTACCACCTCTCTCAACAATCGTTGCAATCTCTCTGATACTCAACTCGAGATCGTAGATCTCCGAATACGCTTTTCCAACAGCCAGAGATATCTGGGTCCCACTTCCAAGCCCTACGTGGGCTCGATAGTCTGAAAGAACTTCAATTTCGATTCCTCGTCCAAAACTATCTTTCAACTTCTTGGAAACTTTTTCGAATCTTTCGAAATTCCTGGTTTTCCCAACTATTTTGATTTCATCGCTTTCCTTGGCAGTAATCTCGACGGAGGGCTCATCTATTGCAAATCCAACGCCTCCATCGACTCTTCCAATGGTTCCGTTTAGATCGATGAGTGTAACGTGGATTCTCGCTCCAGTTTTAACTCGCATGAATAAAGTTGGGGAAAAAGATTAAAAGCTTTAGCCAAAGCGACTGTGTGGAAGAAAAGGTGATCGAAAAATTGTCGGAAATGCTTTCCCAGAGGAGCGTTGTAACACTTGAGGAGCTGAAGGTTAAGGCTACACGTGCGTCTTTAAAAGCCCTTGGGCTTGGGGTCGTGAATCTTGAGAAAGAGAGTCTTGATGAGATTGCTTGCAGTTTTGTCGATTGCCCCTTGAGCTTGAAAAGTATGCACTTCTCCGAGAAAGTCGAATTCAACGGCGTCGAATTTTATCATCTCCACACAAAAGTGCCGAGTAGGGAAGAAGTTGCATTTGCCTACGAAGAATACGTCCGTGCTAAGGATTTCCTCGGCAAACTCGAAAAAATGTTCGAAACGATGGACAAGTTCTTTGTTGATTACTCGAAACAGGGGCAATACTTGAGGGTTTACTCGAAAAGAAATCGATACGCAGTCTTCTTCACGACAATAAGAGATTGCTATGAGGACGTCGAAGTTCACACAGAAATTGCCAAGAGCTACGAGGGAGAATACGTGGTGGTTGTGAAAGTCGAAGATAAGCTCGACGAGTTTTTGAAGTTTTTTAAGGCTCATTCTGAGAAAGTAAAAAGAGCGAACGCAAAGATATGGGTCGTGAACCCAGATAAAATGAGCGTCGACCCATTCATTGGATATCCGAAGGATCTCTCACTTATTTCGAGGTTTAAGAATCCGAGATTTGCGACGCAGATAAATTCGCTTTGGAGAGTAAAAGTGGATGAGATTGATTAGCTTCGCAGATACTCGAGCGCTGTCTTAACGTCTACGTTCTCATGGACTATCATCGCGATCGCTCTTGTCATTTTCGTTGGATTCTCGGCTTGGAATATGTTTCTCCCTATCGCAACCCCCCTCGCTCCGGCGTCCATAGCCATGCGCACCATCTGCAAAAGTTCTTCATCGCTACTCATCCTTGGCCCACCTGCGATCACAACTGGCACCGGACAACCCTCAACGACCTTTTTGAAGCTCTCAACATCTCCGGTGAAGTTTGTCTTGACTATGTCCGCACCGAGCTCAGCGCCAACCCTTGCAGCGAGCGCTACTGCTTTCGCATCAAATTGATTCACTTTTTCTCCACGCGGATACATCATCGCGAGCAGGGGCATTCCCCAATCTGAGCAAATCTTCGCAATTTCTCCCAAGCTTTTAAGCTGTTCCGCTTCTGTTTTGCTTCCCACGTTTACGTGAACGCTCACAGCGTCTGCACCAAGCTTAATCGCCTCCTCAACAGTGCAAACAAGCACTTTTTCGTTCGGATCCGGCGAAAGTGTCGTCGAAGCGCTGAGGTGGATTATAAGTCCAACGTCTTTTCCGTAGCCACGATGTCCGTAGGCAACAATACCCTTGTGCACAACAACTGCGTTCGCTCCACCCTCTGCAACTGCATTTATCGTTTTTGCTAGGTTCACGAGCCCCTCTATAGGTCCCATCGAGACACCGTGGTCCATTGGAACTATCACGGTGTTCTTTGTGTTTCTGTTGATGATGCGTTCCAGTCTTATCTTCTTCCCAATCATGTCAGTTAGTTTCAAAGTAGCAATATAAACTTTTTCTTTTGTTTTCATCTTGGATGATTGTTAAATAAATTTATAATTATACAAAAAGCTATTTATGTTAGCAATGCAGTGAATTTGTGGACGTCCAAACAGCCTTTTCGAAATTCACGAAGATCGAAGTCCATCCCGAAATTTTGGAGATTTATCGCTATGACTTTTCTCTCATACCAAAGCCACTTTTGAAGTTTGTAAAAAAACCTTTGATCGTTGTTCAGCCGAACAAGATTGATGATTTGGTTCGAATTCTTGAGATCTGTGAGAGATTTGGGTTATCGATCGTACCGCGAGGTTCCGCAACTTCTGCTTACGGTGGTTGTGTCCCGCTTAAGGAGTGCGTCGTCATAGATTTCAAGCGAATTTCGAACTTTGAGTTTCGGGAAAATGTAGTAGTCGCAGAAAGTGGAGCGATTTGGATGGAAATAGAGAGACATGCAAATAAGATTGGGAAAGCTTTGCGGGTTTATCCGACAAGTGCTTTGGTTTCGACAGTCGGAGGTTGGATTGCACAAAGTGGTTACGGGATTGGGAGCCTTCGGTATGGTGGGATTGGGGACAATTTAGAGTGGATAGAAGTCGTTGATTTTAAGGGGCTAAGAATTGTGAAAGGCAGAGACTTAAGGCATTACGTTGGTGCATTCGGAACCACAGGCTTAATCGCAAGAGCTTGCATAAGACTGAGAGAAAACAGTGAAATTAGAGCTAAAGCTATTGCCTGTAAGTTCAGTGACGCAATTTCGAGGCTTGAAAACGCTTACCACGCAACCTTTAAAGATTCAAGGCTAATGCAGATGGAGGGTTACGATGCGCAAGACACGCTGTTGCTTTGTTCCGAGAACGTCGAAGGCAACGAGCTTGGTGAAAAGATGTGGGCGAGAAGACTTACACCATTAAGGATTGCGAGCAAGGGAAAAAGGGTGTTCCTTGAAGTAGCTGTTCCCTACGAAAAAGCTACGGATTTCTACGAAAATGCAAGAAGAGTTGCGGAAGGAGTTGAAGCGATTTTCTCGAAAGATTGCGTTGTATTTCTTGGAAGCTTTAGTGCTAACTACAAAAACATAATCAAAGCGCTGAAGTTTGTCAGAATTGCAGAAAAACTCGAAGGAAAAGTCTACGCAACCGGAATGCTGTTCTCTCACAAGTCCAGCAAAGAACTCCGAGACTTTAAAAGGAAAGTCGACCCCAAAGATCTTCTCAATCCGAAGAAACTTGAGCCAAACGTCTTTTCGAGGATTATTGGAGTTTTGGAGAGATTTTTATGAACAAGTGCATAAATTGTGGACTCTGCAAAGTCTGTCCAACTTTTGCAGTTGAGAAAATCGAGTCCACGTCACCAAGAGGCAAAGTTATTCTCTCTAAGCGGGGAAGAATCGATAAAAGGATCGTGCGGGATTTCTTTAAGTGCACACTTTGCGGGCTTTGCGAAGTTGTTTGCCCTGTAAATCTGAAGCTTGTTGAGCTTTGGGAGAAGAAGAGAGAAGAGTTTACGGAGAAAAAATTTGCACCACTCCCAATTCACAAAAAGCTCGGAGAGATTACGTTAAAATACTTCAATCCATACAGTGGGCAACCAGAGAAAAGAGCGAACTGGCTCGATTTTAGCGTTGGAAACTCAAAAACCCTATACTTTGCTGGATGCACACCAAGCTATAAGCTACAGAACATTGCGAGATCTTCTGCAAGAGTGCTTAGAGAACTTGGAGTGGAATTCACGATTCTTGGCTCTTCAGAGTTTTGTTGTGGTTCTCCTTTTTTGAGGACTGGTCAAAGGAACGTTGGTAGGCTTCTCTTCGAGAAAAACTTCAGAGCTTGGCAGAGAGCTGGAATTGAAGAAGTTATCACATCCTGTCCCGGATGTTTCAAGACAATCTCCCACGACTATCCGAAGCTCGCAAGAGAGCTTGGATATGAGTTTGAGATAGAAGTGAAGCACATCTCAATGGTTCTGGCTGATAATATAAAAGGAGACCTTGGCATTAGAGCAACTTACCATGATCCATGTCATCTTGGGAGGCATATGAACGTTTACGAGGAGCCGAGGAAAGTCATAAGGAGAGCAGGAATCGATCTCGTGGAGATGGAGAGGAACAGGGAGTATTCACTATGCTGTGGCGCTGGCGGAGGGCTTAGGAGTCAGTTTAGAGAGATCTCGATTTCGATCTGCGAGGAGAGGATAAAAGAAGCTCTCTCAACCGGAACAAATGTTTTGATAACTTCTTGCCCATTTTGCGAATACAACTTCACAAGAGTTGGCGGAAAAAGGATCAAAGTTTACGATTTATCCGAGATAGCAGAAATGACACTCTTTCGATGAACCCTTGCCTTTTTCCGTCGAACAAGGCGTTTAGGATTGCGCTTTTATCTGCGGATTCGAGGTAATTGATAACGAGCCCCAAATGCTTTGCGCAATGCGCATCGCTTCCGCCGATACCGTGTTTTTTGAATCTCTTTGCGAAGAAGTTCGCAAGGAAGTTGAAGTAGTTCTTTGCGTTGAAAACTTCTATGCAGTCAGCAAACTTGAAATCGCTAACCCTTATCGTTCCATTTCTCAAAAAGTCGAAGGGGTGTGCCAATACTGAAATTCCTCCAATTTCTCGGACTCTTTTACAAGTCTCCTCCATCGAAAGATTTGCTTCGATTTCTTGGAAAATTCCATAGGCAAGAAGATGCCCTGAGCGTGTGGAAACCTCAACTCCTGGAACTACAATGATCTCAAGTTTTTCTGCTTCAACGAGTTCTATAGCACTGAGAGAGCCGTTTAAGGTGTCGTGGTCTGTGATCGAGATGATTTCGATCCCTTTTTTTATAGCCTCTCTCACGAGCTTTTCCACGCTATCCAAGCCGTCGCTATAGCGAGAATGCACATGGAGCTCCGCTTTTAGCACAATATCATTCTTGGGTTTATATACTTTCATAGTAGCTCCGCTATACCAACGGTCGGAATCAGAACGATGATCCCTGCGATCAGTATTCCGAGAAGAATCGCAATCGAAGCCTTTAGATTGTTCAGCCCGAGGAGAAAAGCTAAAAGCGAAGCAGTCCAAGCACCTGTCACTGGAAGAGGAATTGCGACGAATAACGTTAAGCCGAGATATCCGTATTTCTCAACGATTTCACGCCTTTTCTCAACTCGGAGATGGATAAATTCGTAGATTGCCCAAAGCGTTCTGAACCTTTTTGCAATTTCGAGCAGTTTGTTTAGAAGGAGTAATAGAAACGGCACAGGCAAGAAATTGCCGAAAATCGCTAGCGTGTAAGCTTCCCACGGCTTGAAACCATAGTATATCGCAACAGGTATCCCAGCTCGAAGCTCAAAAATCGGTAGTGCGGAGATCAGGATCACGTAAAGCGATTCCATCTTCTATCCCCTTCACGATTTTCCAGAGAATTTCGTTGTAGATGCAATCAACCCCCATCTCTTTGCATTTTTCAACGATCGCACCGTTTATAAAATCCACTTCCGTCCTTTTTCCACGAAGCACGTCTTGGAGCATCGACGATTTGTTCTTTGCAGTCATCTTTGCAACCTTTAAGACTTCATCAAATGCGTTGAACTCGTAGCCGAGTTTTCTCATTAGCATCTCGCCTTCTTTCGCAACTCTCTCCGCGATTTTTCGCAGATTCTCGTTCTCAACTACGAAGCCGTTGCTAACTCTGCATATTGCAGTTAATGGATTTATAACCGAGTTCACGATAGCTTTAGCCCAGACTCGAAATTCGATGTCGTCAACGATTTCAACGCTGAAACCCGCATCTCTTAAGACGTTTGCCACGATCTCTGCATCGTTTTGCTTTGGGAGGTAAACGACACCTTTTCCAGCGTAAACGACTTTTCCATAATCTGCCAAGTTTGCACCGTAACTCGTTACTCCACGAACAACTCTTTTAACATGTTTTCTTAGGATATCCTCAACTCCTATTCCATTCTGAAGCGTGCAAACGATCCCGGGATCAACTTCGCTCAAAGCTTTTGCTGCAACGTTGCTATCGTATGCTTTGACTGTGAAAAAAGTGACGTCTGCGTTCACAGGTTTTTCAACAGCTTTAACGCTCAGTTCTGCATGGATAAGCCCGGTTATCACAAGTTTTTTTCTTAAAGCTTCGAGCTGTTTACCTCTTGCAACGAAAACGACATCCTTTCCAGACATCTGCAGTAATCCACCGATTAGAGACCCTAACGCTCCCGCCCCCATTATCTGGATCATCGAGCGATTTTTTGCACAAGAAATATTAATCTAATGCAAACGCAGAGTTGTGATCACGCCTTGGGAAGTTGAGGGAGTTGTCGATTATCGAAGGCTAATTGAGGACTTTGGGCTCTCTGATTTCTCGGAATTGCGCAACTCAATTCCGAATGCACACAAACTAATGCGCCGTGGTGTTATATTTGCTCACAGAGACTACGAGAGAATACTGGAAGCGATGAAGAGAAAAGAGACGTTCGCAGTTATGTCAGGCTTCATGCCTTCGGGAGAGATTCACTTTGGGCACAAGATGACGATGGATGAAATAGTCTGGCACCAAAAAATGGGTGCAAAAGCCTTTGTGGCGATTGCAGACATGGAGGCGCACTTGGTTCGAGGAATAACCTGGGATAAGACCAAGGAAATCGGGATGAAATACGTGAAGAGCATAATCGCGCTCGGGCTCGAAAAGAACGCTACGATCTACTTCCAGTCAAGGAATAATCTTGTGAAAGATCTCGCCTACGAGCTCTCTTCTAAGGTGAACTTCAACGAAATGAAGTCTATTTACGGATTCGCTGGTGATACGAGCGTTTCAAAAGCGATAGTTTCGCTAATACAGTCTGCGGACATTCTTCATCCTCAACTTGAGGAGTTCGGAGGTCCTAAAGCTGTTGTCGTTCCAGTTGGTGCAGATCAAGACCCGCATCTCCGGCTGACGAGGGATTTGGCTTCGAGGATGAACTTGTTCTCGATCGAAAAAATTGAAAAAGGTGTCAGAGTGCGATGCAAAAAGAACGATCTTCTTGAGAAAGTTGCAAGGCTTGGGTTTGAAACAAAGAAGTTCTCAGGACACGTTGATGTTTTTGGAAGCGAGGAAGAGATTGAGAGAGAAGTTAGAAAGCTTGAAGTCGAGTTAGGCGGATACGCTTTTATTCCACCGAGTTCAACCTATCACAGATTCACGACTGGGCTAATGGGGGGAAAGATGAGCTCAAGCAAACCAGAGAGCTACATTTCACTTTTTGAGAAGCCAGAAATTGCGGTTAAAAAGCTTAGGAGTGCTTTTACTGGTGGTAGAGCGACAGTGGAGGAGCAAAGGAAGTTTGGTGGAATTCCAGAGAACTGCGTTGTTTTTGAGTTTTACTCCTTCCATTTAGTCGAAGATGACAAAGAGCTCGAGAGAATTAGAGAAGACTGCAGAAGTGGCAAAATACTATGCGGGGAATGCAAGAAATACGCAGAAGGCCTTTTACTTGAATTCCTCAAGGAGTATAAGGAAAAAGTAGACGAGGCGGAATCGAAACTCGGAGACTACGAAATCATAGGTTAACTACAATTTTTCCGAGCTTCACGTATGCAGTTGGGATTCCGAGTTTTTCAGCCTTTTTTCTGAGCTCTTTGTCGTTCGTTACTATTGGAGATCGCATCTTCCTCGCAACTTCGAGGATCCCAACGTCACCGCTTTCGCTCTCGACGATCTCTGCTTTTTCGACAATCTTCAAAGCAACCCTAACTGCGATTTTGTCTTCTCCGCTCAGCCTTTTTTCAAGACTCTTCAGCTCATCGATCACTACTTTCGGTAGCACGATTTTGAACTCGCTCAAGTCAACTTTGTTCTTCACAGCATATATGAGCGCGTTTGTGTCAAACACTACGCAATTACTCCTGAACCTATTAACCTCCATCTCCCTCCAACTCTTCTGCTGATCGCAACTCTCCATCCTCCCTCTGCGCAGACGGGGCGCCTTAGGTTGACTTCTACGATCTCGTTCCTCACAGACTTCACGTCTCCTAAGGTGATAGCAGTTCCGACTGCGAGCATCAAAGGCTCGTTTGTTTTTATCTTCTCAACTTTTAAGCTCTCCTCAAGACCAACGACGTTTTCAAACAGCTGGACTTCCATTGTGAACTCTCTGAGCACCGGTGGTAGCTCGTTTGGATGCCCCAAAACGTTTCCGACCATGTTGTCCGCCTTGGTTAAGAATGGATCGAGCTTTGTTGCAACCCCTATAAGCCCACCGGGTGTCGCTTCTTCGATAAACTTTCCTGAAGCCATTATGCTCTCAACTGTAGTTGTGATAGGGTTCCAGTCTCTTTCCCCTTTTATGCCTGGTCTTATCTCGATCTCTTCGCCCACTCTTAGCTTGCCTCTCATCAAGCTTCCGCCAAGAACGCCGCCGAGCAAGTTCTCAGGCTTCGTTTTTGGTTTGTTAACATCGAAGCTCCTTGCAACTTGCATAAGTGGTGGCGACTTTAGATCTCTTGGGGGAGTTGGGATTGTTTCCTCGATTGTTTTGATCAGCGCATCTATGTTTACCTTTTGCTGTGCGGAAATCGGAATTATCGGTGCATTTTCAGCAATAGTTCCACGAACGAACTCTTTTATCTCCCGGAAGTTCTCCAAAACTCTTTCTCTCGGAACGATGTCGATTTTGTTCTGCACGATCACAACCCTCTTTATTCCGATGACTTCTAAGGCGGAGAGATGTTCTCTTGTCTGGGGTCTTGGACATTTCTCGTTCGCCGCAATCACGAGAATTGCACCATCCATTAGCGCAGCACCGCTTAGCATGGTAGCCATCAGCATCTCATGCCCGGGGCTGTCGACGAAGCTGACCGTGCGAAGAATTTCGGTTTCAACGCCATGTATTGGGCAAACCGCTTCGGTTGTGAACGCTTCGACCCCTTTGCACTCCGGGCATTTTCTAAACGTTGCATCCGCATAGCCAAGCTTTATCGAAATCCCCTTCTTTATCTCTTCACTGTGTCTATCCGTCCAAACACCACTGAGTGCAGCGACAAGAGTAGTTTTTCCGTGATCAACATGACCAACGATTCCGATGTTGACTTCGGGAAGCGGGATTTCTTTCATGGCAAAAGCTTAACGCTTTGTTTAAAACTTTTGTGATTACTTTTCCTTCGCTTTCATGAGAAGCCAGGAATTTTCTCCGAGTTTCTCGAATTTAAGCAAAACGTAAACTCCTCGCAACTTGGTTCCGTGGGCTTTGAACTTTATCTCGTTCTCAGTTTTTTTGAGGAGCTCGTATTCTCCTTTGTCCCAGATTTTAACAACTCCTTTCCCGTAGCCCTCTTCGATAACTCCTTCGAAGTCCATGTATTCGATGCTATGATCCTCGACTTGGATTGCAAGCCTTTTTTCGCCCTCTTCTGGAAATCCCTTTGGGATGGCCCAACTTTTCGCAACTCCGTCCATTTCTAAGCGAAGATCGAAGTGGTGGCGTTTTGCAAAATGTTCTTGGATGCAGAACTTCACCACGGCACCTCCTTGAGTTTTAGCTTGAAAGCCATAAAATTCACCACAACGTGAAGCGGTGGCGTGATTATGAACGCAATCGCAATCTCTACGATACTGAAAAGCTTCCAGAACGCAGGTGTAAGCGAGGCGATCGCAATTGCGAATACGAGGAAAGAAATCTGATCCAGAACCGGAAAACTCTCGCCACGTTTGAAATTGAAGCGACGCTTGACAAAGCTACCCACCAAATCGCCGAACATGGCGCCGAAAGCCAATGCGAGTGCGAGCGAGAAGAACTCGAAGTAGTTCATTGAGCTGAAAATAAAGACTCCAAAGACGTTTTCGAGAATTCTTTGCAAATTTGCAATGAAAATACCGCCAAGAATCCCCCCAAAGAATCCTGAGAACGTTTTTCCCTCACCAAGAATCCTTTTTCCGTCGAAGAAGTTTTTCCCGAAGTCCATCGGCTTAACGCCCCCTAAGATGACTGCGAAGTTGTTCGGAATGTATGCTGGGAGCAAAAGCCAAATTGTTCTTGCAATGACATCAAGCATCGCAAACACCTTTCCAATCGCAGTTTTTGCATGCAAAAGCTCTCCATTCCCCCAAGATTTTGGGAATTCTTTCTTTTAAATCACTCCAATTAATCTTTTCGCCAATTTTAAGCCTTAAAAGACTCAGTGCAAACTCATCGAGTTCTCTAACTTCTTTTTCGGAGTTTTCGGAGTAGTTGCAAAAGCCAGCGTTGTGCGGGCAAAATTTGCAAACTTCATCAATACCATCCACGATTTCGATGACGTCAACGGTGGCGAGAATCCTTTGCAGGTTTTTTACAAACTTTTCATCGTATCCCTGCCCCTTGAAGAAGTGTAGGCAAATCAAATGATGCCCTCGAAGCTTGTGCATGAAGAATGTCTGTGGAAGTTTAAACTTTTTTGCTTTAGGCTTTATTTTCGCAATCTTTTTAACTTCTCCATGATATCATTTTCTATGCTAATCGAAGTTCGCTTCCATGGACGTGGAGGACAAGGAGTTGTCACTGCTGCAGACTTTCTAGCGATCGCGGGATTCAAGGAAGGCTACTACACACTCTCATTTCCCACATTCGGGGCGGAAAAAAGAGGAACTCCAGTTGCATCGTTTCTCAGAATTTCTGATGAGCCAATCGTCGTTAGAGATGAAATCTACTATCCAGACTACGTCGTGGTCTTAGATCCGAGCGTTCTTGAGTCTGTGAACGTAGTCTCGGGTTTGAAAGAAACCGGGATGCTGATTGCAAACTACCCAAAGGGTGTGGAGGATCTGAAAGCTGTTGTAAAAACAAACGCCAAAGTCGCGACAATAAATGCGACGAAGATCGCAATGAAGATCTTGGGAAGACCGATAACAAACACGACAATGGTCGGAGCTTTTGCGGGAGCTACGAATCTTTTCAAGCTCGAAACGCTGATGGAAACTGTAGAAGAAGTGTTCGAAGGCTCATTGGCTGAGAAGAACAAGCTCGCAATAGAGGAGGCTTATAAGTTCATGAGGGAGGTGTGCAGATGAAGATAAAGCTGAACATCGGCGCAATTTCAGAGCCTTTGCAGTCTGAGAACTTCAAAACTGGCGACTGGGGAACAGAATGGGCGGTCGTAGACAAGGAAAAGTGCGCCGCATGCAAGGTTTGTGAGCAATATTGCCCAGAGGGATGTATAGAGGTTGTAGAGCTCAACGAAGAGAAGTTCGCAGTTGTTGATTACAACTACTGCAAGGGTTGCGGAGTTTGTGCTTCGGTTTGCAAGTTTGAAGCGATAAGAATGGAGCTGAAGGAGCTATTCAAGATCGAAGTGTGTTGAGGTGAGAGGATGAAAAAAGTTGTGCGTGGCTTTTACTCTATAGCTTACGCCGTGAAACTCTGCAAGCCAAACGTTATCTGCGCTTATCCAATCAACCCTCAAACCGAGATAGTCGAGAATCTCGCAGAGATGTATGCGAATGGTGAGCTTGGAAACTGTAGATACATAACCGCAGAATCTGAGTTCGCTGCTGCGAGTATTCTCGTCGGCGCATCTGCTGCAGGGGCGAGAACGTTTACCGCTACTTGTAGTCAAGGACTTATCTTGATGAGCGAAGTTCTCTACAACGCAGCAGGAATGCGACTGCCGATAGTCATAGCGAACCCGAATCGTGCTTTGTCTGCACCTTTGAGCATCTGGAACGATTTGCAAGACAGTATGGCTCTCAGGGATGCTGGCATCATTCAGGTTTACGTTGAGAGCAATCAAGAGGCGCATGATATGATTCCACAGGCTTACAAGATTGCGGAGAACAAGAGGGTCATGTTGCCGTTCATGCTATGTCTCGATGGTTTTAAGCTGACCCATGCGTATGAGCCGATCGACTTGCTCGATCAAGAGCTTGTGGACAACTTTTTGCCACCCTACACGCCACAGGCTTATTTAACCACCAAGAGACCGCTTGCCTTTGGCTGCTACGCTCCACCGCACATATACATGGAGTTCAGAGTTGCGATGCAGAACGCAATGGAAAGGGCGAAGGACGTGATGGCAGGTGTGTTCAAAGAGTGGGCCGAAGTCTTCGGAAGGGACTGGGGAGGGCATGTAGAAGTCGTTTATCCAGATGCGAAGAACTTCGTGGTCGCAATGGGCTCGCTCGTAGGACTCTTGAGGAAAGTTGTTGACGAGCTTAGAAAAGAAGGGCTTAGCTTGGGACTTGTGAAGCTCAGAACTTTCCGACCGTTCCCAGTTGAAGAGTTGAGAAAAGCACTCGGCAATGCGGAGAAAATAATCGTCATAGACAGATCTGTAAGTTTTGGATATGAGGGAAATTTGTCGATTGAGCTAAAATCTGCGCTTTACGGCTTTTCGGCAGAGATAATTCCGATGATCCTCGGACTTGGAGGTCGAGACGTTCCAAAGGACTTTTTGGAAAAACTGCTCAGGGATGCGGTATTGGGAAGGGAGAAGGGAGGATTCAAGGGATACAAGGAATTTGAGGAGGTGATACCATGAGATTCTTCGGCAGAGGTCATGGTGCTTGTCAAGGTTGCGGTTTAGTGATCGCAGTCAGAAACGTGCTCGACGCTCTCGAAGGAAAGTGCTTTGTCGTGAACCCAACAGGCTGCCTCGAGATAATAAGTTCGCAGTATGGAAGAAACGCTTGGAACGTGCCCTACATTCATTCACTCTTCGACAACGCAGCTGCGGTTGCAAGCGGAATCGCGGAAGCGTTGAAAGCACTGGGCAGAGAGGATGAAGGAAAAGTCGTTGTTTTAGCTGGCGATGGTGCAACTGCGGACATAGGATTAACTCTGCATGGAATGTTTGACAGAAATCACGATGTCATCTACATTTGCCTTGACAACGAAGCCTACCAGAACACTGGTCACCAGCAAAGCGCTTTGACACCATTTGGGGAGGCGACAACGACGACACCAGCGGGAAAACTTTCGTTGGGAAAAATGAGAAAGAAGAAAGACATGGTCGCAATAGCTTTGGCTCACGGATCGCCTTACGTTGCAACTTCGAGCGCGGTTTTGCCAGCAGACATAAGAAGGAAAGTCAAGAAGGCTGCGAGCATTGAAGGGGCTAAGTATATTCAGATACACTGTCCTTGCGTTACTGGCTGGGGAATAGACGGGAAAGACGTTGTTAGAGTAGGAACACTGGCAATAGAAACTGCCTTGTATCCGATTGTTGAGTTTGAGAGAGGGAAGCTCGTTACCGTTAGAAAAGTGAAGGACAGAAAGCCAGTCGAGGAGTATCTCAAGCTTCAGCGTAGGTTTAGGCATTTGTTCACGAGCCCAGAAGGTAAGAAGGTAATTGCAGAGATTCAGAAGATCGCGGATGAGAACGCAAAACGCTACGGGATAGATCTCAAGAAGTAGTAGAATCGAAACGCTTAAATCCCAATTATTAACTTTTTCTATGAGGATTTTGGAACCTGCTAAGATAGCGGATTTAATGGTTCCGAATCGAGTCGTTCTCCCCGCGATGGCGATGAATCTGGCGAGAGAGGGCTATGTAACAGAGAAGATGATCGAACACTACACGAAATTCGCCAAGAACTCGATTGGGCTTGTGATCGTTGAAGGTGCGAGTGTCGATCGAAGGGGGACAGATCTGCATGGTGGGCTTGCGATCTACTCTGATAAGTTCTGCATTGGGCTGAACGAGCTTGCGGAGGAAATAAAGTTCAACGGATCTATTGCTGGAGTTCAGCTTCTGCATCCAGGAGGTTGTGCGTCTCCGAAGATAGAGGGCAACGAACCAATTGCCCCTAGCGCCGTTGAGTATTCGATGTTCATGCACGGAAGGCACAGCTTTAAGGCGATGGCAAGGGAGTTGAGCAAAGAAGAGATAAAGAAAATAGTGGAGCTCTTTGGTGAAGCTGCGGGAAGGGCGAAGGATTGTGGGTTTGATGTTGTTGAAATAAACGGAGCGCATGGTTGGATCTTTAGCCAGTTCCTTTCGCCGAACACGAACAAGAGAAGCGATGAATATGGAGGACCTTTCGAGAACAGGATTAGATTTGCTTTAGAAGTCCTCGAAGCAGTTAAAAGCGTTGGGATCCCGGTTATCTTCAGAATTGACGCCTCTTTTGTATCGTACGGTGGTGTTTCTGATCAGGAAATTCTTAAATACGCCATGGAGCTGGAAAAAGCTGGTGCGGATTGCCTTCATGTGAGTGGAGGGTTTGCAATCACACCAATGATCGTGAAAAGAGGGATCTTACTCGAAGGAGCTTTCAGAGTTAAATCTGCCGTTAATATTCCTGTCATAGGCGTTGGTGGGATTTCTGCAGAGATGGCGGTAAGAATAATCGAAGAGAGCAAGCTCGATTTCGTAGCCCTTGGAAGGGCTTTACTTGCGGATCCGGAACTCGTGGTAAAGTTGAAAGAAGGAAGAATCGAAGACATCCGCCCTTGCACGAGATGTAACGATTGCATAGATAGACTTTTCAGTCTGAGACAGCTAAGGGCTAAGTGCTCGCTCAATCCAGAGATAAAGATTGAAAAAGCGGATAGAAAGAAGAGAATTGTAGTCATCGGTGGTGGACCGGCAGGAATGGAGTTTGCGAGGACTGCAAAGCTGAGAGGACATGAGGTTGTAATTCTTGAAAGAAGCTCTGAGCTTGGCGGAAATCTGATACCTGCAACTGCATCCAGCTTCAAATCAGATCTCAGGCAATACCTTGAGTGGTTGAAGAAACAGATAAAAGGCGTTGAAGTCTACCTGAACTGCGAAAACGTCGAAGCAAAAATTGAGGAACTGAACCCAGATCTCATAGTGGTTGCAATCGGCTCCGAGCACAGCATCCCTGAGATTCCGGGGGTCGAGAAAGCAGTCAAAGCAATCGAAGTGCTAACGGGGAAAGTAGAGGTTGGGAAGAAAGTTGCGATCATCGGTGGTGGTAGAGTTGGTTGCGAAACAGCGCTCCATTTAGCTGAAAAAGGAAAAGATGTGACGATCATCGAGATTTTGCCGGCGATAGCTTCAGATCTCGAGAGAAACTATGCCTTCGCCCTTATAAGGGAGCTTAGGAATAAGAATGTGAAGATCTTGACGAGCTTTAAAGTCGAGAAGATCGAAGACGGAAAGATCGTTGGTATTAAGGATGGAGAGAAATTCGAAGTTGTGTGCGAAAGCATTGTGATCGCAACCGGAATGCGTCCGAGAAAAATCGAATTGAAAGCTAAGGTTCCGCAGTATTTCATTGGCGACTGCGTTCGTCCGAGGAACTTGCGTGAAGCAATCTACGAGGCGATTTACCTAGCTTCTCGCATTTAGCAAACGTAGATCGCTGGTTTTCCGGGCATTGCGGATTTCTTTTTCTCCTCTGGTACGTCTGAGCTCAGAGATATCTTGAGCTGTGTCTCCCTTTCAAAGAACTCGATGCTCTCCTTAATGAGCTCTCTCTCGTTCTCTATGAGCTCCGCACTCTTGAATCTCTTCGCAAAGTTTGCAATCTCTGACTTCTCTACTCCACGCTTTGACATTTCTTTTAACGCCTCGCTTAACCCTTTTTCGAGCGCAATCTTAAGCGCTTCGTATTTCCAATCTTCAGCAACGTAAATCCTGACTTCTTTTGCATTTTCCACAAACTTTTTGACCTCTTTTATGTCTTCCAAAAGCCTTGCTATGAACTCCTCCGCTTTCTCAGCTTTTTCGTCGATCTTGCTCTCCTCGAACTCTGGGTAGTTTTCAAGACTAACAAAGCTCTCATGCTTTAGATGCCAAAGCTCTTCGCAAATATGTGGAGCAAATGGGGCGAGCAGTTTTATCCAGTCGTCTAAGATCAAAGCCAAGTTTTTACCCCCTCTCCGTAGATACCATCGAACATCGTCCATGATTTCGAAGAACGCAAAGTTAACTGCTCTTCTTGTCTGCAGTTTGTCCATCGCTTCCCTAACTTCTTTCACAGCCCTATTAAACTTGCTAACGAGCCATCTGTCAAGAATCGTTATCTCTCCAGCTTCTTTTAGATAGTGCTCTTTTACTAGGTTGAAAAACCGCTCCAAGTTAGCTGCAAGTCCCTCGATCTCCCTTGCTCTCCAGTCCGCATCGCTGTCGTATTCTGCTGAATGGAGAATGTAAAGCCTCGTAACGTCTGCTCCATATTTTTCCAGAGCTTTCTTCATCGTTAACAAGGGACCTTTACTCTTGCTCATCTTCTGCCCTTCAAGGCTTACGTAACCGTTGACCGCTATTGCATTTGGATACCAACGCGATTCAAACAAGGCGACGTGGTGGAAAAGGTAGAAGAGCAGATGGTTTGCGACAAGATCTTTTCCACTGCTCCTGAGATCTACGGGATACCAGTATTCGAATTCCTCTTTCACCTTTTTTATCACCTCCTCGCTCAGTCCAGATCTCTTCGCGTCTTCGATGCTTCCACGGTTCAGGAAGACGTAGTCTAAAAATTCCATTGTTAAGTTTTCTGGTTTTATCAGTCCAAGGTTAACGAACTTCGCAAGGATGTAGTAGCACATGTATATCGTCGAATCCGAGAGACTTTCGATCAACCACTCTCTGTCCCACGGAATTCTTGTCCCCAAACCCTTTCTCCTTGCGCAAGCCTTGTCTTTCAGCCACTCTATCTTGTTCCTGAACTCTTCCTTGTAGTAATCGGGGATTATCGTCATGGTTTCAAGATGCTCGAGCACTTTCCTTTTCCAAGTCTCGTCGGAGTACTTCAAGAACCATTGATCCTTTACAACCTTTACAACGCACTTAGTTCCGCATCTGCAAACAACTGGCTTCTCGCTAAACTCGTAAAATATGTCTGCAAGGTTTAATCTGAGCAGTTCTTTTTCAACGAGATCCTTCGCTTCCGATACCTTCATTCCCGCAAATTTTCCCGTGTTTTCGAGCATCACACCTTTGTGGAACTCTTTCTTGTACAGGATCTTCGTCGCCTTTTCGAGCTCGGGATCGGTTTGCGACTTTATTCCAAGCTCTTCAACTATCTCTTTTGCAGGAATTCCTTTAGAATCGGTCCCGATTATAACGATTGGCTCGATTTCTGCGTCGATTTCTCTTAGTGCAACGTAATCGTAAGGAGCATGTGCGGGAACGCTCATAACAACGCCAGTCGCGTTATCCGTGTCTACGAAATTCGCAGGTAGTATTGGAACGATTCTATCAACAAGTGGAACGACGACTTTCTTCCCGAAAAACTCCTTCGCGTCCACTTCGCCGAGAAGCTCGAGTTTCTTATCCATGTGTCCGAGTTTTTCAAACGCTTCCTTGCTCACAACCCATTTCTCTCCGTTTACACTTGCAACAACGTATTTCGTAGGCTTGAGCCAGATGTTCGTAACACCGAAAACTGTCTCTGGGCGGAGAGTAGCGCATGGGAAGATGAGATCCGAATTCTCGAGCTTGAACTTGATCACAGTGAACTCCACGATGCTAGCTTCTTCGCCCTGCAATAGATCGTGATCCTCTACGGGATTTTGGTCGTTCGGACAGTAGCGGACGGGGTGGCTACCTTTCTCGACAAGTCCGAGCTCTTTGAGTCTCCAAAACTGCCACTCGATAAAGCGCTGATAAGCTTCGTCCGTAGTCGTAAAAGTCCTGCGCCAGTCTATCGAGTAACCAATTCTTCGCAGGGCATTCAAAGCTTCTCTTGCGAAGTATTCCACGATCTTCTCTGGAGTTGTTAAGTTCAGAAGATGCTCCAAGGGAACATCGTGGAACTTCGTGTAGACTTCGAGTGTTTTCTTGTCACGTTTTGAGATCAGTTCTGCGAGCCCAATGATGGGTGTTCCAGTTACATGGAATCCAAGCGGGAAAAGGACATTGTATCCCTTCATTCTCATGTATCTCGCAAAAGCATCGCCGATTGTGAACGTTCTTGTATGCCCTGCGTGCAAGTTTCCGTTGAGGTAAGGATACGGAACTGTGAGGAAAAATTTCTTTTTTTCATTCGGCTCTGCCTCAAAAATCTTTGCAGATTCCCAGGCTTTTTGCCACTTTTCTTCGATTTCCGCAAACATAGCGTTAAGGAATTCAAAAGGGTTAAAAACTTATCTCAAAACGCTCCCGCAAGAAATCCGATCAGACCCAACAACATCGCAAAGAGTGTTCGCTTTCTGAACTTCGCAACATCCTTCGATACGTTTTTCGATTTTTGGAGCTCTAGAATCACTTTTAGAAGCAAGAAATCTGTTATCGCTACTGGAACTATGTATTTGAGATCTAGGTACTCTGCAATCACAAGTGGCGGAGCAAAGCTGAGGAGAACTGCGATTAAAAAGAAAATAGAGCTAATTCGCACCGCTTTTTCAACTCCATGAACTCTTGCAATCGTTTTAACGTTCCTTATTGCGTCTCCTTCAACGTCTTCGATGCCTTTCATCACTTCTCTGCCAACACCGCAGAAGAACGCGATGAGTGAGAGGAGCAGAATTGAGTCGCGAAGTTCTGCAATTAAACCGCCGAAAATGAATGGTGCAGCCATCGTGAAAGCTATGTAAATATTCCCAAGAAAGCCCAACTCTTTCAGCTTGTAGTCATAGGCAAAGCCGAGAATTGTGACGAGCGTTGCGAAAAGGAATGCAATTGGAGAGATTAAGGACGCAAAAACGATTCCAATCGGAAAGAGTAGGAGCGAAAGGAAAAGGGCTGTATTTCTACTCAGCTCTCCTCTCACAAGCGGTCTATCGAATCTACGATTCGCCATATCGACGTAGTAGTCGAAATAGTCGTTCAGCGCAAAGGCAGATGCCTGAAGAAACACTGCAGTTAAAAATCCGAGCGAGATGTTTTTGAAATCCGCTCCTCCGCCAAGAAAAATCCCAATCAGAACTCCTATACCATACATTATTCCATGCTCGAGTCTGAGCAGTTGCCACAGTGCTTTAAGGGATCGTCTCAAGGAACGCATTTATGCCCTTCTCGTAGATAACGTTTCCGACGATTATCGTGTCTGCAAAGCTCAGCATCTCTTTAGCTTTCCTTCTCGAATCTATTCCTCCGCCGTAGAAGAGTCTTGCGCTTTTCAGCTTTGATTTCACTTCCTTAACGATTTCCGGATCTCCATAAGTTCCGCTGTATTCGATGTAGATCACCGGAAGCTTTAACATTCTTTCTCCAACAAACGCAAAACTTGCAACGAGCTCCTTACTTAAATTGCACTTCGACTTCGTAACCTTAGCAACCGCAGAATTCGAGTTTAGGACTATGTAGCCCTCGAAGACAACGTTTTCAAAGATCTCTTCAAACCTCTCAAACCTTTCGTAGTTCATCCAAACCCATTCCGCGTGTTTCCCAGTTATCCACTCACCAAGCTCTGCGTTGAGCACGATTGGGACGAACAAGTAATCTGCATCGTAGATCACGTTCTCCGGCGACGACGGTTCAAGCACTGTTGGTATCGAGTAATCCTTTACAGCTCTGAAGAGCTTCTTAGCTTTCTCTAAGGTCACGTTCTGAGTTCCTGACACCATTACTGCGTCTGTTCCACTTTCTGCGACTGCTTTGATCATTTCCTCGCTGTTCTCTCTGTCTGGGTCGAGCTTTGTGATATGTTTCCAACTTCTCCAGTTCATCGAAACCACGACGCTCGCTAAGATATAAGTCTTTTTAAAATCTCAACCTAGGGTCCTTCTTCGCAGCGTCTCGCACGCAGAAAAACTCCTTGCCAATCTTTCGCAGATAGGGGCACTTCTTTCCAGTGTATCCTACGATGCACAGCTCGCAATCTTCTTTATATACTCTCTTCGCCCCGAGCTTCTCTACAATCAACCTCAGGTCCATTGATTCCATGACTGCACACAACTTAAAATACTTACGAGAAAAATCCTGCGAGACCTTGAGGTGGAAGATAAAAAAATAGTTCAACCGTATGCAGATTCGTAAACGAGCTCTATTACGTCGAGAACCTTTATCTCTCGTCAAGCTTCTCCGTCTTAACGCCGTCTTCGAGCATGATCATGCAGAATGGACATGCTACTGCCAATATCTCTGCTCCCGTCTCCGCAGCCTCTTTCGCTCTTAGATTGTTCGGTCTAAACTCTCCAGGATATTCGCGAACGAGGTTTCCACCGCCTGCTCCGCAGCAGAAGCTTCTGTTGCGATTTCTTGGCATTTCAACAAGCTCTATTCCCGGGATCGACTTCAGGATCTCTCTTGGTAGCTCATACATTCCGTTGTATCTCCCAAGGTAGCATGGATCGTGGAAAGTAACTTTCTTTTTGATCTCCTTCTTAAGCTTAAGCTTCCCGCTCTTTATCGCATCGTAGATCGTTTCAAGAATGAACTTTACTTCGTATCCCTCGTATTCATTCTTCAGCGTGTTGTAGCAGTGTGGAGAAGTGGCAATAATTTTCTTAACATCGTACTTCTCAAACTGGGCGATGTTTTCTTCTTTGAGAACTTGGAAAAGGCCTTCTTCGCCGACTCTGCGCACATCGTTTCCGCAACAGCCCTCGTCTCTCCCAAGCACCGCATAATTTACGCCGATGTCGCTTAGGATCTTTGCAATCTTTGCAGTTATTGGGATGTTTCGGTTGTCGAAGCTGTGAGCGCAACCCACAAACCACAGCCATTCAAAATCACCATCTTTAGCCAACTTCACCGGAACCTCTGACTTCTTGATCCACTGGTCTCTCTTGAACTTCGCCTCTCCCCACGGATTCTTTTGCTTCTGGACATTCGTAAGCAGGTCTCTTATGTCTGGAGGCGCTTCACCGCTCTCTATGATTCCCCTGCGCATCTCTTGGATTATGTCCATCTGCTCTATGTAAACTGGGCACATCTCCATGCAAGCCCTACACGTTGTGCAAGCCCAGACTGCGGATGCATCTAACAGTGTGTCCACGAGTTTAACTTCTTCTGGCTTAACTTCTTCCCGCTTTTCAGCTTCTACCGCCTTCTTTTCTTGTGCTTCACCCTCCCCACCATCGACTTCGGTCTCTTTAGCTTCGTATGGTTTCAGCATTTGCATTTTACCGCTTGCAATCTTGTCTATATTTCTCAGATTCTGGATTAGGAACATCGGAGACAGCGAAGTTCTCGAATTGAAAGCTGGACAAGCGTCTTGACAACGACCGCAACGCATGCATGCTAAGCTTGAGAGCAAGTCTCTTTTCGTTAAATCAGCCCTTGTAACAAGCCCCACGTAGTCTTCTCTGTTTTGCGGAGGTCTAACAACTCCAGGATGGCGGTTTGTTTTTGTTAGAATGCTAATCGGAGCCACAAGAATGTGCATAAGCTTTGAGTATGGAATCATTGCGACGAAAGCCAAGATTAGAACCGCATGGACAAACCAGAACACTTGAACTACGTAGCTGTTCGCAAATTCTTGCGAGAACCTGAGAAACTCCTTCAGAACGAATCCAAAAATCGCTGCGAAGAGCAAAACCAAGATGGCAAGGTTGTCATCTCTCGCATCGTATTTCTTTGCAAACCTCGATGGCTTTAGAAGGTAGCGGTTGATAGCCATTAGAATTAGTCCGAGTGTGAGGATTATCCCTCCTATGGTCATCGAGATCTTGAAGAACAAGTACGCAACCCTGAACGCATCCGGGACTGCATAGAAGATCGTGATTAGCAAGATGTCTACTACAAGAACTATGAAGCCCCACAAGACCAAGAGATGTGCTACCGACATCTTCTTTTCTCTACGGTAAAGCCTAAAGAGTGCGAGGGAGTCTTTTAGCATCACTTTGAACCGCTCTTTTAGATTATCGAGCCTTGGCTCCGAGCTTTTTTGCCCCGACCTTACAAAGTCTACGTTCTTCTTTACACCGATTGCGAAAATCGCTAAGGCGACGATAAGTATAGCGTAGTATATGAGTTCGAGCATTTTATCACCTCAGATTTGCTTTTGCATGGATCTTATTTACGTCTTCAACATGACAACTCTGACAATCGCTGTTATGCACTTCAACGATGTTTATATGGCAATTCTCGCAAACTGCGTTTTTCTCTGGTGGTGGTGTCAGTATCTGGACATCGCTCGGAGCTGCGTGGCAAAGAATCGTGAGAGGTTTTTTCACATGGCAAGTTTCGCAACTGAAAGTGTGAAGCTCATGGATCTCACCATGGCATCTGGCGCAGTATTTACCGCCTTCGAGATGACTCGAGTAGAGGTTTGCGTGTTTATGACAAGTGTCGCAAGAGTAAGTGGTCGTGCTATTTTTTGCGCTTATTGGGGAAAAGAAGAGGAGCAAGCCAACAACAATCGGGATGATTTTCACAGCTTTCCTCATGATCTCACCTCTCGCTTGATGAACTTACTCAAATAGACGTTGTGAGTCTCGTAAATCGACTTGTGGCAGATTTCGCACTTTCCATCGTGATTCGCCAACAGCGAAGAATCGTGGCACAATGTACACTGGACTTCAGAAACGTCTCTCCAATTCCATTCGCTGAGGTTTTTGTGGAACGCAAGTATTTCGTTTCCATGACAGCTCTTACAGCTCGTGACATTTGCGTAGTGTTTTGAATACCTCCAAGGACTTTCGTGGCACTGGCAATCGAGAACTGCGTTTTTTTCTGCGATCGAAGATGTAAGTGTTCCGTATCTTTCCCCTTCTCCAACACAGCCTAAGATCAAGAATACCATTGCCAAAATTAGCAGTGCTCTCATTCTGTCACCTTTCGAAGTTTTTCGAGTAGAGTCCATGTTTTCTTAATAAAGTTTGCTAAATTCCCTTATCAGCCAGCTTTGACTTCGAGCATTAGCTTGGTAATCTTCCGTCTAATTTCATCGCTTACCGACGGTATGAGCCACATCTTCTTCTGAATTTCTTCCGGTGGGTAGATCACAGGATCTTCGAGCATTTCTTCGATGAACTGCCATGATGCTTTTACCGGAGTTGCGTAGCCTATGAACTCGGAGTTTACCGCTGAAACTGCGGGGTCGAGCAAGAAATTTATGAACGCATGTGCGGAATTCTTATGCGGCGCATCCTTTGGGATGCAGAGGTTGTCTGTCCAGATGGTTCCGCCCTCTTCCGGAACTGCAAAGCTGACACTTTCAAATTCCCCTCTCAACCTCACTATGTCTCCATTGTAAGCTTGCGCAACGTATATCGTTCCAATTTTGAGTCCAGGGTAGTATTTCTCTGTTCCCATGTAGCCAGCGAGGTACGGTCTTTGGGCTAAGAGAACTTCCTTCACCTCTTGAAGCGTTGAATCGCTCCAGTCGTTGACGTCTTTGCCTAGATAAGCCTTGGCGAAACAGATTACTTCCATAGCTTCCTCAAGCATGCTTATTTTCTTCTTGTATTTCTGCAGAAATTCGTGATCCGGATTGAAGATCTGTTCCAACGTCGTAACACCCTCTTCGACTTCACTTCTCCATGCAAATCCCGTCGAGCCCCACATGTAGACGATGCTGAACCTCCACTCTGGATCGTAAGGCGGGTTCCGAAACTTTTCGTCGATGAACTTCACATTCGGAATCATTTTCTTGTCGAGCTCAGCAAGAAGCGCCTTTTTTCTGGCTATGTCTACACAGTAGTCTGGAAGGATAACGACATCGTATCCACTTCCCCCTGCTTCGAGCTTCGTGAGAACGTAGTTCGGATCCTCAAACTCCTCGTAGATAATCCGGTCTCTTGGGATTCCAGTTTGCTCGGAGAAGATGTCCAGGAGAGCATCGTTTATGTAGTAGGACCAATTCCATACCCTGAGCTCTTTCTCCAACACTGCCTGTGTCTGCGACTTGAGCTTCTCTATCTCACTCTCCAGCTCCAAAATTCTTCGCTGGTATGCTGAAGAACCAGAGAAAAAGCCTGAAACGCCACCGATAGCAAGTCCAGCAACTCCTGCGACTGCAATTTTTAGAAAATCCCTTCTGCCCTTATCCACCATGTTGGTTTTTGGGGAATGGGGAATAAAAGCTTTATCCTCTTTGCGTCGAGATTCTAACGTAGAGATAAGCCAAGATCATCGACACTACGAGCATTAGCGTCGTCAAAGCGCTTAGAGTTGGGCTAACTACACCTCTCGCTGCTTGTGACCAGATCAAAAGCGGTAGAGTCTGAAATCCTGGAGCAGTTGTGAACACAGTTTTAACGAAGTTATCCCAAGAAAGTGTAAAAGCGATCAACGCTCCAGCAACGATTCCAGGCATCGCCAATGGTATTGTCACTTTTAAGAAAGTCTGTATCTCGTTTGCTCCAAGAGTAAGCGACGCCTCTTCGATCGATCTTTCGTAGCCCGAAAGACGAGACTTAACGATTACAAAAACAAACGCAATGTTGAACGCAATGTGACCAAGTAATACAGATGTGAAGCCGAGAGGAAACGATAGGAGCTTGTAGAACAAAAGGAGTGAAAGCGCTTCCGTGATTTCAGGGATGACGATTGGGGTATAGAAAAAGGACTCGAATCTCATTTTCGTTCGCAGGAAAGCGTAAGCAGAACTTGTTCCCAAAATAACGGAGAAAAAAGTTGACAGAATTGCTACGGTAAGGCTATTGTAAAAAGCGGAGATGACTTTTGAGTCTTGCATTAGCTTTTCAAACCACTTAAGCGTTAAACCTGAGTCGTCTGTGAAGGATGAGGCTATTACGAAAGCAATTGGTGCATACAGGAAAAAGAAAACGATTGCAACGTAAACTCTCATCATAGCTCTATTCTCCCTGCTTTTTTCATATAAATTGCAATTGCGATAAGCACAATAGCCATGTAAATCACAGAAATTGCTGAACCACGCCACCAGTCATGGTATCGTAGGAAAAGATCCCAGGTGAGAGTTCCAATGGTTACGTAGGTTCCGCCGAGCATCGATGGGACAACGAATTCGCCGAATGATGGAATAAAAACAAGCATTATTCCTGCAACGATTCCGGGTTTCGAATGTGGGAGTGTTACTTTTAGAAAAGTCTTTAATGGACTTGCGCCGAGGATGTAGGAGGCTTCTAGCTGTGATCTTTTCAGTTTTTCCAGCGAGGCATACAACGGCAAAACCATAAACGGAAAGTAGTCGTATACCATTCCTATTACGACGGCAGTGAATGTGAACATCAAGCCGAGGGGTGTTAGGATTACCATTACTGCGTATGTTCTGAGCAAAAGGCTTATCCAGAACGGCAAAATGATGAGGACGAGGAGAAGATTTTTCCATCTCTGCGCTCTCAGCGCGATGTAGTAAGCAACGGGATACGCAAGAACGAGGCAAAGAACTGTAGTTATGGTTGCGATGAGGAGTGAATTTAGGAAGAATTTGAAGAACCATGGATCTAAAACTTCTGCGTAGAACTCAAGCGTGAAGTTTGGAAACCCAAGGCTGTAGAGGACAACGATGAAAAAGGGCAGATAGAACAGAACTAGAAGATAGACGACTCCAGGAATTGCAAGTTTCTTC
>Ga0209080_1000517_pt1 | contig 25380 bp, 29 predicted proteins | sample JNZ110809AmetaG_FD_184123 | JGI IMG/M metagenome (GOLD analysis project Ga0209080, IMG submission 184123) | Hot spring microbial communities from Jinze hot spring, China to study Microbial Dark Matter (Phase II) - JNZ 110809A (SPAdes) (version 3) ...
ACTTTAAAGCTATCATAGCAATTCCAAATAAACCAAGAAAGCCGAGAGGGCATGCTTTGAAAGTCGTCAGATACCTCTACAAAGGACGCGAAAGTTACGGTGTATTAAGCGGAAACACGGTAATATGCTTGCCGAGACTGGCAAAGTACTTGAACAAACATATCCCCAAAACTCTAGAAACATCTATCAGAGCGGGCAGTTTTGAAAAAGCAGAAAAACTCCTTTCAAGCGCTACGCAAAACATCATTGATAAGGCTTCTTTGCCAATAAATAATGTGAAACTACTTGCACCTCTGGCGAATCCTCCAAAAATCATCTGTCTCGGATTAAACTATAGAGATCACGCGGCTGAACAAAATGCTCAGATACCAGATGAACCCGTAATCTTTTTCAAGCCCCGTACTGCGATCATTGGGCCGAACGAGAACATTATTAAGCCGAAATTCGTGAAACAGCTCGACTATGAAGCTGAGCTGGCTATTGTGATTGGAAAGAAAGCCAAAAATGTCTCCGTTTCGGAGGCTGAAAACTATATTTTTGGATATACGATTTTGAATGATGTTTCAGCACGGGATATTCAGTTCAAAGATAGACAATGGACGAGGGGTAAGAGTTTCGACACTTTTGCTCCAAGTGGTCCATGCATACTAACCAGAAAACAGATGGGAGATCCATCAGACCTTTACATCCGTACATGGGTTAACGGTGAACTCCGGCAGAACTCCACAACAAAAAACATGGTTTTCAATGTTTATGAAGTGATACATCACCTAAGCAGAGTGATGACGCTGGAGCCATGCGACATTATTGCGACTGGCACACCGGCGGGTGTTGGTTTTGCCATGAAACCTGAACCTAGATTCCTGAAGGGAGGAGACACAGTTAGGATAGAGATTGAAAGGATAGGTGTTCTAGAGAATAGGGTTGTTGAGGAATAGCCTCAGTTGAAGCTATTTTTCCACTGAAATTGTGCTTTCCCCAGCCTCTTTTTCAACGCGGATGACGTGCTCGGCTTTTTCCGCGAAGGCTTCGCTGTGGGTTACGGCGATTATTTGTTCTATGGCTTTGAACCGAGATATGGCTTCGGCTAAACGGTCTATAGAACCGTCTTCTCTCCCAAGGCTCTCGGTTGGCTCGTCTAAAAGTAGTAGGCTTAAGCCATGCCCAGTTTTGGACTGCATTATCAGCTGTCCTAAGCCGAGGCGATAGGCAAAGGCTATCAGTGTGCGCTCTCCACCAGAAAGGTTTGAAACTTCCCTTTCGACGCCGCTTTCGCTTATGACGTAAGGCGTGTATGTCTCGTCAATCATAATGTTTATTGGGGAACCTTCCTCGCCGACTAAACTGTCCAAGATTTGCTGGACAAGGTTTTTCAAGACTTTTACAAACTCGCTTCTGAGTTTGGGCTGGATGCTTCTGTAGGCGTCGCGAATGCTGGTTATAATGCCAACTATTTTGTTTAGCTTCTCCATTTGCTCCAGTTTTTTCTGGGCTTGATCAATCCGCTCTTTGATTTCGTCTAGGCGCTTAAGTATGTCGCCTTTACGGTTTTCCATGGTTTGCAGCTCGGATTTAAGCATATAGTAGTTTTGGAAAACTTTCTCTCTGTATTTTTTGGCGTTTTCAAGCTCTGAAATGTCGAATCTGGTGATTTCAAAGCGAATTTTTTCAAGTTGAGCCCGAAGCTCTGTCTCCAACTTCTGTTTTTCTTCAAACTCTTTTGAAAGCTCCGCAAGAGCTTTGGACTCCTCGTTTATGCGACTTTTCAACTCCTCGATTCTTGGCATTAAGCCTTGGATATTCGCGATAGCCGCACTGGCTTTCTCCTTTAATGATTGTAGTTCCCCGATTTCTTTTTGAAGCTGGCTTATTGTTTTCTGCCTTTCATTGTTCTCTTTTTGAATTCTCTGTATCAGGTTTTCCTTATATTCGCTGGTTAAGGGTTGCAGGCATAAGGGACAGCGGTTCTCCGCTGAAAGTGAGGAAAGCCTCCTTTGATCTGCCTGCAGGCTTCTGAGGGCGGCTTCTTGCTCAGCCTTTAAGTCTGCGATTTGGTTGTCGAAGGTTAACAGATACTGCCTTAAAGCTTCAAGTGGCTGGTCGATGGGTATCCCAACCTCTTTCAGAGTGTTCCTATACGATTGAATTTGAGTCTCCATGGAGGTGAGACGTTGCTTCAAGTTTTCAATAATGGCTTTTTTGCCCTCAATTTTTTCGGCAACAGCCGCCAGAGAATCTTCTAGGCTTGTTAGTTGAGCTTGGATTTGAGCCTCTTTTCGCCTGTGCTCCTCTATGGAAAACCGCAGTTCCTCGAGCCTTTTAAGCCTTAAATCGGCTTCTTCGAGGGCTTTTCTGGCCTCTTCAAACCTTCTTGACGCGCTTTGGATGTCGATTTCTAAACGGGTGAACTCTTCGGCTAGGCGCGTGTATTCAGCGTTGAGTTTGTCCAAGCCTATAACGTCTGGGTCTCGTTCGTAGACCTTCTTTTCCGCCTCGTATTCCTTCTGGTAGGCGGCGATGTTGCTCCATGCTATTTCATAGTCTGAAAGTCCGAATAATTCGTCGAGGCGTCTTTGCCTGTCTCTTGGTGGAGCGTCTATAAGCTCTTTGAGGTGTTCTTGGCGAACCCAGACTATTTCGCGGAAAAGTTCCTTATCTAGCCCTGTTATGGCTTTTAGCTGCTCTGCTACAGCTTCGCTTTTCACACTGGCTATGAGGGTTTCGCCTTCGAAAAGCTTTAACTCGTCAAAGTCTTGGCTTATGCCTTTCCCACGCCTCTTAAGCCCCCGCGACAAAGTATAGTTTTTGCCGTTCTGAGTGAACTGAAGGACAACTTTACCGCTTTCCGCGCCATCCCTAAGCAAGTATTCGTAGCTTCTTCCCAAGGGATCCCCGAAGAGGGCAAAGTCAATGGCATAAAGAATACTTGATTTACCGCATCCTAGACCGCCTACGAGGCAGTTAAAGCCCCTCGCGAAGGGCACTGTCGTCTTCACATGGGATCGAATGTTTTCCAATTGGACAACGTCGATTTTCATTATACAAGCTCCTCCAAGATTTGTCGAACCCGCTCATCCTGTTTCTTGGTCAATGGTTCAATGAGGGAAACAGCGGCGCGAGCTATTTTTTCGGCTTGTTCTGGACTATAGCGTTCAGCAAAAATTTGCATGAAATATTCGAAGCTCTTCGTTCTCAAATCTTTAATTTCGCTTTCGAATATCGAGCGAACAACAGCTTCTGGAACCTCGCTTTCACGAAGCAAAACAACTGGATGAACAAGCAAAGCTTTTTCAGCCGCACTCCTAATTTGAGCGACGTCAACGTCAGCACGGCTTGCCTCCGATGGCAAAACACCCTTAAGCACGGGCACAAGAACCACGCCTTCTTGATCAGCACTTTTCACAAGCTGAACAGCAATTTCAGTGATTTTTGAGGTCGTGAAGCCAGTGAAATCTTGTTCCAAAACAACGAATCTGCGTGGAGATTCAAGTCTAACAAATTGGGGCGAAGCCTCTCCCTTCTCGTTAATCTCAACATAGTAGAAGCCCTTCTCGTTTTTCGCCTCGTCATAGTTTATGGTCTCAGTGCTCCCAGGATAAACCAGCAAACCAGTCTTAAACTTGCCGAGATAAGGCGCATGCACGTGTCCGGCAGCATAATAGTTGAAGCCGTCTGGTATGAGTTCTGGAGAAGCCTCAGCCTCCATGTACGGCGGGTTAAGCTCCGGAATATCAAGAGCCATGTGAAAAACAAAGATGTTAAACATCGAAGGATCCGGCGTGGGCTTGTTCTTGTCCATGAAGGTTGGAAGCATCTCCTCAGTTTTCCGGCGAGTCCTAAAGTTTGGCACTCCGTAAACGTAGCAGCATTCAGGCATACGCCAGCATGCGCCTTCATGTCTTGGGAGAAAATGAATCAGTCCAGCGCTGTCCAGCGGGTTTAAAATGGTGCTTGTAACCACGTTTGGCGCCGAATCGTGGGAACCATCAACAACCAGCACTGGAATGCCAGCGTCCCGCAATTTGCTGAAGTTTTTGACGGCGTTTTCTAGCGTAACGTTGGATGGTCGTGCATTGTGGAAGAGGTCTCCAGCAATAATCATGAACGTCGGCTTTAGTTCCAGTGTCTTGTCAACAAGTTCGCTGAAAGCTCTGTCAAAGTCTTCTCTTCTAGCTTCAAGCCCATACTGCGAATAGCCCAAATGCAGGTCAGCAGCGTGAACGAAGCTGAAAGCCTTCAACCACCCCACCCCAGACTCTAATCAACTTACAATTAGCAGAGTAAAACCCTATTAACGTTTAACAGTCTGCAGATAGAAACATATAAGAGTAAAATGGACTGTTCTAAGCACGAAAGGATGCCTTTAGAATGGAATGCCAAAAATGTGGCAAGGAAACGTTTTTGCCCTTTAGATGCCCATACTGCGGAGGTTACTTCTGCACAGAACATCGTTTACCAGAAAACCACGACTGCCCAAGATTGGAACTAGCCCGTGCACCTACAGAAAAGGAGACGGTTAAGCCAGTATCGCCGCAAGCCCAACGCATGCAAACCCCCTACGAGTATACCATAACATACGTTCCAGTTGAAAGGGAAAAGAAACTGTATTTCAGCAGCAAAGAGATCAAGCATCTTGCCGTGGCGGCGCTTCTCGTTTTAGGTATAGGCTTCTCGCTTGGACTCTCACCGAATGTTTACAACCGACTTGGAAATCCAATCATGCTTTCGATATTCGCCATCATAGTAGCCGCCTCGTTTCTAGCCCATGAACTAGCCCACAAATTTGCAGCTCAAAAGGCGGGGTTGTGGGCCGAGTTTAGACTCATGTTTATGGGGCTGGTGTTAACAGCAATATCCATAATTTCGCCAATCTTCAAAATAATATCGCCCGGAGCGGTTTTAATTTTTGGTTTCGCTGGAAAAAACAGTGTTGGCAAAATATCGATGGCTGGACCAACTGCCAACATAGTTCTATCAGCCATACTGACCGGGCTATTCTTTGCCAGCAAACAGTCAATCTTCATATACGCATCCGCCATAAACGCTTGGATAGCCTTATTCAACTTAATTCCCTTCGGAATTCTGGACGGCCACAAAATTTTCATGTGGAACAAAGGTACATGGGGCCTAGCTTTTACAACAAGCCTCGCCCTAACAGTGTTAACTTACATGTACATGTATTTCTAGTCTAGATAAGTTCTATTGTGACGTGAACTTCCTCTGGGACACGTATCCGCATGATCCGCCTCATGGCACGCTCCTCTGCATCAATGTCTATAAGACGCTTGTGGATGCGTAACTCCCACCTGTCCCATGTGGACGTGCCTTCGCCGCACGGTGACTTTAAAACTGGAACCTTGAGTCTTTTAGTTGGCAGCGGAATAGGGCCAACCATTTTCACTCCTGTTCTTTCAGCAATAGCCTTTAGTTCTTGACATACTTCTTCCAGTTTCTTGTAGTCCGTGCTTGTTAAGCGGATCCTTGCTTTTCTAACCATAGCCCGCTGTTCAACCTCGGTTTAACATGGTTTTCTCGGTGGGATACCTTTAGACAGCAAGGCACAAATAAAAACTTATCGAAGAATAGAACTACATAAAACAACATCGTCAAGCGTTTGCAAATAGAAAGCGACCAGGCGGCGAGACCTGTGATGTTGAAGGTTAAAGGAGTACTGCTGGATCTTGACGGCACAATAGTTGATTCAAAAGAAGCCTACTTTGAAGCCTTAAAAAGGACCTTCGAAACGTTAAGCCTTGAAAATTTTAATCCTTCTATAGCCTTAGAAATTCCAAGAAGGTTGGAGCAGAACCAGCCAATAAACGATTTAATAGGCAGTATTGATGCCGGAAAATTCCTTGACATCTACTTGAAAACATATTACTCCTTAACCGAGAGCAAAACAAAGCCTTTTCCAAACGTTCCAAAAACTCTAGAAATACTTTCGAAAAAAGTAAAACTTGCCCTCCTTACAATGCGTCATGTTCCGAGAGAAAAAATTAAAAGGGAACTAGAAAAACTCGGCATAGCCAAACACTTCCACTGTATAGTTACAGCGTATGATACGCCTTTTCCAAAGCCTTCTCCAAAAGCCATAATGACATGTGCAGAAAAACTTGACGTAAAAGTCAGCGAGTGCGCTGTCGTAGGCGACTCTGTCTGTGACATAAAAGCTGGAAAGAACGCTGGAGCCAAGACAGTGGCGGTTTTATCTGGAATATTTTCTTTCGAAGAACTTGCAAGAGAAAACCCAGACCTAATAATTAGGAGCTTGAATGAACTCTTGAACTTTTTAGGCTAGTTTTTGGCGCATCGAAATATTACAGGGCGAACAATATGGCTAAAAGCCACTTAAGAATCTTATAGAAGCAACCATAAATAAAGCTTAATTAAAGCTTTGAGTAGTAGAATAGTTGGGAGAGGGCTTCGAAAACAATGAATTTCATTGAAATACTGCTATCTGAAAAACTTAAAAACAAAAATCCAATGCTGGATCTTTTCGGGGCAGACCGCAAGGTTCTACAAATAGCGTGTCAAGACTTAACGAACTACCTTAAAGTACACTGGAATTTGATAGGCAAAGAGGCAAGCGAGTGGGAGTTGGTAGACAAGCTTGAAGAGTTTTACCAAAAAGATCCAAAGGAACTTGAAGAGTTCATCGACCTTTGGACGGGTATATGGCTTAAAAAATGGAGTGAAAGGGTGAAACTGCTCATAGGCAACGAAGACTCAAGGAAATGGGACAAAATGACAAGAATTCTAAACGATGCTGAGCCCTTATGGAGAAAGTTGCCAAACCGGAGGGAGCTACAGGAAGTCGTGATTTATACGCTTATCAGGAACGGTGAAATCTGCGGCACTTCAATACTTGCTGAAAACCTCTTGAAAATGGAGTTAGGCGAAAATAAAAGAAGATACACCACGGAAAAGGAACAAATAATAAACCTTGTCAACAGAACTCTACGCAAAACTAGAGAGTTAACCCGAAGCAAAGGACCATTAATCTACGTTAGAATTGATAAGGGATACTTCAACAGTGTTTAACGGATCCTTTCTCGGTTAAGGTTTTTAGTCTGCCAAGAGTATCGCCTGATTGTCGTTGTTTCGCCATAGCCACACGCGGCACACCGCTTTTTAGAAACATTGTAGGATCTTCTTCCGCAGCGTCTACAGCGTATGTGTAAAGTTTTGCCAGTGCGTTTCCCAAATGATGGTGTTCCTTTTCCCAACTAAATTTCACCTCGGAGGCGGAGATATCAGTACAACATTGTCCCCGCGAACTATTATTAAGCCGAGCTTTTTGACGTTTTCAGCATCTGTGGTGTCTTCCGTCTCCTCGAGAACAAGGTTTAGGTGCTGGTCGAAGCCTTTCAATTTTCCTCTAAGGCTTTTTCCACCCTTCAATTTTACAAGAACTATTTTTCCAAGGTTTTGTTCAAGGATTTCGGTTGTCATTTCGCTCATTTCAGCAGACCCCACGTTTACGTTTACCCTTTTTATACTTAAACTTATACCATTTAAACCTATCTAATAGAAAAGAGGCGGGCGAATGGCTAAAAAGCACAAGAGATACTTTATCAAAGGAAAAGAGGCGAAAGTTCTGCTGCAAAACGCCTCAAAAAAGCTGAGAAAGGAGCCTAAAACTCTTTTAAGTTCTAAAGTGAACATGGAATTAATTGAAATGGATTCTCATGAAATCTTTCTGATAAATGGCAAACCACTTCTCTTTAAGGACGGAGAGAACATTTACCCAACTCTTCTTTTTGAGGAGGCTCTAGCTTCCATGCCGAAGATCGTTGTTGACATGGGAGCTATCCGCCACATCTGCAACGGTGCCAACGTTATGGCTCCTGGAATAGTTCGATTTGAGGGAGAGTTCAGAAAGGGCGATTTGGTTGTTGTGGTTGATGAAAAGTATGGTAAACCTCTTGCCGTGGGTGAGGTTCTATACGACCATGACACAGCCAGCGGAATTAGGCAAGGCGTTATTGTTAAGAATGTGCATTTCGTTGGCGACAAGGTGTGGAAGTTAATTAAAGGGATGGCTTATTCTCAGTGAACTGACAATTCATATTCCAGATTCATAAACTCTTAATAAGTTAAATCTATATTCCAAATCAGGAGAACAGCTAAGTAAAGAAACGCTTAAACTCTTTGAAAGAGTTAAAATTGAACAGAGAGGAGGAAATTGCCAGGATTAAGCGAACTCTTCCGTAGATATAAACGAGAAGAAAAAGTTGAAGAACGCAAAACTGAAGAAACAAAGGATACTCTTAGAAAAATTTTCTTGAAAGCTATGCCGATCCGCGACTTGTCCGACTTGGACATTGTAAAGAATGAGGTTCGCTCTGGAAACATTTTAATTCTTAGGATAACTCCTCTTGCAAACAAGAGTGTGGAGGACGTGAAAAAAGCGGTTAACGAGTTATGTGAGTTTGTTGACTCTCTAGGCGGAGACATTGCCCGTCTGGGCGAAGAAAGGGTTGTGGTGTGTCCACCTAACATTAAAATTTGGAGAGAAAAACCGCAAGTGGCAAGTGAACCAATATCTACAGCAGCCTAATTGTTTCCATGATCGAAGGCGCCATAGTGGGGATTCCACACTTCTTCTGAATGAAGTTTGCTATACTGGTTATTTTCGCCCTTTCACCATGGCAAACTATAACTTTTTCAGGCCTAGGTTTCAGATGTGTTATGTAGTTTATTATTTGTCTCCTGTCAGAATGCCCTGAGAAACCCTCAATTGATTCAACACGCATTTTCACTTTTACAACGGACATTTTGCCTTCGCTGTCCATCATTGTAACTTCGTTTACGCCTTTCTGCACACGCCTTCCAAGCGTGCCCTCAATCTGGTAGCTTACAAAAATTATTACGTTTCTCTCGTCCTCGGCCAAGCCTTTAAAGTACTCTATTACTGGACCTCCCTCAAGCATTCCAGAGGTAGCCATTATAATGCACGATTCACCTTCTATGATGTTTTGTCTAACGCTTGGATGTTCAACCACCGTGAAGTAGTCGGACTCGAAGGGGTTAACCTCATCATGGAGTATGCTGTTGCGAACCTCCCGTCCCAGGTATTCTGGATAAGCTGTATGGATGGCTGTCGCCTCCGAAATCATGCCTTCGATGAAAACAGGGGCTTCTTTCATAAGCCCGCGTTTCATGTAGCCGTCTAAAACAAGCATTATTTCTTGTGCTCTTCCCACAGCTGGAACGGGGATCAGAACCTTTCCCTTGCGTTCGAGGGTTTCGTTTACAATTTTTACCAAGCGTTCTTCAGCTTCAACTCTTGAGGGCATTATGTCGTCTGGGCCTCCGTATGTGCTTTCTGTTATGACTGTTTCAACCCTTGGAAATTCGGCTGTAGCCGCTTCTAAGAGCATTGTCTTCGCGTATTTGTAGTCGCCGGTGTAGACTATGTTGTGTAAGCCCTCGCCGATGTGCAAGTGGACTATTGACGAGCCCAGAATGTGTCCCGCGTTATGCAGGGTTAACCTTATGTCAGGGGCTATATCCGTCACAACACCATATCTTAGGGGGATTGTGTGCAGCACGCATTCTCGTACATCTTTTTGGTCGTAGGGTGGTATAATGCCTTGTTTGCTGGCTACATCCAGATAGTCAAGCTGAAGAAGCGTCATCAAACTTGACGTGGGGGCAGAGCAGTAAACCGGTCCATCATAGCCATATTTGAATAGGAAAGGCACAAGTCCGCAGTGATCTAGGTGAGCGTGGCTTATTACGACAGCATCCAAGGAGTCTATCTCGAAAGCGGGGTGGTCAAGTCTTGGAAACGCTTCGAAAGGCTTTGAGGCGCCGGGGTTTATGCCACAGTCAAGCAGTATGCTGCTTTCCCTCGTTTGAACCAAGATTGCAGATCTGCCGACCTCTTGAACCCCGCCTAGAGGTGTTATGCGGACGTCGCCAACTTCAAAGGTTTTTGGTCTGAAGATTCTCTCGCCGAAAGTGCGAAGAATACGCTCTCTTTCTTTGCTTTCAGCATGAAGGAAGTGACGCATGTGAGCTATAATCTTTGAACGAAGCGGTGGGCTCCTTAAAATGTTGGGGCGCCATTTTGTCCTTTTTATTATTTCCTGGAGAACAGCTCCATTTTTACCTATAACCAGCCCGGGTTTTTTGGCTTCAATTATTATTTCGCCGAGGCTTGGGTCAAAGTTTATGTCCGTTACTTCTGCTTCTGGTGGTATGATCTCGCGGGCAATTTTCTCAGCCTCTTTTTCGGGGAGCCTCACTGAGGGATCTGAGCGGACAACTATGCGTTTTCTTATTACGCTAACTATGTCGGCGATTAGGCTGCTTTGTTCAACAAGGATTTCCGGTTTTTTGGCATATACAGCCAGCATTGGACCTTCATATTCTACTCTGGTCACTTCAGCCTCTTTGGGAACATGTTCCAATATGTATTGGCTTATTTCGATTTTTTCCCTTTCAGAGTTGCGCGCCAATTTCGATTTCCCTACTTTGCCAAAAGCTTCTTTTTCTCTTCTTCGGTTAGCTCCCTATAGCCACTTGCATCTATAACCGCGACATTGAAGTTGTCTCCGCTGGCCGCGTCTCGTTTCATGGCGGCGTCAACGGCTTTAACAACCACCGGCAAAGCTTCCTCCACAGTCATGCCGTCCTTAAACTTGTCTTCAAGGACACCGTAAGCCACCGGAGAACCGGAGCCCGTTGCAACACATTTTTCTTCTGTAAGGCTGCCAAAGGGGTCCAGCGAGAACACGTGGGGGCCTGTGTCGTCAACACCGCCAACCAAGACTTGAGTGACTAGCGGTATGAATCTCGCCGAGAATAGAAGGTTAGCCACAAGCCTTGCGGCCGAGCTTACTGGAATCGGGCGGCCGTGGCTGATTTTGTAGAGTTGAGCGTTGGCGGTTAAAATGTCCACGGTTCTTTGAGCGTCTGCCACTGTTCCGGCTATGGTCATGGCTAAATGGTCGTCTATCTTGTAAATCTTTTTGCCGTGCTTATGGGCTACATAGAAGCCCATGGTTACACGGGTGTCGGAAGCAAGGATCACACCATCTTTACAGACAACACCTACCGTTGTCGTCCCCTTCAACGTCAACTTATCAATTATATTGTTGTTCGCCATCGTCGTTTCTCCTAAAATCTAGGCTTACGCCGATCAACTTCTCGAGGAAGTAGCATTTGTAATCATGCATGTGGGGTTTATTAACATTGCGTTTCAAAAACACGTATTCATTCTTGAAATTGGGAGGAGGGTGTAACAATGTTTCAAAAGAGTTTTAAAGGTATAACCAATTGAGTTTAGGTGAACAAGGACTTCCAGTGGTTGGTTTGCCCCTAAAACATCATTGGATGCAACTCCCACGAGAGGTAATTGTCGGAGAAGGCGTTATAGAGCGAGTAGCTGAAATATCCCGGAGACTAGGGTTTACGGATTCAGCCCTACTAGTCACGGGTGTAAAAACCGAGGAAGTTGCCGGAAAAACTGTTAGGGCAATTTTGGAAAGCGAAGGCTTAAAAGTTGGAACTTTAAGGGTTGAGACCGCCACTCTCTGGGACGTTAGAGCTGTTGAAGAGAGAATTAAAGCATTAAAGCCTCAAGTGGTCTTGGGAGTTGGCGGCGGAACAAAGATTGACATTGCGAAGCTCAGCTCGGCGCGTCAGGGAATACCCTTCATAAGCGTTCCAACAACGGTTTCTCATGACGGAATTGCAAGTCCGCTCTCGTCTATTAAGGGTTTAGAAAAGCCTTTCTCGGTTATGGCTCAAGCGCCAATAGCCATAATAGCCGACACAAACATTATAATGCGGGCTCCATTTCGGCTTGTGGCAAGCGGTTGCGGAGACGTTATCGCAAAATTCACAGCCGTTAGAGACTGGAAGCTAGCGCAAGAGGAAGTAGGAGAGTATTATGGGGAGTATGCCGCAAGCCTCGCATTGATGAGCGCCGAACTCGTGATGCAAAATGCCAAGCAAATTAAACCAGGAAACGAGGAAGGTTTGCGTGTGCTTTTGGAGGCTTTGATAAGCTGCGGCGTCGCCATGAGCATCGCTGGCAGCAGTCGCCCGTGCAGCGGCTCCGAACACTTGTTCAGCCATGCCCTTGACATGATTAAACCTAATAGTTCGATGCATGGGGAACGATGCGGCGTAGGAACAATAATGATGGCTTACCTGCATGGGGCTGATTGGAGACGCATAAAGGAAACTCTCAAAACCGTCGGAGCGCCCACAAACGCAAAGGAGTTGGGGTTAACAGAAGACGAAGTTGTCAAAGCCTTGTTCACGGCGCCTTCCATAAGGCCAGAACGATACACAATTTTAAGCAAGTTGAAGTTGAGCATGGAAGAATGTAGGAAGGTAGCTAAAGAAACAGAAGTTATCTAATTTATGCCTGGGTTTGAGTTTCCTCTTCTGCCTTATTTTCAGCTGTTGCAGCCTTGAAAGTTTCAGTGAATTTTACCGTTGTGATTTCTGGAAAGAACTTTTGAATGTCTAGGGCTATGCCTCTTTTAGCCACTTGAATGCCCTCAAGGTAGAAGGCGTCTTCCGGCATCTCTATATTGATGGTTTTACCTTTCACCGTAAACTTGAATTTCTCAATCTCCACGGATGGTACACGCCGATGGATAAGAGCGGCAATTTTCTCTTCCTGCGTTTCAAGCTTCTTTTTAACCGTAACCTCGTAGACTAGGGTTTTTCCGGCTAGTGGCGGATTGAAGTCCAGCAAAACCCTTCCAGCGCCTATGGCTCTAACGATTGCCATTTTCCCGTCATATTCAAGACGCATGCCCAGAGTTGGCGTTATCCCTTTTGAAGTTAGCTGTCTTAATGGCACACGCCTAACTTTTTCGGGGTCACGCGGTCCAAAGGCTTTTTCTGGCGGAATTTCAACGGTTGTTGGTTTTCCAACTTCCATGTTTAGGAGGCTTTCATCTAAAGCCTTAAGAACCCAGCCTTCGCCAACAACAACAAGCTTCGGCTCGTAGATTTCGCCTTCTCTGTATAGGCGTTCTTTTTTGGCTATTTCCTCGACTGTTGTATCGAAGACTTCGCCTGTCTCTTTCACTTTTGCGATGTAGTCTATTAGTATGAAGTCGCCTTTCTGTAAAGCCATAACGGGCACCATGTTTACGGATATTTGCCAAACTAAGCCTAAAGCCTCAATAAAAGCTTTATCTAATCGAACCCACTTAAAACTCATTCCAAAAGGTTCAAGCACCAGCAAGTGAAAAACATGATGAAAGCAAAACCTCTTGACAAAGACACCATTTACAGAAATTGTCTGAAAAAAATAGAAGACGAAACGAAAGGAAAAACCCTTGAAGAAAAAATGAAGATTGCATGCAAAATCTTGAAGGCTGAAATCCCCTATTACTTCTGGGTTGGATTCTATTTCCCAAGAGAAAACCATTTAGAGCTCGGCCCCTCTGAAGGCCCGCCGGCCTGCGTCCAAATAGCCTACACTGGCGTTTGTGGAAAATGCGCTAAAAGTGGCGAAGCAATAATTGTGCCGAACGTTCACGAGTTTCCAGGGCACATTGTCTGTGATCCAAGATCTAAATCGGAGATCGCTGTTCCGGTTTTTAACGAGAATGGCGATGTCTTAGCTGTGCTTGACGTGGACAGTGATGAATATGGAAGTTTTGATGAAAGGGACAAGGAGTGGCTTGAAAGACTAGCGAAAATTTTAACCTCTCTAGAATAGAAGGGTTTAGCCTTTGTCAGAATCACCTAACACGAGAAACGTTTACATGGCTATTCTCTTGCTGGGAATAGTCAGCCTTTTGGGAGATGTTGTTTATGAGGGTTCACGAGGGCTTGTGCCGGACTATCTGGCTTTTTTGGGCGCCTCAGCCTTCATTATAGTTTTTGTTGGTCGCCTTGGAGAGTTCTTAGGTTATGCGCTAAGGCTTGTGAGCGGAATCTTAGCAGACACCACGAAGGCTTATTGGGTCTTCATGTTTTTGGGTTATGGACTTATAGTGGCAATTCCGCTTTTAGGCTTCACGAGCTTGTGGTGGATAGCCATAATCCTTGTTCTGCTTGAAAGAATTGGAAAAGCTGTTAGAGCGCCGGCCAGAGACGCTGTACTGTCCATTGTCAGTAAAGGCGTCGGCGTTGGAAAAGCCTTTGGAATCCATGAACTAATGGACCAAATAGGAGCGATTTTGGGTCCGCTGTTGGTTGCGGCTTTAATGTTTTATAGCAGAAACAATTACAGTCAAACTTTTGGCTTTTTGCTTACACCCTTCATGCTGTTGATGGTTTTTCTAGCCTTCACTTACAGAAAAATTGGCCCAAGCAAACCCGTTGAAGCGGAAAAAGCCCATGAAAAGGGCGTCGGGCTTGGGAAAGCCTTCTATGTTTACACGTCCGCCGTCGTGCTAAACACTGTGGGGCTTATCCCATATGAACTCATACTTCTGAAGGCTTCAGCAGTCTTGCAGCCGGAGAACCAGCAGTGGATTGTCCCACTCCTATACATGCTTATACAAGGGGTGGATGCGCCCACAGCCCTTTTCGCGGGATACTCCTACGACAAGTATAGGATTAGGGTTTTGGCTTTGCCCTTCATCCTTTCAGTTTTCCCCACATTGTTCGCGTTAGCCAACACAAGTCTAACCGCCTTAGTTGTTGCCGCAGTGTTTTTCGGCCTAGTTTTGGGCATGCAAGAATCCATTTACCGTGCTGCAGTTTCAGAGTTTGCACCCATAACCTCGCGGGGGACAGCCTACGGCATTTTCAACACAGCCTATGGAGTTGGCATGCTAGCCAGCGGCTTCGTTTACGGCTTAATCGCCACTGTAAATCCGCCCTACTGGGCGATAGTCCTATACGTTGTGGCAATGCAGGTCATTGCGGTGCTAATGCTTCTTAAAGCCTATTTGCTGACAGCCCGTAAATTGGAAAACGTTAAAATCTAAACTGTTCAACTCACTACGAGGCGAAAATGTTTGGCTTCAAACGATGAAACCAAAGTTTTGGATATCCTAGAGAAAGTGAGCAAAAGCGTTGTAAACATAAGCACTGTAAGGCTTGTCCAAGACATGTTCTACCAAGTTTTCCCAGTCAAGGGCATGGGCTCGGGCACGATAATAGACAGCGAAGGCCACATAATAACCAACAACCACGTTGTGCAAGGCGCTGAACGTATCACCGTAACTTTATGGAACGGCGAAGTCCTAAACGGGCAGCTGCTAGGCACGTGCGCAATTCACGACATAGCCGTTGTAAAAATAGACAAAAAGGGGCTTATTTACGCAGAGCTAGGGGACTCTGACAAGCTTAGGATAGGTCAACGCGTATACGCTATAGGCAACCCATTTGGCTTGGCCGGCGGCCCAACAGTGACTTCGGGCGTTATAAGCGCTTTGAACCGCACAATAGAGTCTAGAAACGAGCTTTTAGAGAACCTTGTTCAGACGGATGCAGCTATAAACCCGGGAAACAGCGGCGGCCCACTAGTGGACGTAAACGGAAGGGTTGTCGCCATCAACACGGCGATAATTCCCTTCGCTCACGGGATAGGGTTCGCAATTCCAATAAATTCGGCAAAGAAGTGTGCCTACGACATAATTGCAAGAGGCGCCCACGTCAGACCTTGGCTTGGAATAATAGGTTTAAGCCTTTCAAGAGAAATCTCAAGTTATTACGGGATACCTTTGGATGAAGGGGTACTAGTCACAAGGGTTGTAGGCGGAAGCCCAGCCTATGAGGCGGGAATAGAGGCGGGTGACATCATACTAGCCATGGACAGCACGCCCATCACGCGGATTGAAAAGCTCTTAAGCGAAATTCACAAGCGGGAGCCCGGCGAAAAAGTCAACTTGGTGATTTACCGCCACGGACGCAAATATTCTGTCGAAGTAGTCTTGGCTAAAGCGCCTTGAAGCATTAAGCGGAAATTATAAATTTGGATTTTAACAATTAGGTTTAGGCGTTTCAGATTTAACTAGTCCTTGTATATTTAGGGGGAGGCTAATGAGCACCCATGCAGAAGAGTTGAAACTGCGCTTAATGACTATAGAGCTTCTCAGAACAGCCAAATACAAGAAAAACATTACGTACCGCGAATTGTCCGCTAAAACAGGTCTGCCAGTCACAGTTTTAAGCAGATACGCGAAGGGTCATGTTTTACCAAACACCGCCAGGGCCAAACAGCTTTGGAAGGTCTTGTCAAAATTTGTTGGTCTGGAAAACGAAATTAGAAGTCGAATAAAGTTTGATGAGGATGGTTATTTCGATAACACGGATATTATTGGCGATTTTAACATTCTCCAGCAGGCAGCTAACCACGCGCTTGCAAATTTTGCTGGAAAACGCGTGACAAAAGTGTTCACAGCGGCGGTGGACGGCATCCCCTTGGCGACTATGGTGGCAAACGCTTTGGGCGTAAACCTTGTCATAGCTAAGAGAACCAAGGAGGTCGGCGTAAAAGAGTTTCTTGAAGAAACCTTCGCTCTTAAGGATTCTGGTGTTACGATAACGCTTTACGTGCCGAAAGATGCCATCAAAAAACGGGACAGCGTCCTAATAGTTGACGACATGATCAAGACTGGTGAAACCCAAGCGGCGCTTGTAAACCTTGTGCGCAAGGCAAAGGCGGAAGTTTCCGGAATTTTCTCACTTATAGCTGTTGGAGATGAGTGGCGTAAAAAACTGAAGTTGCCTGAAGACTGTCCGATAGAAGTTATAACCTACATTAAACAGCCTTAGGGTTCAAGCATTCCCCTTTAACTGGGCAAATTTTGCATTTAGCCTTTCTACAGTAGTTTTTGCCCAAGCGGAGCAACGCCGCCTCAAAGTTTACAAAAGACTTGTTTGGAACAGCGTTTTCAACCCAAAACTCTTCAAGTTGTTGCAAAACGCTTTTAGAAGCTTTTTCATCCACAATGCCGAGGTTTTTAGCCGCCAAAACCACCAAGTTCGTGGGTTTTGGTTTGGCTTTATCCCAAACACCGCGAAGCTCCCTCAAGAAAATGCTCACGGTAACGTCGCCCACGCCTTTCCCCAAACTTTTCAAGGCATTTTCAAGTTCTTGGGGGCTGCCCGTTTTCTTATAGAGGTTGATTAGCTTGCCACCATGTTTCTCCACGAGGTTGCGCATAACTTCGAGAAGCTTGTCGGCGGTTTTAAAATCATAACGCGTGTAGCTTCCCTCATCTAAAATCCTAACAAGCCCATCCCAACCAGTGGCTAGAATCGCCTCCGGCGTCAAAACATTGTGTTCTTCAAAGCATTTGTAGGTTTTTATGACGGAGGTTTCTGTTATGGGCGCGCCGAAAAGGATAGAAGCCAAAAACCATTTGAAGATTTCTTCTTCTCTTCCACTTTCAAGGCTTATGCCTAAAACCTCTGAATAGCACACTCCAAGGATTTCGACGAGCTTTTGAACCGTTTCCTTCCTCAAGGCAATTCTCCAAAAACTTTGTGGCTGGCAAAATTTATACTTAAACAGCCTTAAACGGTTAACGGTTAATGGAGGAAAGCCAAACCAATGCGGACAATAGAATGGCGAGAAGAAGGAACCGTGGTAACTATTAACCAGCTAAAGCTTCCCCACGAAACTGAGTTTCTGGAACTGCGAACATGCGACGAAGTAGCAGAAGCCATAAAAACCATGAAAATCAGGGGGGCGCCGTTGCTTGGAGCCGCTGCAGCCTACGCTTTGGCTTTAACAGCCCACTATTCAAAAGCAAAGGATAAGAAGGCTTTAATCCGCGAGCTGGAGGCAGCGGCTGAAAAGTTGCGGAAAACTAGACCTACCGGCGTGAATCTTTTCTGGGCTGTTGACCGAATATTAGACAAGGCTCATACATTTAATGGTAGCGCCCGTGAACTAGCCGCCATGGTCGTGGAAGAAGCAAAAAAGATAGCTGATGAAGACGCCATGGCAAACCGTGCGATAGGTAGGCATGGCGCCCAACTCTTGGAAGACGGAGACGTTGTATTGACCCATTGTAATGCTGGAGCTTTAGCCACAGTTGAATATGGAACAGCCCTCGGTGTCGTAAGAGCCGCCGTCGAGCAGGGCAAAAAGATAAGCGTCATAGCCACCGAGACAAGACCGAAGCTTCAAGGCGCCCGTCTAACAACCTATGAACTCAAAAGGGATGGGATACCGGTTATGTTGATAAGCGACACCATGGTGGGCTATGTGATGTACCGACGCATGGTTGACAAGGTTATCGTTGGCGCAGACAGAATAGTTCGGGACGCTGTCATAAACAAGATAGGCACGTACCAGATAGCGGTTCTAGCCAAAGAGCATGGCATACCATTTTACGTGGCAGCTCCAAAATCAACATTCGACCCCACACGCACATCGACGGAAGTGCCCATAGAAGAAAGAAGCCCAGAAGAGGTCCTCTACGTAGGCGGGGAGAGAATTGCCCCTGAAGGCGTGGCTGTTTTCAATCCAGCCTTTGACATAACGCCCTTAAAATATGTGACGGCAATAATCTGCGAGGATGGCATCCTATATAAGGGGGATTTTTCAAGTTTAAGCAGAACGGCGGAAAAACAATGAGCCAGAACATGGAAAGCCGACCACGACAAGAAGCGAAAATAGAGGGAACCTTAACAGAAAAAGGCGTAAAGGTGAAGGCGAAAGGCAGATTTGAAGAGCTTAAAGCGAAAGGCTACGGGATAGACGAAGATGGCGGATTGCTGCTCAACTTTTGTGAAGCCCTACACCTAATGGATAGAGGCTTGTTAGAGGTTAAAGACGAAAATGGCGAAAAAATAGGCTTCCAAGAGCTCCTGCAGTTTTCCGAAAAAAGGGACGAAAATGTTTGGGCTAAATACATGGTTTACCGAGACTTGCGAACCCGCGGCTACGTAGTCCGCGACGGTTTCGGCATGAACGTTGACTTCCGAGTATATGACAGAGGCGATTATGGAAAGGACACAGCCAAATACTTGGTTTTAACTCTTCAAGAGGGGAAGCCCATAACGCTTGAAAAGTTAACTCAGATAGTGAGACAGTGCCAAAGCCTGAAAAAGGAGCTTATAGTGGCAGTTATGAGCCGCCGTGGAGAAATAGTTTACTACTCCGTCTCACAATTAACTCTACCATAAAATAAACGTGTGGAACCTTTCATGAGCACTTTCAAACCAGTGCGGGGCATGAGGGACTTTCTTCCAGAAGAAGCGAAAATCATGAAGTACGTTGAAAGCCAGGCTCGGAAAACGGCTGAATTGTATGGATACAAGGAGATTATAACACCTGTTGTGGAATCCTACGAGCTTGTAGCCGCGAAGTCTGGTGAAGAAGTCCGTCTAAGAATGTATGCCTTTGAAGATCTAAGTGGACGAAAAGTCGCCCTACGCCCAGAGTTCACGGCTTCTGTAGCAAGGCTTGTGGCAACTACGCTGCGAAACGAACCCAAGCCTTTGAGGCTTTTCTGTGTTGGAAGTCTATACCGTTACGACGAGCCCCAAAAAGGACGCTTCAGAGAGTTTTGGCAGTCAAACTTCGAGCTAATGGGCTCCAACAAGCCAGAAGCCGACGCGGAAATATTGCTACTAACCAATCGCCTCATGAAAAGTGTTGGATTAAGAAACTATAAATTTAAGATCGGGCATGTAGGCGTTTTAAGAAGCATCCTAAGCAAGGAAGGGCTGACTGAAGAAAACCAAAATCAAGTTATGCAACGCATGGACAAAAAATTGTATGACGAAGCTTTGAAAATGGTGCGGGATGCCGGTGCATCGGAAAAGGGGATTCAAACAATCCGAGAACTAGTGAACTTGAGGGGCGAGGACCCACCCAAAGTTTTGGAGAATATAAGTGAAACCGTGAAAGATTATACCGAGGCTGTTGAAGCTGTCAAAAACCTCGGCGAAATACTCAGCCTCGTGGCTAAAACCGGCGAAAAATTGGGCATAGTGATTGACGCCGGCTTTGCAAGAGGCTTGGAATATTACACTGGAATGATTTTCGAGGTTTATGTTCCAGAACTTGACATAGCCTTGGCTGGCGGCGGGAGATACAACAAGCTTGTGGAGTTGTTTGGCGGAGAGCCAACACCAGCAGTTGGAGTTGCCCACGGAATAGACCGGATAATGCTTGCTCTCCAAGAACAGAGGGTAGAAATCGGCATAAAGGAGAAACAGCCAGTCATGGTTATACCGGTAAGCGAGAGCCTAAACGCTGAAGCCCTACGAATAGCTGAAACACTGAGAATGGAAAATATACCAGTGGAGCTTGAAGTCATGGGCAGGAAGGTTTCAAAAGCTCTAGAAGACGCTGACCGAAGAGGCATAAATTACGTCATAATAATTGGAGAAAAAGAGTTGAAAGAAGACGCCGTTGTTTTGAGGAACATGCAGAAAAAAGAACAGACAACCATAAAGATCCGCGAGCTTGCCACGATATTAAAACCATCTCAAGCCTCCTGAACTGCGGTGCGCTCTCTCCTCAAAAAGTCTCCAATGTCCAGGAGGTTTTTGACTGCCAATCCACTTTTTAATTTGTCTAGGTTTTTGGCTATTTTGCCATACCCTATACACTCGCCATGCCTATTAAAAACCAATGTGTAGGCGCCTTTCCTCCGAGAACCCTCTATTTTTAGGATTCCCTCTTTGAATATGTCTCTACCGCAGACAAAAAGCCAAGCAGACTTGTCGTCAACGGTTATGCGATTTTTGGCTTTTTCCGCAATCATAAAGAGCAAAGGGAAACTTGGATGGAAACTTTGGCCTTCAACCTTCCCCAAATATGTTCCAGAATACAACCAACCTTCACACTTGTCGGTTAAATCCTTCAATTTTTCGTCCAGCAAAAAGTAGCGATTACCCCTTTTAACCACAAACCTTTCTAGGGATAACTCGGCACCAAAAAGCCTTGCGAAATCTTCAATAACCCCGCCTTCCGTCACACCCTTTTCACCTACGCCTCCTAAGTTTGCACACGAAGAAACCTTGGGTTTTTCCGGGCCATATTCGTTTACAACGCCTAACGGAGTCATCAAGTTTCCTGCCGAAAACCTCTGTTAAGGCTTCTTCGCCGTAACAGTCTATTTCTACAGTCTCTAAACCCAGATTTCGCACAGCCCAGTCAATGTTTAACTCGTTTTCTTCAGGCTCAAGGGAGCACGTGGCATAAACAATTTCGCCGTCAGCCTTCAAAACTTTGGCGGCCTCAGCCAAAATCTGCCTTTGCAACCTCGCGTTTCTCTCCACATCCCGCAGTGTGCGCCGCTTAAACCATTCTTTATCCGTGGCAAAATTGCCAGAGCAAGGAACATCAAGCAATATTCTATCAAACTTTAACCCAAGATTTGAAACACGCCGCGCATCCATCTGATAGACAACAGTATTTTTAACGCGGCAACGTTCCAACTGGTTCATTAAGGCTTCTAGCCGTTGCCCATTAACGTCCAAAGCCACAATTACGCCAGTGTTATCCATCAAATCCGCCAACTGAACAGTCTTCCCACCAGGAGCTGCACAAGCATCCAAAACAAGCTTATCCCTCAAATCTTCGAAAAGAGTTGCCGGAACCTGGGCGGCGGCCTCTTGGATTGAATAATAGCCCAAAAGATATTCGACTGTGGCACCAACCGAAAAATCCGAGCGTATAACCCAGTAGCCGTCCCGTAGAAAAGGAATCTTTTCAAGCTTAACTCCCAAGCTTTCAAGCCTCTCCACAACATTAAAACCCCCAACATTCATAGTGTTGATTCTGATGGCTTGTTTTGGCGCAACATCCCTAAACTCCCAGCCCAGCAAACGGTAACGATTAACAAAAAACTCCTTACCAAACATCAAAACAAAAGGTGGATAAGCCACATAAAAGCTTGACTCAAAATCTAGAGAGGGGCTATCAATTTTGCAATTCGCCGACAGCAACAAAATTGACATACAGCATAACTGGATGAAGACATAACGCTTTTTAGGAAAATAAAGTTAAGTGGATACCAGAAAAGAGCGGCCGTAGTCTAGCCTGGTCTAGGACATCAGCCTGCCACGCTGACGACCCGGGTTCAAATCCCGGCGGCCGCACCATCAATAACACAAACATGATTCACTAGCTACTTGCTCTAGTCCAGATAGGTTGGATTGCTTAAGATTTTAATTTCAGCTGATACGAGAACATGGTAAGTGGGAGGTGAAAGATGTTGCCTATAGTTCACGTATATGTTTGGGAAGGCTTTGGGAAAGACCGCGTAAAAACGTTGATTCAGGGAATAACGAAGGTGTTTGGTGGTTTGGGTGTTCCTGAGCATGCCGTTGAAGTTGTTGTACACGAAGTCCCTAAAACCCATTGGGGCGTGGGCGGCGAACAAGCTTCAGAAAAGTTTAAGGATAAACCATAAAGACTAAACACTAATTTGGGTTAGCTCTTGGATTTTTCTTTTTACTTCACAGAGGTTTCTTGCAACGGCATCGGACCGCTGTCCACTTTCCAACAGCTTTTTCAACGGGAAAAATTGAGAAGCTACAAAGATTGTTTTCATGCCAAGCTGCTTTGCGCCTTTAATGTCCTCGTCCGGGCTGTCTCCAACGAAAATAGTTTCCTTAGCTTCAACGCCAAGCTTTCTCAAAGCTTCATTGAAGATCCTCGCGTGGGGTTTACGCCACCCCACAGCGTCCGAAACCAGCACCACGTCAAAGAAGTCGTTTATTCCAACCTTTCTAACTCCGGCGTAGATTACCGGTGCATATGTGAAATTTGAGACTAAACCGAGCTTATAGGCTTCGGAAAGCATTCCTAAAACCTGTTTTGCACATTTTCTAAGCCTAAAAGAGCTTACATAGTCTTCAAAGAAAATGTTGACAGCTGTTTTTATGCGCCAGTCTTCAGGGCCGGTTTTGAAGCCAAGATTGTTAAGGGCCTCCGCAATCCAAACAGCATTCGTAACCTCAACTAGCTCTTGATAGCGCACTGCCCGATATTTTTCATGTGCTTGGGTATATGCTTCCAAAAACTCTTTTTGGCTTACCTTGAACCCCGCGTCCACTATAGCATTATAAAGCTTCACTTTTGAAATGTCTAGGCTGTACCCCTTCACGTTAACCAGTGTCCCAATAAAATCAAACAACACCGCCTTAATCCCAGACAAGCTTGATTTTTCCCTCTTCTTACCTACAATACTTTTTTGCAATATTTATTCCAGCTTAATAAGATTTAGGTACGTCTTCAACCGTTGAATAAACACGTGCACCTCCATGTCATTTAGGGACTATTTGCACGAAAAAGCTGAAGAATCAAGACACAACGAGACAACAGCCTACTTGATGTTCTTGGCTGGGACAGTCTTCTTTGTTGGAGGAATCCTAGAAACCCTTTTCATATACCAGTTCGTTAAGGAGACTCCACAATGGTTCATTTTCATTCCATACTATACGGAGCCACATGTAGGCGCAGTTATGGGATTATCCCTAATAATAGGCGGCCTAGTCCTAATAGTCTACGGGATTGTGGCGGGCATAAACTATTCAAGAGACAGAAGCTGGTACATGAACGAACTGAGGAAAGCAAACTCGCTAGAAGAAGTTTTGCTCTCGAGAAAAACCGTCGCCGTCAAAGAGGAAGCTAAAAAGACAACGGTCAGAAGGCCTTCTAAGCACTCTGAGAAAAAATAATCCGAGGAACAATTTCATCCAATTTTTTGGCGAAGGCAGTCCCAAAAAGTGCTTCTACATCGCCCAAAACATTCTCTACATCCAAGTCAAAGGGCACTTCACCCAAGAACGGAAACCCGGCTCCAGCGACTTTGTCCTTAATAGAGAAAACTTGTTTCATCTTCATGTTTTCGATGACGCCTATCACGGGAACTTTCAATTCCCTTAAGAGCGTCAAAAGCTTCTCAACGGTTTCAAAAGCCAACAGAGAAGGGGTGCAAACAATTAGAAATTCAATTCTCTTTACCAGCCGGATAATGTCCAGAGTGGCGTCTCCTATTCCTGGAGGCATATCGATTACTAGGTAGTCTAGACTGCCCCACAACGTTGCTGAAAAAAGTTCTATCAAAACGTTTGAAACATCTACTCCCCTTAAAGGTAAGGCTTTTTGCCCAGAGAATGCAACGATTGACATGTACTTTAAGCCATGAATTTGCATCGGCAGTATGCCTCTCTCCTCTTTAATCTCAAGCTTTTTCACTCCCAAAATTCGATGGATTGAGGGGCTAGTAAAATCCGCATCGAAAAGCCCAACGGTAAAGCCCTTTTTAACGAGAGAAAGGGCGAGAGTTGACGCAATTAGACTTTTGCCTACGCCGCCCTTACCGCTTGAGACAGCAACTATGCGTTTCACGTTTTCTAACCTTTTATCTATGACGTTTACACGTGGATCCACGGGGCTATTTGACTCCTTTAACGCTCTCAAGCAGCACACCTCTCCCCTCAAGAATTTCGAAATCTGGACTGCCACATTTAGGACACCTAATGTAAGCGTGTATGGTTTCCGGAACAAAATGCACCGACTCCTTTAACCCATTATCAAGTTTGTTTTGGCTAAAATTCCACAAGTGCCCACACGCACGGCAACGCAATTCCGCTTTAACAGTTTCTATCACAAACCGGGCATTTTTCAACTTGTCTGTTTTAAGCTCAGACAAAGCAAACTCCAAGATATCGATATCTACTTGTTGAAGCTCACCAACCTTGATCCTAACCTCTTTAACTTCAATCAACCCCTCTTTTTCAACCACTTTGATGACGGACGAAATGATAGCTTCAGCCAAAGCCCACTCGTGCATGGGAAAAGCCTTCGCACCGTTGAATTTAAGAATATTGCAAGATGTTTACCAGATTTATTGTTGAACGAAAAGCTTTTAAAGAACCGTTTTTCACAACCGATTTTGGTGATGGCCATGCCAAAGAAGAAGAAGGAAGAGAAGAAAGAAGAGAAAAAAGAGGAAAAGAAATAGTCTTTTAAACACTGTTTCAAGCTGGCCTCACCAACTTTCACGTTTCTTTTATTTTGTGGACGTATGAACGGAAAGGCAAAATTTCTCTGTTCCTTTTCAGTTTAATTGGGCGCACGTGATGAGCAAAGTTGCTATAGTGAAAGGATCGAACCCTGTAGAAATAACGGTCAAAGCTCTTGAAATGATAAAGCCAAATTTAGGCGAAGTTCTTTCACCTAGTAAGCCCATTTTGGTAAAGCCAAACTACATTGTCGCCAAGCATCCATCGACAGGAATGACAACGGATAGCAGAGTTGTAGAAGGGATTATAAAATTCTTGAAAGAACATGGAGTGAACGACCTCATTATCGGAGAGGGAAGCGGTTGGGCAGATACGTTTGAAGCCTTCAGAGTTGCAGGAGTAGACAAGGTAGCCGAGAAGTGGAATATAAGACTTGTTGACTTTAACAAGGACCGTTTCGTGGAAGTTTACCCACCGAGCCCCTTAGCGCTTAAGAAAGTTATA
>Ga0209080_1000521_pt1 | contig 25310 bp, 29 predicted proteins | sample JNZ110809AmetaG_FD_184123 | JGI IMG/M metagenome (GOLD analysis project Ga0209080, IMG submission 184123) | Hot spring microbial communities from Jinze hot spring, China to study Microbial Dark Matter (Phase II) - JNZ 110809A (SPAdes) (version 3) ...
GGGACATACATGGAGCTGCGCGTCGCCCCGACTCCCGCCTTACCATGCTTTACCTGCTTGCATGTTAGCGCGAATTCTCCCAGCCTATGCCCTATCATCTCAGGCTTTATCTCCACGGGGATGAACTCCTTACCGTTGTAGACGTGTATTGTTAGGCCGACCATCTCCGGGAGGATTACCATGTCCCTTGCATGAGTCTTGATGGGCTTCTTGGGCTTCTCGCCCCTCCTCAGCACCTCATTCGCCTCTCTTACCTTCTCAAGCAGCCTGAGCTGGACATTGTTTAGGCCGCGCATCAGGCTCCTCCTCTGCCTGCTCGGCAGCAGCTTTATGAACTGATCCATGCTCATCTGCCTGAGCTCTTCCAGCGTATAGCCCCTGTACGTGAATTCCCTCGGCACGAATCACCGTCCGCGGCTCTAAGATTTAAGGATATACTGCTCGCGCTCCTCGGATTTTTGGGGAACTATTCAGCCCGAGGGCTCTACTTGGTCTTTCTCATCAGATGCGGGAGCATTCTCTCCACAGCCTTCATCACCAGCAGCGCTAGTATGGTCGAGAATAATGTTTGGCCGAAGATATCTCTCGCATAGGATATCATCGCGACCGGAAGGCCTTTTATGAAGACGTTTACGAGGAAGTACATCGTCGCCATGTAGACGCCGCTCGCGAAGAGTATGGCCGCCTGCAGGGGCAGCCTCCTGCCCCTCCCGAGGCCTGCTATCAGCCCCTCTCCCCCATGCGCGATTATCGTGACGAACCATCTAGGATAGCCTATTATCAGGTCCGCTATCAGTGGGCCTATGGCCCCGACGAGCCCGCCGACCCTCGATCCATAAAGGAGGGCTGCCACGAATATCGCTGTATCGCCTATATTCGTGTATCCGCCCGTCGGCGATGGGAAGAATGATCCTGTGAAAGCGGTCAGCACGGCCGCCATCGCGGATAAAGACGCGGTAGCCGCCAGCTCCACGCTCGTCAGCCGTCTGATGGGCTCGGCGCGGCCCAGCTTTATGAAAATAGCCGATTCAGCCGCCAGCATGATCACCGCGGAGGCTAGGAGGATGATGCCGAGAATGGAGATCGGATAGCCGAAAGCATGCGGAAGTATCTGGAGGATGATCGCTGAGGCGGCCGCTACGGCCGACACATAACCGCTCCACCTAACACATCTTTTCAGGAACACTATGCCGGAGGAGATCGATGCTAGGATCGATGTCGCGGAGAATGTCAGGTAGAGCGGCACCTTGATCTTCTCTACATCCGGCAGGGAGATCATGGACAGGATATCCGCGACCCCGAGGTGCCTGAGAACGCTGTGGAGCTGGATGCCGATGCCGGCTACCATGATGGATGTGGAAAGGGCGACGAGAGCGGCGATTAACCATGATATCCCCCTGCTCGGCTTCGCGATGAATTGCATGTCAAATGCATTAAGCGACCCGCCGGTATTTATCGGTGTCGCGCATTATATCTAGTCGAGGCCATCTCGCCTCAGGCGCTTATGATTCGCGCGAGCCTACTCGCTAGGATCAGGGCTATGGCTGGATAGATGCATAGGCTCGCGAATGCCGGTGAGAGGGGTATCGCGTGGAGCAGCATGGCCACGGCGATGGGGCCGAAGAGATTCCCAATATCCCATGATGTCAGGTAGATGGAGTTTCCCAGTATCCTGAGATTCGGGCTTACCACGTGAGCTGTTATCGCCGCGGTTAATGGGAACGTGAGGCCATGCGCCATCGCGACGAGATATAGCCCGGCCACGAACAGTAACATATTGGGTGCTAGTCCTGCGATTAGAGCTCCAGCGGCGCAGGATAGCATCGAGACCTTGAGAAACTTTACTAGATCAATTTTGCTCATGTTCCTCGATAACGCGATCCTCGTGATGTATGTGACCAGGTAGTAGCCGGTGAATATCGCTAGGATGATGGGGTCCGGGATTCCCAGCTCTATGCTCGCCTTCAGGGGGCCGTATGCGAAAACCCCTCCTATCGTCATCGAGTATAGGAGATAGAGGAGGGTTGGCAGGAGAAGGGGCTTCTTGAGAATTGTCTTGACCATCGAGAAGCTCATCTTCGAGTAGTACGTCTCCTCCCAGAGCGATGGCCGGGTTTTCGCGAAGGATACTCCGAGAAAGACCGCGATCAGGCTTATCAGGGCGGCGGAGGCCATCAGCATCCTCAAGTCCATCAGGTAGCTCAGGATCGCGCCGATCGCCGGCCCCAGCCATAAGCCGAGAGCCACATAAGCCGTGTAATCCACGACGGATCTCCGGGCCTCCTCCGGCGCCATCATCAAGCTCGCGAATGAGAGCATTAAAGTGTAGTTTAGGGCGAAGGTTATTCCCTGGAGCACCCTGAATATCCCCAGCATCCACGGCGTGGTGCTGACGGCGTAGCCGAGCAGGGCCACGGTATTCAGCGCTATCCCGAGGATCAATATTCTCAGCGCATTCCTCCTCATAGCGAGCATGGATGATGGTATTCTGCTGAGAGCCGATGCCACGGCCGCCAAGGAGATCAGGATGCCGACCTCGTACTCTGATGCCCCGAGAGCCGCGTAAATATAGACGGGCAGAATAGGCCCGATAATCTCGTATGAGAGCGTGAGGGTGAATGTCGTGTAGTTGAGAAATCTTTGATGACGCTTCATAGCGGTCAGGGTAAGCGTCTCCTACAACCGGGATGATAATAAACTTTGGAGGCGCGAGCCGCGGCGCCTACTTCTTTTTTCTGCCGGTTCTTCTTGCCGCGATGTAGCCAACCTTCCTGCCGGGTGGAGCATTTCTCGAAACGGCTTCAGGTCTTCCGAGCTTCTTCCGGGTTCCCCCGAATGGGTGATATGCCGCCGCCATCGCGACGCCGCGAACCCTCGGATACGTTGCGACCCTATGCTTCGCGACCATCCAGTGATGCTTCTTGCCGGCCTTCAAGAACGGCTTATCCTTTATCCCGCCGCCCGCCACCACCCCTATCATCGCGAGGCACTTAGAGCTCAGCTCAACCACCTTCTTCGACGGCAGTAATACTATCGTCCTATCGCCGAGCTGGGATGTTACGGTCGCGTATGTTCCAGGCGATCGAACTAGCTTGCCCCCATCGCCCGGCTTATGCTCTATCATCGAGACCGCTGTTCCCTCGGGAATCCTGGCTAGCGGGAGTATGTTTCCCGGAGCTATCGACGCCTGCTCACCCATCTCGATCACCTGGCCCACGTACATCCCCTCCACAGCCGCAACCGGGAACTCCTCGCCATTCTCCAATGCTATTAGAGCTACTGGAGCGCCTCTGCCGGGATCATGATCCAGCTCAACCACCCTGCCGATCAGAAACCGGGACTGGGAGATGAGCTGGGATGGATAACCTAAGGCATACTTCCGCCTGATCGAGGCCCTGAACGTCGGCGAGCCCCTGCCAAGCCTCTGAGCCCTTATACGCTTACCCATCTCCCCTCACCGAGATTTCCTTCAGCCCAGCAACCCTGGAGCTCAATCTATTAAAGTTTCCCGGAGGAAGAATCCGCGCCTGTAGCCCTAAAATCCTCGACGCCTCTCTTCCCCCTCATCTTGAGTATATCCCCGTCAGCGTCGCCTCCGCCAGAACGTGGCCGCTCATCAGCTTTAGGACGTCTTCCAGCGAGGCGGCTGGGCCGAGCTCGAGCCTCGTGTCCAGAGCGTAGAGCTTGAAGACATATCTATGGGGTTTTCCGGGCGGCGGGCATGGGCCGCCGTATCCGATCCTCCCGAAATCATTCACGCCCTGCATAATTCCTCCGGAAAGCTCCTCTAGCGGCTTAACCCCCTCCTCGAGCCTATTCGCATCCACGGGCATATTGTAGATTATCCAGTGAGTGAAGGTTCCTCCGGGAGCATCCGGGTCCTCCATTATCAGTATGAAGCTTCTGGTCTCGGGCGGATAATCCCTCCACTGGAGAGGCGGGGAGATATCGAGGCCATCACACGTATATTTTTCCGGAATTCTCTCGCCATCGCCGAAGGCCGGGCTCTCGAGAACGAATCTTCGGATGCTCGTAGTGGTTGCGGGGGGCTTTCCAGAGATCTCGGGCTGCGTGAAATAGATCGTCATGCTAACGATGACCACCAATATGACCGCGATTACTAGCGCTATCCGGAGGCCCTTCATCCAATGATAATGCTCTGGCGAGGGGCTATAATCTTTGCTGGAGGGCTAGAGTATTCCGAGCTCGACTGCGAGGTCTGCTGCTTTGTATTCTGGGCTGAGCTTGACGTAGGCCTTCTTCTCGCCCCTCGGCGTAATCATCGTATTCACCTTCTCCACCTTCACGCCATACAGCTCTTCTACGGCCCTTTTGACATCCGCCTTCGTGGCCCTCAAATCCACTATGAAAGTGAGCTTATTCTCCTTCTCGATGAGCGAGACCGCGTCCTGCGTTATCACGATCCTCTTGATCACTTCCGATGACCTCATGCCAGACCACCCAGAATCTTTTCATCCAGCTTTTCCAGGGCTGATTTTGTCCATATCGTGAGCCTCCCGGGCACGGCGCCGGGCGCCAAGTGCAGGACGCTCAGATCCTTCAACTTCACGACATCTACTCCCGGAATGTTCTCCGCGGCCTCTTCGATTCCCTGATCCTCGAGTATCACTATTAGTGGGCCGACTCTCCGCTTATACCTTCGGCCCCTCCGCTTGCCCTTCCCAGCCCTGATCTTCTTCTCCTTGCATCGTTCCAGCTCCTCGCCGAGGCCGATCTTCTCGAGGAATTCTCTAACCTCCCTAGTCCTTGCGATCGACTGAAGTGCGTCATCGACGACTATTGGAAGCGCCATGTCCTCGGGAATTCTATGGCCTCTCGCCTTAACCGCCTCACGGCTTCCCGTGAAGGCCACCGCGACAGCCAACGCGGCCCTCTTCTCCTTCTCATTAAGATCCTTGTGAATCTTCTTCTCTGGCACCGGCGGATGACCTGGTCTGCCGCCCACGGCCGAGTTCACCATTCCACCAGCCCAAGCCTTTCCAGTGCCATGAGCTCTTATTCTAGAGACCCTGGCGATGCCATGGCCAGCTCCAAGGGACTCGACAGAGTACTTGTGGCCGGATCCCTTGAAGGCGCCCTTGGGCTGGAGAACATGGGTTTGGAGGTGTATGAAGGCTCTCCAGACCAGATCCTCCCGAAGCGGGGCTAGAAATGTCTTGGGAAGCGTGATCTCGCCAACCCTATTTCCGGCTAGATCTAGGATGGGCACCTTTCTCTCGCCCGCCCTAGAGGCATTCATCAGCAGCTCGACCAGTAGGCTCATTCCAGGCTCCTAGCCCGCAAAACCCATATTTAAGGTGTCTTTGAGAGGCGGCCGCCGAGCTCCCATCACCATTCAAAGCTCTCATGGAAAATGTTATATCCGCATTTTGAGGAATTTTTACGAGAACCGGGGATCCTTGCTTAATGAATTTGAGTATTCGCGGTGGATAAGGGCTGCTTGTCAAGCCCTGGAGTCCGCGAAGGCCGATCTCTCGCGGGGAGAGTATAACTGGTCATGCTTTAAGGCGGAGCAAGCCGCCGAGTGCGCTCTGAAGGGTCTTCTAAAGGGGCTTGGAATACTCTATGATACGCATAGCTTGACGAGGATGCTCGCGGGCCTGCCGAAGGACTTGGACTCATCCAGTATAATGCAGGCGGCGAGTGAGCTGGATAAGCTCTTTCTGCCGACGAGGTATCCGGATGCATGGGTGGAGGGTGTGCCCTCAAACTACTACACGAGGCAGAATGCGAGGGCCGCGATAAGCTATGCTATGATGATAATCAAGTGGGTTGAGGATACCTGGAGCTCGCTCAAAAGGCAGGAGCGGAGAATAACTGGAACCTAAACCGGGATCCCCGCATATATCAGCTGCGGCGGCTCTATTGCCGGCGGAGGCCTAGCCGGCGCACGGAGGACTATCGGCCTCTTCGGCGTTCCCGGAACAGTTCCCTCAAGCAGTATATACGTCGTTCTTATAATGCCGAAGTGGGGGAACCCGCCCTTCGGCGTGACCTTTGATCCATCATCTCCTATCGCGAGTATACGCTTATTGAACTCCGTTCTCCTATGGTATCCCAGCTGGCCCGGCCTCGGCACGGTGTATGGGACGTAGCCGGGAGTTCTGCCGCCGATGGCTCCGACGACCCGCCTGCCTTTCCTCTTCTTCCTCGGCAGAATCGAGACGCCCCAGCGCTTCACGACGCCGGCGAATCCCTTGCCCCTCGTCACAGCGATGACGTCTATGAAGTCTCCCGGCTTGAAGACTTCATTCACCCTGATCTCCTGGCCCAGCTTCGAGATCGCGTAGTCTACCGCCTTCTCCACGTCTCCGCCGATCTTGATCTCCAGTATATCCGGCTTCTTTTTCGAGAGGCCCGCTTGCTTGGGGAATGCCGCGGCGATTATCCTGATCTCCGCGATCTCTCCTCGCAGCGACTCGAGCCTCCTTAGGTCCTCCTCGTTCGGCTTCCAGCTCGAGATCTTCCTACCCATTAGGTCCGCTGGAGCCTTGCTACTCCAGACTCTCACGAGCTCCCTCAGGGCATTATTCTCCTCAGCGTATGCTACTAGGCCCACCACGAGCATCGGCGGAGCAACTATGACCGTAGCCACTTTGGCGATCTCCTGGCCCTGCGTCGGAGAATTGGGGGTCGTGTCTATGTAGTATGCTGTGAGGTGCCCAGCCTTGTAGCCCAGGAAGCCGAGGGGCTTCGGCTCGCCCTCATATGGCGGCCAATATTTCACTCTGGGGACGAGGCGGCTAGCCCTGCATCTGGGCAGGAAGGCGAGTGAGCCCGTTTTCGGCCTCGAGTCCTTGACCATCCGCTATCTCCCGCATAGCCCGAGGATTCCAAGATATAAGCCTAATCCCGGAATCCTTTCCGCGAATTCTGCTTAAATAGAGGGCTGGAGAAATATGACGTGCCATGGCCGCTAGGGAGCTTTCCGTGACCCGCGAGATAATCGAGCTGATCAGGAGGCCGAGCGTTGTCGGCCTCGCCACCCACAGGCATCTCCCGCATGAGCGCGCAATATACATGAGGCATGGTAGATGCGGCTTCGCGATCGATGTGCTGGTCGATGAGGGAGGCACCAGAAAGCTCTACTCGATCCTCGTGGAGGCGGAGGCGAGCATCAAGAACGAGATAAAGATCGAGTCATTGATGAAGCTGGGAGGAGTAATCCGGTATCAGCTCTCCGAGAAGACGGATGATGGATTTAGGGTGATAAGGAGGGAGCTCGACTACAGGGATGGCGAGGAGCTATTCCACCAAGTTGACCTCGTGAGATCCGCGTTTTACGAGAAGTATAGGGAGCTTAAGGCGAGGGCGGGCGTCGGGCCCGCGAAGATCGAGGAGGAGATCTTTCACCAGGTTGGAATCGGGCCTGAGGAGCTGCTGCTGGGAGTATAGCCTGATGATAGGGCTCGCGGTGGCCAAGAGAGCCGAGGAAGCGAGAAGCATCGCCGAGAGCATCGCGGCCGCGCAGAGATACAGGCTTACCAGGCCGCATAGGCTGATCGAGATCGAGACCGCGATGGGATTCGCGTGCGTGGCCGCGAGGGAGGGAGAGATTCTCGAGAAGAGTGATAGGCTGATCGCGTGCGCCCATTATCCACCCCTAGATGAGAGCCGCCTCGAGAGGTTATTGGAGTCGGAGGATCACGTGAGGTCGCTGAGGGGCCTCGACCAATTCTTCTCCGGCGTCATCATCGATCGAGAGAGCATCATGCTATTCAGGGATCATGTTGGCCACATGCCAGTAGGATACGCGAAGACCGCTAAGGCTCTCACAGCGGCCTTAAGCAGATCGGCGCTCGGGCCGGCCGCAAAACCACTAGAGCCGGGCCACATGCTAATTCTGAACTCATCCGGCTCCAGGATAATCAGGTGGTATGATCCCGCGCCATGGGCGATGAGTAGCCCGGAGGAGCTCGCCGAGAGGTTGATGAGCACCGCCGAGAAGTATCTCCCAGAGCAGGTCTTCCTCGGCTTCTCCGGAGGACTTGATAGCTCGATCCTCGCGCATCTAGCAGCTCTACTGGGCAGAAGAGTTAAGGGGATTACAGTGGCGATGAAGGGAAGCCTCGATTACCTATGGGCCCGCGAGACGGCAGATCTTCTAGGAATAGAGCTCGAGATCTTGGAGCCCGATGACGCGGAGCTAGCCGAGGCCGCGAGTCTCCTGTTGAGCCATCTTCCGAGAGCCGGGCTCATGGATCTCTCGATAGGTTCGATAGTGCTTCTTGCCGCTAGGAGGGCTCGAGGCATGCTCGTCGTTGGGCAGGGCGCTGATGAGCTCTTCGGCGGCTACTGGAGATACGAGAAAGCCGTGCTCGAGGGCGGCATCGAGGCGGCGGCCGAGCTGATGAAAAGAGATGTCGAGAGAATTCATGAAAGGAATTTAGAGAGGGATGAGCTCGCGGCCGCTCTCGCCGGATCTCAGGTGCTCGCGCCCTATGTCGCTAAATCCATCTATGAGACCGCCCTCTCAATTGACCCAGGTCTCAAGCTGAGGATCTTGGATGGCAGGGTTATCAGGAAGTGGATTCTCAGAAGGGCCGCCGAGATTCTCGGGATCCCGGTGGGGATTCTCGAGAAGCCGAAGAAGGCCGCGCAATATAGCTCGGGCATCCAGAAGAGGCTCGGGAAGATATTGGCTGAGAAAAAGATGGGGTTGAGGATTGTTTAGGGCGGAGACTTCTTCTCCTCCTTCTTTTTCGTGGATTTCTTGCAGCAGGGAGCCATGGCCCTGCTCTCATAGTGCCGGGTGTTAAGCATTTCCCGGGCTCGAGCGCAGGGATAATACGTGGTTATTCGCCAGATCTCTCTGATGCTCTCGGTAGAGGGGCTTGCGAGGATCCATGATGCTGTTTTAAGGCTTAAGGGGCTTAGGAGAACCGGCTGGCTCAAGAGGGGCGTGAGGGATCCAGAGAGCGTTGCTGCCCACTGCTATGCCGTCGCCGTGCTCTCGATGATCTTGGCAGACCTCATGGACCTCGACGCGGCGGAGGCGATGAGAATAGCTCTGATACATGATCTACCGGAAGCCTTCATCGGAGATCTTACTCCAAGAGAGAAGGAGAGGATCGAGGATCTGGGGGAGAGGGAGGTGGAGGTGATCATGGAGATGGCCAAAGCTCTTCCCGGCGAGGCCGCCGAGAAACTTATTGATTCTTGGAGGAAGTATTCTGAGGGGTCGAGCGAGGTCGCGAGGCTCGTTAGGGACGTGGATAAGCTCGAGATGGGCCTTCAAGCCCTCAGCTACATAAAATCCGGATACGCTGGGGCGCGGGAGATCTACGAGTCCGCTTTGAGGGAGATTAGGAGCCCAGAGCTAAAGGGGCTTTTAATGAGGATGGCGGAGGGCTTAGCTTAATAGCTGCGCTCCAACAATCTTGACCGTAGATGGCCTCGATTAAGGGGCTCTCGATAACCGCCAGATACCCGTTCCTGCCTGAGGCTAGGCGGAGGCTCGCGGAGTATGGGATAACCCTCGAGAGCTTCAATGATCCGGCTTACCTGAAGGTCGTCGAGAGGGCGAAGAGGAGGATCCTCGAGGCGATCGAGCGCGGCGATGAGATTGAGCTCTCCGGCCTCTCAGATGATGACTTCATCGAGCTGGCATCATTCCCGCTCTCAATCGCGATGATAGCAGCAATGGGCGATAAGAGGCTCGCGAGGAGATTCGCTCTCGCGACAGCCTCCCTCACGATCAAGCTACTCGAGTCGGAGGATCCGGAATGGAGGGATGAGATAGTTCTCAAGATTGCGCGGGATGTATTCAGCATGGATGTTAGGCGAGATGCGAGGGTCATAGGCGGCGTATCCTACGGCTACTCGCTGGGCTTGAGGGATTATCTGAGGGGCGCTCTCGCATTCAATAGGCCGGAGTGGAAGCTCGTGAACCGGGTCGTCGAGCGCGGGAGAGTCCTCGTAACATCCCATGAGCTCATCAGGCTTTTGAAGGATCGCGTGATGGAGCACGTCTTATCCCTGATAGAGAGGGTTGGGAAGGTTGGAGCGCTTCCCGAGCCGGTTGAGGAAGCGATCAAGGAGATAAGGGGGAAGATGCCGGCCGCGGTGGAGCTCGAGCTGGACGCGGTTAAAACTGGGCCGGAGACTTGGCCGCCGTGCATGAGGGCCATAGCCGATAAGCTCATGGCCGGAGAGAACATAAGCCACTTCGCAAACTTCTCCTTCGCCGCATTCCTCTCGAACATAGGGTTTGAGCCCCACGAGATAATCAGGTTCTACGCGAATAGGCCGGACTTCAATGAGAGGATCGCGAGATATCAGGTCGAGCATATAGCCGGCCTAAGAGGCAGCAGGACGAGGTATACGGCTCCGAGCTGCAGCACGATGAAGACCAACGGCTTATGCGTGAAGGATGGCTCTCTCTGCGGCGGCGTCAGGAGCCCGCTAGCCTATTATAGGAGGGCCATTAGGAGGATGAAGAAGCTTGATAAGGATAAGGATGAGGTGGGAGAGGAACGCGGAGAAGCTGGCGGCGAGGCTATCAGAGGTTCTGGCGCCGATGGGGATAATGCCGGTCATCAACAGGTCTCAGATAATCTTGGATGATAGCTTCGCCGGCGGCTCGCTGGATGTGGATGGGATAGCCAAGCTCACCGCGAGAACGCTACTTGATCTCGGGATAAGATTTCGCGGAATAACGAGCTCCGAGAGCGAGGTCGTGGTCGAGGATGAGGAGTCGGGAGAGGGAGGGAGCCGCGGCCCGAGCTTCTTCATCTGCCCACACTGCGGCTTCATAACACCCTACGAGGAGGAGTATTGGAATCACGTGAGGATACACTACATCGGCTTCTAGGGTTTCTTTAACTTCGCAGCTAAGCTCCTCCAGTAATCCCAGTCCACAAACCCGTATACCTCTTTGACCGCGTTCTCGTCTATCGCCTCCACAGCTAATCCACCGAGCTTCTCTACCGCGATGCTCGCAATCGTCCTGAATGGTAGGCCAGCCGTCCTAGCCGCGCGAATCACCACAAGCGTGCAGGACCTTATGAGGCTCCAGTCCACTGAGCCGATCTCCTTCTCGATAAGCTTCGCCAAGTCTCCGAGGTCGCTGAAATAGTCCCTCAAGTCCCTCTCTATCTCGGGCACGCTCGCGAGAGTATTTTTGGACAGGGATAGGATCCTGTGAGCGAAAGCCTCCACGTGCGCGATCCTCCAGTTTATCGCGATCAGCTTCGATGGAGAGACCATGTCCTCGAGCTTTCTAATCCTCTCCTCGAGCTCATGGAGCTTCTCCGAGAGCTCTACTCGAAGCCTCTTAACCTCCTCGATCACTCCTTCCTCAGATGCCAAGCTCCTAGAATCCTTTGACGGCGAGGTCTATAATCTTTTTGATCGACTCCTCCAGGAAGATCGGCAGATTCAGGGAGGATACATCTAGGAATCCCCTGACTATTATGGACTCCGCTTCCTCCCTCGAGAAGCCCCTCGCCATTAGGTATACCAGCTGATCCTCGGAGATCCTGCCTATCGCCGCCTCGTGCGTCAGCGACGCGCTCATCCTCCTCGAAACCAGCTCCGGTATCGCGTATACCTCGGCCTCATCGGAGAGCATTAAGCCCCTGCAGCTTATGTGGCCGCGGCCATCATCCGCCTCGCACACAACTCTCCCCCTGACCGCGAGCTTTGCCCTACCAGATGCCACGGCACTTGTTATCAGCTCGGCCCTGCATCCTCTTCCGGCAATCAGGCAGTCGCCGCCCAAATCCATCCTTGAGGAGCCATCGAGGTAGATCACGTTGTTCATGGATACCGCGGCATTTCCCCCTTTAAGCACGGCGGACGGCTTTGACTGGAAGCTGCCCACCGCTCCGAGGAGCACGTAGTTGTATGATAGCACCGCTTCCTCATCGAGCGCTATACCAGTCCTGGGTCTCACGTGGAAGCTCGGCCCCCACCTGTGGACCATGGTGTAGTTTAGCCTCGCCCCGGGCCCGATAAATATCTCGGTTACGCCGATGTGCAGGCCCCTCTGATCCCGCCTCCTCATCGTGCATCCCGTGATCACGCATGCCTCGGAGCCCGGCTCCGCCACTATGATGTTGTGGACGCTCTGGATTATCCCCGGCGAGTATGAGAGGAAGCAGGCCTGTATCGGCATGTGAAGCCTTCTGCCCTCCAGTATTCTGAGGAAGAAGCCGCCTGCGGGTTTCAGCGCATTATACGCCGTATACTTGTCCGCGTATGGGCTTACGAGGCTCCAGAGATGCTCTCGAACCCATGGATGCTTCTCAACCGCCTCCTGGATGGGCATGAGCTCGATATCTCCCTGAAACTGCTTCTGTATCGCCCTATACGCTATCTCGTGATCTACTTGGAGAAATGTCGTGAGTGATGAGGCCTTGCCCAGATCAACCCCGACCTCGAGGCTCCTCCTCTTAACATCCTCATCCACCTCGGCTCTCACTCCTGGCTCCCGCTCGAACTCATCGAGATCCAAGTCTTCGCCGTGCTCAGCCGGCTTTCCGAGAGCCTCTCTCAGCCGCCCCTCATCAATCTGCATCTCTCGCACCACCTATAACCATCCCTCATTATCCTGCTGAGTATCTGCTCCGGGTCTCCCTCGCACGCTATCATTCCATCTATGAGGACGTGGGCTTTCATGGGCTTCAGGTGCCTCAGAATGTGCCCGTGATGAGTTATGATCAGGGCGGATCTATTCCTCAAGCTTTCGGAGAGAAATCTGCCGATGAGCTCGAGGTTCTCGACGTCCACGCCCGAGTCCGGTTCATCGAGTATCAGGAGCTTCGGATTCGAGGCCAGCGCCTGGGCGATCTCGCACCTTTTGATCTCGCCGCCCGAGAACCCGACATTCACGTATCTGCTCAGATGTTCTCGCGATATGTTGAGCTTATCGACCATCTCTAGGAATTTTTCGCCAACGCCGTTCTCAGATGCTATTCTCGCGAGGAGATCCTTCAGCCTTATCCCGTGAAGCTTCGGCGGATTCTGGAAAGCTATGCTTATCCCCATCCTGGCCCTCTCGTCTATCGGCTTCTCCGTTATGTCCTCTCCATCGAAGATTATTCTACCGCTCACGATCCTGTATTCCGGGTGGCCCATTATCGCCATCGCGAGGGTAGATTTCCCCGAGCCATTGGGCCCGAAGATTACATGGACTTCACCATCGCCGACCTCGAGGTTCACGCCTTTGAGTATCAACCTGTCCCTAACCGCGACGTGCAGGTTCTCGATCTTGAGCAATATCCCCATCACCTCGATCCCTCACGCGATCTTGAATAGTAGCCAGCCCCTCCCGATATTCACCATGGCGTATCTTCCTCTTAACCTTGATCCCACGCACTCGAAAACTATCTTCTTATCCTCCTCGTATTCCACGAGCTTGAACTCCCCCTTATCCCATATATTGACGACGCCCGCTCCATAGCCCTCCTCGATCACGCCCTCGAAATCCGCGTACCAGAGCTCGTGATCAGGCTGCGGTATCCCGAGCCTTTTCACGCCGCGGCTCGTCGGGAGCTCCTTCCTGAAGGCCCAGGACTTCAAGACGCCGCCTATCTCGAGCCTGAGATCGTAGTGCAGGCCAGCTCTCTTCGCGTGATGCTCATGAACCACGAACCTGGGAGACAAGGGCGATCCATATCATGCGCTGGCGGAAGATAAACCATTAGATGTGATCGGTAGCATGCGGCGAGGAGGATACCTTAATACATGGTGTCGGAGGAATATCAGTTGCTTGAATGAGCCTGAGAAGCTTTCTCGAGTCCCTGGATGAAGAGGGGCTTCTCGTCCACGTTCGGAGGCCCGTCTCGACGAGGTATGAGGCCGCCGCACTGATGAAGAGGCTGGATCCGAGACCCGTCCTTTTCCATGATGTGCGGGAAGCTCCGGGCTTAAAGCTTCTCGGAAATCTCTGCGCCGATAGGAGTATTCTGGCCAGAGCTCTGGGAATATCTGAGCGCGATCTCCTGAAGAGAATTGCCGATGCGATGGAGAAGCCTGGAAGAGGCGAGATCGTGAGGGATCCACCATGCCAGGAGATCGTGATCGATGACCCCGATCTCAGGAAGCTCCCATTCCTGATCTTCGGCGAGAGGGATGGCGGCCCATACATGACCGCCGGGATAGTGATCGCCCGCGATCCCGAGCTGGGGCATAACGCGAGCTACCATAGGCTCATGCTCCTAGATGAAAGAAGGGTTGCCGCCAGGATACTGCCGAGGCATCTCGACGAGTTCATCAGGAGGGGTGTTAGGAGGGTCGCGATAGCTGTCGGGAATCATCCAGCTTTCATGCTCGCGGCCGCAGTCACCTGGAAGATCGGCGTCAGCGAGCTCGACATGGCGGCGGCTCTCGCCCCGATGAGATATGCCAGGGCCTTGACGAGCGATACTCTCGTTCCGGCGGACTGCGAGCTGGTCCTCGAGGGAAGGATAACGGATGAGAGGGCCGATGAGGGTCCATTCATAGACATAACCGGAACATATGACATCGTTAGAAAGGAGAGGGTCATCGAGATAGAGTGCATCACGATGCGAAGGAATCCGATATTCCAGCAGATACTTCCGGCCGGAAGCGAGCACAGGAACCTGATGGGCATGCCGAGGGAGGCCGCGATCTACGCCGAGGCATCAAAGGTATGCGAGGTCGTGGACGTCAGGCTTACGCCGGGCGGATGCAACTGGCTCCACTGCGCGATAAGCATCAGGAAGAGGAGCGATGATGATCCTAGAAGGGTTATTGAAGCTGCGTTGAGGGCTCATGGAAGCTTGAAGCACGTAATAGTCGTTGATGACGATATAGATCTCTCGAATCCGCTTGACCTCGAGTGGGCCATAGCGACGAGGGCTCAGCTCGATCGAGATCTCGTGTTGAAGCCGAATGAGCTTGGATCATCCCTGGACCCATCAGCCGATCAGGTTACTAGGAGGACGTGCAAGGCCGGCCTGGACGCGACAATACCGCTCTCCGCCGATAGGAGCAAGTTCATTAGGGCGAGGATACCCGGAGAAGATGAGATCAGGATCGAAGATTACGTGAAGTGACCGAGATGTATTTGACGAGGTTTGAGGAGGAGATGCTGGCGGGCGAGCACGGCTACGCCGCCCAGAAGGCCATGGAGATACTCGTCGCGCTCGGCAAGATCTATGGAGCTGAGCGGCTGATCGAGATAAGAAGCGCGCAGATCTCCGGAGTTTCATATGCTAATCTGGGTGAGGAGGGGCTGGAGTTTCTTCTCAAGCTCGCGGAAGATGGCAAGGTCAGGGTTCCCACGACCCTGAACCCGTGCGGCATGGACTTAGAGGAGTGGGCCGAGATGGGTGTTCCAGAGGACTTTGCGGATAAGCAGCTGAAGGTTATCGAGGCTTATCTAAAGCTCGGAATCGAGCCGACGCTAACCTGCACGCCATATCTCGCCGGCAACATCCCAGGGCTCGGAGATCACGTAGCGTGGAGCGAGAGCTCAGCAGTAATCTACGCGAACTCGGTTCTTGGCGCGAGGACTAATCGCGAGGGCGGGCCTAGCGCTCTCGCGGCCGCGATCGCCGGCAGGACGCCGCTATACGGCCTTCACCTCGATGAAAACAGGGCGCCCACCATGCTCATAAGAGCTCCGAGGATAAGCAGTGAGCTAGAGGCATCGGCCCTCGGCTACCGCGTTGGGAGGATGCTGGGAAGCGGTGTCCCATTCTTCAAGGGGCTTGGAGCGGTTTCAAGGGATCAGCTCAAGGCTCTCGGCGCCGGCCTCGCGTCTTCTGGAGGGATAGCGCTCTTCCATGTTGAGGGGATCACTCCGGAGGCGCATAGATATTCCGGGATGCACGCTGAAGAAGAGATCGAGGTAACGGAGAAGGATCTGCGGGAGGAGATCGAGCTGCTCAGCGAGAGCTTAGAGGATCCCGACCTGATATTCATCGGATGCCCCCACGCCTCGATCGAAGAGCTCACGGAGCTGTATTTGCTGCTGGGCGGCAGGAGGATTGGGCGGAGGCTCTGGGTATTCGCCTCGAGGGCCGTCAAGGCTCAGGCCGAGAAGATAGGATTACTCGAGAAGCTGGAGGAGCTCGGAGTCAAGGTTTACTGCGATACGTGTCCGGTCGTCGCGCCGCTTAGAAGGCTCGGGGTAAAGACAATCATCACAAACTCCTCCAAGGCCGCATACTACCTGAGAAATATTCACGGCGTCAGGGTTCAGCTCAAGCCCCTGCAAGAGCTCGTGGAGGATGCTGTGAGATGAGGATTGTTCTCGAGGGCAGGGTGATTAGGGAGGGGCGCGCTGAGGGCGAGGCGCTGGCGACCCGGCAGCCCATAAGCTTCTACGGCGGCGTGGATCCCGAGACCGGTAGAATAATCGAGAGAGGACATGAGCTCGAGGGAGAGGTGATCGCCGACAAGATACTCGTCTTTCCATATGGGAAGGGCTCGACCGTCGGATCATACATTCTTCTCAGGCTGAGGAGGCGCGGCCTAGCGCCGAAGGCCATAGTAAATCAGAGGTGCGAGCCCATAATCGCCGTCGGAGCAATAATAGCCGAGATACCGTGCGTGGATGAGGTGGATATCAGCGTGATCTCGAGGGGAGATATCGTGAAGGTCGAGGGCGCGAGAGTGGAGGTCTGGAAGAGGAGGCAGAGTCCATAGCACGCGAGGCGATTCAAAGAAGCGGGGAAGCTTTATCCCGGGGGCGTTAGGGCTAAATCCAGCCTCAAGCCCGCGAATCTCGAGAGAGCAGGTATCTCTCGCTGGGGGGGTGGGGGATGAGCCTGCCCATCCCAGTTGTCAGGAGAAAGCTCAGGAATGGTAGGATTATTGAGAGAGGCGGCAGGGGCTTCAGCGTGAATGAGCTGAGGGAGGCGGGAATAACGATCCAGCAGGCGAGGAAGCTCGGGGTATACGTTGATGAGAGGCGCAAGAGCTGCAGGAGGGAGAATGTCGAGGCCCTGAGGATGCTGTTGAGGGCTGTGAGCGAGGCCGGGGAAGCGCGTTAAAGCTCCTCGACCCTCGAGTCCAGCACCTTGAATAGGTCGGCTTTCGTCACGATCCCCGTTATCCTTCCATCCCTCTGGAGGAGCACCGCCGGATATTCTTGGAGGAGCTGCCTGACAAGGCTTAGAGAAGCCTCCTCGGGTATCATCGGAAAAGCCTCATCCATTATCTCGCCCACCGGCACTTCCGTGGACCTTATCCTCTCGAGCTTCCTCATTATCGATGACTCGGAGATGCTTCCGATGAGGATGCCATTCCTGAGAACCGGGAGCTGCGATATCCCATGCCTCCTCATCAGGTTTATCGCCTTGCTCAATGGATCGGATGCCTCCACGCAGATAACGTCCCTCGTGCAGATATCCTTGGCCAGGAGCTTGGCGCCCCTCTCAGCTCTAGCCATCTCGAGAGCTTGGAGAATCCGCCTAACAGCCTCGTAGGAGGGATTGATCCTGCCGCGCTCGATCTTCGAGATCAGAGACTGGCTGACCCCCGACATTCTCGCAAGCTCCCTCTGACTCAATCCAAGCCTCTTTCTGAGCTTCGCGAGGGACTCGAGATCCCAGAGCCTCTCCAAGGAGAAGCCATCCCCTCAATGATTCCTGTTGGAATATCTGATTATAAACGTTTATGAACATCCGATTACATTTGAAACATCTGCAAAATGGCTCGAAAAATATCTACTGAAGCGATTCATGGGCACGAGTATAGGGATCGCGAGAGGGGGGTATTTAAGGTCCCCATATATCAGACCGCCATATACGAGTATCCGGACTCGGTAACTGGTGAGCCCAGGCTTAGCGATCGCGGCCTAGATCTTAAGTATAGTAGGGAGGAGAACTACACGGTTAGAGCTCTCGAGAAGATTCTGGCGAAGCTCGAGAAGGGCGTTGATTGCCTCGCTTTCGGGAGCGGTATGGCGGCGATCGCCGCCGCTTATCTCTCGAAGCTCAGCGCGGGCTCGAAGATCCTGGTGCCGCTTGAGTGCTATGGGACCACGCAGGAGCTCGCCCAGAATCTCTCGAAATTCGGCGTCGAGTGCATTCTCGCCAGATCGGATACGAATGAGTTTCTCGAGAGGCTTGAGGATGGGATTTCACTCGCGCTGGTCGAGACCATCACAAATCCCATGGTGAGGGTTGCCGACGTCAAGGAGATTGCTAAGAGATGCGCCGAGCTCGGGATACCACTAATCATCGATAACACCTTCACCACGCCGATACTCTATAACCCGCTCGAGGATGGAGCCTGGATCGCCGTTCATAGCTTGACGAAATACATCGCGGGCCACAACGACGTCGTGGGCGGCGCGATAATCGTGAAAAGCGAGGAGGATGCGAAGACCCTCTGGAACTGGAGGAGGAAGCTCGGATCGATCATGAGCCCATTCGATGCTTTTCTCACGATACGTGGGGTGGCGACGCTCGAGGCGAGGTTCGAGAAGCAGTCGAGGAGCGCCCTCGAGATAGCCGAGTTCCTCGAAGACCACCCGAAGATCGAGAGGGTTTATTATCCCGGGCTCTCGAGCAGCCCATATAAGAGCATCGCGGATAGGATATTCAAGCGGAGGCTCTATGGAGGAGTATTGAGCTTCAAGGTGAGGGGAGGCCAGAGAGAGGCAATCGAGGTCTTAAAGAGCACGGAGCTGATTAAGCCCACGCCGAGCCTCGGCGGCGTCGAGAGTCTCTTAACATATCCGATCTGGACCGCGGCCAAGAACATGAGCAGGGAGCAGATGGAGATGCTCGAGATAAGCGAGAACCTCCTCAGGCTATCGGTCGGCCTAGAGGATGTCGAGGACCTGAAGGAGGACTTGGACAGGGCGCTCTCCAAGATCTAGGATCGCCGGAGACGATACGGCGATAATGCCTCGAGTATGACCTCTGCTCCTAAACCTGCCTGAGGTTAAAGCCCGCTCGAGCGCATATCATATGATCGGAGGATGGAGCACGCTCTGAGGCACTATTTGAGGGAGGATGTCGCGAGGGAGATCTCGAGATTCTGCTCCGGTAGATGGGTTGCCCTAGAGTGCCGGTCTAGCGGCGGTGGCCGAATCTTCTACAGATATTGGCCTGATGGGAGGCCGCTCACGATAAGCGAGCCAGCCGACTTGAAGAGGCTGATAAACAGGTTCGGAAATAGGGTGCCGAGAACGATCTACGGCTCGGCGAATGTTTACAGGAGGCTTGAGCGAAAGGAGGATGTCTCCTCCGAGGATAATATTCTCATGAGCACGCCGAGCTGGGATGTCGATGGATCGCTGGAGGAGGTGGATCTGATCAAGGAGGCGGCCGGGATACTCGTGGATACTCTTAGAGGCGAGGGAGTCGAGAAGTCCATCTACCTGGTCTGGTCCGGGCGGGGAATCCACGTCCACCTGAATGAAAAGGCGTTGAGCGGCGAGATCTGGAAGATGGGGCCGCTGAGAATCTCATTCGCGATAGCAGAATATGTTCTCACGCGCGCGAGAGATGAGCTCGAAAGAGTGTGCGATAGATCGAGGTCGAGTGATAGGAGGATTAAGATCGAGAACCTGATGGATGTTCAGAGGGTCTTCACAGCGCCCCTAAGCCTCCATCGAGAGCTCGATCTAGTCGCCGTGACGATTAAGCCCGATGAGCTTGAGAACTTCGATCTTGACTGGGCCAGGATGGATGGCTTCAGGTATTGGAGCGATTGGGACTTATTTGAGGAGGGCGAGGGGGATGAGCTGGCGCTGAGAGCTCTCGCCGAGATCAGGAGCGAATCGAGGACTATGATAGGCGGGGAGGAGGTGGAGGAGAGGGCGGCGCCCGCGGCTCGAGCCGGCCAGGTTGGCAGGTTCCAAGTCATGGGTCTTCTCCAGGCCGCGAGATACTACGTGCTGAGGGGCGATCTCGAGCTCGCCAAGTCCTTCGGGCTGAATAGGGCGATATTCTATGCTTGGGCTAAGAAGCGCGGCGTGTCCGCGAGGAGGCCTGGAGGGGGCTCGAGAGCGGGTCAGCCCGCCGAGCGCGAGGAGATAGAGGAGAAGGTGGGCGACGAGATCGCTTATCGAACTCCCAGGGGATACTTCATGATAGGTGGGCAGATTCAGAGGCCGGTTGATTTCGATAGGATGATCGCGGCGAGATTCGGCTCGAGCTTCGAGAAGTTTTGGATTGCCGCCGTCGAGTATGTCAAGGGGTTTCCGGAAGACGTTCTCAGAAGCCAGCGAGACTTCTACGAGAAGGTCTACCTGCCTGTGAGGGATAATCCGGGGAAGATCTTGGAGCGGAGGGGGCGTGGCCAAGAAGCATCAAACCTCGATGAATCTCCTGACGCGGCGTAACCTCATGCATGCCCGGCGAACTCGGGCTTTAATATGGGCTGAAATCCACTTGAGGCAGGGAGCATAAGAGGATGAAGTCCGACGGCAGCCTCGCTGATAAGCTCATCGAGATCTTCAACGTTAAAGTGGATTCCACTGAGGATGTTCGCGTGGAGGGGTTATCGCCGGGAAGCAGGGTTTACAGGGTTAAGGGCCTCCCAAGGAGCTGCGAGGCATACATAATTGACTGCGAGGCGGGGAGGGAGATCGCATGCCACCCGCATATAGTTGGCGAGAGGCTAGGGGAGCTGGCTCTAGCCTGCGCGAGGGATGCCGCGAAAGCGATAACTCAGCTGACGCGCCTAAGGGAGTATCGCGCGGATGCAATAGTCTTCGAGCACGTGCTGAGGGCCGCGCCCGGATACAGGCTTCATGAAGCATTAAGAGAAATCGGGCTCGGGTTCAGGGAGGTCTGGATAAGGCCCCGCTACGTGATCCCCTCATACAGGGCTCACCACGCGGCGGATGAGAGGAGGATAGAGATAGTTTACGAGGATTTCTCGGAGCTTCCGAGAAGGGAGCTTCTCATGGTCTTGAAGCCCGATACCGAGGCGAGTGGGAGAACCGGGAGAGCGTCCCTCGAGAGGCTGGCCGAGGTTGCGGAGGAGAGGAACTCGGCGCTCGAGGAGCTCATCGTCTACGGATTCATCTCGATCGACGGGCTGAGGGTGATACATGAAACGGCCTCAAGGCTGGGATTCAGGAGGACATATTTCTTCGCGATCGGAAACTTAACCGCCCTCTGCCACAACCTCTACGACATGCCGCTCTATGGCCCAGATGAGAGCTACTACTCTGAGAGAGGCGAGCTGAAGCTTCTCGGCGGGATCACGAGCTACGAGGCGTTCAACAGGTATCTTCCCGAGTATATTCCGGGGGCGGATCAGCCTGGAGACTGGTCTGCGAGGCAGACGGCACTCTACACCGGATACGATTATGAGCCCGGCGACATAGAGAAGCATTTAACGAATAGTATAGCGCTCATCGAGAAGCTCTGGAGAATCTCGAGGGGCCAGGAGTGGTTCACCGAGATCCATGAGCGTGCGATAGAAAGAGAGCTCGGGAACCTCAGGGCGGTGCTCACTCATTATCGCGGGGAGAAAAAATAGGTTTAATGCGCTTAAACCGCTGGAGCCTTTAGCTCCGCCTTTCTGCCGCCCACCTGGAAGATCTTTCCAGATGGGAGCTTTATTAGAACCGCCCCGCATTCGAGGCATTTGAAGTAGTAATTGTAACCCTCATAAGCTTTCTGAGCGCCGAGATATGTGAGGCGGGAGTGATTGCACATGCCCAATATATTGTGGGCGGCGGGGAGCTTTATCCCTTGTGAGTGAATATTCGTTAAAATGCCGGGACGCGCCTGAGAGGATCTTAATATCCCTCCGCGCGATTCTGCATCACGATTTTGAGGGTTCTGGTGACGGGCGCGGCGGGCTTCATAGGCTCACGCCTTTGTCAAAGGCTACTGGATTTCGGGATTGAGGTTCACGGTCTTGATGACTTGAGCAGGGGATCCCTCGAGAAAATCAGGATGCTCGAGAATCGTGGCATGCTCTTCCATAAAGTGGATATCAGGGATGGGGCCGCGGTGCTCGATGTCCTGTCCGATGTCAGGCCTGATGCCGTGATTCACTTGGCCGCGCTGATAAGCGTCGAGGAGAGCATGAGGTTTCCGGAGCTCTACATGGAGGTGAACGCGGAGGGCACTAAAAAGCTCGTTGATGCCGCTAATAAGGCCGGAGTGAGCAGGCTCGTGCACGCGAGCAGCGCCGCGGTATACGGCGAGCCCATTAAGCTCCCAGTTGCCGAGGATCATCCCACGAGGCCGCTCTCACCCTATGGCCTCTCGAAGCTCATGGGCGAGCGACACGTCGCATCGGGCTTCATGGGCCGGGAGAAGTCCTTGATCTTCAGGATCTTCAACGTTTATGGGCCTGGTCAGAGGCCCGAGTACGCGGGCGTTATAACAAAGTTCATGGAGAGGCTGAGCGAAGGAAGGCCTCCGATCATATTCGGGGATGGAAATCAGACGAGAGACTTCATTCACGTGGATGATGTTGTGGAGGCATTCATCAGGGCTCTCGAAACTCCCTTGGAGAGAGCCACCACAGTTAATTTGGGGTCTGGTAGGCCGGTCAAGATCATCGAGCTCGCCCGCATCATGACCAAGCTCTATGGCATGGAGGCTGAGCCGATTCATGCTCCGCCCAGGCCTGGCGACATAAGGGATAGCTATGCCGACATATCCCTGGCCAGGAAGGTGCTCGGCTGGAGCCCGAGAATAAGCTTGGAGGATGGGCTGAGGAAGCTGATCGAAGAAGCTGGGAAAGCGCGCGACGTATAATTACTGGTCAGGCTTATCGAGCGTTATGGCCATGCGCGTTGGAGTCGGCTCGATGAACGAGGTCAAGATAGAGGCCGTGAAAATGTGCTTCGAGAAGTTCTTCGGCGTAGTGGAAGTCGCGCCCGTCTCGGTCGATGTTCCGCCGCAGCCCATAGGCTTCGAGGAGACCATTAAGGGAGCTGTCATAAGGGCGCGAGAGGCGCTGAGGAGGGCTGACGCTGATCTCGGAGTCGGGATAGAGGCTGGGCTCATGAGAATCCTGCACAGCATCACGGGATACGCCGATCAGCATGTGTGCGCGATAATCGACTCCGATGAGAGGGTTACTCTCGGGTTCAGCATGACACTCGAGTTCCCGGTAATCGTCGTGGAGAGGATACTGGGTGGAAGGGCTCGGGAGGCTGAGGAGGTCATGGAGGAGATCTCGGGGATCAGGGAGATCGGGCGCAAGGGCGGAGCGGTGGGATACCTGACGCGAGACCGCATTAGGAGAATAGACCTGTGCGCGCAGGCGATAGTATCGGCGCTCATCCCGAGGCTGAACCCAGAGCTCTATAATGTCGAGTGGCCTAAGGCCCGCGAGATCCTAGGAGAGAAGCCGTAGCAGCGATCAAATAATCAATGTGCTCCGCATCGGAGGGGGATCAGCTTCTTCCATCGCCCCCTCTTCATCGCGCCTCATGCTCAGAGAAGGACGCGCTCATCATCTCCTCGATTAGCTGGAGAGTTTGTTGAATATGAAATTGCGCCTTTTCCGGGCTCTCATATCGCGAGCTTCTCGGCGAGCTTCAGTATCTCCAGGTTGAGCGGCTTCTGATTGCTGCATGCTTCCGCCAGGCTTACCGAGGTTATTCTCCCACCCTGTATCCCGACGACCCTGCTCCTCTCGCCGTCGAGCAGCAGCTCTATAGCCTTCTCCGCGAAGACCGATGCGAGGTGCCTGCTTCTAGCTGTCGGGCTCCCGCCCCTCTGAACGTATCCGAGGATACTTATCCTGACCTCAACCCCGACCTTTCTCTCTATGGCCTCCGCAAGTTCCCTCGTCTTCCCAACCCCTTCAGCGATAACTATTATGCTCGATCTCTTGCCCTTGGCCGCATCCCTTCTAAGCCTCTCCAAGATTACCTCCTCGTTATACGGTATCTCCGGAACGAGAATTACCTCTGCTCCGGCGGTTAATCCGATCTCGGAGGCCAGGAAGCCCCTATTCCTTCCCATCACCTCCACTATGAACGTCCTCTCGAGCGATACCGCGGTATCCCTGATCTTGTTTATCTCCGTCAAAGCCGTGTTGACGGCGGTGTCGAATCCTATCGTCTCATCCGTCCCGTATACATCGTTGTCTATTGAGGCGGGTAGAGCTATTATCGCCGCGTCGGTGAGCTTGCTCAGCTCATGTGCTCCGCGTATTGAGCCGTCGCCGCCTATCACTATCAGGGCATCGAGGTCATCTTCGGCTATGCTTCTCGCCGCCTTCTCGACGCCCTCTCTGGTCTTGAACTCCGGGCACCTGCTCGTCTTCAATATCGTTCCGCCGAGGTGGAGTATGCCGCTAACAGCCCTAGGCTCCAGCAATACGTACTCGTTCCTGATCACGCCGCTCCAGCCCCTCTCGAACCCGATGACCTCCATGCCGCTCCACGCCGCGAGCCTGGCGATGGCCCTTATCGCCGCGTTCATGCCGGGCGCGTCACCGCCGCTCGTAACGACCCCGATCTTCCTCAAGCCCCGCACACCCCGCGGCCACTACCTCTGCTGCTCGCCCCTACGGCTCCTAGGCGGAGCGTATGGCGCGGGCACGTACTCGACGCTCGGCCTTAGCGCGGCTGGCTGCGGATAGAGCTCCATCAGCTGATAGACTTCGGCCGGTATCTCGGTCTTGACCGGTATCCCGAGGCTTCTGGCCTCCTCGACAGTTATCGGGTAATCATGAGTCCATCTACCCTCAACCATTATCTTCGCCAGCTCCCTCGCCCTATCTCCCATCTTATCCTTTAACAGCTTGTAGACGAGCTCCTCCATCTGCCTCATCGCCTTCTCCGCGATGTCCGCGAGCAACAAGTATTCTTCCCGGACCTTATCTTTACCTTTCTCATTCACGACTCTCAGGATCGAGGATGCTGGGATCGCTCCATGCCTCGGATCGCTTATTTGCGGGTCAACTGGGCCGAGGACTGCGTTCTCGTCCATCCAGATCTCGTCTGCCGCGAGGGCTATGAGAGTTCCACCGCTCATGGCGTAATGCGGTATAATGGCTATCGTTTTCGCTTTATGCTCTTTTAGGGCGAGGGCTATCTGGGCTGCTGCAAGGACCAGGCCGCCGGGCGTATGAATTATGATTGCTATCGGCGTGTCTGGCGAAGTAGTCCTGATCGCCCTGAGCACATGCTCCGAGTCCTCTATGTCTATGTACCGGTAAAATGGTATTCCGAAGAGCCCTATCCTCTCCTGCCTGTGAATGAGCGTGATGACCCTGCATCCGAGCTTCGCCTCGAGCTTCCTGATCAGGCTGAGCCTAGCGCCCTGAAGAGCCCTAAGCCTATACTGCGGCCAGAGAAAAATCAGCAATAGGAGGAAGAGCCAGAAGACGATTCCCAAATCGAATCCATTCATGCATTAATTGAGGCTGAGCAC
>Ga0209080_1000523_pt1 | contig 25167 bp, 23 predicted proteins | sample JNZ110809AmetaG_FD_184123 | JGI IMG/M metagenome (GOLD analysis project Ga0209080, IMG submission 184123) | Hot spring microbial communities from Jinze hot spring, China to study Microbial Dark Matter (Phase II) - JNZ 110809A (SPAdes) (version 3) ...
AATTGAAGCCGCCCGCCTACTAACATATAAAGCAGCTTGGATATATGACCATGAAAAGCCTAGCCCCGCCGCTACCTCAATGGCGAAGGCCTATGCAAGCCGGGTAGCCATGGAGGTAACAGATGATGCCATACAAATCTTCGGCGGATATGGCTATCTAGCAGACTATCATGTGGAGCGTTTTCATCGCTGTGCAAAGATAACTGAGATTTATGAGGGTACAAATGAAATCCAAAAACTAACAATAGTGAACTTCCTTCAAAGACAATAGTAAACCCTTCACTTTTCTTTCCTTTATTTTTAACGGTTCAAACTTTCAATATAGCCGTGAAAAATTTATAAACATTAAACGTATTGATATCAAATTCTAAGGAGAGGAGGAATATTGGCTGAAAAATTGAGAAAGGCAGCGGTAATTGGTTCTGGAGCAATGGGACATGGAATAACTCAACTTCTGGCAATGAGCGGCATTCAGGTGACAATGGTAGATATTAGCGACGAATTCCTTCAAAAAGGCTTAGAAAAAATTAAGTGGAGCCTGGAAAAGTTCATTGAAAAAAGGCGTATAAGACAGGAAGACGCTCAAGCCGCCCTCGCAAGGATAGGCACAACTACAAGTTACGAGCAGGCAGCTAAAGACATAGACATAGCTATCGAAGCCGTTCCTGAAAACATGGAGTTAAAGAAGCAGGTTTTTGCTAAACTTGACAGTATCGCACCACCCCATGCTATCCTTGCTTCTAACACTTCAACATTAAGCATAACCGAAATGGGAAATGCTACTAAACGCCCTGACAAAGTAGCCGGAATGCACTTCTTTAATCCACCGCAGCTAATGGCTTTAGTTGAAGTGATAAAAGGCGATAAAACAAGTCAGGAAACAATAAACACTTTGGTTGAGCTTTCCAGAAAACTTGGAAAAACACCAGTAGTTGTAAAGAAAGATGTACGAGGATTTATAGTCAACAGGGTTCTAGGAGCAGTCTTTAATGAGGCATTTTGGACCCTTTATAGGGGGGAAGCGACGAAAGAAGGGATAGATGCTTCGGTGAAATATAGCGGAGGCTTTCCAATGGGATGGTTTGAGTTAGCGGACTACGTTGGACTCGACATTGCCTATGAAGTTGGAAAGATATTGTACGAAGCTTACGGTGAACGCTTCAAACCATGCCCAGATGTGATAGAGCCCCTTGTGAAAGAGAAGAAGTTTGGACAGAAAACCGGCATAGGCTTCTATGACTGGACCAAGGGGAGACCAAGAATACCCTTTAACTTGATGGAAGAATATGACGTTGAGAGATCTTGGGCCGTGGCGGTCAACGAGGCGGCATGGCTAATTTACGAGGATGCTGCAAGTCCAGCTGATATAGACACTGGAATGAAACTTGGCACCGGATGGCCCTCTGGCCCATGCGAGTATGCTGATAGAACAGGCATAGACATTGTACTCAACAAGCTGAAGCAATTGTACAGCAAATATAACATGGAAATGTATAAGCCCTGCCCACTGCTTGAAGAGTATGTAAGCAAAGGCTGGTTGGGTAAAAAAACTGGAAGGGGGTTCTATTAGATGCATTTTGAGCTGACCGAAGAACAAATTGGAATAAAGAACGCTGTTAAAGAGTTCTGCGAAAAAGAATTCAAGCCAGAGCTTGCTCTAGAGCTCGACCGTAAAGAAGAATTTCCTATAGAGCTTTATAGGAAGGCTGCGAAGCTAGGCTTCACAAGCATGGCGGTTCCCCAAGAATATGGCGGTCAAGGCTATGGCCTCTTAGAAACATGCCTTGTTATTGAGGAAATGTGCAGGGCTGACTCGTCGCTCGGCGTAGCAATTATGAGCGGAGGCTTTGGCAGTGAACTAATTCTTGCCCATGGAACTAAAGAACAAAAGGAGAAATATATCCCTCCACTATGTAGGGGGGACTGTATATCTGCGGCAGCGTTCACGGAACCGAACGTTAGCGGGAGCGACATAACTCGCATGGAGACGACGGCCACAAAATATGGAAACGAATGGTGGATAAACGGCACAAAAACTTTTATAACAAATGCTACAATAGCCGACTTCATGGTGGTTTTAACTCAAACAGACACGAAGGTGAGGCCAACCTATAGAGGCGAAACTCTCTTTGTTGTTGAAAAAGGCATGCCGGGGCTTGAAACGACGAAGCTTCACAACAAGATGGGGATCAGATGTTCTGTAACCGGCGAGGTCAGATTCGACAACGTTAAGGTAACTGACTGGCACATTGTAGGCGAGCTTAACAAGGGCTTTTACCATTCTATGGAGTTCTTTGACAAAACAAGGGTTGGCGTAGCGGCTCAAGCTGTCGGCATGGCTCAAGGAGCATGGGAAATAGCCTTCAAATACGCAAAACAAAGAGAGGCCTTCGGACAACCCATAATACAACATCAAGCTATAGGGTGCACATTAGCCGAACTAGCCACAAAAATTGAGGCAGCTAGACTCCTAACATACAAGGCTGCTTGGCTAGTAGATGTTGGAAAAATGGATCCGATGGCAACAGCCATGGCCAAGCATTATGCAAGTCGCGTGGCGATGGAGGCAACAGACTTTGCTATTCAAACACTGGGTGGATATGGCTACCTAGGTGAGTACCGTGTTGAAAGATACCATAGAGATGCAAAGATAACTGAGATTTATGAGGGTACAAGTGAAATCCAAAAACTTACAGTCCTCAAGTACCTCCTAAGAAAGTTTTAAATTTCCTATAAATGAATTATAAGTTCTCCAAAACGGTTTGGTGAATGGGCTATGAGCAAAGTATACGAAACGCTAAAGATAGAGAGGGAAGATAGCATTTTATGGATTATTCTAAATAGACCACATAGGCTTAACGCCCTCAACGACGTTCTTATGCAGGAACTTTTAGACGCATTGGATACGGCTGAAAGAGATCCCTCAATAAGATGCATCATCATAACCGGCGAAGGAGACAGAGCTTTTAGCGCAGGAGCAGATGTTACAGCTTTTCCAAAAGCAACACCGGTAACCGCCGAGGAGTTTTCTAGACTTGGACAGAGCGTTTTCAGCAAAATAGAACAACTGTCAAAACCCGTTATCGCAGCGATCAATGGTTTTGCCTTAGGCGGAGGCTTAGAGCTCGCTCTTGCTTGCGACTTTAGGATAGCGGCGGAACATGCGGAACTTGGAAGCCCCGAAATAAACTTAGGACTTATACCGGGATGGGGTGGCACCCAAAGGCTCGTCAGAGTTGTTGGGCTTGCAAAAGCGAAAGAATTAGTCATGTTAGGGAATAGAATCAAAGCCGACGAGGCTTTGAAAATAGGCTTAGTCAACAAAGTCGTCAACTACGAGAAGCTTAAGGACGAAGCTCGTGACTTGGCTAAAAAATTAAGCGAAGGACCACCTGTAGCACTTAAATATGCTAAATACGCCGTAAACTTCGGAACGCAGGTTCCGCTGGAAGTCGGACTACGTCTAGAAGCGGCATACATGGGCTTAACTTTCTCTACAGAGGACTTGATGGAAGGCGTAGAAGCCTTCATGTCAAGACGGAAGCCTCAGTTTAAAGGCAAGTAGACACCCCCTTTTTTAATTTATATGCTCAGAAAGGAAGTGACGCCCATGAGGAAAGTGGCAATTATTGGAGTTGGATGCTCTAAATTTGGTGTGAGGAACGATGTGAACGTGGCTGAACTTACCTTTGAAGCCTTTAAATCATCACTTGAGGACGCCGGGATAGCGCCAAAGGACATAGAATTCGTTGCAGTTGGATCTACAGGAGCTGGTGCATGGTATGAAGAACTTCTTCCAGCAGTAGTTTCAGCCGAATATTGTGGACTAACGGGTGCAGGACTGGCTCGATGTGAAGCTGCATGTGCAAGTGGAAGCGCGGCGTTTTCGATGGCTTACTGGGCTGTGGCAAGCGGGCAGGCTGAAATAGCTGGTGCTTTAGGCATTGAAAAAATGAGGGAGATTGATACACCGACTATGATGGAATGGATTGGAAGAGCTGGATACTACTTGTGGGAGTTCCATAACTTTGGCTTGACATTCCCTGCTTACTACGCTCTATATGCAACTGCACACATGGCCAGGTATGGAACGACAGAGGAAGACCTAGCATTGGTTGCTGTTAAAAACCATAAGTATGCGTCGATGAACCCTATAGCACATTTTCAAAACAGGATAACAGTTGATGATGCGTTATCATCTATGATTATAGCAGCGCCTTTAAAGCTTTATGATTGCTGCCCCGTAACGGATGGATCAGCTTCAATAATTCTTGCATCAGAAGAAAAAGTCAAGGAACTTAAAATTGATACGCCTGTTTGGGTTGCAGGAATAGGGTACGCCTCTGGAACAGCTAATATGAGTAAAAGACTGAATTACGTGGGATTAGAGGCAAGTGTTCTAGCTTCTCATAGAGCTTATGAGATGGCCAAAGTAACACCAGACCAAGTTGACGTTGCAGTAGTTCACGACTGTTTCACAATAGCCGAAATAATGGCCTATGAAGATCTAGGGTTCTGCAAGAAAGGCGAAGGAGCTAAACTGGTAAGGGAAGGGCAAACTGAAATAGGCGGAAAAATTCCGGTTAATGTGGATGGAGGCCTAAAAGCAAAGGGGCATCCTATAGGTGCAACGGGTTGCGCAATGATATATGAACTGACAAAGCAGCTTAGAGAGGAAGCTGTCGAGAGAAGCAGACAAGTACCCATGAAAAACTATATAGCCTTTGCTCATAACGTTGGAGGCACGGGGCATTACTGTTATGTAACAATTTTGAGGAGATGATGATTTTGGCATCGATGCCCTCGATAAAATCAAGAGAGGTAAAAATCGTACATGATATACCGATAAGCAAGACGCTAAAGTTTTGGGAAGGCTTAAAAGAAGGGAAAATTCTGGCTACAAAATGCAAAAAATGTGGAAAACTATACTTCCCTCCATCTGCTGACTGTGCAAACTGTTTGTCTTCGGACATGGAATGGGTTCAACTTAGCAATGAGGCGACAATAGAAACCTTTACACATGTTGTCGTAAGACCAACGACATTCCAACAGGAAAAACCCTATACGGTAGCCATCGGCATGTTGCCTGAAGGGGTCAGAGTGCTTGCATGGCTAACAGGCTTTAAGCTTTCAGAAGTTAAAGTCGGTATGAAAGCTAAACTAATGGCCAAAACCACACCTAATGGGCGACTTACATACGAATTCACTAGACCAGAAGGAACGTAGCGACGTTCCCTTTTTTAGAGTTACAGTTGCTTTAATATTTTCTGAAATCTTTTAGAATTAAGTTAAGCCATAATAAGCTTAAAATCGCCCATTGAATAGTATTATTGGGGGATTTTAAAAAATGGTGCTGAAAACTGGGAAAGAGTATATGGAGAGTTTACGCAAAAGGAAGATTAGGGTCTTCCTTCTCGGAGAGGAAGTGAAAAATCCGGTTGACCATCCAATTATAAGGCCTTCAATCAACTCTGCCGCAGAGACTTATGACATAGCCCACGACCCTCGTTATGTAAATCTTGCAACAGCTGAATCTCACATAACTGGAGAGAGAATTAATAGGTTTAACCATATTCATCGAAGTGTTGAAGACCTTATTAAAAAAGTGAAATTGCTAAGGGTTCTGGGTCAAAAAACTGGCACATGTTTTCAAAGATGTGTTGGTATGGATGCCATAAACACTTTGTCAAGTGTAACATATGAAATGGACCAAAAACTTGGAACCGAGTACTATAAAAGGTTTACAGAATTCTTGAAGTATGTTCAGCAGAATGATTTATTCTGCTGTGGGGCAATGACGGACCCTAAAGGAGATAGAAACTTTCCGCCAAGTCAGCAGGTGGACCCGGACCTGTATCTACGGATTGTTGAGAAAAGGGACGACGGCATTGTTGTAAGGGGTGCAAAAGTCCATATAACGGGGGCTGTAAATAGCCACGAAATAATCGTAATGCCAACAAGGACCATGTCAGAAAGGGACAAGGACTACGCTGTGTCGTTTGCTGTTCCAAGCGATACAAGGGGGATAATATATGTCTATGGCAGGCAATCATGTGATACCAGAAAACTTGAAAGGGAAAAAATGGACGTGGGAAACATTAAGTATGGTGGACAAGAAGCAATGGTAATATTCGATGACGTTTTTGTTCCATGGGAAAGGGTTTTCATGGCTGAAGAATACGAGTTTACTACAGCTTTAGTTGAGAGATTTGCTGCATACCATAGGCAGAGCTACGGCGGATGTAAAACTGGTGTTGGCGACGTTCTTATCGGAGCAGCTGCCACCATAGCGGAGTATAATGGAGTTGAAAAGGCCTCCCACATAAGGGATAAAATAGTTGAAATGAATCACCTAAATGAAACGCTATACGCTTGTGGAATAGCATGTTCTGCGGAAGGCTACAGAACACCTTCAGGAACATATTTGGTTAACATTCTTTTGGCGAATACATGCAAACTTAATGTAACGAGATTTCCTTATGAAATAGCGCGGCTAGCAGAGGACATAGCCGGAGGACTAATCGTAACAGCTCCTTCGGAGAAAGACTTAAAACATCCGAAAATCGGCAAGTATATTCAGAAATATTTAAAAGGTGTAGATAAAGTGCCAACTGAGTATAGGCTGAGAATTTTCAGATTAATAGAAAATCTCTGTATGGGTTTAGGCGCTGTTAGCTATAGGACAGAGTCAATGCATGGGGCTGGTTCTCCTCAAGCGCAGAAAATAATGATTGAGCGGATGGTGGATCTGGATTTTAAAAAGAAGCTTGCCAAAGCTCTTGCAGGTATAGAAGAAAAGCCATGAAATTCTCATCTCCCCCTTAATCTATACATCCTATACTTCCATAAACACCCTAAAGCTTTAACGCATCTTTCGATTGAAGAGTATACTGGTATCCCCTCCTCCTCGAGCTGCATTGCCCAAGAGTCAACAGTTTCCTTATATCCAAGAAGGTAGGCTAGAATGGGCTTTCGCTCAACATTTTTCTCCTTCAAGTATGTAACGGCCCTTTTAATTTCAAAATAAGGGATAAGCCTTGGGACGGCTACTAAAATTAGGATTATGCTGGCCACGTTTTTATCCTTTAGGGCAGCTTCGACAGCTATTTTTATACCCTCTTCAGGTCCAACGGTTTCAAATAATGGTTCAATGTCAATAGGATTACCGACGTTAGCCCATGACGGCATGTTTCGCTTCACTTTTTCCATAGTTTCTTCTGAGAGTAAGGCTAACTCTAAACCATGCTCCGCGCATTTGTCAGCTGCTATTACCCCCCCTCCACCGGTAACCGTAACGACGGCGACTCTATTCCCCTTTGGTAACGGTTGTAAGGCAAAGGCTTTTGTGACATCTAACAATTCGTCGAGGTCTCCCTCCACTCGTAGGATACCGGCTTGTTTGCAAACAGCGTCAAAAATCTCGTCTCTGACAGCTAGAGAGCCCGTGTGAGATAGGGAGGCTTTGACACCGGCGGGGCTTCTGCCAGATTTGAGCACTATAATAGGTTTAATTCTTGAAACTTCCTTGAATGTTTTAAACAGTTTTCTGCCATCTTTAACGCCTTCCATATAAATGGCAATAACTTTTGTGTCAGCGTCCTCTGCAAGGTATTCAAGAACCTCAGCGTCATCTACATCACATTTATTTCCAAGTCCTACTATCTTGCTTACACCGAAGGGCTGTGTGGATATTATCCACCAAAATGCAGCAGCGGCAAATAATCCTGTTTGGGCAACAAAAGCTACGTTCCCCTTCTTAAACTTCGGGAGAGGCACAAATGAAGTGGTAAAATTATTTGCAGAGTTTAGAATGCCCGTTGTGTTCGGGCCTATCACACGGATTCCCGCTTTCCTTGCTATGGCGACAACTTCATCTTCAAGCTTCTTTCCATGCTCACCGGTTTCACGGAAACCCGATGAACAAATAACTACTCCTTTAACACGTTTTTCTGCGCAGTCTCGCATTACTTCGGGAACTTTATACGCCGGCACAATTATAATAGCAAGGTCTAGTTTATCATTTATGGCGGTAACTCGAGGATATGCCTTTAAACCCAAAATTTCTTCTGCATTAGGATTAACGGGATAAATTCTTCCATTAAACCCTAAATCAAGGAGATTCTTTAACAGTGAATAGCCATACTTAAGAGGGTTGCGCGAGGCTCCTACAACGGCCACGCTTTCTGGTTCGAAAAAGCATTTTAATTCTTCCGTTTTCTTAATCTCTTTTGTCATTTCAGCAGCCCTAGTAGACTTTTGGATTATCTAGGAAATGATGGTTCCAATAAATATATTTCGTGGAAAGTTCCTCTATGTGACATTTATTTTAGAAGTTAATTACTCGAATACTTTTTCGACCTTTTTATACCATTCCATTGCGTCCATTTCAACATCTCTGTCTCTTGAAGGCATTTCCATCATTTTATAGGCTTCATGTTGAATAAGCAATTTCATTATTTCGTTACTTCCAGTCCAAATCGGAGCCAACCTCATATCTCTCAGGAGTCTTTCAATAGGGTATATTTGAGTGTAACCTATTCCACCTAAAATCTGCATCGCGGTATTAACAACTTCCCAACCAATATCCGTTGCAAAACACTTTGCTTCACTAACTAGGCGTCGGGGATCAACAGGCAACCCTCTGTCTAACGCATCAGCAGCCTTGGCGGCTGTGTAGACCAGCGCTCTTGCTGCGTCAAGTTTCATGACGCTTTCAGCCACCTTAAAGTTTATAGCTTGAAAGCTTCGTAGAGGCATTCCAAAAGCCTTCCTTTGTGTCGAATATTTTATCGCTATTTCAAGCGCTGCCCTTGCAGCTCCAATAGCTCCCGCTGCAGAAGTCAGCCTTTCCGGAATCATCATTCGGTTGAAAACCGCTGCCCCTCCGTTTATCTCTCCAATCCTATAGTCATCTGGAACTTCAACATTTTTGAATAGTATTCTGGCAGTTCCCATGCCCCTGAATCCAAGTAAATTGTAGACTTCTCCAACCTCCACACCCATTTCTCTCTCGACTATGAATGCTGTCAGTGCTTTATGTCCAGGGGCATGGGGATCTGTTCTTGCGTAAATTAGATAGAAATCTGCGACCTTGCCTCCAGCAATAAATCTTTTTTCTCCGTTAATTATCCATTTATTTCCCTTTTTCTCGGCCTTCGTTGTTGTTCCAAAAAAGTCACTTCCTCCCCTTGGCTCTGTAAGGCCTTCTGCGGCTAGTTTTTCTCCTTTAATTATTGGTTTCAGAAATCTTTCTTTTAGCTTCTCGGTTCCAAACTTGTTTAAGGCTTCTCCAACTATGCTGACCATTGCATAGCTACATCCAAGTCCCATCCCGAGAACACCTATTTCCTCTAAGGCTACCATTTCAGCCGTCCAGGAGAGTTCTCTTCCACCATATCTCTTTGGGAAGCGGAGTCCTAAAAGGTTCCTTTCAGCCGCCTTGTGTAAGAATTCAAAGGGGTAGTCTATTTCGTTTCTATCCATTTTTCTTAAAAGTTCTGGGTCTATGCTCTTCACGAACTCTTTTATTTCCTTTCTGAGTTCAATCTCTTCTTGCGTGCTTAAGAAGTCATTTTCGATCATCGTCTTCACCTCTTCTTTTATGTTTTAAAGCTTCACTTAAATGCCTTTGTTAGCTTTATGCCTCATTCCCAAAAGGGATTCTATAAGGTTTCTTCTGGACCATTCTCCATCGCTTACTTCTTCCATTTGAAGGACCTTCTCAGGGGGATTAGGGAATACTTTTTCCACAATTTGGTTAATGCTCAATCCATTTCTGTGTAGAGCTTCTACCTTTTCTTTAAGTTTCAACATGTTGTTTAAGGTATTTTTCACATCGTTTTTCTTCCAGATTCCGTGTCCGCTATAAGCCTTATTGAACTCTAGTTTCAAGACTTTTTTAAGCGAATTTATAACGTCTATAGAGTCTTCCTCTTTCATTATAATTACTGGATTGACATTTGTTACTAGGTCGCCGACAAACAAGTTGCGTTCGATGAGTATTGATACATGATCAAAACTATGTCCCGGAGTGTCAATTACCCTAATGATGCTTTCATCAATTTTCAGTTCTTTCTTAAGGGGCAACGCCTTAACTGGTTTTGGTTGGCCCCAAACAATTTTTCGGTACGCCGGAACTTCCTGCGGATTTGCAAGAACTTCTAAGGATTCCTCCGGTGCAAAGACTTCTACATTAAATCTGTCCTTAAGCAAGTATGCACCGCCGCTGTGGTCTTCATGATAATGAGTTAAAAGGATGGCTTTAACGTCTAACTTCATATTATCTACAAACTCTGCGGCTTCATTCGCTGTGTGAGGGCAACCGGTGTCTATTATGAGTCCATCATAGTAGTAAAAAGTCGTCCAATAGTATGGTTTTCCGTTGTACTCTTTGCCAACGTTAATTGCTATAGAATTTTCTCCGATTTTTCTCCACCTTAGCACACAACATGCCCCAGCGTATATAAAATCAAATCGAAAAATGGAGGTTATTCTTTTTCGATCACGGTTGCTACTCCTTGTCCTCCGCCAATACAAGCTGTTGCCAATCCATATCGTCCGCCTTCAATATTTAATATTCTTGCCAAAGTTCCGACAAGCCTCGCTCCGGTGGCGCCTAGGGGATGCCCAATCGCGATGGCCCCGCCTTTAACATTAACCTTATCTGGATCCACTCCGAGTTCTTTTATGCACCAAAGCGTGACTATGGCAAAGGCTTCGTTTATTTCCCAAAAATCAATGTCCTTGACGTCAAGACCTGCTCGTTTAAGTGCTATGCGACTTGCTGGAACGGGGCCCTTTCCCATAACAGCTGGATGAACGCCAGCCCATCCCATGGATTTTATGGTTGCTAAAGGCTCTAAGCCCAAAGCCTTCGCTTTTTCCTCAGATGCTAACATTATGCATGAGGCTCCAGCGTTTAGCGGTGAGGAATTCCCAGCCGTTATAACTCCTCCCTCGACGAATGCTGGTGGAAGACTCTGAATTTTTTCCAGCGTCGTGTCAGGCCGAACGCTTAAATCTTTATCTATAATCTCTGTGGTTCCATCAGGATTGGTTACGGGTATCGGTAAGATTTCCCCGTCAAAATAGCCAGCTTGTTGTGCTTTTGTTGCGAGCTGATGGCTCCTCAGTGACCAAAGATCCATATCATCTTTGGTAATTCCATATTTGGCGGAGGCTTCTTTGAAAAGTCTTTCAGCGGTGAACCCCATTACAAAGCCTACATCCATTTCGTACATTTTTCTGTACTCTTCGTTCTCGACAAGGGTCATTGGTGGACTGATGTATGGATTGTCTCCCATGGGGACATGGGTCATATGCTCCATCCCGGTTGCTATCACTATGTCCGCATTTCCAGTCATGATCTCCATAGCTCCAAGATGTATCGCTGTCATCGAAGAGCCACATTGTCTATCAACGAAAAACGCGGGGACTTCTACGGGAAGTTTAGCCAACATGACGATGGAGCGTCCTCCATAAGTCCATTGCTCCCAAACACCAAAAGCGCTTGCTGCTATGACTTCAGAGATTTCTGAAGGATTAACACCAGTCCTTTCGATTATTTTTCTTATGAGCATCGCTACCACGTGATCCATCCTTAATGGGTTGAACTTATCTCTTTCAGGCTCCCTTGGTCGAGATCTTGAAAAAGGCGATCTAAGATAATCCACGATCACAACTTTCCGCATACGTTCTCCCCCCTTTGAGAGTAATAATTGATCGTGCACGGCATTTAAATCTTTCAATTGTCCCGACGTGAATATTTTAGCCATTATTGGAAAAAGGCTTAAATTTTTACATGTAATTGATAGTGTAAGAGGGGTTGGAGAATGAGTAGGCTAAAAGACGGATACCGAGAGTTTACAAAGAGAGCAAATGAAGTTGCTGAAGCAAAAAGTTTGATGGCCGGATGGAACAAAGTCATACAGTTTATAGCAGAAGGGGAAGGCGAATTTTATATAAAATTCGAAAATGGAGTGGCAACATTTCATGAAGGAAAACATGAAAAACCCGACGTGATACTCAAGGGGCCTGAAGAAGTTTTCTATAAAATGTTAACGCGTGAACTGGATCCAACAAGGGCATACTTCGCTAAGCAATATACAATTGAGGGGTCCATGTCTGATGCGATGAAATTTGCTCGTATTGGTGCTGCAGTAGCGAAAACGGTTTAAATCAAGATCTCTTTCCCTTTTTATGTTATTCTCCCCTTTGCAACCATGCCAGAACCGTAATCAACCAGAGATAGCCGAAAATTATTGCAAATACGCCGGCTGCTAAACCATGGTTGAGTCCTAAAAGGATTGCCGGGATGTTAAGAGTGCAATATCCAAAAACTACTGAAAGGATGATGAGTCGTGGAACTTGAAGAATGATTCTCATTAAAACTATTCCTTCAAATGTTAACATACCACCGATTACAACGGTTAATAATCCAGATAAAATCGGATCAAAACTTATCGTTCCCGCTCCCGCATTGAAAATTATTCCCTTCCCAGTTGCAATTCCATACCAACCTACCGCGCTAGATATCACCCCTAAAAATATAGATAAGCCTATTCCTGCTTGAGCTAAATTTAAATAGGTGCTTCTAGAAATGCTGATTCTCTTAATTTTCCTAATTTTTACAATTTTTGAGGACAAGCTTTCATAAATTCTCTTCATTTCAAATAACCTCCGAGTCATTCGCTATTAAATTTTAGGGCGGTAAAACTAAAAATGGGATTAAGCGTATCAAGCTTTTTCACTTTGTAGTTTGAATATTTCTTCTCTTAACCTTCTATGATCTACCTTCCCTACGTCCGTCTTTGGAACTTCGCCTCTAAATTCGATGATTTTTGGAACCTTATAGTGGGCAAGCCTGTCTTCACACCATTTTATTACTTCTTCTTCGGTGAGTTTCCCTCTGTAATCTGGATGTGGAACAACAATGGCCTTTATTTTTTGGCCCACTTCCGGGTCTGGTACTCCTATGACTGCTGCCTCTTTTATTTTTGGATGCTGGTAGAGGACTTCCTCCACTTCATGTGCATAAACTGACAGCCCCTTATACTTTATTAGGTCCTTCTTTCTTTCAACGAAGTAGAAGTACCCCTCTTCGTCCATCTTAACCATGTCCCCTGTTCTAAACCATCTCATACCCCTCGCTTCGAAGAAGCATTTTGCATTTTCTTCAGGTTTATTCAAGTACTCTCTCATTATCTGAGGTCCACTTAGGACGAGTTCGCCCACCTCACCTGGAGGGAGGAACTCATTTTTATCAGGGTCAGCTACAGCTGCATAGGTTCCCGGCAAAGGAATACCAAATGATCCAGGTTTGTTCCTGCCAGGTGGATTTGTGTGGGACACCGCTGTAGTTTCAGTTAAACCGTAACCCTCATGTATTTCACGTCCTGTAAATTTAACCCATAATTTTCGTGTTGCCTCATGAAGTGTGTCGGCTCCACAGAAAAGATATTTAATTTTCTTCCAGTTTACCCTTTTAGTCTTTGGATGATCCACTAGATATTTGTAGAGAGTTGGTACTCCATAGAACAATGTAACATTGTAATCTTGAATGGCATCTAGGATTTCGTCTAACTCCGGTTTAGCAAATAATATGCCTGTGCCGCCGCGGAATGCACCTGTTAACATAATGACTGATTGCCCATATATGTGGTAGAAGGGTAAAGCGGCTATTGCGCATTCTTTTCCATCCTCAATGTCCGGGAACATGGCTTTCATCTGTTCTTGCAGCGCAACTATGTTTCTGTGGGTTATGACAGCTCCCTTTGGATCGCCTGTTGTTCCACCTGTGTAGGGTAAAACTGCCACGTCATCTGGCGATATTTTAACTTCCGGTGGATTTGGAGGATACCTCTCCAACAAATCCTTGAAGTATAGAAGTCTTTCCTTCTTTACTTCTTCTGTTAATGGTTTTCCAACAAGTCTCGCGGCTAGACTTTGGTGGCCGGGGAGATATTCTGATATGCTTGTCACTATCACGTGTTCTAGTGGTACTTCCTCTAGGGCTTTTTCAACCTTCTCGTAGTGAAGGTCTAGGCAGACTATCGCCTTTGCTCCGCTGTCTCGAAGTTGGTAAGCGATTTCCCTTGGTGTGTAGAGGGGGCTTACTGTGGTGGCAATGGCCCCTATCTTAAGGATACCAAAGTATGAAATTATGAATTGTGGACAGTTTGGCAAGTATATTGCGACAACGTCGCCTTTTCTTATTCCCAAATCGTATAGGGCGGTTGCAAATCTTAAGAAGGCTTCGTGCAGCTCTTTGAACTTAATTTTTCTTCCATAAAAGATTACTGCGACTTTGTCTGCCCACTTTCTGTAGTTTTCTTCAACTTTCTCTATTACTGTTGCTTCTGGAACATTTATGTCTGTTGGAGTGCCTGGACAGTACCATTTTGTCCAAGGCCTTTTTAGGTACTCGTCCAGAGCTTGATCGGATTTTATTTTCGTCACGGCGTTCTCCTTCCACCTTTTATTATATTTCATTATTAAGGTATGGTTGTATGATATGATATGTTTATATGCCTATATACATTTCTCTTAAATCTTCGTTTTTTAATAGTTCTTGCGGTGTTCCCTGAGCAGCGATTCTTCCGTGGGTTAAAACGTATCCCCGGGTGGCTAGGCTCAGGGCCATGCTGACGTCCTGCTCAACTAGGAGTATTGTAACTTTGGACTTCCAGATTTCTTTTATACTATCAAAAACTTTCTGTTTTGCTAACGGAGCCAGTCCAAGGGAGGGCTCATCTATCATGAGCAGTTTGGGTCTCGCCATAAGGGCTCTCGCAATAGCAAGCATTTGGCCCTCTCCTCCACTTAAGGTTTGAGCCATTTGATTCTTTCTCTCTTTAAGGATTGGGAAAAGCTCATAGACCCACTCTAAGTCCTTTTTAATTTCCTCTTTATCCTTTCTTAAATAGCTTCCCATTATTAGGTTCTCATAGACGCTCATTTCTGGGAACAGTCTTCTTCTCTCCGGACAATGAATTATTCCCATTTTAACTATTTCCCACGGTTTCAGTTTGTCTATCCTCTTGCCCTCAAAGATTATTTCGCCCGCGAGTCTGGCCTTCTCCTTTCTAACTCTTTGGAGTTCTTTAAGGGTTCCAGAAATAGCCTTTAACAGTGTTGTTTTTCCGGCACCGTTTGGCCCAACAACAGCAACAAATTCCCCTTTATTGACGGTTATGCTCACATTGTTTAAGGCCATGGCTCCGTCATAGTGGACTGTTAGATTTTTAACCTCCAGCATTATATCGCCTTCCCAAGGTAAACCTCAATCACTTTCTTGTTTTTAGCGATTTCTTCAGGGGTTCCCTTGGCTATTATTTCGCCATTATGCATGACCAAAACTCTTTTTACAAGCCTCATGAGGGCGTGAAGCTTATGCTCAACTATGACCATTGTATGCCCGTCAAGGTGAATTCTCTGAAGAGACTTAACCATATACTCTGTCTCTATTGGGTTCAAGCCTCCAAAAGGCTCATCTAAAAGGATTATTTCAGGCTCAAGCGCCATCGCCCTCGCAATTTCTAGACGCTTTAGGTCGCCATGGGACAAATTTTCAGCAGGCTCCATCGCCATGTCCGATAAGCCCACATCCTCAAGCATTTCCATGGCTTTCCTCTCAGGAGTTTTAATCCATTCAATTCTCCTTTTACCCCTATAGGATTGCAACGCCACAAGCACATTAGCTATGGTAGGCAGATGCTTGAAGGGTCTAACAATTTGAAAGGTTCTTACTAAACCCTTGTTGGCTATCTTATACGGTGGGAGTCCAGTTATGTCCTCTCCTCTGAGTAAAACCCTTCCTGAATCAGGCTTCAAATAGCCAGTTATTAGGTTAAACAGTGTTGTTTTTCCGGCACCGTTTGGCCCAATTATGCCAACGACCTCACCTTCATCAACGTGAAAGCTGACGCTATTAACGGCTACTAAGCCTCCGAAACGTTTTGTAAGATTCTGAACCTCTAGGAGGTGCAATTTCAAACCTCTGGCTTATTTTTCCTCATTCTCTCTTTAAGTATTTCTTCCACTTCTCGTGGTTCTTCTAAATCTTCCAGCTTCTCTACTATAGTTCTTGCTATACCACGAGGCCATTTTATAATGAGTATGATGATAATTGAAACAAATATTGCAATTTTTATGGGCTTATCTACAGGTATTAGATATTCGAATATGTAGTTATTCAGCAAGTAATATATATAAACTCCAATAATGGGGCCATAAATTGTTCCTAAACCTCCCAAGATTGCGGCAATGATTGGCACTATGGAGTACTCTGTAGGTATCAGCGCTGTTTTTTCAAAAAAGTATCTTGGGTTTGCATTGGTCTGGATTGTATGTGCCATTACAGCTCCCGCCAGACTTCCAAAAAGTCCGCTGATAGCGAAGGATAAAAGTTTGTACTTCGATGTGTTTATACCGCAAGCCTTAGATCCAAGCTCATCGTCTAGAATTGAGACAAAAACTATTCCAGTTTTAGACGTTGCTATCTTATATATTATAACTGAGGATATTGTGAGTAGTGCAAGTGAAAAGTAGTAATTAGCAATAATTCTCTGGCTGGGCAGAAGTTTGTCGAAAATTCTTGGGAGACCTGGTAGTGGACGTGGTATACCAGTCTCTCCGCCAAATATATCTCTATAATAGTATAAGAAACCTACAATAGCTAGAGGAAACGCCATTGTTATAAGCGCGAGATAGGGTCCTTTAAATCTTAGGCACGGGATTCCGATCAGAATCGCTATGCAGAAACCTGCTATCGCGCTTATTGGCACTGTTATCCAAACAGGCCACGCAAAGTATTGGTACAAAATCGCTGTTGTATATGCTCCAATACCATAGAAAAGTGCATGGCCTAAGCTTATTTGTCCAGTTCTTCCAACTAGAAGGTCCCAACTGACTGCTAGAATCGCTACCAAATTAATATGGGTCAAGATATCGAGCCTCCTTAGTTCTAAGATTCCAATAAATGGAGTTGCCGCCATAAGTATTAGTATTAAGGATGCAAGCATTCTTGGTGGTACATCGTAAATATGTGTTGCAAGGTCCGCACTCACTCTCCTAATATACTTTATAACGGTCATTCTATTTCAACTCTCTTACCAAATAATCCTTTAGGTCTGACTAAAAGTATTACAATTATAACTATAAAAGGTATGGAGTCCTGCAAAACCCCTGAACCTGGGATTATTTTCATGGTTGCAATTTGTGTGAGTCCAAGTATTAAACCTCCCAATAAAGATCCTTTTATACTTCCAAGACCGCCGAGTATTACTACTGTAAACGAGAGTGCCAAGGCTGTTAGCCACATGTATGAGCCTACCCCAAAGGTTATCGAGGCCGTGTAAAATATTCCCCCTAAGCTTGCCAAGCCTGATGAAATTGCAGCGGTAATTGTGTAAAGCCTTTCCACACTTATTCCCATCAACATAGCTGCTTCAACGTCTTGAGAGAGGGCCCTCATTGCTTTTCCGGTTTTTGTTTTTAAGATGAGTATAGAAAGTACTGCAAATGCTGCGAAGGAGACAAGTGCAGCGATTGTTTGACCTGCAAACAATTCAATATTAATCAATTTAATCTTTCCAGGAAAAATGGGTTCGATTCTGAAGGAAAAGGCATTTAATTTTCCCAGGGAGATGTAGATTAGTTGTTGAAATACTATGCAACTACATATGGATACTATTAGAATAGCGACCTCATCTCCGAGTATATGATGACACGTGATCCTGTAAAATAGGCTTCCGATAAAACTTGTTATTGCGCATGTTATTAGAATAGACGATATAGGGGTTAAATAGTAATACTCCAATGGAATAATATTCGACAAGTATTGACGTATTATTTCATAGATATAAGCACCTATAACGAAATATGCTCCGTGAGCGAGGTTGATTATCCCGGAAATTCCATATACTAATGTGAATCCCAATGCAACAAGGGCTAGTATTAAACCGATGATTAATCCTTCAATTATTATTACCTCTAGCATATATATTCACTTGCTTCATGATAGTTGATTTAAGAGTATACTTAAATTTTTTCAAAAAAAGGGGATGAATGGTTTAGAATTATGGCAAAGGCCATTGTGGAGCGCTGCTTCCGAATTTGGAGATAACGAGTATTATGTCTTTCATGTCTACTTTTCCGTCTAGGTTGACATCAGCAAATCCGAATTTCCACCTTGGATCCCCAGGGGTAGCTCCGAAGGCGCCAATTGCAAGTATTATGTCTTTCATGTCTACTTTTCCGTCTAGGTTCAAGTCATAGATATATAGTGGATATATCCATGGTGGAATGACAACTCTTCTTGAATATGGCTGATCAACAGGGCATACGACTTCTTTTACGAAGGAGCCATCTGGACGCTTTATCCACTGTACCATGAAGGCCCTTGTATAACCGTCCGGCCATGTAGGACCATAGGAGATGCTGTAAACATCGTGGATGCTTGTGAACTTTGATTTCCCGTTTAACACTAGCCTTTCCTCTTCTTCAAGTTTCTGAATCACAACTCTAGAATCCAGTGTGCCAGCCGCCTCAAGGGCAGACTTAATAACTAGCATTGCATTGTAGCCACCCCATGCTGTATAGACTGGCCACACACTGAAGTTGCCTACGAAATTGTCCCAGAATTTTACGGCTAAAGGTGTTATTGGGGTCCTTGTTCCACTGAAGTCCTCAAACACTTCGTATTCGCATTTACCGCCTGTTAACAGAGGCCAAACGGAAGCTTGTCCAAATACGTCAATGCCGACGAGCATGAATGGATATTCGCCTTCTCTCCATTGCATTGCGAGGTATTTAGCGTCTGGCAATGTGTAGAAGTGGCAAACGAGCCTAGCCCCAGCTTCTTTCAGTTGATCTAGATAGGGTTTAAAGTTTTCTGTTCCAGTAGGTGTCCTTATACAGCCAACACATGTTGAATTGGGGCCAAGCCCTACATTTACAAAATACCAGCATATCTTTAATGTCCATTCCAGATCCTCGGCTATGCATGCAAATTTTACGTTTCCACCAAACATCGGTGCCAAAACATATGGAATTAAGTAGCCTTGCAAGTATCCGAGAACATTTTTGAACAGCATCGTTGAGTTTATTGGGTTTATTCTAAACAACCACTTATAACCCTTGTAATCCACTCCAACAGTTTGATTGCATAGGTCATCAGTGGAGGCGCCGTTAATCAAGTAAATGACATCATCTTCGTCTGGAGCCACATCATTGTGTTCCTTAATTGCTCTGATGATTTCCCATGTGCATTCCGTTCTGAATCCGCCTATGATAAATCTACATCCAGCCTCAATTAAATCTTTGGTATTATAATAGGCTTGTGAAGGGTTTAGCGGATATGCATTTTCATCCTTCAATATTAACTCTATGTTGTATCGTGTGCCGCCAATGTTTATACCCGAAGCGTTATTAATGTCCCAAACAGCAAGCTTCAATCCGCCCTCTGCTCCACCGGTGCCCTGATCTCCCTGTATAAGACGGTATGGGATTAAGGCGCCAACTTTTAGTGTTTGCACCTGAGCTGATGTTGGACGCAGAGTGGTGAATAGTGTTGCCATAAGAACTAAAGCCATAATCAACGCTATTTTTCTATTCATTCTCCTTCCTCCGAGAATAGTAGTACCGTGAAGTATATTTAAGCTTTATTTAACATTGTTCTAGTCCTAAGCGTCACTACGCTTAAACCCTAAATTGCATCACCCTTAATCCCCGCCAAGTACTTGGCTATCCGCTTTTTCTCTTCAAAATCGTAGGTGGCTGTTATGGCTATTTCTTCCATAATGGGTGAACCACCACCGTGAACACCGGCGACGGCAGCCACGCCGCTGACAGAAGAGCAGAGCATGTCTGATAGGAAGCGGAAACATAAATGAATGTTTTCTGCTGGTATATCTGCCTTCCGCATAATATATTTTTCTAAGAGGTGCTTAGTTTCTGGGTTGACAAAGTCCCCTTCAAAGGGTAGAGTTGCGGGTAATCCCCCAGCTAAATCTGTTAAAATCCCATATTCATGGTAGACGTTTAACCCAGCATGCCGCCTGCCCACGTTTGCATAAATAGTGTTTGGAATAAAGCTTCCGGATTCATGCTTTTGCCCCTCAACGGCTGAGGCTATGCCAGCAGCATAGACCAGCTCCGCCACGCTTGCCAATTCAGCCAGCTTGGACCTAACATGAGGTTTATCAGCTATGCCTTGATACTCCGCAACAAGAGCAGCAGCCCCGGTCACGATATCCGTGACGGCTGGCTTACAGCCAGTATAACTATGTCTATGATAAAGCGCAAACCCATGGGCCAGTAAAACAGCCATAGGCCATTCGCCGCACATGAAAACTCTCTCCCAAGGAACGAAAACATCTTCAAAAATCACGAAGGAGTCTGCTGACCCAAACTCGGCGGCTGGAGCCTTAAAAATTTTTCTAGGTCTGGGATTAGCCACGTGGGTTATTAGTTTGACACCCTCTGCATCTGCTGGAATGGCAAAAGCCACAGCATAGTCAGCGTCCCCCTCTCTCATGGCTCTGGTGGGCAAACAAATGATTTCATCTGCAACAGCCGCCATGGTGATATGGTTCTTCGCCCCTCTGACGATTATCCCATCACTTCGCCTTTCAACCACACGCACATATAAGTCTGGATCCTTCTGCTCGTGGGGTCTGAGGCTTCTGTCTCCTTTTACGTCCGTCTGAGCTGCCGCCGCTGTCAAATCATTTTTCTGGAAATATTCTAAATACTTTATAAACCTTTTATGATAATCTGTTCCATAGGCTTTATCCAGTTCGTAGGTCACAAAGTGTAAGGCGTTTATTGCATCACATCCCATACACCGCTGGATACAGCCGCCAGTAAGGTGGCAAGCCTTTCTAATCATTCTCTGTTTCTTCAACAGATCATCAACGCTCACATTTATATGCGTGAAACGGTTAATCACCTCACCAGTTAAATGCGAAGTGGCGGTGATCAAATCCTTAAAATCTGGATTTCCAACCAGTTCGAATGTTTTTGAGAGAACCCTTATAGACGGCATCAGCTCGGGGTCATCGCGTTCCACAAGTCTACCATCGATATACACGTTTTTCCTCATCTTTCGGAGTTTTTCAACGTACTCTTCTGGACTTCTCATAATATCACACAAACCTATCTTTTATATTCGTCAAAGGTAAATAAAAATAACGGACAAACAATTGCCCAAAAAATTTTATTTTATAGAGTCAGCACGTTGCTTATGGTGTTTAATTTGCGTGACGTAGCAATTGTTGGAGTTGGCCACAGCAAGTTCGGAAATAGATTCGACGTCAGAATGGATGAGCTTGCATGGGAATCGGTCAGCGAAGCTCTAAAGGATGCAAATCTCACTGTAAAAGACATAGAGTTCCTTGTTGTGGGCTGTGCAGGCGGATGGAGCGCCGAAGCCTTGCCAGCGGCATTGTGCTCTGAGTACTGCGGAACGCTTCCCAAAGGTAGTTTAAGAGTTGAAGCAGCATGCGCAACTGGAAGCGCAGCACTAGCTGTCGCATACAATATGGTGGCAAGCGGCTACGTCAACATCGCAATGGCTTTGGGTGTAGAAAAAATGCATGAGTCTCCAACACCCGTCCAAGTAGAGCTTATAGGGAGAGCTGGAAACTTCTTCTGGGAATTTGAAAACTTCGGCATGACTTTTCCGGGATATTATGCATTGCATGCAACAAGCTACATGTGGAAGTATGGCTTAACAGAAGACGACCTTGCAGAAATAGCGGTTAAAAACCATTACTATGCTTCCATGAATCCTAAAGCTCAATTTAGACAGGAAATAACCGTCGAAATGGTTAAAAAATCCAGATACATAGCATGGCCCCTCAAGCTTTACGACTGTTGTCCGCTAACGGACGGCTCAACTGCAATAATTCTTGCGAGCGAGGAACATGCAAGAAAACTTACGGATACCCCCGTATGGGTAAACGCCATAGGGGCATCAACGGGCACCATAAACATTACCAAAAGAGATATGTTTCAAAAACTCGGGTATACTGGTTTAGAATCGGCAGTCGAGGCAGCGCAACAAGCCTATAAAAAAGCTGGAATAGATTACAACAAAGCTGCCAAAAGCCTTGATGTAGCCTGCGTCCACGACTGTTTCACAATAGCCGAAATAATGGCCTACGAAGACTTAGGTTTTTGTAAAAGGGGGGAGGGCGTCAAACTGATAAGAGAAAAACAAACATACAACGGCGGACTAATACCAGTAAACATAGATGGAGGCCTAAAAGCAAAAGGCCACCCCATAGGCGCTACGGGGACATCCATGATTTATAGTCTTACAAAACAGCTTCGGCAAGAATATGGCAAAATTGCGAATCCAAAAGCGCAAGCAACCATTAAAAACGGAAAAGCTTTGGCCCATAACATTGGTGGAACTGGTCATTATGCCTACATAACCATACTATCACTAGAAAAAACGAGCCTATAGGGAGGAGAATCTATGTCCGAGTTAATTGAGAAAGCAAAAAATGCCATAACTGAGAAAGGCTTACCCCTAATTGAGGATGCAAAAACGAGAACACCCATTTACGTCAGTATGCGTGAACTTCCATTAAGATTTCAATTTGGAATATCAAAAGTTCAAAAGTTCTTTGAGGGTCTGAAAGATGGCAGAATATACATGGTGGAGTGTAGGGGTTGTGGCGAAAAGTTTTTCCCTCCACAAGCTGACTGCCCGAAATGTCAATCATCGAACAACATGGAATGGATTGAACTGAGTGGAGAAGGAGAGCTCTTAACATACACCGTAATATCTGTTAAACCTCCAACCTTCGCCCACTATAAAGACTACATCGTTGGAATAGCGCAAATGAAAGAGGGTGTAAGAGTTTTGGCTTGGTTGGATATAAATGACCCGAAAAAAGTGAAGCCTAGAATGAAAGTGCGCCTAAAAACAGTTAAGCGAGAACCAGAGGGCATTATAACATACCACTTTGTCCCTGTCGAATAGCTTTAAATGGAACAGTTGCAACTTTATTCGAGGAGGGTTCTATATGGAGATTAGGAAAATTGCAGTTCTAGGCGCAGGAGCCATGGGACATGGGATAGCACAAGTTGCTGCAATGTCAGGCTTCGAAGTCGTAATGAGGGATGTGGCTGAAGAATTTCTCCAAAGAGGGATGAGAAACATCCAGTGGAGTTTGGGCAAATTAACGGAAAAAGGTAAAATTACACAAAATGAAGCGGAAAAAGCTTTAAAAAGAATAAAAACAACGGTTTCACTTGAAAAAGCTGTAAAAGACGCTGATTTTGTAATTGAAGCAATTCCAGAAAACCTAAACCTTAAAAAACAAGTATTTGGAGAGATGGATGCTATTGCCCCGTCCCACACAATTTTAGCGACAAACACAAGCGCCTTGCCAATAACGGAAATTGCATCCGCAACAAAGCGTCCAGAAAAGGTTGTAGGCATGCACTTCTTTAACCCACCGCAGCTAATGCGCTTAGTAGAAGTTGTGATGGGTGAAAAAACAAGCGAAGAAACATGCAAAGTTACAATTGAACTAGCTAAAAAATTTCGAAAGGAGCCAGTTCTCTGCAAGAAAGATGTCCCCGGATTCATAGCTAACAGAATAACGGCGCCCGGCCAAAACCTGATTATGTGGATGGTTTACAATAGAGAATATACTGTAGAAGAAGTGGATGCTGCCGCCATTTATAAAGCTGGAATGCCCATGGGAATATTCGCTTTAGCAGACTTTACAGGCTTAGATATAAGCTATAGTGTTCTAAAGTTCATGGAAGAACGGGAGCCTAACTTCAAAGTGTCACCATTAATAAAGGAAAAAGTTGAGAAAGGCGAGATAGGCGTGAAAGCCGGAAAAGGATTCTACACATATCCAGAGAAGGGAAAATGGGTTATGCCACAAATCCCGCCAGAAAAAGCTGAAAAATTCGACCCATTAACATCAATGTATGTTTCCATAAATGTGGCTGCTGAACTTATACGGAGCAACATTGCAACACCGGAAGACATAGACAAGGCACTAAAGCTTGGCTTCAACTTACCAATTGGACCGCTTGAACTCGCCGACACTATAGGTGTAGACGTTGTTTTATCAAAGATCAAGGAGATAGCTACAAAATATGGGCAGTATGGCGACTTCTACAAGCCCAGCCCATTGTTAGAAGACATGGTGAAAAGAAACGAGCTGGGAACAAAAACTGGCAAAGGCTTCTACAAGTACTAGAAAACATCATTTCCTAGACTTTTTATGAACCCTTCCAGTATTCTGTTAAATTCCTCTGGTTTTTCCAGCATCACCATATGGCCTGCGCCGTCTACCACCTTCAATACTGAATTTTGAATATTCTGTTTCAAATACTCTGAATATTTAACAGGGGTAAGTAGATCATCATTGCCACAAATTATCAAGGTTGGCAGATTTATCCTATTTAAGTTTCCAGTGACATCAAATTTATCGCAAGCCTCGAAATCTCCATAAAGCACTTCTGGCCTTATCCTTTTCATTATTTTCACTGCATTATTCTTTACTTCGTCCGGCGTTTTCTCAGAAAAAGCATATTTTTTCATTAACTTCATGAAATTGTCATATCTTTTAATTTCCTCAAATATTATTGGCGCAACCCTCAACTTCGCCCCTGTGGCGACCAGAACTACTGCTTTTAAATATTCTGGGTAAGTTAACGCGAATTTTTGAGTGATTGCACCGCCCATCGAGTGACCCACCATGATGATATTTTTCAGCTTTCTTTTACCACAGAATTTTTTTACGTACTTTACGTAATCCTCAATAGTCTTTCTACCGTTTCCCCTATAATGACCGGGCAGGTCTATGGCTATAGAGTTGCTAAAATATTTGGTTTGATTTTCCCAAATTTTGTGGTTTCCGCCTGCACCGTGAATAAAGAGTATTGTTGAATTCATATTTGTCCCTTAGGTGGTTTTATTTTCACTGAAATAGCTCACAATTTTGTCTAGGCATGAATATGAGCTCTTTACTTTTGATGCATTTCCAAGGAATGTAAAGTTCCAGAAAACGGCTGTCTGGACGCCCTGCTTTCGATACTTGTCTAATTTGTCGATAACGTCCTCGATGTTCCCCCAGACAAAGCTTTCTTGAACAACCTCAAGTGGTATGCTTTCTACAGCTTTCATGATTT
>Ga0209080_1000529_pt1 | contig 25013 bp, 29 predicted proteins | sample JNZ110809AmetaG_FD_184123 | JGI IMG/M metagenome (GOLD analysis project Ga0209080, IMG submission 184123) | Hot spring microbial communities from Jinze hot spring, China to study Microbial Dark Matter (Phase II) - JNZ 110809A (SPAdes) (version 3) ...
CCCTATGGCAAAATGCTTCCCAAAAACAGAGCCCATTTTAAGCCCCGTTTAAAAAAGGCAACAAATAAACTGGCGGGCCCGGGGGGAATTGAACCCCCGACCTCAGGCTCTCCTTGGTATCTGGCCTCCGAAGGCTTACGGCCAATTATGTTTCTGGCTGCGCCCTATCCAAACTAGGCCACGGGCCCTCATAGATATCTATAGATTTGTAGGATTTATCTTATTCTGATGATCTTTGGCAGTTTTCCCATCAATCCCACACAGCTCTCTCGTACTATTATCACCCCCCTAACCCCCCTAATATTTTTGGCTTTCTCTAACCCCTTAGCTATAGAGCCTCTAACATCAGAGCCCGTGACAGCGTTACATATAGATGTTGCTGCAGCATCGGCTATGGCTGCATTGTCGGCGACAACTGTTACGGAATCGGCTTCTCCAAAACTCACTGTCCGGCCCACTTTTCCAGAGCTCGTCCCTACACCCAGCCGTGAATCACTCTTAGTTATTAGGAAGCCTATTTTACCGGAGAGTAGCGGCTCACCTGTTGAGATTGATGCCACTATATCTTCGCCGGCTGTGTAGGCTGAAAACTCGCCGCCGTTCTCCACAAGGGCGACTGAAGCACCTGCCTTAAGTAATGCTTCCAGCCCTAGATCGGCTATCACGCCAGCGACTGAAGCCATAGGGCCAACTCCAGCAATGTTTGAGGCTTCAACCATTCTCTGAACAATAACTGGTACTTCTGAGCCGACATCTAATGGCTCTAGAGAATATTTAAAGTAAGGGTTTTCCCCAACATATCTTAAAAGTTCCTTTATGTGACGCTTAATCTCCTCAGCTGATTTGAAAATAGCCTCTTTCCTATCACTCTTAATGTGGATCTTTGAGTATTTCATGAGGAAACCGTACTCGTAGATCATGATTTATCACGGTATTGATATAGCTCTAACCGGGCAGGCGGTAACACAGATCTTACATGCTATACATTTTTCATCATCGAATTTTATCGACCAATCCTCCTTAAACCTCAGAGCGCCTGTTGGACATGGTGATACGCATGCGCCGCATGCTATGCATTTATCCCAGTCTATCCTTAAGGTCTCAGCGAATTCTTGAACCTGAACGCCAGCTTCTCTGAATAAGTTGAGTACTTCTTTGATTTTATCTTCATCCGCCAGTATTGAGACAATCAACTCGCCTTTCTGAGCGTTTACCCTCGCCTCAAGTATATTAATTGGTACGCCAGCCCTCAGCACTACATTTGCCAGAATAGGCTTTTCAACGACCTCACGTGAATATATTAGCTTAACCTTCATATTACGTTCCTGCCTCCAACAATTTTTCTGGAAATATCATCAGTCGTAAGTATTCCAATAACGCGATTCATTCTATCTACGACTGGAACACCAGAGATATTATGTTGAGCCATTCTACGTACAACAACATCTATAGATTCATTCTCAAAGGCTGTTATAACTTTCCTAGTCATAATCTCCTCAAGCCTACTCTTGTTATACGCTATAGCCTTAGCTAAATCCCATGAGGTTACTATGCCAATAAGCTTGCCCTCATCATCGATAACTGGCAGGTGATCTATACCCTTCTCAATGATCTTTGCAGCCGCGCTCTTCACGTCATCCGTGGGTTTTGCCATAATAACATTACGGCTCATTATGTCGCCAACTTTAAGCTCCCTCCTCTTAATCTCGAGAGGTTTAAGTCTTCCCTTTCTTGGCAAGGGTTCAAGGGGCTCCGTTAAGAGGAACATGCCCTCCGAAATCCACTTCTTAAGGACTTCAGATATTTCCCTCGCCATCTTATAGCTTGAGAGGGAGGAGGATGGCACACTCTTATCGCCCAAGTATACTTTTCCAGACCTAAGCTCAGCATATGAGACTCTCTTAACAACAGGCCTCAGGTCTGGTCTGGATGGTACTGCGAAATCACGTATATTAACAAAGATCTCGTCATCTTTCATGGCAGCGCTCTTAGCAACCCTAATATTTATTATAGGTATGGGTATGCCTATGCCGACATAGAGGGTTGGGCCATAGCGGTGGAAGGATGCGCCCCTTAGGTATCTGCTGCTCATCTGCTTAAGATCTCCCTTAACCATGAGTGTTCCATAGCCCGATTCGGGGCTGTGTTGCGTTCCCTCGCCAACTATATAGCCTATTCCACCTCCGAGAAATATCCTTGTCCCGAAACCAATAGTCTCGTAATTAGGGTCTTTACAGAGCGGATTAAGCTGCCCGGCGCCGGAAAAAGTCACGTTCCCATAGTTTGGTAGGAGGGTGCCCATGTAAGTGTATAGAACCCTGTCAGAGCTATTTGTGGCAGCATCATATCTTTGATAACAGTTTCTCGGATTAACCAAGACAGCTTGATTTAAATCATCAATAGTTATGACTGTCTCTATGTGCCGCCTAGGGTAGCAGTCCGTACCATAGGACTCAGCCCTCAAAACAACCTCCTTACCAGAGACTAAATCCTCTATAACATGCCCCCCACCATACTCTATCCCCCTAGTCTCACTTATGGAGGAAGCTCCAAGATAGCCGTCGACAGCAGCAAGCCCCTTATAAACCGGGACATCATTCAACCAGCATCTAGTCATCTTTATTGGAGGATCCGAGTGTCCAAAATTTAGGAAGACCCCTGAACTGCACATCGCGCCAAATGTTCCCGTGGTTACAACATCAACCTCTTTGGCGGCCACCTCAAGGCCGCTACTCTCAACAAGCTTAATCATTTCTTCGGCTGTTAAGACGACGACGTCGCCTCGCTTTATCTTCTCATTTATCTCGCTAATAGTGCGAAGCTTCTCTTCCTCATCAATCAAAGAATAACCTCCCAGCTAGACGCTACATAGGATGTCTATTATTTAGAAATAGCCTTCCATATATTCTTTTACATACAGTTATGCAAAAATATTTATATTAGCCCACTTCACTGTTAGGCTAATATACTTCACTCTTCAGAGAATTATTTATGGAGCTGTCTGCCTTTTTACTAGCACTCACTAAGAGCGTTATCTCTCTCTTCATAATTGTTGACCCTCTTGGAAACATACCAATCTTCATAAGTTTAACTCAAGGGATTGGAGAGGCTGAGAGAAGAAGAGTCTTTCATACAGCAGCGATAACAGGCTTCGTTTTGCTTCTAGCCTTTGCCATAGCAGGCAACGAGATACTGAATATATTCGGAGTAGGTTTGCCAAGCTTCATGATTGCCGGAGGCATTCTTCTATTAGTGCTCGCCATCAGAATATTAATAGGCTGGAGAGATGAAGATAGAATGCCCCCTGAGAGTATAGGGGCTGTGCCAATAGCCGTTCCACTCCTCGTAGGTCCCGGAGCTATAACGACTACAATTTTAAGTTTACAGGAGTATGGCATGCTGATAACTGTCTCCGCAGTGATAATAGTGTTTACGCTTACATGGTTAATATTGAGGTATATTGAGCTGCTATACAAAGTGCTTGGAAGAAGCGGATCAGCGGTTATCGCTAAGGTTATGGCGCTCTTAATAGCGGCTATAGCAATTCAATATATTATAAATGGTCTCAGAATATTCTTCGTCTAACGTTTATTTTTATATGTCGAGGATAAACTTCAACGTGATCCCCTCAGATGTCTCATTGACCTCCATTCGATGGTATGTCACCGCTTTTATCCCAACCTTCTGCTTATGTCTCTCAGGATCAAACGGCTCCCCATAAATCTTTGCTTTAAGTCTCAGCTTTCCATCATATCTCTCTATGCTCAATACATTGAATTCTGAGTACAGCATGTTTTCAACCTCAAACTTCACTAAAAGATTTTCAAGCCAATTATATAGCAGAGACTCAAGATCTTCTCCCTCGACCTCGACAATATCCTCGCGCTCACGCCTCACATCCACAGTGTCGGTCATGGTTTCAAACATGGCTAGAGCAGCATTCTCAAACGCTTCGCATAGATCCCCACCGTAAGCAGCTATATAGACGTCGGCAGTATGCTCCAGAAACTCAAACCTCTTGCCTCCATAGCCCGCAGACATAATGAAGCCCCCACAGAATAGCCCCAACTCAAGATTATGATTATATCATATAAGTTTATTCCGGGGCCAATATATAGGTTTGTTAGCTCATTATTAAGTATGGATGGGTGGGATCTAATAGTAATTGGAGCTGGGCCAGCTGGCTTAACGGCTGGAATATATGCTGCCAGAAGCAACCTCAAAACTCTAATTCTAGAGGAGAAGCAGGCTGGGGGTACTCTTCTAATGGCGCCTTGGATAGAAAATTACCCGGGTTTTCCAGAGGGTATAAGCGGAGAAGATCTTGCTAGAAAAATGATTGCTCAGTGCCTGAGGTTTGGCGCCAGCATACATGAATATGAGGGTGTAATCGAGTTAAAGCTGGGGGAACATGGGAGTAAGATTGTCAGGACAGACAAGGCTGAGTATACCGCAAATGCTATCATAATTGCCTCAGGATCTAGGCATAAAAGACTAGGAGTCCCGGGCGAATATGAGTTTGAGGGTAGAGGAGTTAGCTATTGCGCCCTTTGCGATGGGGCTTTCTTTAAGGGTTTAAGGGTTCTCGTTGTCGGCGGAGGCAACACCGCGGTTGTGTCAGCCATCTACTTATCTAAGATTGCAGCAAAGGTCTACTTAGCCCATAGGAGGGAGAGTTTGAGGGCTGAGGAAGTTTACGTTAGCGGTCTCATAAAGAGTGGAGTCGAGATACTATGGAATACGGAAATTAAGAGGATTAATGGTGATTCCAGAGTTAGAAGCGTAACGCTCTTTAATAATCGGTCCGGTGAAGAAATGACGCTGCCAATCGACGGGGTTTTCGTTTGCGTTGGTGAAATCCCAAACAGCGAAATTGTAAAGGCATTAGGGGTAAAGGTTGATGATCAAGGCTACATAATTGTGGATGCCTATCAAAGGACTAATATTGCGGGGGTTTATGCCGCCGGAGACGTAACCTCATTTCCAGTAAAGCAGGTGGGAACAGCTGTTGGGCAAGCGATAGTTGCAGCTACGGAAGCGTATAAGTATGTTAGGAAGCCCTACTATGCTTAACGGCTGAAAATGCATTGGTAATCTAGGATCTTATGGGATATCTGCCGTATTTTCTGCCAACATTAAACATAAGCATGTAGTTTTCCAGCCGAATATAGTTGGCTGCCGTATTACCGCAGCCTAGCGCGTAGCCTCCTCCAGGAGCACATTCACGTATAATGTTTCTGACATATATCTCAAAATCATTTGTGGGGGATCTGGCAAGCTTATCCATGTCAACGCCCCCCAGAATAGCTATTCTGTCACCGTAAAGCCTCTTATATTCCACAACTGGATATGATACATCCTCATAAGAGTGCTTTGCATCTATTCCAACATATTCGATTAAGTCTTCCATAACGATCTTCAGGTTTCCACAGCTATGGAGTATAAAGGGTTTTCCACGTCTATGAACACTTTCGACACACTTTTTATGCCATGGAAAAACATATTTTCTTAAAAAGTTTGGGTGAATCATCGGCCCCGTCTTATACCCCATATCATCGCCCATAGACATCGCTCCAACATCCCTATCCTCAGAGCAAACCTCGCAGTAAAACTGTATGACCGGGCCTATTTTCTGGAACATATCTTCAATTAAGGCTCTATCCATGTAAAGCGACCTGAAGAAGTTTACTGAACCCATAAGCCACATGACGTTCTCTAAGACCCCGCCTGGAGTCAGAGGTATTATTTTCATATTTTGGGGTAACATTTTCCTCAATACGTCAAGCAGCAATCCGCAGGCGCTTTCTATATTATCCAAATCTGGCCAACAATACTTTTCAAAGTCCTCTCTATCCTCTATGGTGCCCCTATTCTCATTCTGCCACGTCCTCTTGCGCCGCGGTAATGGGGCAGTGTCATTAGCCAACAAAATATTCCATCTGGGAAATGGTGAGGGTAAATGGAGAACTACATAGTCATATCCCATCTTCGAGTAGAAATCTACCTGAATCTTTAGGCTACGCTTTAAGCTTTCAATAATCTCCTGACGCCGCTCCCCAGTAGCGATGAGCTTCATCTGGTCGGAAGATAACGTCACCATTCCATTCGGGAGAAGTTCGCCAGTTATGGCTTCAATAACCTCTGGATCGGCAAACAGATCATAGAATGGCACCCTGTCGGGTTCACCCTCAAGGTGTAGAACGACTTCTAACCGGTTGAAATCATTATCCACAACCTACACCCCGATAATTGACTATCTCTAATTTAGACTCTAGGAACTATAAATGGGCTATTGTACGGATTAAGGCTGTGGCTTTGAATGATGCCTTACTCAATCCTTAAAGATTTTTCTTAAGATTCTGTAAGTTAACCCCCATATAACCATATCATCAATGACGAATGCTTGATGCTCCTGGGACCCAATTTTAATTGTTCTCTCGCTAACAAGCAGAGCGTCTAGAGGAGCCCAAACATAGCTTTCTAGCTCACGCTTATTTAGGTTGATCGGCACCTCATTTTTAAGCAGGAAGACGAAGGGAAGAACTATAATATTGGGATTTGACTTGGATCTTTCAGGTTCAACCACGCCGAGAAGAACTCCTTCTCTAAGATCTATGCCTGTCTCCTCATTCACCTCCCTCATAACAGTCTCCAGCAAGCTCCCATCCCTCAATTCGCGCTTCCCTCCTGGAAGAGAGAAGTGTCCAGACCAAGGATCACGTGGAGATATAGCTCTCTTCACCACCAACAAGTATATGTTTGAGTTGAGCGCCTTGAGTATAATTGCTACTGCCGCGTTAGCAGACTTTTCCAGGCGCTCAGAGAAAGGTTCTAGGTTCTTACTAATTATTTCAATTTTATCCAACTCAATTCTCTCCTTGATAAGATCTTATGCAAAGACATAATTATCTCAACGCAGACAACCTTTGTCTCCGCCCATACTTCCTGGTTGCCCTGAAATATACTTCAAGGTTTGCTATTGGCACGCTGTCTGGAATTGAGCCTGAAACGTTTATAAAGTAGCCTGGATAGGGGCCTGCTGTTTTGATACACCTCTTAACCTCATTAATAACCTCATCTGCGGAGCCATATGTTAGTTTGCCTACGTCTACGCCGCCAATAATAACTTTATGGTTCCCATACTTCTCAGCTATGAGATTTAGATTGGAGCACTCCTCAATTATAAATCCATCTGCGCCAGCCTCGGCGATGTCGTCTACTATAGGAGTTATGTCGCCATCAGTACAGAAGAGGACGATTATTCCCTTCGACCCTAGCTCCCGCCATATGCGGCTATACCATGGGAAAAGGTATCTGCGCATCCAGCTTATTGGGAAGAATGGGCCGCGCGTTGAGCATATATCATCATGGCTTATGAAAGCCTTTATATTTGTCTGGGACCAGGCCTTCGCCTCGAGCAGTGAGAGTCTGCCAAATCTATCCAGGAGCTTCTCAAACCTTTTTGGATCCATATATGCTGCCCTTATTACCCAGCGTAAGCCGAACATTTTGATTAGCCACATCATGCAGGTGTGATATGTTCCTCCTGGAACAAGCTGATTTTTATAAATTGACTGATATTCTCTATGAACCTCTTCAAAGTGTTCTACGAGGCTGTTCAGCGGCGGTATATTCCACTCCTCAAATGGATCAAAATCTAAGATTTCATCGATGGACTTGACCTCCGCCAATTTCCTCCAGACTGTTGGGTAGGCTTTTGACCAAGAGTCCCTCCTCTCTTCAACGCCTTCATATTTCTTAGCAATAAACTCCTCAAAAGGCGTATATGTAAACCAAACCATGTCAAGGTCTAAATTAGCGAATGCTAGGCTCTGCGCCTCCCTAGGCTCCTTAAGCGGGTCTAAGCCTGAGACCTTAGCTATAAACTCGCTGTGCTGGAGAAACTCTATCTGAGGGATTTTCTCGCTCTCCTCAAGATAAAGTGCCGATAGGGCCCTTTCATAGCCCATAGCATTACCTCATCCAATCAACGCTGTTTGCTTCTCATGCTACGACGTAATAATCAGCCTTTAAGTGTTCTTGGAGCAGATTCTGGTCATAAAGAAATCCTTGAATCCAGCTACATCTACGTCTACGCATACTTTTACAGGGTTATCTTCCGGCCTAGCTGGAAGGGCTATTGTCTGCCCAGTAGTATATTCGCCCTTAGTCTCCACAAGTATCTTCATATCTACTGTTTTCACTAAGCTGGGGTCTATTGAAACTGAGAGCGCTAGGGGGTCGTGAAGCCACGTGTAATCCCTTTTGACGATCCTTAAATATTCTTCAACCATCGAGACTATTAAGTTAGCTAGAGGGGATTTAACGGCCGATATTTCGCCGAGATCTTTCCGATCTATGTAGACTTTAAGCGTTACATCGAGTGGAACCATGGTTATTGGCGCTCCGGAGCTGAAAACTATCTTGGCAGCCTCAGGATCACATAAAATGTTATGCTCTCTATATGGAAGATTTAGGCCGTTAAATAGCCTAGTTACCCCGCCCATAATTATTATCTCCTTAACGTTTTTAACTATATCCGGTTCCCTGATAATTGAGGCTGCTAGGTTAGTTAGAGGCCCTATGGCGACCAGCGTAATTTCACCCTTCATAGACATTACTTCTGAAATTATCAGGTCGACGGCATGAAATTTAGAAATTTCTAGCCCATCATCTTCCGGAGTTAAAATCCCGCTACCCTCATGCCCCGCCCATCCTAAAATTGGCCTATCTCTCATAAGCGGCTGGGCTATTCCAGGAGCTACGGGAACATTCTCTAACCCAGCAATTTTCAGCATTTTCTTAGCTATTTTCGCCCTAAGGTTAACGTTGCCGTGAACTGTTGTCACAGCTCTCAACTCAATATCCTTCTTTGACTGTATGGCGAGGGCTAATGCCAATGCATCGTCGACATCGGTTCCAATATCCGTGTCAAGAATAATCCTCCTCAAAGGCGATTAACCCCCATCAAACATATTATTACTTGCTTTCATAGAATAATTTTTGCTATTTGAGCCCTAATTTAGCTAAATATTATTAGGAGGAATCCAATTAGATGAAGTTGGGGGTTTAGAATGGTAAATATACTGATAGTTTACGATTCAAGAACTGGGAATACTGAAAAGGCAGCTTTTCTTGTAGCTGAGGGAGTAAGAAGGGTTAGTGGCGTAAACTGTGTAGTTAAGAGGGTTGACGATGTTACATTAGACGATCTCCTTAATGCCAATGGAATAATGGTGGGGTCGCCAACATATTATGGCGGCATGAGCGCAAAGATAAAGGATTTATTTGATAGAAGCGTTAAGGTTCACGGCAAGCTTGAGGGGAAAGTTGGGGCAGCGTTTACAACCTCAGGTGGAACCGCAACGGGAGCTGAGACAACACTACTATCTATGATTGAAGCTATGCTAATTCACGGGATGATAGTTAAAGGCGACCCTGAAGACAAGCACTATGGGCTGGCCATAGTCGGCGCTCCGGAGAGCGAGGAAGATAAGAATCTTTGTAGAGAATTCGGATATAAATTCGCCAATCTAGTGGTAAAGATTTCTAAGGCAATGACAACATAACATAATAAGATTTCTCAAAGGTAGGAGTATGAAGGCTGTAGTATTGGCCGCTGGCGAAGGACATAGACTCAGACCTTTAACCTTCACCCGCCCGAAACACATGATACCAGTTGGCGGAAAACCAATCTTAGAGCACCTGATAAACGCTCTTAAGATTCCGGAGATAGATGAAATTTTACTGGTCGTTAATTATAAGGCTGAAGCTATAAAAGCCTATTTTAGCGACGGCTCAAAACATAGCGTAAAGATAAGATATATCTTCCAAGAGAGGGTTAACGGAACAGCTGGTGCAATCTACTCTGCAAAAAATTATGTTGATGACGATTTTTTAGCTATTAATGGTGATCTATTAGTATCGAGCAATGCAGTAAGGAGTATTATTCATGCACATAGCATTGATGAGAGTGCAGTAACTCTCGCAGCCGTCCAAACTGAGAGGCCGGAGGATTATGGTGTACTAAGGGTAGAGGGTGGAAGGCTTGTCGACATACTCGAGAAACCCGCCATGAAATTAGCGGGGAACTGGAATCTAGTTAATGCGGGAATTTATGTTTTTACAACAAGAATCTTCGATTTTATAGAGGATACTCAGCCATCTGAAAGAGGAGAGCTGGAGATAACCGATTCCATCCGGCTAGCCATAAGTAGAGGAGAAAAGGTCTCGGTTACAAAGATTTCGGGCGATGAGTGGCTTGATATCGGAAGGCCTTGGGATCTATTTGACGCAAATATGCGTGTGCTTAAAACAATTAGACCGGAAATTTTAGGGAAGGTTGAAGAAGGCGCTCACATTAGAGGCCCAGCTTTTATAGGGGAGGAAACTATTGTCCGCTCAGGCTCATATATTGAGGGCCCTGTTTTTATAGGCGATGGATGCGACATAGGTCCGAATTGCTATATACGTTCATATACGAGTATAGGTAGAAATGTTAGGATTGGAAATGCATGTGAGGTTAAGAATAGCATATTGATGGATAACGTTCATGTTGGGCATCTCTCCTATGTTGGCGACAGCATAATAGGGGAAAATTGTAATCTTGGGGCCGGATTCATATCAGCCAACCTCCGCTTCGATAAAAGAACTATAAGGATGAGGGTTAGAGGAGAGGTGATCGATACCGGTAGGACAAAGATGGGGGTTATTATGGGCGATAATGTCATGACCGGCGTAGGCGCCCTATTCATGCCGGGGGTAACAGTAGGATGCAACTGCTGGATTGGCCCGAACATAGTAGTTTATGATGATGTCCCTCCAAACACAATTCTAATATTAGAGCAGCAAGTTAAACATAGATCCCTCGAAGCCATACAATAAAGTAATAAGCATCAAAATACACATTTATTTCAAATAGGAGAGGAAATATGTCAACAGCCGAGAGAAGATTCATTACAGAAATTTCCTCACTCATTGATAAGATGGTCAGCGTTATAACCGTTGACGGGAAAACATATGTTGGAATCCTTGTCGGAATAAACCCGGCCAATTTAAGCCTATGCCTATCAGATGCTAGGGATGAGAAGGGTCAAATTATACCGAAGATTGTATTAAGTGGAGGCAGGGTTGCTGAGATCCTATCGGTTGAGAAGCCCTTCGATCTTAAAGGCTTAGCTGAAAGGCTTGAAAGAGTCTTCCCCAAAATGGTTAAGCTTTACGAGAAAGAGGGCTTCATATGGGTCATGGATAAGATTAAAGTAACACAGGATGGCGTTGTCGAGGGAACCGGGCCAGCTGCGGAAAGAGTCCAAAAAATATACCAACAATTCTTACAGGAAATAAGAGGAGAGTAGAGGTATCATCGGTATAATTCTTCCCTTTTTGTTAATTATCTTAAAAATTAAACCTTAAATTAAACCTTTAAATAAACCATTCTGGCCTAGCTGTAACCTCTCTCCTTCTGGACAAGGCTCCAAAATCGAACGGCGACAAAACATTTATTAGGTCTTCCGGCCTACCTAAACCGCTTGCGTCAACTTTAATCTTTAATACCTGAGATAGAGCCTTTAAGAGTTCGGCTGCAGCCTCCCTATCAGGATAGTTTCCAGGCGTCTCGGAGAGCAGGCAAAGTCCCCTCATACCACGTATTTTGCATAGACCTATCAAGAGGCCAGCCACGCCAAAAATACTAATTTTTAGCGGCTCAGCGCCCAATTCTCTAGCAATCTTCGCGGTCTCATCATCTGATGCTGCAAAATAAAGTTTCGGCTTAACAACTGTTCTGTTGGGTCTATATCCCCCAAGAGTTATGACGAATTTACAGTCAAGTTCTTCGGCAACATCAAGTATGCATCCGCAGAGCTCATATTGGCCGCGTGGCGTGAGCGCCTGCGTGTTTCCATATAAAAGTATTAGATCCCGCCCTCCAAACCCACTTCCCCTAAAATAATACAGCTGGTTGACTGGATATTTTAGAATGCCCCCCTCACCAGTTATAACCATGTCGTGGAAATGTGAGGACGTTATCTCGCAGAAGAGCCTTACATCAAGCTTCTTTATGAGGTAGGCTACTGCTATGTTTGCGACAAGCCCTATGCCCGGCAGCCCCTCAATGAGAACCGGATCAGTTAATTTAGGCCTTTCATATATTTTTACTTTACAGACCAAACCTCACTCCACCAGTCTAACCTATAAGATGATTAAGGCGATAATTAAACATCGTGCTGGTGCTTAAGATATGGTGGAGTTCGAAGTCTTTGAGAGAGACTTGCTTGCGAGGATCGGGAGGATCAAAACCAAGAGCGGAGTCATTGAGACTCCAAGTTTCCTGCCAGTCATAAATCCAGTTAGGGAGAGCGTTGAGCCTAAAGAATTATGGGAGAATTTCAACTGCAAAGCTTTAATAACAAATGCGTACATTGTGAAGAAACACTTCGGCGACGATGCGAAATTGAAGGGCATACATGAGATACTTAAATATCCGGGGGTTATCATGACCGATTCCGGCGCCTATCAGATCCTCGTATATGGGAGCCTGGAAATAACTAACGATGAGATCATAAGGTATCAGGAGGAGATAAACACAGACATCGCGACAATACTAGATTTACCAACAGGCTGGGATGTCTCAGTAGACTACGCAAAATATACTGTTGAGGAGACTTTGAGGAGGGCTAGGGAGTGGGCGGATATAAGGAGTAGGACGGATATAGTTTGGGTTGGGCCGATACAAGGAGGACGCTACATAGATCTTATAGCCGAATCAGCTAGAGATATGGGGAAGCTGCCATTTGATATACATGCGCTGGGAAGCCCAACCAGAGTCATGGAGCAATATCTATTTGACGTGCTTGTCGATATGATAGTCACCGCTAAAATGAATTCTCCAATAGAGAGACCATTCCACCTCTTTGGGGCAGGCCATCCAATAATGTTCTCCCTAGCCGTCGCCTTGGGATGCGATCTCTTCGATTCAGCGGCATACTCAATCTTCGCCCGCGAGGGCAGATATTTAACAGATCATGGAACAATTCGCATCGAAGACATCGAGTATCTTCCATGCTCCTGCCCCGTATGCGTAAAGTATAGTCCAAGGGATCTCATGGATATGCCAAGCAAGGATAGGGAAAGGGAGTTGAGCAGACACAATCTATACGTCTGCTTCACTGAAATCAGAAGGATTAAGCAGGCTATAGTTGAGGGCAGGCTATGGGAGTATTTGGAGGCGCGGGCGCACACCCACCCCTCGCTTCTAAAGGCGCTTAAGAGATTAAAGAAGTACTGCGAGTATATTGAAAGGGGCAGTCCCTATTCGAAGAAGAAGGGCTTATTCTTCTTTGGCTCAATAGACTTAATTAGACCCGAAGTCATCCGACATTACAGAAGACTGAAAGAGAGATATGCTCCTCCAAAGTGGGCTAAGACGCTGGTTTTAATCCCCGATTCTGAAACAAAGATGAACCGTAGGAGAAAATATGTTAAAAGGGTCGTCTCAAGAGTATGTAGGAGACTTGGCTTATATCCAGGTGAAATACATGTATGCTTCTACTCGCCGCCCTTCGGGGTTATTCCGATAGAGCTCGCCGAAACCTACCCACTATACCAGTATGAGTATGCTTACCCACCGGATCATGAGACGATAGAGGCGATTGCTGAGTGGGTCTCAGAATATATTGCTGCTAACTCATATATGAGAGTTATATTTTTGGCGGACAGAGGGGGCTGGAGTGAGGAAGCAGCGAATCTATGCGTTAGAAAAATTAGGGAAAGGGAGGTTAAGGTTGACATACTCGTCTTCTTAGATTAGCATAGATTCAAAAAATTAATATTATTCTAAGAGATAAAATTAAGGACTAAATAGCGATCTATTGACGGTGGAGAAAATTCGTTGGAAATAAGATTCTTAGGCGGAGCTAGAGAAATTGGTAGGACAGCTATAGCTGTTAAGACGGACAAGACCCAAATTTTACTTGATTATGGCGTTATGCTCAATCATACACCTGGTTTTCCAATGCATGTTCCGCCAAAGGAAGTTAACGCAATAATAGCTACACACAGCCATTTAGACCACACTGGCGCTATACCAATATTTCACATAAGCGAGCGGACGCCAGTCTATGGAACAAAATTAAATCTAGAGCTAACAAGCCTATTGATTAAAGACTTCATCCATTTATCAGGCTATTATCTACCCTTCGAATACATAGAGCTCAACTCTATGGTCAGAAGCTACGTTAGCGTGAATTTTAGGGAAGAGGTTAAAGTTGGCGACATAAAATTCACACTTTTGAACTCAGGCCACATTCCTGGAGGGGCATCCGTCTTAATTGAGGCTGAGGGTAAGCGGCTCCTCTACACAAGCGACTTTAACACTATAGAGACTAGGCTCCTACCGAGCGCAGATCTAAATTTTGGAGAATTGGACGCTGTCATAATCGAGAGCACATATGCTGATGAAGAGCACACAGAGCGTAGACAACTCGAAGAGAGATTTATTAAGGAGGTTGTTGAGGTTGTTGAGTCAGGCGGCACGGTTCTGGTTCCAGCATTCAGCGTAGGCCGTGCCCAAGAGATAGCATGCGTCCTAGCAGCCCATCACTTTGAATACCCAGTCGTTATGGATGGTATGGCGCGGGAAGCAAGCAGAATACTAATGAGCCATCTAGAATTCCTTAGGGATCCAAAGCTCTATATGGACGCCATTCATATGATCGGTTGGGTGGATGATTGGAGGGAGCGTAAGAGGGCAGCGAAGCGGCCGGGCGTAATAATAGCGCCAGCTGGAATGCTTAAGGGTGGCCCGGCAACATACTATACCCAGATAGTTGGAAAAAAATCTAAGAACGCAATCTTCCTAGTTGGATATCAAGTTCCCGGAACCCCTGGACGCGAATTGCTGGAAAGTGGTAGATGTGTTATAAATGGTAAGGTTCGCAAAATTAAGGCTAGAGTTGGCTTCTTTGACTTCTCATCGCACGCTGGTGCAAAGGAACTTAAGAACACCATTAAGATGCTTAAGGGTAAGCCTAAAGTATTCACTATTCATGGAGCAGAAGGAAACTGCCAAAAATTCGCTAAATGGATCGAGGAGGAGGTTGGCTTAGAGGCAAATGCGCCAGATCCTGGAGAAAAATTCATTATATAGGGTTATGTTTAATGAAAATCTACATAGTTCGGGTTGGCGATGTTGAAACAAGCGTCCTAGAGCCTATTAGGAGAGAGGTTGCTAAAACATTCAATGTGAATTGCGAGCTCATTGATGAAGCAATATCAATACCCATGGAAGCATATGATCGTGTCAGGCGGCAATTCCTCTCAGAAATATTGCTGAGTAAGGTGCTAAATCTCGCAATGAAGATAGAAAAGGAGACTAGAGAGGTGTGTATAGTACTAGGCGTTACAGGCGTCGATATCTACGCCAGGGGAATGAATTTCATTTTTGGCGAAGCACAGTGTCCCGGAAAGTCCGCTCTGATATCGCTCTTCAGGCTTAGACCTGAATTTTATGGAGAAGAGCCAAATAAGGATCTCCTCATAGATAGAGCAATTAAAGAAGCCATTCATGAATTGGGGCATGCCCTCGGGCTGAGACATTGTAAAAACCCTTTATGCGTTATGTTCTTTTCACTTCATATAGGTATGACTGATAGAAAGACGCGTAGATTCTGCGAGAAGTGCGCAGTTAAAGTGAGACATATTATAGGACTTTAAGAGGGGCGTCATCAAATGAGCGTTTATAAAAAAATGGAATAACTATTTTTGCTGAAAATTCACTCGCCAACAATCCTTTTCAACTGATTAAGTAATTCTCTCGCATGAGTTAAAGCTTCCTCAACAAAAGTGTATCCTCTGTATGGAGCCGCAAGCTCCTCAATGTTCGCCACATCATTTATAAAGCGCTTTATGCTCTCTTTATCCATCCTTTCAAGAGCTCTTTCCAGGTCCCTTAAGACATTAAGGGCTCTCCTCGCCTCATAGGAATAGTATTCATAGGGTCCAATAAGGCTCTTTATGGCTTGTATTTCACGCATAGCGTCACTAACGCTCATACCGCCCACCAAAAAATCTTTATAACAGTATAAATTTAAAGATTTTTGAATCTTCTAACAACCTTTAAATGATTACCACTGTTCATGCGGTCGGCAGCTACATAGATTTCTGGCAATTACTTAAAAGGAAGAGCCCCTAGTATGCTATTGATGGAGGGATCTCTATCTTGAAGGGTTTTAGGATCGTCTTTCCATCGGCAAATAATATTGCCATCGAGGAGTTTGATATTAGGGAGCCATCTGAAGACGAAGTTTTAATAGAGACAATTGCAACATTAATAAGTACTGGGACTGAGCTAACGGCTCTCATGGGAGATTTTCCCGAGCAATCTGCTTGGTCAACATATGTTAAATATCCTTTTGTGCCGGGCTATTCGAGCGTTGGCAGAGTAGTTAAATGCGGCGCCAAAGTTAGAGGATTTATTGTTGGCGATTTGGTTGCCGCAACATCACCGCACGCAACTCATGCTACTGTCAGCTCAGCCCAGCTCATAAGTATACCGAGCAAAATTAGTGTTGAGGAGGCATGTTTTCACACAATAGCGGCTGGAGTAATGAACTCAGTTAGGCTTGCAAGGGTTTCTTTGGGAGAGTCCGTCGCAGTTGTGGGTCTTGGGCTTCTTGGGCAGATGGCTGTAATCTTCTCCAGAATATCTGGAGCTTATCCAGTGATAGCTATAGATATCTCAGATTTTAGGTTGAATCTATCAAGAATATCAGGAGCCACGCATACTATACGCGCTGATAGATGGGAGAATGTGGTGGAGACCGTTAGAGAGATAACTAAAGGTAGAATGGTAGATAAAGTCTTTGAGGTAACAGGGAACCCAGAGGTTATACCTAAAGCCATAACTCTCACCAGATCCCTAGGATGCTTCGTGGTTTTGAGTTCACCGAGGGGGAAGACAACAATGGACTTTCATGATGAAGTCAATAGGCCAAGTAGGATAATAATTGGAACGCACTTCAGTAGTCAACCAGAGTATGAGACACCGTACAATCCATGGACGAGGAAAAGGAATGTGGAGCTATTCTTTGACCTCCTCTCAGCCGGATATGTTAAAGTCAACCATTTAGTGACGCATAGATACTTCTGGCGAGATGCAGAAGAAGCTTATAGAATGCTCCTAAGAGATAGGGCTAACGCCATGGGTGTAATCCTCCAATTCAAAAGTTATTAGCCTAAGGTGGATGGTGGATTAGGGATGACTATTCCCAAAAGACCTAAACGGATCCTCTTCGTTTGCACTGCTAATGTAGATAGAAGTCCGACCGCTGAAGCCATCTTGAAGGGCATTAAGGGATTTGAGGTTCAATCTGCTGGAATATGGCCTAACGCCAGAAGAAGAATAACTAAGGAGCTTATCGACTGGGCGGACATAATATTTGCAATGGAAGATTATCATAAAGAAGTTATAGTGAGCCTAAAACCAGAAGCTGAAAATAAGACTGTTGTGCTTAATGTGCCGGACATTTATCCAAGAAATGACCCCAACCTAATAAAAATATTAAAGGAAAGGATCTCAGAGCATCTTGGGATAGTCTGGGAAGAGTAAAGCTGTATGACCTAAATATCTTGTGCTATGTAGTTGGTGCTAAACTCACAGAACCTTCATGGCCCACAGTATGCCATTTAATAGGTGTATTTGGAACCACTTTTCACGCCATATTTCCTTAAAATGCCCAAATGCTGTATAGAAGACTCTACCCTCCCCATAGTTATGGCACCAACATAGCGCATAATCGTTATCTGGTCTGGTCCCCTTACTTAAGTCAACTGAGCTATTATCTAGCCTTATTAGAACATGAGTCCTCTCACGAGACCAGTCCCTAAAAGTATAAACTTCCTCCTTAACGGTAAACCTCTCCGGCAGATGTCTCGTAGCTGGATGAGTTCTATCCTCAACTATGACTGCAACCTCTTGGGTCCATGGGTGGCTGTGAAAGTATCCGCCGAGCATCCTTCCATACTCTGGAAACTTATAGAATGTGTCAGCCGCGTTATGAACGCCTATAAAGCCCATCCCGCCTTTAATCGCATTTATGAAGTCCATCTTTTGTTCGTCGGATATGGGCAGTTCGCCTGTGGTTGCGAAGAGCACAGCATCAAACTTCTTTAAGTCTTCACGGTTTAAAAGGTTACACTCATCTGTGGCAACAACGTTAAATTCTCCCGATTCTCTGCCAATACTTTCAACAGTCTCTCTGGCAACTGGCAGATAGTCGTGCTTAAAGCCTGCTGAATGTGTTATCATAAGGAGCCTTCTCACAATCTTAAGCCTCCAAGACGCTGTATTCTTTTCTACTTATTTATTTTAGCTATTAATGTTTTTCTGAATATTAGGGACGGTTTGGCTTATTTCTCCCTAACTCTCCTAGCTATTTCCTCGATTTTGTCGGCGGCATCACTTAAAATTTTGGCAGCCTCTTTAAGAGATTGCTCATCAAATTTTTCCTCAAGAGCCTCACCTAAATCCATAAGGGACTTGAGTGTTTTCTCAAGAGAATCTCGCATCTCAGTAAGCTTCCTCATTGGTGGAATAAACCATATGAAGCGTGGAGCGAAAAAGATCATTTTTCTCATCTTTTCCTGTAATCTAGCCTGCTCCTCCAGAAGCTTTATACCCTGATCAGTAATAGTATAGCGCTTTACTCCAACCTCTCCGCTCGGAACCTCTCTGATATAACCCTTATCCTGCAGCCAAGCTAAAAGCGGATAAATTGAGCCTGGGCTAGGTTTCCAGAAGCCGTGTGTCTCCCTCTCAATCTCATCCATAATCTCCGAGCCTGACATTGGTTTCTCCTTCAACAGCCAAAGCACATGAAATCTTAGAAAACCCTTTGGGACGCAAGCCAAATGTTTACATAGATTCCTTCGTGGGCTATGCGGTGGGGGTGAAATTGGTGGATGTAGAGGCGGCGGAGGGTGCCAACGATGATGCCAATGATCTTCTCTACCAGAATTGGACATTATATCACCATTGATATCAATTTTGATACATATATATAACTTTTACGTAGCGGCAGGATTTTAAAATTTTTATGGATGGGACACTTATGCTTATTTTGGGTGCTTTTAGATGGTTAACGCAGCGGACTTTATTGGGAGAGACGTTATCTCGATAAAAGATTATACACGTGAAGAGATAGATTTCATCTTAAAATTTTCCAGTGAAATGGAGCCTCTTGTAAAAACTGGCTCTGATATGCTTAAGGGTAAGATTATGGCAACCCTATTCTTTGAACCGAGCACTAGAACGAGGTTGAGCTTTGAGACGGCGATGTATAAGCTTGGGGGCTCAGTTATAGGGTTTAGTGAACCAGAAATATCGTCGGTGAAGAAGGGTGAGAGCTTAGCCGACACAATCCGCGTAGTTGAGAAGTACGCCGACATAATAGTTCTACGCCATCCAGCTGAAGGAGCTGCGCGTTTCGCCGCCGAATACGCTAAAGTGCCAGTTATAAATGCGGGTTCAGGAGCTGAGGAACATCCAACCCAAGCAATCCTAGACCTATATACGATCCTTAAGGAGAAAAAGCGGATTGACGGATTAACGATAGCGCTAATGGGCGATCTGCGGTATGGTAGAACGGCCCACTCGCTCGCCTATGCATTATCGCTGTACAACGTCAGGTTATTTCTTGTATCCCCAGAACTTCTGAGGATGCGAAGAGAAGTCTTAGAGGATATAAAGGGTCGTGTAGAGGTTTCTGAACACACAAATATAGAGGAGGTTCTTCCCGAGGTTGACGTCTTATATGTAACCCGCATTCAGAAAGAGAGGTTTCCAGATTTATCTGAATACGCCAGGGTTAAAGGATCATATAAAATAGATTTGAGCATGCTGAGGAAAGCGAAGAGCGACCTCATAATACTACACCCGCTTCCAAGAGTAGATGAGATCTCGGTTGAAGTTGATTCAACACCATTCGCGAAATATTTCCAGCAGGTTGAAAATGGCTTAGTTACGCGGATGGCCCTGTTATCATTAATCTTAGGTGCGGTAAAGGAATAAGGGGCCCTATTAGAGGGAGACTATTAGATCTATGCGCATGAAATCCAATGGAGTGGAGCATTATTTCACTCCTAAACCGAAGTCTAAACCAGAGTTTAAGTTAATACGCGCCCACCTACGTGGGAGAGAATTCCTATTTTTAACATCCGCAGGAGTCTTCTCCAAGAGCCGCATTGATTTAGGTACAAAAGTCCTAGTTGAGCACATGATTCTACCGGATAAAGGATACGTCCTGGATGTCGGCTGTGGATATGGAGTCATCGGAATAGTCGCCGCCGCACTAAATCCAAATATTTACGTGCTCATGGTTGATATAAATAGGCGGGCAGTGAACCTAGCCAAACACAACATTAGGATCAACAGGGTAAGTAACGCTGAAGCTAGATGTGGCAGTCTATATGAGCCAGTTAAAGGCATGATGTTTAACTGCATACTATCTAATCCACCTATAAGTGCTGGGCTAGCAACGGTTAGAGCCATGGTAACTGACGCGCCAAAACACATGTATGATGGTGGCACGTTGCAAATGGTTGTGAGGTCAAGGGTTGGCGGGGAGCGAATTGCACAAATGCTTGAAGAGACCTTTGGCAAATTCACGGTCCTTGTGAGAAGGAGTGGGTATCGTGTCCTGATGGCTGAGAAGAGGTAAGCAATATGTGACTCTATACCATAACCCCTCAATCCTCTCGCGTGATCAGCTCACTGCATATCTTTTCCTTTCCGAAACTTTAAAGTTAATGGAAGACACTTCCTTTCTTGTGATTGGGAATGGATCCAAGAGAAAGATTTTTTAGGGCTTTAGATTTGGAAGAGCCAGATTATATTCCTGTGACAGATCTCGCCCTTGACCCGCCAATAGTCGATGCAATTCTAGGAAAAAGATTTTCAGGTGAAGTTTTCACTATGGCTGGTGGAAGCGTAGGATGGGAGAAGTCACTGAGCTATAGGCTCGCCCTAGTCGAGGCATGTAAAAAGCTGGGTTTTGACGCAGTACCAGCCTTATCTGACTACTCGCTCACAACAAAAGACTATAAGCCCAAATATATTGACGGAAAAAGGTATATTGATCATTGGGGCAGAATAATGCAGGTTAGTGTAGGGGCGAAAACAACGTTCTTCGTTGGCGGCACAGTTAACTCCTATGAGGATCTAGAGTCATACGAGCCTCCAGACCCATATCATCCAGATGTCATCGAAGCTATCGACAAGATTATGGGGGAGTTGAAGGGCGAGAATATCGCCATTATAGCGCAATGTCATAGCGGGTGGCACATGGCCTTTCAAGTGAGAGGTGGAATAGACAAGATTCTAATAGACTTCTATCGTAACCCATCATTTGTAAAAAAGCTTATGGATAAGATCGCAAAATCCTGTCAAGGATTCGCTAAGGTTATGGCTGAAGCTGGCGTAGACGCACTCTTTGTGACCGATGACTATGCCGACAGAAAGGGCCCATTCATGAACCTGAAAATCTTTAGGGAATACGAATTACCTAACCTAAAGGAGATAGTTAACATTGGGAGGCGGCATGGCATACCAGTGTTAAAACACACGGACGGAAATATTTATCCAATACTGGAAGATATAATTGAGTCTGGAATAGATTGCCTGCATCCCATAGAGCCTGAAGTGATGAGCCTAGAGGATGTTAAGGATAGATATGGTTCAAAAATCTGTCTAGCTGGAAACGTTGACTGCAAGTACGTCCTCCCCTTCGGCGATGAAAACGACGTTAAAAGGGACGTAAGAAGATGCATTAATGCAGCCGCGGCAGGCGGGGGCTTCATCCTGACATCAAGCAACTCACTGCATGCTAACGTTAAAGTGGAAAACATTCATGTGATGGTGAAGGAAGGGAGGAAATATGGAAAGTATCCCCTACGTGACATGCGGTTTTCTAGTGCTTTGCGCAGCTAAATATATAGTCAGTCATGTCTGTAAGAGTAAAGCTCAATAGTATAAACACATGTAAAATATCTTCTCTATACATTTCTTTTTTCAGCATTTTTCGCTTACCATAATATTTCTTTCAAGCTAACTTTAAATTTCTCAGCCCATTGGCCGCTATAGAAGTTTTATCCAGTATTCACTAGCATCCTTAATTATAACGCTGCTATGCTTAACCAACTCAAACTCCTCAGGGGTATAGGCAAGTATTTCGAATCCATGCGTGTCTGGCGCGATTTTTCTTAGCATGCTCATCCTATCATATATGTGCATTCCTCTAAACTTCGATGAGATAACTATCAAGTCTATATCGCTGCCCTCAATCCAATCTCCCCTCGCATAGCTCCCGAAAAGATAGACTTCAGCCTCACCAATCTCCCTGACTAGATTTTCTAGGAAAATTTTTATAGCATCTAACACGCTCTTAGGAAGATCTCTCGATAACCTCTCTAACAATCCTAATGACCTCCTCAGCAACTTCAAGGGCTCTCCTAGCTTGCTCCTCGGAGATACTCTCTGAAGGAACCTCAAGCCCAGCATTAGGATATCTTGCAACTATGTAATATTGCGAGACCTCTGGGATTCTTCCAACAACACTTTCGCTGAATCTAAGAACTGCAGACAAACCTCTATAGAGCATAACTAAATCATGTCCCCTAGGAGGCCTAGCTCTCAAAACACCAATATAAACCGCCTTAAAAGCTTTCTCGCAAGCCTGCTGGCACATGAATGCGGTCAAAGCCCAATCTCTATCCCTAATAGCCCTCTTAGCCCTCTCAAAATCAACAATAGCCTCCCTAAACCAATTTAAAGCTTCAGCTCTAACCATAAGAAGCTCTGTCTCCAGACCTCATGGATTAACTTGTTTTATGGAGCATATATGCTTAACCCTTTGCTCACGTAAATATTTTTTATTTCTGGAGAATAATGTTTATGAGGTGACTTTTGTTTGAAGGAATTTAAGCCTAAGTTTGGTATTGGTGTAGTGTTAGGGAATAATGTTCGATTAGGCGCTGGTGTAATCATATGGAATTATGTTGTGATAGGCGATAACACTATAGTGGGTGATGAAACGAAAATTGGAAGTTTCTGCGATATAGGTAAGGATGTTAAAATAGGTAGAGGCTGCAATATTCAGGCGCACGTAACGATCTCAAATGGCTGCGAAATAGGGAATAACGTTTTCATAGGACCGAATGTAGCTATCTTAAATGATAAGTACCCCGTGAGTAAGCGCGTGACGCCGCCAGTGATAGGAAATGATGTTATAATTGGTGGTGGTGCAATAATAATGCCCAACATAGTGATAGGTGATGGAGCAGTTATAGCTGCTGGAAGCATTGTTACAAGAGACGTGAATTCAGGAGCGGTGGTTAAGGGTATACCGGCAAAAGCCTTTATGAGAAGAGAAGAGTACGAAAATAAAAGAAGAATGTTTATTGGAGAAACTTAGCCTTTCTCCTCAATTATACTCTCAACCACATCCACTGGGTCCTCAAGCTCCATAAGAAGTGTTTTAACATCGAGCCTTTTCCCCAGATGCTTTTCGGCTTTTCTTAAGACATCTTCTGGCTTTGTAATGTATATTGGAAAACCTCTGTTAGCTAAATATTCGTTTACATGTATTTTGCCGAAAACATCGATTACTATGCTCGGTGTGCCAGATAATGCGGCTTCTCTCGCTATTGTTCCACCCACGCTGACTACCAGATCGGCTTGAGCAGCTAAACTAGCTGAATCGATAAAGCCTTTAGGGATAAGTAGCCCCCGCCTTCGCCTTCTACTATACCTGCTTAAATATATTACTTGCCCGAGTGAAGTAAGCTTTTCGGCAATTTTCTCCATTATATCTACGGTTCCCTTGGCGTACGCCGCTTTAATTTCGCTTTGCCTAACAACTATAAGAGGTCTTTTAAAATTAAACTCCGCAAATGGCTTAAAGTTCTTCATCCACGCAACCTCGTCTACACCATCAAATTGGACTATTTTTCTCGCGCCATAGCTTCGTATTACCTCTTGAGGAATAGCTTTCGATGCAACTACAACGCTTGCAAGTGGAACCGTTAATCTATTTACCGCATCCGCATGTGGTGTATCAAATGTGCAAATTATTGGCACGCCGAGGCCGAAAGCGACTCGGCAGAGGTCGACAGAACAATGACAAATTGCATAGTTAGGCGGATTCCCCATAAAAATCTTAGAAAACTTTAACTGCCTTTTTAAACTTTCATAAAGCCTTGTATATAAGGTTCTTGGATCATACTTTCCAATCACTTCGACTTTTAGGTTTAGATGCTTTGTTAGCGGTATAGTGTCCGGGTGTCTTCTTGTCGTGAATATTATTTCATGCCCTTTCTCCTCTAGACGCTTTGTTATAGCAGCACCATACCGTATGTGTTTTCCCGTGCATGCATCATACCATATCCTCATGGCTTTTTCACTCCTTATCAGGCTATAGATATCAGTACGGCGGCTGTAGTCGTAAGTGTAAAGAGTGATGCCACTAATAAGACTAGTTTTCGCTCAGTTGTCGGGTGGTAGTAGGCTATTAGAGTTAAGAGACTTCTTCTATGAGAGGCTTTAAGTACGAGTCCGTCCATCTCAATCTTGGCTCTGCGCTTAAAAAATAGAATGTTGATTAATACAAGCGATGAGTTAAATATGAAGGGTAGTATAGAGATGGCTAGGGTTTGTTCTATATTAGATATTATTGCATAGGAGGCTAATGTGATTCCTAAGGCAAAAGATCCTGTATTCCCAACAAATATTTTGCCCCTAAAATTATAGTATGCTAGAGCCCAGGAAACCGCCAGCGGAGCGTAGAGGAGGACGCTCACTTCTCGACCATGAATTATTGAAGTTATGAATAGTCCAGTTAAAACTATTGAGGGACATATAGTTTCTAATCCATTTAATCCACCTAGCTGGTTAACAGCATTGGTTGTTATTGTAACTATTGTCGGGATGATTAATAGATAATAGTATATTCCGAAGTTAA
>Ga0209080_1000532_pt1 | contig 24970 bp, 24 predicted proteins | sample JNZ110809AmetaG_FD_184123 | JGI IMG/M metagenome (GOLD analysis project Ga0209080, IMG submission 184123) | Hot spring microbial communities from Jinze hot spring, China to study Microbial Dark Matter (Phase II) - JNZ 110809A (SPAdes) (version 3) ...
TTCGGCACGTTAATTATTAGGTTGATTTTTCCAGCCTTAATGTAGTCGATAATGTTTGGTTGTCCCTCACTGACTTTTGGAACGACTTCAGCTTCAACTCCCATTAAGGTTAACGCCTCAGCGGTTCCACGAGTCGCCAAAATCCTAAAGCCAAGCCTAGCCAGTTTCTTGGCTACTGGAACTATGCGCAACTTGTCTTCATCTCTAACGCTTATGAAAACCGTCCCGCTTATGGGCAATTTGGTTTCAGCGGCTAACTCTGCCTTATAATAGGCCATTCCAAGGTCACAGTCCATGCCCATAACTTCGCCGGTGGACCTCATTTCCGGCCCAAGCACCACATCCACACCTGGAAGCTTTGCAAAAGGAAACACGGCCTCCTTAACGGCTACATGGTTAACCCTTGGAGTTTCAGCAACGCCCAATTCTCTAAGCTTTCTGCCAACCATAACCTTGGCGGCAATTTTCGCCATCGGGACACCAGTAGCCTTACTTACAAAAGGCACAGTTCTGGAGGCGCGAGGGTTAGCCTCAAGCACATAAACTGTTCCGTTTTTGACCGCGAACTGGACGTTTATTAGACCCACCACGCCCAACTCTTTGGCCAGTTTGCGGGTGTAATCTATCATTGTTTGAACGACTTGTTCGCTTAGGCTGAAAGGCGGCAAAACACAGGCAGCGTCTCCGGAGTGCACCCCTGCCTCTTGAATGTGCTCCATAACTCCGCCTATGTAGACGTTTTCGCCGTCACATACTGCGTCAATCTCGGTTTCAATGGCGTCTTCCAAAAACTTGTCAATTAAAACCGGATGCTCCGGGGAAACCTCTATGGCTTCGCCAATGAACTTCAGCAAAGTTTCCTCGTCATAAATTATGTCCATGGCTCGCCCGCCAAGCACGTAAGATGGCCTGATAAGCACCGGGTAGCCTAAACGCCTTGCCACTTGTTTGGCTTCCTCTACGCTCATGGCTGTCCCGTTTGGAGGCTGTGGTATTCCAAGTTTCTCTACAACTTCGGCGAACCGCTTTCTATCCTCAGCTTTATCTATGCCGTCTGGAGGTGTTCCAAGAATGCGAACACCCTGCTTCTCTAGGGGTATTGCCAAATTAAGCGGTGTCTGCCCTCCAAACTGCACTATGACGCCTTCGGGTTTTTCCCTCTCAATAATGTTCATCACGTCCTCAAAGGTTAACGGTTCAAAGTAGAGTTTATCCGCAGTGTCAAAGTCCGTGCTTACGGTTTCCGGGTTGCAGTTCACCATTATGGTTTCATAGCCCTCTTCCCTCAAAGCCTTAACAGCGTGAACACAACAGTAGTCAAACTCTATTCCTTGGCCAATTCTGTTGGGTCCAGAGCCTAAGATCACAATTTTCTTTTTCCCAGTGCTTCTAACCTCGTCCTCATCTTCGTAGGTCGAATAGTAATAGGGGGTTTCAGCTTCGAACTCCGCTGCGCAGGTGTCCACCATTTTGTATGTGGGAACAATTCCAAGCCTCTTTCTTAACGCTCTAACGGTGAGTTCATCCGTGCCCAGAAGGTGAGCTATTTGTTTGTCTGAGAAGCCTAATCGCTTGGCCTTAAGTAAAACTTCCCTCGGAATTGTTTCAATGGTGTATTTTGCGATTTCTTCCTCCATTTCGACAATGTTTTTGATTTTATAAAGGAACCACTTGTCAATCCATGTTAGGTTGTAGATTTCGTCTATGCTCATGCCGCTCTTTATAGCTTGCCTTATGTAGAAAACCCGCTTGTGAGTTGGAATCCTCAAATAATCCCTCAGGGTTTTAACATCCGGCATAGGCTCGTCTTTTCCGTCGGCTCCAAGTCCGTAGCGGCCAATTTCCAGCGACCTAATCGCCTTTTGGAGGGCTTCTTCGAAGGTGCGGCCTATGGCCATAACCTCGCCAACAGACTTCATCTGGGTTGTCAGCGTCTTGTCAGCGTCGGGAAACTTGTCAAAGGGCCATCTTGGAACCTTAACCACCACGTAGTCGATTGTCGGCTCAAAAGAGGCTGGTGTCTTCTTTGTAATGTCGTTTGGAATCTCGTCGAGGGTTAAGCCCACGGCAAGTTTGGCGGCAATCTTGGCTATTGGAAAACCTGTGGCTTTTGACGCAAGGGCTGAACTTCTTGACACACGTGGGTTGATTTCTATGGCTACAAAGCGGCCGTTTTTCGGGTGAACTGCAAACTGTATGTTTGACCCACCAGTTTCTACGCCGACAGCCCGTATAATTTTGATGGCAGCATCCCTTAGCGTCTGATATTCCTTGTCAGTCAAGGTTTGGGCTGGTGCCACGGTGATGCTGTCTCCCGTGTGAATGCCCATGGGATCCATGTTTTCTATGGAGCATATTATGACCACGTTGTCAGCTGAGTCTCGCATAACCTCCAGCTCATATTCCTTCCATCCAACCACCGACTCTTCTACTAGGACTTGACCTATGCGACTGTAAGCCAAGCCCCTAGAAACTATTTGGACGAGATCTTCCTTGTTGTAGGCTACTCCTCCACCCGTTCCTCCGAGGGTGAAAGCTGGCCTTATTATGACAGGGTAACCTATCTCTTCAGCGATTTTCAACGCTTCTTCAACTGAGTAGGCTGGTGCGCTTTTCGGGATTGGAATACCAATGTTCTCCATGGTTTCCTTGAACAAAAGGCGGTCCTCGCCCCGTTTGATTGCTTCAAGCTTCGCTCCAATCAATTCCACGCCGTAACGGTCCAGAATGCCCCTTTCAGCAAGCTCCGCAGCCAAATTTAGGCCTGTCTGTCCACCGAGGGTTGGAAGCAGGGCGTCTGGGCGTTCCCTATTAATGATTTCCGTTAAAACCTCAACGGTTAATGGTTCAATGTAGACTTTATCCGCCATCTCCGGGTCCGTCATTATTGTGGCCGGGTTAGAGTTCACCAGCACAACCTGATAGCCCTCTTCCCTCAAGGCTTTGCACGCTTGACTTCCAGAATAATCAAACTCGCATGCCTGCCCGATCACTATGGGGCCTGAACCAATTATCAAAATTTTATGAATGTCCGTTCTCTTCGGCATTATGTATACTCCCTCATCGTTTCCGCGAAGTCTTCAAAGAAGAAGAATGTGTCATGGGGGCCGGGGCCAGCTTCAGGATGATATTGCACAGCTTTTATTGGCAGTTCCTTGTGTTTGACGCCTTCCACGGTGTTGTCGTTCAAGTTTATCTGGGTCAAAACTAGACCAGCCTTTTCAAGGGTTTCCTTGTCCACGGCGAACCCGTGATTCTGGGTTGATATGAAAACCCGTCCCGTTTCGAAATCCTTAACCGGCTGGTTTGCCCCCCGATGGCCAAACTTAAGCTTGTAGGTTTTTGCGCCTAAAGCCAGCGATATTATTTGGTGGCCTAGGCAGATGCCGTACAAAACAACTTTTCCAACAAGTTTTCTTGCAGTTTCAATGGTTTCCTTAACCCTCATCGGGTCGCCTGGACCGTTGGAAATCAACACGCCATCTGGGTCGTATTCGAGGATTTTTTCGGCTGGCGTGTTATATGGAACCAGTATTATGTTTGCAAAGTTTTGTAGTAGGCGGATTATGCTCCATTTTACGCCGCAGTCAATTAAAACCACGTTTAGGCTGTGTCCAGCTTCTATCATTTTTGGCTCTTTAACGCATACTTTTGGCACTACGTCAATTTCGGTTATGGCTGGCTGCCTTCTCGTTTTTTCAACCAGTTCCTGAATGTTCGGGTCGTCTTTCCCCTCGTAGACGACAAGCGTGCTCTTCATTGTCCCGTAAACGCGGAGTTTCTTTGTAAGCATCCTTGTGTCGACGCCTTGTATGCCGGGCACTCCGTGTTCTTCGAGGAATTCTGGCAAAGACTTTTCGGACCGCCAGTTGCTTGGAGTTGTGCATGCCTCTCTAACTACGAAGCCTTCCACTTTTATGCCATCAGATTCAAAGTCTTCCAGGCATACGCCATAATTTCCAACAAGCGGGTATGTCATCATTAAAATCTGCCCAGCGTAGGATGGGTCGGTTAAGGCTTCCACGTAACCCGTCATCCCAGTGTTAAAGACAAGCTCACCTTGGGCTTCGCCTACAGCCCCAAAGCCCTCGCCGAAGAAGATGGAGCCGTCTTCAAGGACTAGAACAGCCCTCCTTCCGCTGCGGCTACCGTTGCTCATTTTTCATAACCACCGCCGCTGATCTGTTTTCCAAAATGCTGGCTTTGTTTCGGCTGAAGCGTCCAAATTCGGATTTATAGGAGTTTCCCAGCAATTTTTTCTTCGATTCCAGAAGAAGGAGGCTGTTTCTACTTCGTTTTTTAGAAATCTCTTGAATCTCACTAAGTTGGGTCTCCACGACCCACACCGAGGATTCAAGGTTCAACCATATAAACCTTTTTCACAAGTCTATTGCAAAGCCTGTTAGGCCATGAACACTATGAAGATTCCGGCGACGACGAGCACAGAGCCTAAAAATATTTTGGCTGTCACTTTTTCGTGGAGGAGTGCCACACTGGCCAATGTTGAAAACAGGGGTGTTGTGGAGGAAATTGGAACTGCTTGTGATTCCGGTATGTGGAGGAAGCTGTAGGTTAAAAAGAACCATCCTAAGCCTATGGCTATTAAGCCGCCGCACAAAAGCAGTGCCGCGTTCCGCCATCCAACCTTTATGAAGGCGAATTCCCTTTTGCTGACCAGTGAATAGGCGAAAAGCAGCACCGCAACCGCTAAAAGCCGAACAGTGTTCACTGTGTAGGCTTGCTCAATGCTTTGAGCGTTTTTTACGGCGAGATTAATCATTGAAATGCTTATGGACCAAGCTATGGCCGTGGATAAGGCGAACCCCACTCCACGCATCTGCTGTTTCCCAACAGCTTTGTTATTGACCTTGTCCGTTTTTTCGCTTGTTAAAAGCCAGACTCCCAAAACTATTGTGAATGCTCCAGCCGCCACTGGGATGGTTATGGTTTCACCAGCCAAAAGATAAGCCCAAACAAGATTGAAAAGCGGGTAGGTGCATGTTATTGGGACAGCTCTTGAAACGCCTATGGTTTTTAAGCTTGACATGTAGAGGGTGTCGCCAACCCCTAAACCGATGACGCCGCTGAAGCACGTAAGAAACAGCACTTGCATTGGCAGTCCAGATAAAACCCCAATTTTTCCCAAAACAACCATAACGATGATTAAGACAAGGCTTGTTCCAAGACACCGCACGGTGTTAGCTTGGATAGGCGAAGTTGAAGCCAAAGCCCGTCGGTAAAACACGGCTGAAAAAGTCCAGCATAGGGCTGCGCCGAGGGCTGCAAACTCGCCTATCATGGAGGAAAAACGTAAAATCTTATGGATATTTAACATTTTCAACGAGGCTTGCATCGAAATGCAAATCCAAGTCTACTGGTGCGCCGAGGTGGCAGCCAAATTCCCCCAACTCGCCTTGTGCATAGGCACAATAAGCAACGTGGTCGTTGAAAGGGAAAACGAGAAAATCCGCAAACTTAAACAAGCGGTTTACGCTGAAGTCAAAGCAAAACACGACATTGAAAGGCTTAAAGACGACCCAGTTGTACGCGCCTACCGAGACTTTTACTGGAAACTTGGCATAGACCCAACGAAGACAAGACCGTCTGGCGAGGCGTTGCTGCGGCGTGTTTTGCGCGGCGGAGAGCTGCCAACAATTTCGACCGCTGTGGACGCCTACAATTTGGCTTCGATGAAAACAATGATCCCCATAAGCGGCTTTGACATGGACACGCTTAATCCACCTTTTAATGTGCGTTTCGCAGAGGAAGGCGAACCCTTTACCGGAATAGGCATGGACAAGCCCATAGCCCTCAAAAGCAATATGCTTGTTTTAGCCGACGCAAAAAGTGTGCTGTGCATTTACCCGCATAGGGATGCTGACCAGACAAAAATAACCATGAAAACAAAGAACGTCCTATTGGTTGGCTATGGAGCGCCGGGCGTAACCCCACAACAGTTGGAGGAGGCTGTCCGAACGGCTTTAGAGTATATCAAGACGGTTTGCGGAGGCGAAATTCAAACAGTAAAAGTTTTTAGCCCCACACCCAAACAAGTCTAGGGTGCCCCAAGCTTGGCTTTCCGTGAAAAAATAGAGGAAACAGCCCGAAACAAGCAAACAAACATTGTTTTGGCCTTGGACCTTCCCTTCGAAAAACCCCAAAACCGCCAAGCCCTTCTTGAAAGGGCAGAAAAGATTTTGGAGACAGTTCACCCCTATATCTGTGCCGTGAAAATCAATTATCATCTAATTCTGCCGCTTGGACTTTTTGATGGTTTGCAGAGGCTTCTGCAAAAAGCCCATGAAAAGGGGCTTGTGGCAATAGTGGACTCAAAGATTAATGATATAGGCGACACAAACCGCGTTATCGCCGAATACTATTTCACGGCGGGGTTTGACGCTTTAATAGCTAATCCCTTCGTGGGGTGGGAGGAAGGCATAAAACCAGTTTTCGAAACAGCCAAGAAAATGCAGAAGGGCGTGCTACTCTTAACATACATGAGCCACAAGGGCGCCAGTGAGGGCTATGGTCAAATGGTTATAGACACCGAAACTGGATGGAGCAAACCCCAATATTACTTGTTCGCGTTGAAGGCGCTGAAATGGGGTGCAGACGGCGTTATTGTCGGAGCCACATACCCTGAAAAGATAAGGGAGATTAACGAAGTGTTGGATGGAAGAATCCCTATATACTCGCCGGGCATAGGGCCTCAAGGCGGAATAATTGAGGCGGCGCTGCGGGCTGGCACCCGCTTCCTTATTGTTGGGCGAGCTATAACGATGGCGGATAATCCGGCAGAATCAGCCGAAAAGATTAGGAATCTTGCGTGGCAGTGTTTAACCACGCGCTATTAGGACAAGGCTGTTTTAGGCTATCTTTCCCTTCTCTCCCAAAGCTCCTTTTTGAGCAAGTCTCTAACCGCCGACCTTATGGCGGCGCTCCTGCTTGGATACATGTTCGCCCTAACAAGCTCGTCTAAACCCTCTAAATAGGCTTCGGGTAATAGGACTGTTACGAGCTTCACGCTTTCACCCCGCAAACATGTTATGCTTATAACATGCTATGAATATAAGAGTTTAACCAAACCTTCCAGAAAGCCTGACGCTTTCTTGCGTTGTCTGAAGCTCCTTCAAAACCTTCTTGAAAGTTTTGGGTATATCCTCCACGTGGAGGGCGCGGCGCCGCAACCCCTCCTGAACAGTTCCAGCGGCTATCAAAAGGGTGCCTAGAACATCGCTTACAACTGGTTCCGGAAAGACTATTAAGGCTAGACCAAGCTTTATTAGCCAAGGCTTTTGTCCGTCGTGCCAAACTTTTTTCGCATTTTTCACATTCAGCACAGTGTCCTTCATGGAGCATAAGAAGTCATTGTAGCTTTCGTTCAGCTCTTTCAACGCATCGGACAAAGCCCTCAAATCTTTCAATTGTTTGTCTTCCATTTTGGGAACCCCGTCGGTTTCGCTTTCTAGAAGGCAAGTTGTATTAAGGTTGGATTGCAGAAAAACTTTAACAGGCTTGAACAGTCATAAACGAGGTTTTTCGATTTCTCCGCGACTCTGCTTTTTAAAGTCTCTTTCAAAATTTGGCGAAGCTTCCCTTTTAGGATTTGCATCCTACCCGTTAAAGTTGGAGATTCGACGGGCCTTTCTTAGCCGAAAGCGTTATTTTTCGAGTCAAATACCTCAAAAGTGTTGCAGCCTTGGTGATGCAGCTTTGCCAACAGAAGAGCATTACGGCTTCATTTTGATTTCTGACGTGAAATGGTGGGAAAAACTCTGCCAAAGAGCGAAAAGCGGCAAAAAAGTCCACGCTTTTGTTCGTCGAAACCATGTAGGACCCCTCTACACTGAGAAACTACTCTTTTACATCAAACGGCCCCTCATGCAGATTAGAGGCGTAGCCGACTTTTTGGAGCGAGTGACCGGCGAGTCTCATGAGCTTTGGAAAATGTATGGCGAGGAAACATGCCTAGACTCTTTTGAGAGTTATGCAAGGCTTCTAGGGGGCAGAGAGAAAGCCACCTTCATTAGGTTCACAAATTTCCGGGAGCTTGAACCCCCGGTTTCAATGGACGTGTTGAAAAAGGTTTTAAATGTCCAAAAGATACCAAGAGGCGGTAGATACGTGAGTCGCGAAGCGTTAAACCAGCTAATCACCTAAAATGGAGCCATTTTATATGGAGAGTTTTAACCCCCAAAAATTCGTTGAAACCCAAGTTGAAGCCATACGCAGAGCTATAGGCAATCAAAAAGCGTTGGTGGCTGTTTCCGGCGGCGTCGACAGCACAACATGCGCCGTTTTAACGCGGAAGGCGATAGGCGAAAACCTTGTCTGCGTGATTTTGGATGACGCCTTCATGCGGGAAGGCGAACCGGAAAGGGTGGCGGAAATCCTTTCAAAGGAGCCCTTCAACGTGCCAGTGAAGATTGTGGATGTTCGTGAACGCTTTTTAAACGCTATGAAAGGCTTGAGAGATGCGGAGGAAAAACGCAAAAAGTTCCGCGAAACCTTCTACAACGTTTTGAGCGAAACCGCCAAAAAAGAGGGCTGCTCCATCCTAGTTCAGGGAACAATCCGTGCCGACATTGTGGAAACAGTTGGCGGAGTGAAAACCCAGCACAACGTTCTCGAACAGATCGGCATAAACCCCGTGGAAAAGTTTGGCTTCAAAGTCGTTGAGCCCTTGCTTGCGCTTTATAAGGAACAAGTGCGTATGGTTGCTAGATACTTGGGCTTGCCGCCAGAGGTTTCCGAGAGACAGCCGTTTCCCGGTCCGGGACTGTCGGTGCGGGTTGTTGGCGAAATCCGTCTAGACAAGCTTGAAACCCTCAAAAAGGCGACAACCATTGTTGAAGGTTTGCTTGCAGAGCACAAGCCAAGCCAATACTTCGCCGCCATAATTGACAACGAAGAGGCCCAAGAGCCTTCCGCAGCCCATGTGCGGGAAACGGTGGCGAGACTTTTAAACGTGCCTTCAAGAAACGTGCACTTGAAAGTCTTCAGAGACAAAGCCACAGGCGTGGAAGGGGGCAAACGGCGCTACGGCAAAATTGTCGGCGTAAAGGTTGAAACACTTGACGGTAAAGTCTTCCAAGTGCCAATTTCAAGGCTTGTTTCTCTGCAGGCGAAAATAATCAGCGAAAACCCCGCGATCACGAGAGTGCTTTACGCAGTGGGCGAACTGGCGGAAAAAAAGCCTTACATCATAAGCATAAGAGCCGTTCAAACAAGAGACTTTCTAACAGCAGAGGTTTCAGAAATTCCATGGAAAACGCTGGAAAAAACGGCTGAAAACATCCTCGCAAAATGTCCAAATGTTTCAGCGGTTTACTATGATGTTACACCTAAACCGCCAGCCACCATAGAAATGGAATAACCTCTAAGCCTCCCGTTTTTCGGGCTCCTCAACCTTAAACAAAACTATCAAAAGCGCAATAATGTCCAGCGGTATACATAGCGTGAAGGGCGACTCAAAGGGTTAATCCCTAAATAGGAGTGTCGCCTCTTTCCTTTTGTGATGCGAATGTTTCAGGTTAGAGTGAACAGGATTGAGTCTATCCGCGATCTTGATGGGAACCTTGGGAAACGTATAGAGCTTGTCGAGGAGCGTCCAGCACCGCAGTTTGTCATTAAACCCCAAAGTGAGGAGGCTAGGGTTGTCCAAGAGGTTTTTCAAGCTTTACAACAGCAACTGCCCATTTTTCCGGCGAAGGCGCAGTTCACGGTTCCAAAGATTATACTGTTTTTAACTGAGGAGGAGTATGAAAGCCTAGGCATAGACTTCGATGTTAACCAAGTTTATGAGATAACCCTTGAAAACCAGTCCATAAAGTTTAGGAAAACCTCATAATTACCCTTCTGACACGCTTCAAAGCGGAGTATTTTGGGTGAAAGGACAAAACAAACATCATGCTCCGCAGTGCACTGCACACTTGCTCAAGGTTTTTTGTGCTTTCGCTGTCGCAGTAAAGCGGTACGGGTTCTAAGGCACCATCTTTGTAGTACACGTATATGGGCGTGTTGCCCTTAAACGCTACAACTTCAAAGTCTAAGTTCAATGTTTTTGCGGTTTTCTCGACAGCCGCCCTCACCACTTTCAGCCTTTCCCTGCAAGACGATGTTTTCGGAGCGTATACCAAAAGTTTCCCATGGTTTGGCTCCAAACCTTCAGCCTCCAGAAACTCGCTCCTTTTTTCGCTTTAAAAAGCCAGTGGCGCATTGTTAAAGGCGACCCGTGGAGAGAGTTAAGTTAAAGTGAACGCCTAAAACCTACAATGTTGATACCATAAGCGGGTGATGGGTGGCTCTATGAAGGTTAGAGCCCACGTGTATGTGAGCGGACGCGTTCAAGGCGTGTTTTTCAGACATGAGACTAGACGGGAAGCCAAAATGCGTGGCGTGAAGGGCTGGGTTCGCAACCTTCCAGACGGCAGAGTGGAAGCCGTCTTCGAAGGCGAGGAAGAAGCCGTAAAACAGCTTATAGAGTTCTGCAGGCATGGACCGCCAGGCGCAAGGGTTACAGGCGTAGAAGTTAGGTGGGAGGATTTCAGGGGCGAGTTCAAGGATTTCGAAATCAGATACTAGATCTTGATTAATACCTAATTTTTGGTATGCGGAAGTGGCTGTCTTTTCCAGCGCTTATGTAGTCGCCGCCCGCGCCGCGCACTATTTGGGCTATTTTGGCGAAGTTTTCTGCGCCCAAATACTGGCGAGGCGTGATCTTGATGTATTCGCCTTTGTCCTCAAAGTTTAAAAGTCCTTCCAAGTCTTCTGGGAACATCATCTTAACGTCCTCTACACCTAAAGGCTTCTCGGCTGGAGGCTGTTCTGGCGCTGTTGTCGGTGTTGGAGCTGGTTTTTGTTGTCCAAGCTGGGCTACGGCTATGGACTTCAATGAAGCTGCAACTATTCTTAGGTCTTCGGCTATGTTGTTTAGGACTATGAGGAGTTCCTCAACTTTTTCTGCAAGTTTTTCAAGGTATTCTTTATTTTCGCTCATGATGATTCATGCCTCACTTTTCGACTAAAACTTATTCTACGTAGTATTTATCAGTTAGCAGTTGATGGTTGGAAAAATCGAAATTTACGGGCTAAAGATAAACGGGGAAATTTGCCGTGGAACGGACCTTTCAAAGTTAATTGTCGAGGAAGCTGAAAAGCAGATTGGTGGAATAGCTGAAGGCGACATAATTGTTGTGACATCCAAAATTGTTTCAAAGGCTGAGGGGCGAGTCTACAATCTTGCAGATGTTAAGCCGTCCCGCAAAGCTCAGCGTCTCTCGAAATTCTATAAAACTCCGCCGGAGGTCATGGAGTTATACCTAAAAGCTGGCAGGATTGTTGCGATTATTCCCGTGGAAAAGTTTGCCCGAAAGTTTTGGGTTTTCTTCGCTGAACACGCCGCCAACGCCGAAGAAGCACTCAGAGTCATCGAGGAACATCCGTATCTCTTCCTTATAGACGTGAACGGTAAACTGTTAAGCTGGGGTGGAATAGACTTTTCAAATGCTCCGCCGGGACATTGTACTGCTCCGCCCGTAGACCCAGATGAATCAGCCAAAGCCATCAGGTCGGGGGTGAAGAGGCTGACGGGGAAAGATGTGGCTGTTGTTATTGCAGATACAGAGTGGAAGTTGGACAAGTTCGGCTCCGTGGATATTGCGATAGGATGCTGCGGCATTAACCCTGTTAAAAGAGGCTTTGGCGGCAGGGACCTTTATGGAAAACCAAAGTTTGGAGGAGTTGATAACTTGGCAGATTTGGTTTCAGCAGCTGCAAATATGGTTTTGGGGCAGACTGGTGAGGCTACACCAGTAGCGATAATAAGGGGACTGCGTTATGAGAAAAGTGAAAAGGGTATCAAAGACATAACATACTCGAGAGAAGTGTTTAGAGAAACCCTCAAAGCTGCGGTTTGGGAGGGCGTCAAGTTCAAGCTCGTGTCAAAACTACCCTAGCAGATTGGGGCTGTGCACATTGATCGAGATTGATGGAAGCCAGAAAAGCGGAAGCGGTACTATATTGAGGCTGTCGGTAGCTCTAGCCTCCATAGTGGGGGAGCAGCTCCACATATTCAACATTAGGCATAATAGACCGCAGCCCGGGTTGAGACCACAACACTTGGAGGCTGTTTTGACGGCGGCTAGGCTTTGCGATGCGGAGGTCAAGGGCGCAGTTTTAAACTCTAGAGAGCTTTGGTTTACGCCTAAACGCGTTAAGGGCGGAAGGTTTGAGGCTGAGATCGGCACTGCTGGAAGCATCCCCATGCTGATTATGACAGTTCTGCCCATTTGCATTTTCGCCGAAAACACTGTTCAACTGCACATCTCGAAGGGTGGAACAGACGTTTCCCATTCGCCGACAATAAACTATATGCGGAACGTTTTCATCCCCGTTTTGAGGCGCATGGGCATAAACGCAGCCATAACAGTCCACAAGTATGGCTATTACCCGAAAGGCATGGGTGAAGCCACACTTGTCGTTGAGCCATGCAAAGAACTTAAACCTCTCCGCATGGAAGAGTTCGGCAAACTAAAATCTGTTAAAGGTGTTTCAGTCTGCACTTTCTTGGCGGACAGGCGGGTTGCAGAGCGGCAAGCTGAGGCAGCCAACAACTATCTTCGTGGTAAAGGCTTAACCGCCGACATTCAAATAGTGAATGACCGTTCAAACCCGTTGCAGAAGGGCAGTTCCCTCGTGCTTTGGGCTGAAACCGACAAAGGCGCAGTTTTAGGCGCAGACGCCATAGGCGAACTGGGGAAAACAAGCGAGGCGGTGGGCGTTGAGGCGGCTGAAAAACTTTACCGTGAAATCAGTTCAAAAGCAACTGTTGATGTGCACTTAGCTGACATGCTGGTTCCATACGTAGCCCTAGCTAAGGGATACTCCATCTATTATGCGAGGGAGCTTTCCGACCATTTGGAAACAAACATTTGGCTGGCTGAAATCTTTCTAGGCGTCAAGTTCAAAGTGGAGAAGGTTAATGGCCTCTTCAAGGTTGAAAGGGTTGGCTGAGCCTTGAAGGCGAAGGTTAGGGGCATATACGCAACCGCCCTAACAAAACTGCTGTTGGAAAACGGCTTTGAAGTTGTCCAGCCATCCCAAGCCATAAAAGCCCGCTTCGGTTTGCCAGACAACAATGAGCCCCCAGACTTGAAGGTTAAAGACAAACATGACCTACAAGGTGTTGTAGCCCTAGGCACTGGGAAGGCAATAGAAGCCTTCAGAACAGTTTTGCATGAAAACCTCGATGACGTGATAACGAGAAAATGGAGCGTGAGCGTTGACGGCATATATAAGGGTTGCATAGTCGGCGAGGATGAACGGAAGATTTACGTTAAAATTGGAAACGAGACTGTTGGTGTTCTCCCTAAACAGGAAAACCCCGTCCCGAATCAAGGCGAAATGTTTGTGCAAGTTGAGCGGAAACGCATCGGCAGAAAAACTCCAGTTTTAACGGCTCAATTGAAAATTGTTGGGAACTGCGCTATCCTAGTCCAAAACGGCCGAATCGGCGTAAGCCTAAAAATTCGGGATATCGGCAAACGGGCTGAGCTTTACGCTTTAGGAAAACGGCTGGCACCAGAGGGCTGGGGCATAATTTGGCGGGAGCCAGCAGCCCACAAGCCAAAAGATGTTTTGGAAAGTGAGGTGGCAGCTCTTGTCGAAAAAGTCAAACTTTTAGCTGAAAGGGCTTCATCTGCGGTGGCGCCTTGCCTTCTGGTTGAAGGCTTGTATTTCATGAGTGTAGAGTTTCCAAGCGTGTCAAAGAAAAAGCTGGACGTGTTGAGGGCTTCAGCAAACTTTTAGCTGAAAGGGCTTCATCGGCGGTGGCGCCTTGCCTTCTGATTGAAGGCTTGTATTTCATGAGTGTAGAGTTTCCAAGCGTGTCAAAGAAAAAGCTGGACGTGTTGAGGGCTTCAGTTACGCCAACGCTGGATGGACACCACTTCTACAAGAGCTGCGGCGGCGTGGTTTCGGCAGCCCTAGAAATGGCTGAAAAACTTTTGGAGAAGGGACAAAACCGTGACACGGTTAGGAGGCTTTTTGAAGAGCAGATAGCCGCCGAATTCCCGGCGGAGGGCATGACCGTGAATGTGGAGCACGTGAAGCTCAGCGGCGCAGTTTTCCACCTTGGACAAGCAGTCCTCGAAGCTTTGAACAACAGCGAAATATGCTATAGTCGAACAATGAAGGCGGATGGCTTCTATGATGGGCTTGGCACTGCAAAGGAGGCTGGCGACAAAGCAGTAAGCAAAACAAGGCTAGGCGAGTGGCGCGTAACCACAAACTATTACTCGAAGGACGGCGTGTGGAAAGGAGCCTACATAAACATAAACACGCCATTAGAGGTTTATCCAAACGCTTTACGCTATGTGGATTTGGAGGTTGACGTCTGCATCCGCCCAGACGGCGAAACCAAAGTCTTAGACATGGAAAAATTAGATGAAGCCCTTGAAAGAGGCTTGATTGGAAAAAGGGTTTATGAAAGGGTTAAAGCCGAGGTTGAGGAAATCCTCAAAAACAAGCCTTGTCAAGGCTAATTTTATCTATCATAAACGCTTTTATTTTAGCAAAAACGGGAGCAAAACCCATTGACTGTTGACCTTGTCCTAAAAAACTTGAAAGCCTACGTGAACGGCGCAGTGCAAGAATGCTGCATAGCCATCGAAAAGGGCATCATCTATAAAATTGGGAAAGAAGCCCAAATGCCCAGAGCCGACACTGTGCTAGGCCTTAACGGGCTTCTGGTTTTACCCGGGTTGATCGATGTTCATGTGCACTTGCGGGATGAGGGCAAAGCCTACAAAGAAGACTTCTACACGGGAACGGCCGCCGCTGCTGCTGGGGGTTTCACAACAGTTCTGGATATGCCAAACAATGCACCTGTCACGATGAACGTTGAAACCTTGAAGAAGCGGATGGAATTGGCGAAGCCGAAAATCCTAGTGAATGTGGGCTTTTACTCGGAATTTCCAAAGAAAACACAAGAGATTAACGATGTAATTCGGGAGGGCGTCGTAGCATTCAAACTTTACTTGGGCGAGCAAGTAGGCGGACTAAACATAGACGACGACAACGCTTTAACAGAAGCCTTTAAGGCTGTAGCGTCCAAAGTGCCCATCGCAGTGCACGCTGAAGACAAAAAACTTCTGAAAGAGATGGAGGAAAAACTTAAACAAAGAGGACGCAACGATATTGAAGCTTTTCTTGAGGCACACTCTGAAGAGGCTGAAGTCAAAGCTGTTAAGCGCGTAGTAAAAATCGCCGAGAAAACCAAGGCAAAGGTGCACTTCTGCCACATAAGCACAAAAAAGGGCTTGGAAACAGTTTACAAGGCGAAAAAAGCAGGGTTACCTGTAACCTGCGAGGTTACACCACACCACCTATTCCTTTCAGCCGACGACTTAAAACGCATCGGAACAGAAGCATTAACCGTCCCTCCATTGAGGGAAAGGAATAATGTGGATTTTCTTTGGGAAGGTTTAAGACGTGGAATTGTGGACGTCGTTGGCTCCGATCATGCGCCTCACACGTTCGCAGAGAAAAACGCCCAAAATGTTTGGGACGTTAAGGTAGGCATACCTGGGCTTGAAACAACTCTCCCGTTGTTGCTCACCGCCGTTAACGCTGGAATGCTTGAGTTGGCGGATGTTGTCAAGTTGACGGCTGAAAACCCTGCTAAAATCTTCAGACTGGAAAAACGGGGAGCCATCAAAGAGAACTGCAAAGCTGACTTGGTGGTTGTTGACTTGGAAAGGAAACACCACATAGACGCTTCAAAGTTTCATTCAAAGGCTAAGTTTTCGCCTTTCAACAGCAAGCATGTCAAGGGTAAACCAGTTAAAACCTTTGTAGGCGGGCAACTAGTCATGGATGAAGGTGAAATAGTCGCCGGCGCTGGGTGTGGCGAAATAATTTACGGCGGAGGTTTTAGTGTTTGAAGTTTATTGCCGACGGAATGCTTGGGAAACTTACCCGCTGGCTTCGCATGCTTGGGCATAACGTGAAATACTCCAACAAGCTAGATGATGCACAGCTTATGGCTATAGCCAAAAAAGAGCGTAGAATTCTCTTAACAAGAGACTTGGAGCTTTACCAGCAGGCCACAGCAAAAGGCATACACGCCTTCTATGTGGATGGACAGACGGAAGCCGAAAACTTGGCGAAAATAGCCCAAAAATTCGGCATAAACCTAGATATTGATATGGCCAAGTCCAGATGCCCCAAGTGCAACACCCAAGTTAAACCAACCCCTAAAGAGAAGGTTGCAGGGAGAGTTGAGGAAACTACATACGCCTACTACAACGAGTTTTGGGAATGTCCAAAATGTGGACAAATTTACTGGCAGGGTGCCCACTGGGCAAGGATTAGGAAAACCCTCGAAACTGCAAGAGAGCTGGCTAAAAAAGAGAAAACCTAAGAAGCTATAGAGCTTTTCTTCTTTTCGCCTTCCAAAAGCCACTTTAACGGAATATCTTGATAAGTGCCATCTGGCAGTGTCCGCCTAATAGTTATCGGCAGAACACCTGCCTCAAGCTCTAATAGGGCTATGTCTATGGGGCTGGCGTTGCTTTTCGGCGGTTCGACTAGTATTGGGGCTCCCATGGCTATTTGGAGGGCTCTAGCTCCAACTATTCTAGCCTTTTCGAAACGGGTGAGTTTAGGGGGTCCTATCAAAATTTTCTTCTCTTTTTTGGACGTTTTCCATTACCCCGGCGCCTAAAATTCGCCTTCGCCTTCGGCGCCTTTAGCCAATTTTGTAGGCATTTTGGCTTTTGCAGCTGCTATAACGTCGTCTATTTTCAGTATCATTGAGGCTGCTTCGGTCGCAGACTTTATCACCTGCTTTTTAACGGCTATGGGTTCGAAGACACCGGCTTCCCTCATGTCCTGAACTTTTCCGGAGACAACTTCAATTCCAGACCACGTTTCGCCCTTTTCATGTTTCGCCCTGAGCTCCGACAGGATGTCTATCGGATCTAAACCAGCGTTTTCACTCAACGTTGCTGGAATAACCTCTAAAGCTTCTGCGAAGCCTTTCACGGCAAGCTGTTCCCTGCCGGGAAGAGTTTCTGCAAATTTCTTTAATACTCGGGCGATTTCCAGTTCTGGGGCGCCGCCGCCAGCCAAAACTTTCGGTTCTTCAACAACGTCTCGAACCACGCAGATGGCATCGTGCAGTGAGCGTTCAGCCTCGTCCACTATGCGTTCAGTCGCGCCTCTAATGAGGATTGTAACTGAACGCGGGTTCTTGCATCCTTCCACGAAGGTCATTTTGTCTTCGCCGACTTTGCGTTCCTCCACAAGGCTTGCAAAGCCCAAATCCGCCGGGGTCATGTCGTCCAAATTGGTTATTATTTTTCCACCGGTGGCTTTGGCGAGTTTCTCCATGTCCGACTTTTTAACTCTCCTAACTGCGAGAATGCCTTTTCTAGCTAGGAAGTGTTGCGCCATGTCGTCTATGCCCTTCTGACATAAAACCACATTGGCGCCTACAGCGGCAAGCTTTTCCACCATACCCTTTAACATTTCTTCCTCTTGTTTGAGGAAAGCCTCCATTTGTTCTGGACTTTCGATGTTTATTTTTGCGTCAAACTCTGTTTTCTCAATTTCCAGTGGCATGTCAAGCAGAGCTATCTTCGCGTTTTCAACCCGTTTGGGCATTCCCGGGTGGACAACTTCCTTGTCTAAAACTATACCATTCACAAATAGTGTGTCCCGTAGCGACTCGCCGGGTTTCTTTTCAACCTTCACGTCGTCAATATCCACCTTATATTTACCATTCTCTTTTTCGGCTACTTGCAACACCGCCCTAACTGCCAGTTCAGCCAAGTATTCCTTATGTTCGGCGACAAGCTTGCTTGCCATCGAAGTCATGGCAGCCTTTTTCAAGTATTCCGTCGAGTTTAGGTCTACAGGTATGGCGATTTTCTCAATAGTTTCGAGGGCTTTCTCCATGGCCTTCTTATAACCGTCAATTATGATTGTTGGGTGAATGTTCTTGTTTATAAGTTCCTCAGCTTTAGCCAACAATTCGCCAGCCAAAATAACCGCTGTTGTAGTGCCATCTCCAGCCTCATTGTCTTGGGTTTTAGCCACCTCCACCATCATCTTTGCGGCTGGATGCTGAACATCCATTTCATCAAGAATCGTGCGTCCATCACTAGTTATTGTGACGTCGCCAAAACTATCCACAAGCATTTTGTCCATACCTTTCGGGCCAAGGGAGCTTTTAACTGTCTCGGCAATTATGCGAGCCGCCATAATGTTAGTGTGTTGGGCTTCCCTGCCCCTTGAACGGGTTGACCCCTCTTTCAACACTAGAACTGGAATTCCAGGTGCGGGTGATGACAAACCAACAACCTCCTAAATGCGACTCAATGAGAAACAGCATTACAATATAAATTTTTCTAAAAAGGTAGTCGCCTCAGCTTGGTTTCAAGGCTATTTTAAGCCCCATCCCCGTTAAAACCACAACTGTTCTCTCTTCGCGGGACACCTCGCCCACTTGCAATTGTTTCTGATAGGCGGCATAAGCCACGGCTGAGCTAGGCTCAACGTAAAAGCCGGCGCCAGCCAACTCTTTAAATGCTTGGAGAATTTCGTGTTCCTCAACCATCACGGCGTCGCCGCCAAAATTGTCTAATTCCCGATGCATAAGCTCTAAAAGTGGTGGGTTTGTGCTAACTAGAGCATCTGCGATGGATGTTACCTTTTCCGGAGGATGGTATGGCAAGCCTTTAAAACGATGGTATAGTGGTGAAACTTGCCTTGTTTGACATGCCACTATTTTCGGCTTTTCCTTAATTGTTCCAGAATCCATCAAATGTTTAAATCCGCTGATGACGCCTAAGAGAAGTGTGCCAGCAGAAACTGGGAGATAAACACGCTCTGGAACTTTCCACTCAAACTGTTCGGCTATTTCGTAGGCTAAGCTTCTTATTCCATCACGGAAAATTGGATGAAGTATGTGTCCAATGTAGAATTTTCCTTTCTCCGGCTTTTGGGCTTCCTCTGCAACATGGCTTCTAGCGCCTGGAACCTTAACAACTTCTGCACCATAAAACAGTATCTGGTTAAATTTGGGTCCAGAAACGCCTTCTGGAACATAGATTTTGGCTTTAAGTCCAGCGCGGGCTGCATATGCCGCCATTGATGCGCCAGCATTTCCAGAAGAGTCTTCAGCAATGAAGCCCCCAAGCCTTTTAATTTTTCTTTGGATGGTTGAAAAAAGCACTGTGGAGCCCCTGTCCTTGAACGAGCCTGTTGGATTAAGATTTTCAAGCTTAAAGTAGACGTTTTCAGAAAACTTGACAAGCGGTGTCCACCCTTCGCCGAGCGTGACGATTTCCTTGGCATTTATGTATGGGAAAAATTGGATGTAACGCCAGACACTGTAGTCTTTTTTGCGTATTTCCTTTTTGCTGAAGGCTTTGTGGATTTTTATGTCTAAGGGGCCTCCGCAGCCTTTACACTTATAATCGAGGAGATTTGTTGCTGTTTTTCCGCACGCTATGCATTTAATTTCGTAGCTCATCAGGCGAGACGCCGCCGCAAACTGTTGTTATTTGTATGGTATGTAGTCCCTGCCTAGAAGCTCTCTGGCTATGATTATTCTTTGGATGTTCATGGCGCCTTCAGCCCCAATATAGTAGGACATTATGCCTCGCAGTCCCATTTCAAGCGGGCAGTCTTTAGTATAGCCCCAAGCCCCCATCCAGAGCATAACATGTTCGAAAACCTTGAAAGCGAAGGGCGGCACTTTCAGCTTGACGGCTGAAATATACTTTGTAACTTCCAAGGGCGTGAAACGTCCATGTTTGTATTTCTGGTCGTTCATCCAAGCCGTCCGATAAACAAGCGACCGCAACGCTTCCAGTTCAGCCCACAAGTCCGCCAAATCAAACTGGATGCCTTCATACTTGCCGATGGGATTTCCAAAGGCTTTACGTTCCTTAATGTATTGCATTCCAAGCTCCAAGGCTCTTTGGGCTGCGCCGAGGCATGTAGCCCCAATAAGCAGCCGTGCATTGTCGAAGCCTTCCATGGTTAAATAGAAGCCTCTGCCTTCCTCGCCTATGCGGTAGGCGTCTGGCAGTCTAACATTATCCATCACTATGCTGCCGGTGGAAATCGCCATGCGTCCCATTTCCTCGAAGCGTTTGCCAACTTCTACACCCGGCGCGTTTATTGGCAGAAAGAAAGCCGTCATGCCTCTATGGGCTGCTCCAGGCGGCGGTGGCGAGGTCCTGACAAGTGTGAAGTGTCCTCCGCCAAGTTTTCTAGCTTCTTCTGTCCCGCTTATGTATGTTTTTTCGCCGTTCAAAACCCAGTGTTCTCCATCTTTCGTGCCCGTTGACCTTATTGCGGCGACATCTGAGCCTCCGCCAGCTTCGGTGGAAGCTATGCCTATAAACGCTTCGCCTCTGGCGGCTTTCCGTATGATTTCCTCCCTAACCCTTTCGGTGCAGTACTTGTCCGTCACAAAGCCCCATGCCGTTTCCACCAAGAAAAGCACAGGCACAGCTATGCTAATATCCGCGTAGCCCAATTCCTCAGCCGCAATACATGCAGTTGTCCAGTCTGCGCCCGCGCCGCCATGTTCTTCTGGTACTGTCATGAGGAGCAGTCCTAAATCCGCTAAGCCTTTGATGATTTCCCTGGGAATCTCGCCTTTTCCGTCCATTTCCCTAACTTTTTCTAGGGTTAGTTCTTTGCTGCACCATTCGCGCACCGCCTTTCGGAAAAGCTCTTGCTCTTCGGTGAAGGCAAAATCCACCATAACAAGTCACCTTTCCATGACGCCCTAACCTAGCTTTTAAAGGCATATAAAACTTGCCAGATTTTAAGGCAAAACTTTCTTAACAAAACCACACGATATATTAACGGGTGGAAGGCTTTGAACCTACTCATATTCCTCCTTGTCTGGGCGTTCGTCTGGTACATGCCGATTCCGCCGCGGAAAACAGGCTGGAAAAAGCCCGCCCGCGTTGTCTCGCTTTTCTTAGGTTTATTCCTCTTTTTCCTAATTCACCTTCTCCAGCCTCCGTTAAGCATATTCACATACGTGCTTGTCTTCCTCAGACTTTTTGTCGCCTTCGTAGAGTCGGCTTTAACCATAAAACATGTCGGTCCAGAAGAAGCGCCAAACAGAGGCTACTACTATTATCATCGCCCCGCCCGTTTGCCGTGGAAAGTTTCCGCGAAAATGAAAGCTAAGCTTGTTGGCGTTCTCTTTCTAGTTTATCTGTTGGCTGTTTCCGGGTTTATCGTTTTCTGGCAAGTTCAAAGAGTCGCCAACGCCGCATACTTCAACAGCTTTATCCACATGGGCTCCGGGCTGCCTTTCAACACTGAAATTCCAGACGGCATGGTGAGGCTTGTCACAGAGGAGTTGGCTGTTTCCATCGCTAGGCGCCACATGTCGGAGTTTGGAAGCAACACTCAAGTTTTAGGCTGCCACATAACCAAGACTCCGGAAGGCAAACTGGTTTGGGTTGCCGTTATAGGCTCGACAAACGTTATAGCTGAAAATTATGTGAAGGGCTTCGTGATAATAGATGCCACGGAACCGTTAGCTCCTCCCAAGGTTTTAAGGAAGGAGTTTGAGGTCGGCGAAGGCTTGTGGCTCCATCACAACGTTCACTATGGCTCATACATGAATGACATTTCTAAACGTTATGGAACAGCCTATGTAACATGGAATTTTGAAACAAACGAGCCAGTATACGCCGTGACACGCTACAACGTGGGCTTCGACCTGATTAGGCGTTATGAAACTCCAATAGTTTACAACGAAGAGGGCAGCCTATATCCCCAAGCGGAAACGCTTCAAGAAATCCCGCCATGGATTACACAGGTTTATGATGAAAACTGGCTGGAAGAAATGATAAATGAGATGGGGAACTTCCGAAGAGGCGACGGCTTTGACTATTGGGCTGGAGGCTTCTTGTGGTTTATTCCGCCGAGCCGTGAACGTTTCGAAATGACTGAGGACACCCGCTATATCCTTGACCCGGAAACGGGGGACGTGGTAGCCTTAGTCTGCGTGAACCCCGTTGGCAACAAGCGCACCTTATCCGGCGTTTTCAAAGCCACCAGAAGCAGCATACACTTCTACGATTATAGACAAGCCAACTACATTTCAGGCATGACAGCTGAAGACCTTGTGGAGGGGAGGCTTCCAAAACCCGCTGCGGGTTTGTATGACGCTGAAATGCCGCTTCTGTATCCGGTGCAGATTTCGCCGGGCATCTATCGCCTCGTCTGGTACGTGCCCATCTACTGGCGGGAGGGCGTTGGCGGAAAAGATGAAACCATCTATTTGGCGGGCTTTGCCATTGTTGACGCGGAGGAAACAAGCAAGATAGCCATAAAAATGCATGAGGAAGGCATGTCCAGCGAACAGCTTGTGCGCGCCACAAGGCTGGAGTTTCTAAAGCTTTTCGGCGTAATAACCAAAATAGAGGTAACAGCCAAGGTGTTAGGCAAATATGAGTACGTGGTGGATGGCACAACCCACATAGTTCTCCGTTTGGAAAACGCCACATACCAGTGGGTGGAAGCTACACCAAAAGACCTTCCGACGCTCCAATGGAACAAGCTTATGGCAACAAAAGAAGATGACACCGTGACTGTGCAGCTTGAAAAGCGAGGAGAAAAATGGATAATAACAGCCTTCGAAAATCCAAATGTCTAGTAGACGGAAACTTTAGCGACGCCCTTAACCTTCAAAAACTCCGGGATAAGCTCGCCCGGAATCTTTTTCTCAACAATAAGCGTTAACTTTGGTTCTGGAGAAAGTTCCGGGTCGTCCACAATTGCCTGCCTAATGCTTAAACCTTTTTTCGCCAGTATCATGGCTGAATTCGCCAATATTCCCGGAATCCGCGCATCCACGGGTGTTATTTCTACGACGCCCAACTCTAAGTGGCGCGCAATTTCCTTCAAAGAGTGTCCCGCAGACCTCAAACCTTCAAAGATTTGACGCAGCTCTCTGTTTGCTTTTATCGCCTTTAATGTTTCGTTCACCGTTCTTCTGTCCACTCCGGCGGCTTTTGCTATGCGTGCCCTCGGAATTTCAATCTCGTTTAGGTAAATTCGCCCGTTTTTGACGCTTAACCCGTTTTCTACGAGGATTCGAGCCACTTTGAGTCGTTCAGGGTAGTTTCCTAGGTGTTGTTTTATTGTGTTCCACATGTTTCTTTTCGCCTAATGTACTTTTTTGCGCAATAAAGTATAAATATGTTCAATGCATTATTATGCGCTTAAATGTACAAAAAAGTGCATAGGTGAAGAAATATGAGCCTTAAGGCACATGAAAGCGAACGCTTCATCTTTCTAAATCCAGACGAAATTCCAACAGCATGGTACAATATCCAAGCAGACCTTCCGGAGCCTCTTCCACCACCCTTGGATCCGACAACCTTGGAGCCCATTGACCCAAAGCTTTTGGAGAGAATTTTCGCGAAGGAGCTGATAAGGCAAGAGGTTTCCACGGAGCGTTTCATAAAAATCCCAGAGGAGGTTTTGGAAGCCTATCTACGGTTGCCGCGTCCCACACCGCTTTATAGGGCAAGGCGACTTGAAAAGTTCCTGAAAACTCCGGCAAAAATATACTTTAAGTGCGAGAACTTCAGTCCCACCGGAAGCCACAAGACCAACACTGCCATAGCCCAAGCCTACTACAACAAGGAACAGGGCATAAAGAGGCTTGTAACCGAAACTGGCGCGGGACAATGGGGCACTGCTTTGGCTTATTCTTGCATGATTTTCGGTTTGAAGTGCCGCATCTACATGGTTCGCGTCAGCTACATGCAAAAGCCCGGAAGAAGAATCATAGCCCAACTTTACGGCGCCGAAATGTTTCCATCGCCAAGCGACCAAACTGAGTTTGGCAGAAAACTCTTGAAGGAAAACCCGAACCATCCGGGCACGTTGGGCATCGCCATAAGCGAAGCCCTAGAGGACACCCTTACCCACGAGGATACGCGGTACTCTTTGGGCTCTGTGCTGAATCACGTGCTACTTCACCAAACCATCATAGGGTTGGAAGCTAAAAAACAGTTTGAAATGATAGGCGAATATCCAGACGTTGTCTGCGGATGCATAGGCGGAGGCTCCAACTATGCGGGATTCTGCTACCCCTTCATGATGGACAAACTTAAAGGCAAAACAGACACAGAGTTTGTTGCATGCGAGTCTAAGGCGGTTCCCCACACCACAAAAGGCATTTACACCTACGATTTCGGCGACACAGCCAAGATGACCCCCCTCCTAAAAATGCTGACAATTGGACACGGCTATGCATGTCCACCAATCCATGCTGGAGGCCTACGGTACCACGGAATGGCGCCATCCATATCCTACCTAATCCATAAGGGGTACATGCGGTCTGTCGCCTACCACCAAACAGAAGTTTTCAAGGCAGCCCAAATCCTCGCCCAAACAGAGGGCCTCATAACCGCGCCTGAAACAGCCCACAGCCTAAAATTTGTCATAGACGAAGCACTGCGTTGCCGAGAAACAGGCGAAAAGAAGGTTATCGCCATGAACTACAGCGGACACGGCCTGCTGGATTTAGGCGCCTACGAGCAGTTCTTGGCTGGAAAACTTGTGGATTATGAACCGGAAAAGATTGAGGTTCCAACAATTGTCCCAAGAAAGTAGGGGCATAAAAAACGAACAATTCAAAATAGTGCTCTTGCCAATCGAGCAGCTTAAACCTCACGAGAAAGGTTCACCACTTTACTTAGAGCTTTTGAAACAGGAAATTCTCAAAGACGGCGTCTTAAAGTATCCAATAATCGCCGACGAAAAAACCCTCGTAATACTAGATGGAATGCACCGGTGGCTCGCCCTCCAAAGCTTGGGCTATGAAAAAATACCCGTGTTGCTTGTCAACGCCTTAGAAAACCCGAAAATCCGAATAGGCAGCAGACGCGTCCACCGCTACATAAACAACTCA
>Ga0209080_1000533_pt1 | contig 24963 bp, 22 predicted proteins | sample JNZ110809AmetaG_FD_184123 | JGI IMG/M metagenome (GOLD analysis project Ga0209080, IMG submission 184123) | Hot spring microbial communities from Jinze hot spring, China to study Microbial Dark Matter (Phase II) - JNZ 110809A (SPAdes) (version 3) ...
GGGACTCGAACCCCCGACCACCGGCTATCTTCTATATAAATTAGGAGGCCGATGCTCTAATCCATGCTGAGCTACGGGCCCCATTACATTATTCTCTGAGCCTAAAATATTACTTTAACTACTTTAAAATAGAGAAAAGCGTGACGAAATCTGAAAATAAACATCATTGTAATTTATGAAAGTTTATTTCTGCAAAGAGATTTCCAGATTCATGAATAATCTCTAGAGATCCATTCATTAAAGAAGAAATAAAAGAATTACGCTCTTGCCTTCTTAGTGAATGATAGGTTATTTACTTCTTCTTCTGATGTTTATGTATGGTTGGGGGTGTACGTTTATCTTTAACTATTAGTTATGTTGATGTTGTTGAGCTTATCCGTAGGTGTAGGCGGTCTAAGGGCGTGAAGTGTCCTTACTGCGGCTTCATTGCTGTTGGGAATGGTAGGCCTACTAGGAGGCTTTACGTTCAACGATATCTATGTAAGGGCTGTGGGAGGCGGTTCCACGATCTTAGCGGAACCGTATTCGCGAAGACTAGGCTTAGCCCTAGCGAAGCATTAACTATAGCATACCTTTACTATAAGCTTGGCTTAAGCGTGTTAGCAGTATCTAGGGAGGTTGGTAGGAGTAGGAAGACTGTTGATAGGGTTATAAGACTCTTCCGAGAATGTCTTGAAGCATACTTTCAACAGCTTAAAACTAAGGGGCGGTGTTGAGGTAGATGAGGCGTACGAGGCTGTTGGACGTAAGGGTCTTAGAGGCATGGTTAAGCCTAAGCATAGAGGTCATGGAAGGCTTAGGGATAGGTCTACAGAAGATAAGCTCCCATTCTTCATCACTAAGCTCCCTAAACCCCATGAAAAAAGTATAAAGAAGAAGACTTAAATAGTTTTCAGATGAGTTCAAAAACTAATTAAAATTAAATGTGAGGTATAGTAGTCCTGTTAGTAGTCTTCCAGCTGCTGAAATAATGTATACGTATACTATAGCTTCAGCTAGTGGTAGTATGGATGTTAAGTGTTCTAGTAATAATCCTCCTACGAATGGTCCTACTAGGAATGCTGAACCCGTAGAGAAATTATATAATGCTGTGTAGAATCCTTTTTCTTCTATTGGTGTATTCTCCATTATGTATGAGAGAATTGAAGAATCGTATAATGCACTTGAAATTCCAGTGGTTAAATGTATCAAGAATAGTATTGAGAATTCGGGAGTTAAGGCATAGAATAATGGTAGAAGCGTTAAAGAAGTACTGCTGAACGTTAAAAGCCTCCATAAACTTACTCTACACAACCATCTCTCCAGTATAGATAGGGAAAGTGCTCCAGAGATACCTGAAACAGCATCTAGCAAACTTATCTCAAAGAGTGAGAGTGAAGCAATTTCTGTCTGAGTTATTGTAAACAGAGGCCAAGCTAGAGACATAAATACACAGAAACTAGAAGATATGAAGATAAAATGAATGAAGCCGTTATTCTTCTTTACTCCTAATAATATTAGAGAATGTTTATAATTGTTAATCTTCTGTACTTTTCTCTGTTCTCTACCACAGCATAATGCAATGATTAATCCGCTCATTAATCCACAGAATAATGCTAGCTTAAATCCTACTTCGAATCCGTTGAAACCGATATGGGAAGATAGCCCGACGGTTAATGTAGCCATAACCCAGCCGATATATGTAAGTGAATTCACTCTACTAGAAAATCTACGCCACTTCTTCTCATCTACTACCTCTGTAGAGTAAGCTATGAATGTAGGTATAGTCATAGAGTTAGCTATAGACTGGGCTATAACGAGAACTATAAAGATCTCTGGAGAATTTGTTAATAGAATCGGGATAAAAAGCATTGATGATATTATGTTGCCGAGAATAATGAATAAGATTCTCTTCCTGAACTTATCACTAAGATAACCCCACAAGATCTGGGATAAGTTTAAGGTAAAGTTGGAGAGAGCGAAGAGAAAACTTATCTGGAGTATGGTGGCTCCCAGATGTACCGCATAAATCGGTATGAACGGTGAGCTTGCACCATAGTAAACGGAGTCCAATAAGGATTTTAAGTACAGTGCTCTCTCTATTGAGTGAGACTTCATTAAACATCACCTCCAAACTCACCTCTAGAACTATCAGTAAGACAAACTGAAACCTAGACTAGGTCAAAGATTAACGTAAGAGGATATAGATTCCTCTTCTAATAGAAAGTATCAACTTCCGCTATTTAACCGATAATTTTTAAAGAATAAGAAAAATTTATAAGATTCTCAAGAGATTTAAAGATATATTTCTTACTTATTTTTTCTTAAGGGTGTTTGATCCGACATGAGTGATTCATTAGACATAATTGAAATTGCCGGAAAACTTAAAGAATCTCTACTTAAGAGAGAGCTTATAATTGTTATTGGGTTATTCGAAGTTTACTATGAAGGTAGGGCTTCATCTACTTTAGGATTAGGTGAAAGAATGTTGATAATAAAGTCGGATCACAGTATTCTCGTACACCGTCCAACTGGTTATGAACCTGTTAATTGGCAACCACCCAACTCAAAAATAGATGTAAAAATCGTTGAAGGTAAACTAATCATTGAAGCAAGAAGAACCAGGCCTGCGGAGATACTTACTGTAAAATTTCTTGAAGTATATCATTATTCTTCATTTAAGTTGAGAGATGAAGCTGAATTCCAGATGTATGCAACTGAAGAAGATATGAAGAAAGCGATATTATTGTCTCCATCTCTTATCGAGGAAGGCTTCAAACCCATAGAAGATGAGAGAAAGATACATCCCTCAGGCTTCATAGACATCTTTGGTGTTGATTCTTCTGGAAGGCTAACAGTTATCGAGATAAAGAGGAAGAATGTTACTAGTGAAGATATTCGTCAACTTGTACATTATGTTGAGAGTGTTGAGAGAGAGTTGGGTGTCCGTCCAAGAGCGATAATCGTTGCACCAAGCATACAGAAATCTGCAACAAGAAAACTTACACTTTACGGTGTAGAATTCAAATGTATATCACCTAAAAAATGTTTAGAAATTTTGAAGAAAGCTAAGGGTTTAGGATTATTTACATTTTAGAAGAGTGTCACTTTGTTGTGGAGAACAAGGTCTTCTAGCTTTGTTATATTGTCGAGTTCTTCTTTCACAATTTCAATTGCTTCACTTAAGACTTTTCTTTCATCTATATTATCTTCTGGAATGTACTGTAGAGATACTGCTAAAGGTCTATTTATCGGTCTACCTATCTGGCTTAAGAGTCGGACATAGATCTCCTTGATACCTCCAACTTCTTGGTATATCTTCTCCGCTATGATTTTTGCTACTAGATTGTATATCTTCCCTACATGTGATCTAGCATTTTTTCCAGCTGTTGCTTCTAGAGACATCTGTCTATTCGGTGTTATGAGACCATTCACTCTATTGCCTCTACCAGTATTTCCATCGTCACCGCTCTCAGCTGAAGTACCTGTAACAGTTAAATAAACTACACCTTTCTCTGGTAGATCAGCAGTATTAACCTGAACATTAACTTCTACATCTTCAACTTCTCTTGAAAGTATATCGTAGGCTAGCTTCTCTACTTCTTCTCTAATCTTTTCCTTAACTGATAAGTAGTGTTCCAGGCTTGGCGTTAATGGAGCTATTAGACTATCGGCTACCGTTATGTAGTATTTTTTCTGTATTCTTAGACCCATGACTTTACAATCTTCACCACTCTCTGGAACTCTACTCTTAAACTCCTTAGAGTTTATCATACGTTCTATCTCGAATACTACTTTTTCTAAAGGTGAGAGTGGAGCATACCCAATACCGAAAGATGTATCGTTCGCTAGTGGTGCGCTTCCAGTAGATTCAACTATAGTTCTTAAATCAACACTTCCAGGTCTAATCTTCGTATCAATAATCATATGTTCATCTAGATTTAGGAATCTAAAATTTTCTTTAACGAATCTTTCTAATTCTTCCATTATCAACTCTTTGTAGGGGATTTCTTCGTCTCCAACTTTTATCGTAGCTCTTCCAGCTATAACTATGTATATAGGTACTTCGACAACCCCTCCGCCAAACCAGACTCTAGAGCTTCCCCCAACTAGTAATCCTTTATCTAGGTTGTGGTGTAGTATCATACCATACCTCTCTTTATAGTATCTAGAGAGCGCTCTGCTCGATGCTTCACAGAAAGAGTCTATAATGTAATCAGGGTGACCTAAACCTTTTCTCTCAACGAACTCTGTTTGTTGTTGAGCTACCGGAGTCCTATCCAATCTTTCTACTACTATCTGTGATTTCCACATCTCTTATAAACCAAACAATTCTGAGGAGACGTTCTATTAAAACTATACTATACTTAACTCTAAGTAGAAACGGTGGAAACAGTCAAGCACTATATGGTTCCGTGAACCTAGCAAAACTGGAAATCTGGTAAGATGTAGAGGCAGTTTTAGAGCTTACTACACCATTCTAAATTATTAGGATTAGGGCTGAGGCTTATTGGTAGTGTAGTTAATGGATCTTGTGTAGTGTTTATTCTTGGTGGAAGGTTAAGTTGATTCTGGAGATAATTGTATGTACATTATGTTGTTTCCACGTATCAGTATTCTCGGATACATCGCTTTCTTATTATTGTCTTGGTATTCTACCGCTTTATCAATTACTAAGTTCATGTAGTTATCGCATTCAACTACTATTCCCTCGTATACTAAATCGTTTTTCAACATAACTCTAATATTTCTATTCAAGTATTTCTGTATTAGTGTGAGAGGTTTCTTTCCTGCCTCCATGCTTGACACCTATGTTTAAAGAATTCTCTAAAAGATATTGCTTCTAGATAGTTTTAAATGTTTCGTTATTTTTTCTAAGTTATTATTGAACTTCACATTTAAGGAGTATCTCGTTAAAGTATCAAATAACTCTTACTGTAGAGAGTTGTTAATTAAGGTGGTGACCTATTTTAAATTTAGCGTTTTCTGTATTTCTGGAGGAATTTTTAATTCAGAGAAACATATACCGCATACATAGAGATCTCCAGCTATATTCTGGCTTAGAGATAAAGGTGCATTACACACTGGGCACGACATACTTGGTTCTTCTGGAGTGAACATTTGTTGACCGCATGCTTTACATTTCCTAGATCCTAGAGGGTTAAGTTTCCCACAATGTGGACAAACCATATCTGAGGCTTTTGAAACAATCTCTATAGCAGGCTTCTTTTCTTCTACAGGAGGTGGTGTAGGAGGTTTTTCTTCTACTTCAAGTATTTCTTCAATTTCTTTTTCAATTTCTTCAACTACGCTAGGTGTCTTCTCAATTCTCTTCACCATCTTCTTTGGCGGTGTTGTAACTGGTTTGCTTAGAGGAGGTGTTCTCGTAGTTATTCTTGAAGATGTGTATGATGTTCCTGCTGTAACCATTATACCTGTCTTAACACCTCTTATGTATAACAATAATCCAACAGCACTTAGAATCGCTCCAATTATTACGAAGTATAGTAAGTATGGTAAACCCATATCCGCCATATCTAGAAAAACCCTGATAGGATTATCTAGAGGCAGAGATACATAGTATACGATTAATCCAAAAATCATCGCTACGCCTAGTATGCTTAGAATCATTCCAAGCATCATTAAAGGGGTCATTGAAATACACCTTTTAGAAAATTATGGTATTCGTCTATATTAAGGATTTCTTTTAGAATCTTCTCGATAATCTCTCTACATTCTTCTGATAATTCTCTAATCTTCCACTTCTTCGAAAAATATCGTAACAGGTTTTTGAGATCTCTCTTCAAATATGTGAATGCCATTGGGTGGCTACGTTCAACCCATTGAGGCCAATCTATAATTAGTATATCTTCTGTAGGTGTTATGAGAATGTTGTAGACGCTTAAATCGCTGTGAACAACATTTGCTTCATAAGCTTTCCAAATATTTAGAATTATCTCTTTTAGTACTTTCTCTGGGTTGTTTATGTATTGTGCTGAAGGTATTTCTATCCCTCTAAAAATCTTTGTTACAACTATATGTTTCTCTCTGGCAATTGGTTCTGGTACAGCTACTCCACGTGGATAGAGAATCTTTAATGCTTGAAATTCAAATCTTGCCGCTTCTATTGAAGCATGTAGGTAAGAGTGGATGGATGTAAGTGTAGATCTTCTTTTGCCATAACTTCTAAAACTAGTTCTACCTATTCTAAAAAATTTTATTGCACATTCTTCACCACTAGGTGTAAAACCCTCATATACGTCTGCTTCTTTCCCAACACCTATAGGTTTTCCTAAACCTTCTAGAATATTTTTATCAACAAGTTTTTTCAATGCTAGGAAGTCTAGCCCGTTATAGTTTAGTACGTATCCTCTAGTCTTACCTTTCGGTGCCCATACAAGTTTATATAAGTTAAGTTTTCTCAATAGTTTCTCTACACTAGATTTATCGAAATTTGAGTGTTCGGTTATAAACTCTATTGGGATGACTTCGAATTTCTCAAGATTCTCTACCAGTATTTCTAGTATCTTGAAGTGGTCTTCATTAAGATCTTTAAAAGCAGTTTTTACTAGAAAGTGTAAAGACATTAGACTTTCCTCACACCTATCTTCAAGATGTCTCCTTCAATATCCCACTCTTTTACGTATCCTTCAACTTCTCCTCCTATCTTTAATTCTAGATGTGATGATCTCGTTTCTTCTTTTATCATCTCTTTCACCATCTCTAGGTATCTATACCATTCTTCATCTGGAGTGGAGATGGTTGTCGATATGTAGTCGAGTATATTTAGGTTCATTTCTTTCCTCATTACCTGAATTCTTCTTATAACTTCTCTTCCAAGAGATAAAGCTATCAACTCTTTAGATTCTGTAAGGTCTAGATAGATTTCTGCGAATTTACCATCTTCTTTAAGTATATGGTCTGGAAGTTTTTCTTCAAATTCTACTTCATTCTGCTCAATCCTTACGGTAGTTCCATCGCTGAGCACCATGCTGTAAGAGCCTGATGTTTCTATCTCATTTTTCATAAGTTCTACATCTACCGTATTCAATCTCTCAATTATTTCTTTCAGCTTCTCACCATACTTTGGACCTAGGAGTTTGTAGACAGGTTTAACCACGTATCTAACTTCTGGATGCTTCTCTCCTACATCAAGTATCTTTATCTCGAGAACATTGAGTTGTGATCTAAGAAATTCTTTAAAGTTTTCTAGTATCTTTTTCACTCTGAATGTTTTAGGTGAAAGTATAAGGGTTTTGATAGGGCTTCTAAGTTTTCTACCTGCTTTCTGCCGAGCTGATAGTGCTTCTCTGAGCGTTTGTCTAGCTGTCTCCATCATGTCTTCAAGTTCTTCATCTAACCATTCTTCATCTACTCTAGGCCACTTATTCATATGTATGCTCTCTAAGTCTTCTGGAAGCTTAATTTCTTGATAGAGTTTTTCAGCGATGTATGGTGTGATTGGAGCGATTAAGAGTAAGAGTTTCTTCAAAGTATAGTATAGGGTTGCGTATACTGCTAATTTATCCCATGTTTGTTCTTCAATCCAAACCCTCCTCCTAATAGCTCTTATGTAAAGTCTACTTAGATCTTCAACTATGAATTCTCTTAACTCTCTTGTGGCTGAATGTATCTCCATCTGCTCTATCTGTTTCGTAACAATCTTTGTTAAACTATTTATCCTTGAAAGTATCCATCTATCTTCCAGCTTCAAATGTTTTCTAACATTGTTTACAGTTATATGCTCTGGATTAAATTTGTCTAGCTTAAAGTATGTTGTAGCGAATACGAAAACGTTCCAGAGTATGTTTAGTTCTTGTAGCACCTGGTCTACTTCTTTTGGAACAAAGTTCATATTATCCCATGGAGCTGATTTAGATACTAGGTAGAGTCGGAGAGGATCTACACCAAATCTATCCATAGCTTCTATAGCCCATATTACGTTCCCTCTACTCTTACTCATCTTCTTTCCTTCAGCATCCATTACATGTCCTTGGTTTAGGACGAGTTTGTAGGGTGCTCTACCATACAGTAGACATGAAGTAAAGAGTAGAGTGTAAAACCATCCACGCGTCTGGTCTATTGCTTCTGTTATGAAATCGTATGGAAATAGTTTATCGAATAATTTAGGGTTTGACAATGCGTCAATGCTAGCAGTATGAGCCATGCCGGAATCAAGCCATGTATCCATAACAAATTGTTCTCTCTTCATCCATCCACCACATCTAGGACACTTAAACATTACTTGATCTACCCATGGTCTGAGGAGACGTATCTCCTGAGGTTTTATTTCTGCTTCTAAGAGCTCCTTCTTGCTTCCAACTACTTTCTTCTCTCTACAGTTTGAACATATCCAGACTGGTAGAGGTGTACCCCAAACTTTCGTCCTACTTATACACCAATCTTCAGCATTTATAAGCCAATCTCCAAATCTACTATACCCAGCCCAGGCCGGCTTCCATAAAACCTTCTTATTCTCATTTATCATTATATCTTTGATTCTATCTACTTTAAGAAACCATTGTCTGCTTGCGAGATATATTAAGGGTGAACCACATCTCCAACAATGTGGATAATTGTGGAGTATTTTTCCCTCCCATATTAGTAACTTCTTCTCTCTCAAGTATTCTATTATCTTTCTACCAGCATCAGTGTAGTAAAGTTCTGCGTATTCTCCACCTTCACTGGTAAAGTATCCAGAGGTAGAGACTGGATTGAAGATTGGGAGACCGAGCTTGACTCCGACTTCATAATCTTCTGGTCCATGGGCTGGAGCTGTGTGAACACATCCAGTACCTTCTTCCATTGTAACGAAATCTGCAGTTATAACTGTATGGGCTGGTGGATTATGTTCATAGTGTTTTGGAACTTTTTCTAGAAGTGGGTGACGGTACCTTAGACCAGCTATTGCCGAACCCTTAAATCTATCCACAACCTCATAGTTAGTCAATCCTATTTCTTCAACAAATTTTTGTAGAAGTTTTTCAGCTACTATCCATTCTTCTTCATCTACCTTTAATTTTACGTATTGTTCAGCGGGGTTTACGGCTATGGCCTCGTTCCCTGCTAGTGTCCAGGGAGTCGTCGTCCAGATAATTATGTAGAGGTTCTTTGATCCTTCTACTGGGAACTTAACGTAGATAGATGGATCTTCAACTTCTTCGTATCCCTGTGCTACTTCATGACTGCTTAGAGGTGTTTCACAACGTGGACAGTATGGTACTACTTTGAAGCTTTCTACGAGATCTCCTTTCTCATATGCTTGTTTAATAAACCACCATATGTGTTCTATGTATCTTTCTTTCCTAGTTTCATATGCATTATCGTAGTCAAGCCAGAGTCCAAGTTTCTCAGAAGCTTCTCTCCAATGTTTAATGTAGTAGTCTACGAGCTTGTTAGCTTCTTCAACAAATTTATCTAAACCGTATGCTTCGACGTCTTTCTTTGATGTAAATCCAAGTTTCTTCTCAACTTCGATCTCTGTTGGAAGTCCGAGACAATCCCATCCAGCTCTCCTCCAAATATCAAACCCCTTCATAGAATTGTATCTTAAAATTATGTCTTTGTAGACCCTTCCACGTGCATGACCAACATGCATAAACCCATTTACAGTTGGAGGACCTTCAAGGAAAGCGTAGACAGGAGCCCCATGATTCATCTCAAAAACCTTCTTGATAATATTATTCTCTCTCCACCATTGGCTGATTTCTTCTTCTACTTTTCTAGGATCATATCTACCTACCAAGACCATGATATCCACCTTTCCCCATCTACCTTAATCAATCTAGATATAAACAAATTAAGCCAGTAAAGAATGTATGCTATTGAATTTGGCGAGACATCATCTATATGGATGCATATTCTTAGGAGAATTTAAGATTTCCGTTAAGGGGACCTAGAGGTTAGCTTGATTTTCTTATTGCATCATGTTTCCTAGATTATAGCTATCGGCCAGATTTAAAACGTCTCCTTGAAAACATAGTTTACCAGTTACATGATTGCCTCATCTAGGTATTTACTACATTGACAGCTTCTTTCCTCCGGTATCTTTGGTATAGCTTTCTCTAACAGTCTTCTAACTTTCTCTACATTCTCTCTCATGGTTCTTACTACTTCTTCTGCAGTAACTGGTTTCTCAGCCCATACGTCATAGTCTGTTACCATAGCTATTGTTAGATAGCACATCCGTACTTCTCTAGCGAGATTTACTTCTGGTACAAGAGTCATGCCGATTATATGTGCACCCCAACTTCTATAGAGTCTTGATTCAGCTCTCGTCGAGAATCTTGGCCCCTGTATACAGACGTATGTTCCACCTTTATGGATCGGTATACCGAGAGATACCGCTACATCATAAACTATGTCTGTAAGTTCTGGGCAGAACGGGTCAGCCATACTTATATGTGCTACCTGGCCTCCATCATAGAATGTTCCAGGTCTACCCCAAGTTCTATCAATGTACTGGTCCGGTAAAACTATGTCTCCAGGTTTATAATCTTCTTGAAGACTTCCAACTGCGCTTGGAGCTAGTACTCTCTCTACACCTAGTTCCCTCAACGCCCATATATTTGCTCTATAGTTTATTGCGTGAGGTGGTATTGTATGTCCTTCTCCATGTCTAGGTATGAATGCTATCATCCTACCCATGTATTCTCCTATGGTTACATGAGCACTTGGAGAGCCGTATGGAGTGTAGACTTTAATCTTCTTCACATTTCTTAGAAGACCTGGATCATATATTCCTGAACCCCCAATCAACCCTATTCTACATCTTTCACTCATAACCAGATCACGTTGAGAATGCAGTTTACCTTAGAGATAAATTTTTCAATCATTTTTAAATTAATTTAGCAAGTTCTTTGAAAGATGTTCTTCTAAATCCTTTTATCTCTTCTCCAAATCTAGTCACGTTGTAGAGTTTCTTATTTGATCTAGAAGCATAGAGTTCGAGTAACCTTTTGCCTACCATAAGCTTTCTCTTCTTTATTTCTAATCTAGATTGATCTATCCCGTTAATGTTTTTCGAGTATCTTCCTATTTCTTCGCCGAAATCCATTCCTGCCAACACTATTACTTTCTGTGGGAGGTTGTCTGAAAAGAATACAGCTCTATCTCCATCTGTAAATCCACCGAAATTGTAGAGGTATCCAAACGGTTTACACTGTGTTGTTCCAAGTATTCTGCAAGATATTTTTGGGACGAGGCTTAGAATTTTATCTATATTATCTCCATGAGCATGTACAACCATTACACGGCATTTCCTAGAAACATCTATCAAAACTTCATCACCACCATCTAGATCAGTTACTACAATATCCACCCTCAACCCCTTCTCTAAAAATAAACGTGAAGCACCATCTACAACAACTATAACAGATATTTCTAAGATACCTGCTTCTAAAAACTCTTCTAAATCAAATTCAAGTGATGGTCCTGCACCGAATACAACTATCAGACTCTTATCTGCAAAAATCTTCTTTAAGTATCTTATTGAACATGCTTTACCATGTATCAGATTGTTTAGTATCTTGGCTGCTTTAAGATCTTCGCTTACAGAGTAGTTGAATTCTCTAACTATTTTTAGGTATATTTTCTTCCATTCTCTCCATATCATCTTTAACTTCTTCCCAACAATCTCTTCACAGATCCAACATCTATCTTGGTTGAAGCTACTAAATTGTATGGATGCATGCTCTCCTCACTCTCAACCTCAATGTATATTTTTGAGTTATATGAGAGGTTAGACCACTTCTCAATAACCTTCTTCAATATCTCTCTCAAAATATCTTCGATGAATTTAGGCGAGTTCAATGCTTCTATGATTACCTTAGCTTCATCTATCTTCTTGAGTAGAGAGTATATTGGAGAGCTGAATGAAGATTTAACTATTTCAAGTATGTCTATGAAGTCTATTTGACAATTTTCTGGAATTTCTATCATGAATTTCACTTTAACTCTCTGCATATGAGTTGTGTCTAGAGGCTTGTAAACAGTTTTTACGACCTCTCTTGCACATGGACATGTATTTAATCCTTTAACTTCAACCCCTATGGTCTTCGAAAACTCTAATTCTCCTAGATCATTCTTCCAAGCTTCAATCTTTACATATAGATCGAATTTTTCATAAGATGTTAATTTTGTTATTGGTGAAGTTGTCTTATAGAATGTGGGAGACTTTACCTCTATGTAAACTCTACTTGAAGATTGGTGGCTTGATAAAATTCTTTTAGCAATTTCTCTACAAACATCATCCAGCTTCACATTCTTCTCTCTTACTTCTTCTACCACATTAGATACTACTTCATATATTCTCGATACATGTATGCCACGTCTATCTTGATTGAGATCTACGAGTACTGTGAATCTAGGAGATAATATGAGTTCCCCATTGTTTGTAGTGGTTTTGAGTATTGGTAGCCACACGTCTTTAAATCCGACTTTATTTATAGGGATCGGGATATCAGGCTTCTCATCATGAATATTTGGAAGTGTCTCCATGCTAAACCATACTTATCAGGAGTTATTATTAAATTAACTATACTACCAAAAATATTTTAACAAAGTAGGTGTCAAGACTTGTAGGATGGATCATATAATTGTTGAAACAGGTTCTAGAATTCATCTAGGCTTTATAGACCCAGTTGGTCTATCTGGTCGTAGATGGGGATCTATAGGATTGTACGTTAAGAACCCTTCACTCAAGATTAGAGTGGATAAATCTGAGAAGATTCAAGTTAATGGACCTAGTTGGATAGACGATCTCGTGAGATTCATCGTTGAGAAACTTGAAGTACCTGGTCTAAAGATTGAATGTATTGAATATATACCCAGACATGTGGGATTAGGTTCTGGAACACAGGCAATCTTCTCAATAGCTTACGCCGCCACGAAACTCTATGGTATAGACTACACTCTAGAAGAACTAGCAAATTTGTTTAGGAGGTGTAGGAGGTCTGGTGCTGGGTTCTGGCTATTCCAGAAAGGTGGATTAGTAGTAGATGGTGGGAAATCTTCTGAGAACGAAATCCCCCCACTCTTATTTAGAATAGATTTTCCAGAAGAATGGATTATAGTTCTAGGTCTTCCAGAAAACACTTCAAGCAGAGTTTATGGTGATATAGAAGAAAAATATATGGAAGATATTTCTAGAGAAGGAGATCCAAGAAATATAGCGTACACAGTTTTAATGAAGCTTATTCCTTCTCTAGTAAATAGAGATTTTGACGGGTTTACGGAGGCTGTAGAAGAACTTGATGTAGAGACTTCTAGATTCTTCCAGAAACATCAAGGAGGTACGTATTCATACTATTCTTTGAGTGCTGTAGATGTTTTGAAGAAAGCTGGTGTAAAAGGTGTTGGTCAAAGTTCATGGGGACCTACAGTCTATGGATTCATGGAGAAGAAATATGTTGATGATGTAGTTGAAAAACTACGGAGTGTAGAGGGTTTTAGATTCATCTTTACATCTCCACGTAACTCTGGTGCAACATTCTCTACAGACTAGTTCGGGTCTCCGTATCTAGCTGGATGAATGTTTACTTGTCTGTAAAGCTTTCTGGTATAGTTTTCTTAAAACATATTTCAGTATTCCTCCATGCTTGTAGTATTCTACTTCTATGTTGTTGTCGAGTCTAGCGATAACGTTGAACGTAATCTCTGTTCCATCATCTCTCCTTGCTCTAACTCTGAGTTTCTTACGTGGATATAGTCCTTCTTCTATTCCTTCTATATCGAAGACTTCTCTACCAGTTAAACCTAGATTTCTCCAGTTCTGTCCTTCTTCAAACTGTAGTGGGAGTACACCCATACCAACCAGGTTACTTCTATGTATACTTTCAAAGTTTTCTGCTATGACTGCTTTCACCCCTAGTAAGTATGGTCCTTTAGCTGCCCAATCACGTGAACTGCCTGCACCGTACTGTTTCCCAGCAATTACTAGTAAAGGTACTCCTTCTTCTAGATATCTTCTAGAAGCTTCATATACTTTCACAATCTCTCCTGTTGTGAAATGTATTGTCCAGCCACCTTCTCTATCAGGTGTTAATAGGTTTTTTAATCTTATGTTATCGAAGGTTCCTCTAATCATTACTTCATGATTTCCTCTTCTAGCACCATATGTGTTAAATTCATCTGGCTTAACACCCTTCTCCATAAGATATTTCCCTGCCAGACTGTCTACTGGAATAGATCCAGCTGGAGATATGTGATCTGTAGTTATACGGTCTCCAAGAAGTAGGAGTAGTCTAGCATTTCTTATATCTTTAAGTGGAGGTGGATCTAAAGTTATATCATCGAAGAATGGTGATTTCTTAATATACGTTGATTTCTCATCCCATGGATATAGAACGCTTTCCTCAACTTTTATCGCTCTCCACTCTTCTCCCCCATCATATATCTTGCTATACGTTTTCTTGAAGTCTGCGGGGCTCACTGTTTTCTCAACAACTTCTCTTACTTCTTCCATAGTTGGCATAATGTCTTTGAGGTAGACTGGTATACCGTTAGGATCTTTACCTATTGGCTCATTATCGAAGTCTATATCTATTCTTCCAGCTAATGCGTATGCAACTACTAGAAGAGGTGAGGCCAGGAAGCTCCCCCTGGTTAGTGGATGTATTCTTCCAGCGAAATTCCTCGTACCACTAAGAATACTTACAGCGTATAGATTATTATTTTTTATTGCTTTAGATATTTCTTCAGGAAGTGGACCACTATTCCCTATACAGGTTGTGCATCCGAAACCTACTACGTGGAATTTGAGAGCTTCTAGATACTGGAGCAACCCCGCCTTCTCGAGATAATTTACGACAACTCTACTTCCAGGTGCGAAGCTGGTTTTAACCCAAGGTTTGACAGATAAACCTCTTTCAACAGCTTTCTTAACGAGTAGACCCATGCCGATCATATTGATAGGATTAGAAGTATTTACACAACTAGTAACTGCAGCGATGACTACACTACCATGTGTTAGATCAACTTTAACACCATCAAACTCTACGGGAACCCTTATACTTGGATCTATGTTTAAACCCTTCTTCTTTAGTTCTTCAAGATATTCTTCAAGAATTTCATAGAATTTCTTCTTCACTTCTCTTAGAGGTATTCTATCTTCAGGGTTAAGTGGACCTGCGATGCATGGCTCAACTTCTCCAAGATCTATCGTTATGATGTCTACATATTCAGGTGTTGAAGAACCATCATCTCTAAACAATCCAACTTTCCTACAATAATCTTTTACAAATTTTACGTGTCGTGGATCTCTACCAGTTATCTCCAGATACTTTATGGTTTCGTCATCTACTGGGAAGAAGGCTGTTCTCGGACCATACTCGGGAGACATGTTCGAGATTGTAGCTCTATCAAATGCTGAAAGCTTCTTCACACCTGGACCCGTGAACTCAACTATCTTATCAACCAGGTTCTTTTTTCTAAGAATCTCTGTTATCGTTAAGACTGTGTCTGCAGGTGTTACATCTTTCCTCAACTCTCCCTCAAGCTTAACACCAATAACCTCTGGGATTGAGATATAGTATGGTTGACCTAACATGACTGCTTCCGCCTCTATTCCACCTACACCCCAACCTAAGACACCTATAGATGAAACCATGGTTGTATGTGAATCGGTTCCTATGAGTGTTTCTGGATAAGCTATGAGTTTCCCATTAAACTTAGATAGATAAACTACTTGTGCCAGATACTCTAAGTTTACCTGATGTATTATCCCTGAACCTGGCGGGATGATCTTAAGATTCTTGAAAGCTTTCTCAGCCCATCTTAAGAAAACATATCTCTCCATATTCCTCTCTATCTCCAACTTCATGTTTTTCTCTAGAGCATACTTTGTTCCATGGAAGTCTACCTGTATAGAATGGTCTACTACTAGGTGGACTGGGACCAGAGGATTAACCGTTTCAGGTTTTCCTCCAAGCTTCTTCATAGCATCTCTCATACTTGCTAGATCGACAAGAGCTGGTACACCGGTGAAATCTTGTAGGATGACTCTACTTGGGAAGTACGGTATCTCTCTACCAATATTATCTCTCCAATCTATTATTGTTTTAACATCATCTTCTGTAACGATTTTTCCATCAAAATTTCTCAGTAAGTTCTCGATTAAAATCCTGATCGAGTAGGGCTTCTCTTCGATATTTACTCCTTCTAATTTGCGTAGATTATAGATGATGGCTCTACCTCTATAAGTTTTCATTAAACTCTTCACAGAAGTGTACATCACAATTCACCTTTTAATCCTACTAGATAAACGTTTCCAGATATATCAAATTCTTAAGATTGATTAATCTAGAAGAAGTTCTACGTATTCTTTAGAAAGATGTTTGGAAAACACTTCTAAAACTGGTTGTTTAAAGGTTTAATTCTATGTCATTCTAATTTTTACTTGGAGATGTTGTTCTCTCAGCTTGCAGAGTATTACGAGAAAATTGAGGCGATAAGTAGTAGAATTGAGATGACGAATCTACTTGTAGATCTACTTAGAAAGAGCCCTCCAGAAATAGTAGACAAAGTGGTCTACCTAACTATTGGAGAAATATATCCTCCATTCATGGGTGTGGAGCTTGGAGTAGCAGATAAACTAGCTTTAAGAGCTTTAAAACTTGCTTCAGGTCTTTCTGAGAAGATTGTTAAAGATGAGTATGCGAAGTTAGGGGACATAGGGGCTGCAGCAGAGAAATTACTACAGAAAAGGAGTCAGATAACACTCCACATACGGGAGCTGACAGTACTAGATGTTTACCAGGCTTTAGAGAAGATTGCTAAAACAGTTGGAGAAGGAGCGATGGATATGAAAGTACAGATACTTGTAGGCTTACTATCTTCAGCTTCACCTAAAGAAGCCAAGTACATTCTTAGAATAGTTACTGGAAAACTTAGACTAGGTGTAGCAGATATGACAATACTTGACGCCCTATCAATACTCTACGGAGGGGGGAAAGAAACAAGAGAATTATTCGAAAGAGCATACAATCTAACTTCAGATATAGGTTTAGTAGCAAAGATAGCTGCAACAGAAGGTTTGGAAGGTATAAAGAGGATTAAGATCTCTATCGGTAGACCTATACGTCCTATGCTTGCAGAACGTCTCTCATCTGCAGAAGAAATATTGGAGAAGATGGGTGGACAATGTCTAGCAGAATACAAGTATGATGGGGAGCGTATGCAGATTCATAAGAAGGGGGAGGAAGTAATCATATTTTCTAGGAGACAAGAAAATATAACTTCACAGTATCCAGACGTAGTTGAAATTATTAGGAGAAATGTGAAAGCTGAAGAAGCAATCCTAGAATGTGAGGCAGTAGCTATCGATCCAGATACAGGTGATATGCTACCCTTCCAAGAACTCATGCATAGAAAAAGAAAACACGATATAGAGAAAGCTGTAAAAGAGTATCCTATCAATCTCTACTTCTTCGATATACTCTACCTAAATGGGAGGGATTTAACTCAGACACCTCTCCACGAGAGAAGGAAGATACTTGAAGGAGTAATAGAGAGGGATGAAAGAGTTAATTTGAGTAAAGCTATCTTTACAGATAATCCAGTTGAATTGGAGAAATTCTTCCATGAAGCTATAGAAGCTGGATGTGAAGGTCTCGTAGTTAAGAATATCAGTAGAGAAGCCGTGTACCGTGCAGGTGCTAGAGGATGGCTTTGGATTAAATATAAGAGAGATTACAAGAGCGAGATGATAGATACAGTAGATCTAGTGGTGGTTGGAGCATTCCATGGTAGGGGTAGAAGAAGTGGTAAGTACGGTGCTCTCCTCATGGCCGCATATGATCCAGAGAAAGATATATTCCAATCAGTCTGTAAAGTTGGAAGCGGATTCACAGACGAAGATCTAGAAAAACTTCCAACAATTCTTGAACAGTATAAGATACCACATAAGCATCCAAGAGTTGAGACAGGCATGGAGGCGGACGTATGGTTCGAACCTAGAATAGTCTTAGAGATTATAGGAGCTGAAATAACGCTTAGCCCTATACATCGTGCGGCATGGGGTAAGATAAAAGAAGATTCGGGACTAGCTATCAGATTCCCGAGATTCACGGGTAGATATAGATTTGATAAATCTCCAGAAGATGCTACAACAATCTCAGAATTAATCCAAATGTACAGATCTCAATTGAAGAAGATAACGGAAACAGCTACGACGTGAAGGAGGCTTAAGCAATGTCTTCAGAAGATAGAGAGAAGGTTAAAAGTCTGGCTGAAGTTAAAGAATACCTTGAGCAGAGAATAGCAGAGCTGGAGAAAGAACTCGCATTACTGAAACAGATAGTTGAAGTTGTAGATGAACAACTTGTTGAAAAGAGTTTCAAAAAACCAGCGATAACTCAAGAACCTAAGGAGACCGTTAAAGAAACTGTACCTCCAGTTAAGATAGAACCAATACAGTTTACTCCGGAAGTAGAGTTGGGTAGAGCGAGGATATTAAAATCTAGAACAGGTGAAACACTTGCAACAGTCTTAATCTCGCCAAATGAGATAAGATTCATAGTTAACCCATCGATAAATGTGAAAGTAGACATGAAGCCATTCTCATCGTTCCTAGTAAAGAAAGTTCTTGAAGCTATGAATAAAATGGATTTAGAGAGAGTAGAGAAAGGTAAGCTACCTCCAGGTCAAGAATTAACGTATATGATTGTACAGGATGGTGATAGAGTGAAAGAGATAATTGTTAGGAATTTCAGAGAAGAGTATAGGCTTAGAGAGATAATTAACGCTATTCGGTGGACTCTAGAAACCATAGTGGAGAAACAGTCTAATCCCCCATAACTGTAACGATTACTTTTCTAGATCTTGGTCTAATATCAAGTTCTAAGAGAACTACTTGCTGCCAGGTACCTAGAATTACTTCTCCATTTATTAACGGTATCGTGAGGCTGGGTCCTACTATTGAAGCTCTAACATGACTATGCCCATTATAATCCCCCCATCTAAGATGGTGTTGGTACTCGGAATCTCTCGGAGCAATCCTCTCTAAAGCATCTATGAGATCTTTCTTCAACCCAGATTCATACTCCATAGTTGTCAGAGCAACAGTAGATCCTACAGCAAAAACACTCACCAACCCATTCCTCACACCAGACTTCTTAACATGTTCAACTATCTGATTGCTTAAATCTATTATATCTCCTTCTCCACGAGTCTTTAAATCAATCTCACCACTATAAACCTTCATACCCCCCTATTCGAATTTAATCGGAAAACTCATAAATATATTCTACCACGTTAAGTATTCTAATAGGCTTATGGAGATAAATAGTAAAATACTTCTCTCACTGGTTGCATTATCTATCGTTTTCCTAATTGTAAATTTCATTCCTATAGCTTTTAGCCAATCAAGTACAGTATCTGTAACACTTGTCGTAAAAACTATAGACGACAAACCTCTTCCAAATGCAAAAGTTAAGCTTTACAATACAACAGATCCAAGCCAAATACTTGTAGGTACAACGAATACTTATGGAAAGGTAAAATTCAGCATCCTTAAAGATAAAAGTTACGGTTATGTTATCGAGTATCCTAGTGGATTTAAAGTTGGAGAAGGTGAGATAAAATTCACTGGAGATGTAGAGGATCAGGAAGAAATTCTATTAGATCCTGCTTATGTTTTAAGTTCCTGGATTCACATAGTTACCGATAATTATGGAAGAGACCCGGTCCCGGGAGTGGATGTGATAATAACGCATGAAGAAAATAAAACAATAACGTTTGCCGGGAAAACGGATAGTAATGGAAAGATAAGTTTTTCATACATCCCACTTGGATTGAAGAATTATGCAGATTACAGAGTAAACATATCTTATGCTAATAGATTCTATGCAGATACATATGAATGTTCCGGAGCGAATAAGGAAATCATCATAAAGCTACCATTATTTAGAGTGAATGTTGAGATAACTGATATTAAGAATAGACCTGTAGCAGGAATAGTTGCAGGCGTTACAGAGAACATTCAAGTAGAACCTATCTTCAAAAATATATCCAACGCTACGGGTTATTCTATAATCAAGCTTGTTCCAGAAGGAGAATACTATCTAGTAGCTAAGCTTGGAGAACATGTCGTATATGTTTCTGAAGAAAAGTTTAGGGTTCAGTATAGAGATCTAGACCTCTTTATAAAAGCTAACGTTGTCCAGTTCAACTTAACCGTCTATGATTATGATGAAGAGAGAATCGCCTCTGGTTTCGGTGCAGACCTCATAGGAGAAATACGTAAAGCTGGAAAACTAGTTGCAAGTAGTTCCACTAGAGAAGGCATACTCAGATTTGGCTATGTCCCTCTAGGAGAATTTGAATTAACTATAAAACTCGCAGATATACCAATCTACTCTTCAAGTAAGTACAAAATAGATGAGACCACAGCTGAAGGAAAAATTAAGGCAAACTTATACGATGTAAAGATAAAGCTGGATGGAAGTAGGCTTGTAAACGAGACGATTACAAGATACCTCATAGGAGAATTGAAGAAAAATACATTAACGATTAACTTTAACTTTACGAGAGGCTACGTTGAGCTTAAAGATATTCCAAGCTCCTCCGGATACCAGTTAAAACTATACTTCGACAATACAGTTGTCTCAGAATCCAGCATAGATATTACACAGGACGATGAAACTGTAATCCATGTTCTTAGAGGAGTCAACATTACATTATTCACAGTTAACCTAAATGATAAACCAGCTTCCAGCTATCTAGAAATCTATTTACAGAATGGTGATAAGTATGCTTCACTAGAAATAGGTGCTTCGGGAAGAGTAGACATAGGTGAACTTCTCACAATACCATACATCTTAAAAGGATACGTGATGGACGTAGAGGTGGCTAGCCAGAATATTTCTCCTAGAAAAACTGGAGAAGAGTACGTATTGAAATTATCAGTAAGGGATGTATATGTGAGGATATATGATAAGGATTCTGAATCAGCTATTCCGGAAGTTTTACTTGAACTCTATGTTAAGCGATCAAAAGTATCAAGTATAACGAATTCTTCAGGTATAGCTATTTTCAGAAATATGCCTTTAACAAAATGCTCTTTCAAGACATTCTACTATGGATTTAAGGTTGGTGAAGGAGAATTAAACATAGATAGAGATACGGAGATATTCGGTGTAGTAGCGAGCGGAATACTCGATTTAAGACTACAGGTACTAGATGGTGAGAAGATACCTTTAGATGGAGGCAAACTAACACTTACTATCGGAGATTCATTAATAGATGTAGCTATAGATAGTTCTGGATCAGCTATAGTGAAGAATCTACCGAATACAACGATATACATATCTTCATTTGAATACAAGAAAGTCAAAGTCAAAGTTAGTCCAAGCGAATTCAATTTAATTAAAGATGACATGTTTTTAAGCTTAACAGCTGAAGTTTACCGTTTAGATGGATCTATAGTTATGAAGAACGGTAAACCATTAACATCAACAAAAGTGAACATTTATAGTCAGGGCGTAAAGATTGCAACGAAAAACCTCTTAGAAAATAGTTCTTTCCAAGAAAGAATTCCAAAGGGGGAAGTAAGAATAGAAGTTTTCCATAAAGATGTAAAGGTCGGAGATAAAACTCTTGTAGTGGATGTTACGAAATCTCTACAAATAATTGTAAATGTCTATGAATTCACTTGTAGATTTCATGATAGTTTTGGTAAGCCTATCGAGACTATAGTTAAGATACTAGATAAAAGTGGATACAAGATTGATGAAGTTAAGCTTGATAAATCTGGTTTTTTGAAAACACTTCTACCTTCTGGAGCATATGAATTAAACATAGAGTATGAAGGCTCTCTATACAAGATACCATTCACAGTAAATGATGATAAATCTCTATCTTTTATAATCCCAATTAATTTAATCGACCCCATACTGGTAATGTCTTTGCCGATCTTTAATATAATAGCTGTCGTCTTCCCAATTATGAGAAAAGCTAAAATAAGAAAATCTAGAAAACCTACTGGAAGAAGAGAGCGAAGAGTAATTCCAAGAATATAGAGGTGCATTAAATTGAAGATAAGTAAGAAGATAGTTGACATAGCGTCTTATATTCTGCTAGGAATTTTAACAACTTTGTTGATAATGGCTGTGGTTAGTGCATTAACTGGTTCTGTTTTTCCATTATTGATAGTTAAGAGTGGTAGTATGGAGCCTGTGTTGGAGAGAGGCGATATAATATTGATAGAGAAAGTAGACCCAAAAAATATAGTGGCTGATCCAGTTAAAGGTGATATAATAGTATTCTATAAACCTGGAACAGATATACTCATAGTCCATAGAGCCATCCAGAGAACTAGTAATGGATTTATTACTAAAGGTGATGCAAATAATTTTCCAGATGCATTCTCACCAATCAGTCCAGAATATATTGTTGGAAGATGGACTGGGATAAAGATACCTAGCTGGACCGGTCTCGGTCTACTACTACTTTTCCTTAAAGGAGAGATCTACGCTCCTTATGGAAAAATCGTATTAATAACATTACTAATCATAAACGTGATTCTAATTGTAAGAGACATTTTTTCAAGACTGAGGAGGTCTGCTCAGAAAGAACAGAGTAAAGAATATTAACATATTCTTCTAAGACTTCTCTCGGAATCGTCTTTAAAGCTATCTTGAGAGAATGTTTAACAGCTTCTTCCAATTCTATAATATATTTTCCCTGCTTTATGTATGGTTCTACTTTACTTAAGTATACTGCTACTTCTATCATAGCGTAGCTTCCTCTACATATAGGTTCGATGAAAGTTTTCCCAAGATAACAATCTAGAACGCTACAATTAAATTCGCCATAAATATCTTTCTCTAAAATATTGTCTACGGTAAACTCTATGTATGCTTCCATATCTTTAAGTCTAGGTACGTTGATGGTCTTGGATTTCTCAAGTCTGTCTAAGAGATGCTTATTCTTCTCTCTACCCATGAATGTAAGGAAAGGTTCTATTTTTCTCGTTATATTGACGATGCCTATACGGGTTTCATAAAGGTTCTTGAAGGTCTTACTATCTTTGTAAATCTTGATGGAGAATCTAGTTAATTCTGTATCTAGGAATTTTATTCCGAATGGTGCAGCATTTACTTCACCATTAACTGATGTAGATGTGATTATTACTTCATAGATTACTTGTGGTAGGATTGTCGGCATAACTTCTTTAACAGATGCTTTATGCATATATCTCTAGGGGATCCATCCATTTAAAAGAGTTATAGTTATAGATGATGCGAGGAGGTCTGCTGTAGCGCCAGGTCTAGTTCTCCAATTATTTCTCAGCAGTTTATCTAGTTCTACTAGTAGCTCTCTTCCTCTACTGTTTTTTACTCCTCCATTTTCAAGAATTTTGGAGGCCATGTATGAGATACGTGTTGCCAGAGCTTTACCACCTCTTCTCTGTATATGTGTATCGGTGTATCTTGAGAGTAGCTGGAGGAATGTTTGAGTTAATGCTTCTTCTAAATCCATTTCTCTGAGATTCTCCATTAGTCTGGATGCTCCGTAAAATGATCTAGAATAGTTTTTAACCCATTCATGTGCGACTACTTCTCTATCTACGAATTTTCTGAAGACTTCTATGGGCTTTAGTTTCTTTTCTTCTATTTCTCTATATGTTTCTTGATTGAATACGTCCATGAAAGCTATTCTACCTAGACTTCTAGGGGAAACTGTTTTTATAGCTTTGAGGATCATTACCGAGTCTCTCCAATCCATATTTGATAGTATTTCTGGGAGATGTTTTTTGAGAGAGCTTATTTTTATTGGTGTGTTTTGTGAGAGGGTTGAGGCGGAGGCGATAGGTGTGAGTAGTAGGAATGCTCCCAGATGTGTATTTCCTCCTTTCTGATCTGAGAGCATGTCTAAGACTCCTCTATAGATTACTCTGCCTAGACCTTTACCCTTCTTATGTAATCCTGTTTTTGCAGCTATTCTAAACCATTTGTAGAGTGTTGATGCAGAGACTAGGAAGTGTTGGAATTTTGTTTCTCGGAAATCTTTGAGTCTATCTACTAATCCTGGTTTAGGTGTTGCTGAGACTTCTAGTAGGAGGGCTGAAGTACATCTAGATGCTACCCAGTCTAGGTCTACAGCCATTCTTTCCTCACCATTTTATCTATATTCTTGAAAAATGATTCGATTGTTGTAAATCCTAGGTACCTGTATCTGTAGAGTTTTAGCCAGTATGCTGTATCTACTTCTATTATTCCTTCAAGAAACTTCTTTATGTATCTAGTTTTATCCTCGCCTTCCCTATCCATATCCATCAACAATATTACTCGTTTAGCGTTCAGTATTCTAAGCTTGTCTACCAATTCTCTAAGTGACTTGAATATTATGATTTCACCTTTCACACCGATGTTACGTAAAGCTTCTAGATCTCTTTTTCCTTCTACGATGATGGGGACACCGTTGAGAGATTCTTGGATTATCCTCTCCACTATAATTTGAAGTTCTTCACCTACATCTATCAGCAACATCACCTACAAAATACAAATAGAAACTTAAGATTAAACAATTTATTTCATTCTCGATATTATAGGGGTTTCTTGATGTGCGGGGGGTGGGATTCGAACCCACGAAGGCCTATGCCAGCGGGTTTCTTCTCATATTTCTTGATCTTAAGCCCGCCCCCTCTGATTGCCTATTCTGACCATTCTAGGCTTTAACCTGGCTCGGGAACCCCCGCACAGTAAACTCTAAATCATAATCTATACAAGCTAAAATTTATACATACTAAGCTCCAGTAAAGATAATAGGGTAAAACATGTTTTAGGAAGAAGGTTTTGAATTGGAGACTGTGTTTAAATAATGTATTACTTAATGTTTATATATTGGTCTATTTAATTTATATTCGAATTCCCGGATAGGGACTAGAACCGGTAACCTTGAATTAGAATGCCTAGTTAAGGCTTAGAAACCGGAAAAATAGCACGGAATCTCAAAAAGAGAATTGAAAGTAAAAATATAAACGGA
>Ga0209080_1000536_pt1 | contig 24878 bp, 29 predicted proteins | sample JNZ110809AmetaG_FD_184123 | JGI IMG/M metagenome (GOLD analysis project Ga0209080, IMG submission 184123) | Hot spring microbial communities from Jinze hot spring, China to study Microbial Dark Matter (Phase II) - JNZ 110809A (SPAdes) (version 3) ...
ACTAATATTGAAGGCTTTGCTCAGGCCCACTTCCTCATCCCTCCCTGCGGCTGGGTGCACTCTTTCTCGACACGCCTCTTTACAAAGTTAAACGCGGTCGCGAAGACATTTTCAAGAGAAAAGTTTGTGCGTTGACCCTGCTCATTTAGTACACTAAGATCTCTTACATTGCTCTCCACACTCGTGCTCTCATAAATTAGCCTGTCTAAGGGCCAGTCCTTGCTGAGAAACCCATAGATTATGATAAACTTCCTATCGCCCTTTCCATTCTCTAAATACTTAAGTTTAATGGCTGACGGTCTCCTTCCCGGCTCCTTTCCAACGAAATATCCTTGGCCCTTAGCACTCCTCGGAAGACCTAGTATCCACGTGTGTAGCTCGCTCCTAGAAATAGAGGCCGAGGGAGCCACTCCTCTCACTATACCCTCCCAGCTAGACTTTAGACATGCTTCCCCGATGATGATAGCTATTCTAAGCCTGTCAAGCCTCGAGCACTCCACGGATTCTAGTTTAAAGAAGTGATCAGGCACTAACGTGGGCACCTTGGGGAGGAATTCTTTACTCTCACATTTAACCGTGCCATCGCATGCTAAGCTAATAACATAGTCTATGAACTCGTAGATGCTCTTGTTCAGCTTGTCCGCAGAACTAGCATTTATTATGTTATTAACTTTATCCGCAACATCCCTTAAAAAGTTGTAGCGCGCCAAATTATATGAAACATTTTCCACCACTATGGAGCCTAAGCCCCTGCCCGTCGCGCTTCCCAGCCCTCCAAGGATCAAGGAGAGCAGGAAGCTGGCAGCCGCAAACTTTAAATCCCTATCTTCAATCTTATCCCCACTCTTATACAAGCCTATTCTAGCCCGAACACCCTCGTATATATATAAGGTCTCTTCTAAGGTCTCTCTGGTCTTTGCAGACTCTTTACCTAACATCGTTAACAGTCTCAGCCTAGGTATATTGCGTAACCTACCCCTATCGAGGGGGGACTTGCTAAGAGCTGTTGTGTCTTCTATTGTAACGGAGAATTTAGAGCCCGCCTTAGTATTACCTAGAAGGTGTGACGCTTTATTATCAAGATCTTTGTAGTCATTTTCTCCGCACCTGCACGCTGAATATATTGTTCTCAACCACCATCTCCATAATGCTTTAACCTCTGAGGGTCTAGGAGGCTCCCACATTTTCAGGTTGAGATCATATGGTTTCGCATTGTAGCCTCCTATTCTAGGTAATACTAGAAGTACTTCTGCGTTTAAGATGTTGTCTCCCACCCTTTTCAATAGCTCATCTTGAACTCTCCTAAACGGCTGAACGCTCAATAGCTCCACCCTTATTCTACGGTGAACTCAGCCTCGCACAGCCTCTTGAACTGCTCTAGATATGGCCTTAGCAGTTTGAATGCTACCTGCGATTTAATGCCCTCCATTAGGGCGTCCAGGTACTGTATAGTTCTATCGCAGAGGCTGGAGCCGCCGGAGCCTTCTGGAACGAGCTTGAGATGCTCATCTAAATACTTTATTATAGCATAGGCATAGATCGCGTATGATAATTGAGTGTCGTCAATAAACACTTTAACCCCCTCACTCGTCTCTCTCAACATTTCATTCTTCTTAAGGACATCGATTACTCTTTCAACCTTTAGTTTTTCGGTCGAGGATTTAACAGCTTGGATCAGGCTCTCCGCTAGAGTGCAGTATTTTATGGTGGCTTTTGCTATAATGAAGCTTAGCGTGGGGATAAAGCCAACGTTTAACATCATGGGTAGCGTTTCTCTAGATCTCGATCTAACGCCTTCTCTTACATTTTTAACTACGTTCTCGATCCCCCTCCTCTTCTCTTCTTCTCTAATCTTTTTAGCTTCCTCTTTTAACGCTTCATCTAGCACTCTTAGGGTCTCCTTTATGTCCATAAACGCTTTTATTGCCTCTGCCGTGGGGCTGTATTTCACTGTGTTTCACCTCCTAGGAATAACAGCTCTACTATCCCCTTACCTATTGTTTCATGGCCCCCTAGCACTACGTAGTTTTTGAGTTGCCTATTGATTATATCCTTTACGTTTTTAGCTCCCTCTCTCGCTATTACTGCCTGGTCTACGTCTTTATCGAAACTAAAAGTTTCCCTAACTAGTTTTAGATCCTTCAGGCATTGAATGTATTCATCTGCTCTCATAGCGCCTTTACAGTGTGGCCTCTTATAGAGGAATAGCGTGTGTAGCATCGTGCCCCCTGGTATGTATTCTTCTGTCCATGGGCCCGCATCTACTTTTTTAGTTTCCCTCTTGAGCCTGACCCTCGTGAGCCTTACTATGCTCCTCTCTATGAGCTCCCTCGCAGTGTCATCATTGAGAACTAATAGGGGTTTGTTCAGCTTAAGCTTTTCGACTAGTTTCACTAACCCGCTAGCCTCTTGGCTCTTATCTGTTACTGTTAGGATGAACTCCTCCGCTAGGATGGCTTTACCCTCAAGCTCATTTATTTTAATAGTTTCGCACCCTTTCACACACACGGCTTCCTCGCTTTTTATGCTGTTCTTCCCCCGCCATTCTTTGAGCTCTCTGCAAATACTTGTTACGCCTCCGGTTTTCGTTACTTCTTCGGCCTCCTTGAAGGCCTCAATTAAACTACACCTATCTAGGAAAGAGTCTAGAAGGTAGGGTGAGGTAACATAAGCGTAGATGCCTTTGAGGCTCCTAACCGGGATAACTAGGAGGAGTGAGTCCAGGATAGCTATGCTGGACTCGAAAGTCTCACCCTCCTCAGGCTCAGCCCCTAGAAGGGATGAGACTGCCATTCTAGCTTTACCGACGTTCCCCAGCTCTTTCACATATGCTTTTATGAGAGCTGTTTTCAGGGCTCCCTTTAAGCTAGAACTATAAATGCACGGGTATCCGTGCTCGTCGCGTTGCACTGGGAGGTCTACGAGCCCCCCAGCTCTCCCAACTCCAGCGTGAACTGGGGTTAAGGCCTTAACTATCACTAGATCCGCGTAAGAATATGCGGGGGGAGCCTCTAAGATGGGGTAGCTCAAAATATGACACCCCAGTAAGGTGTAACATAAGGGGGTATTTAAATCTAACCTCGCATCGCTATTCTAATCGTCGAGGAATAGCATGTTTTCATGGAGCGCCCTCCAGTAGTTAAAAGTTTCAAACTCTAGATTCCACGCTTCCAAATATAGAGGCGTTAAAATGATCCCATGAGGGAGTGGTTGTTTTGAGTGAGGTTTATGGTAGCGTTTATGTTGTTTATGCTGATTTTAGCGTTTTGAAGAGTTTCCCCGTTATTTCTTTCAGTGGTTCCTTCGTTTCTAGCCTTATATATTCATGTTTTTCAGATATTAAGCCTATTTCCGTCTCCCCCCTACGTTAATGGACGTCCTCTCTTTAGCGGCCGCGTTTTGAGGGTAAAGTTTCTCCTAAAACTGTTTCTGAAAACTCTAGGGTTTCTTTCAGGGTTACTTTTTACACTGTGAAGTCTCTCGACTCTATACTTTTAGGCCTCGAGTCTATTAGTTTTGAGGAGCTCATGCTTCCCGAGGATCCTTTTGGAATAACTAAGGATAAAGTTTTAGAATAGTCAAGTACTCCCCCACCATATTCACCTCCAGGTCGTGGAGAGTCCTATTTCCCTCACCACAACGCCTAATATATAGCATGGCCTCAATAGCCTCAATACTCACAGGGCTAGATTTAAAGAGAGCAGCAATAAAGCTAGCTAAGAAAGTCGAGCTAGTAGGCACGCCCAAAATTGAAATAGAAGAATACAATATAGGAAGGAAAAACGGGAAAGAACAGTAAAAACATTCAAAGCCACAGCAAAATACGGAGTCTACGGAGCAAAAAACGCCGAAATATTCATAGCCTTAATGAAGCTAGGCGAAAAAACAAATGTAGGAAAAAGCAGGGGAATGGGGTTCGGAGAAATAAAACTCAAATCATACCACTTACTCTAGCTTTCTATTCCCTTTGGGGAGTTTCCGTTTTATAGATTAGGCTCCTCCTTTAAACGTTAACCTGTCCCTTTAAGGAGTTATACTTTGAAGTTGTTATTATTACCTGAAGCTTAAGTGCTTAACTGCACTTTACTTCCGAACAGTTTGAGGGTCCGAATCATAGACCTTGAATGTCCGGGTGGCATGATAATTTACGCCATTGATGCCTGGATGTTAACATCAGACCTCTCACTTTTCAGTGCTCTCTCGCTCTCTAATGGCACCCACTCGAAATAAAGCTTTTAAGGCTCTGTTTATGTATGATGTTTCTTTTATTATTCGAATATACTGCCAGGACGACGACAGAACTCCCTAAAAAGAATAGAAAAATCATATTTTGAGGCATGCGACTTTTCTATTAGAGCTTACTGGTTTTAGTGGGGGTTCTTGGGTCCAGCATTCTTTAGTTGCTAGCGGGCATCTTGTTACGAATTTGCAGCCTTTTGGTGGGTCTATGGGGCTTGGTGGTTCTCCTCTTGCTTTGAATTTTTCATCTATGTATGCTCCTACTAGTCTGGCTGATGGTGATGATGTTAGGAGCATTTTCGTATAAGGGTGTAGGGGGTCTTTGAATGTCTCCTCTACCGGGCCTTCTTCAACTATTTTGCCCATGTACATTATAGCTATTCTATCTGCTATTGCCCATACTAGGCCCATGTCGTGTGTTATGAATATTAGGGTGAGTTTATACATTTCTTTAAGGTCCATCAGTAGGTTTAATATGTGGGCTCTCACGGAAACATCTACGGCTGCCACTATTTCGTCGGCTACGAGGATTTCAGGCTCTACTGCTAAGGCTCTTGCTATGGCTACTCTCTGCTTCTCTCCTCCAGATAGTTCTCCGGGGTATTTTATGAGGTGATCCTCACTTAAACCCATCAGTTTAAGTAGTCTTACTGTTTCTCCAAGTAGCTGGGAGCCTTCCAGTTTTGGGTTTTTAGCTTTTATAGCCTCACATATGGCATCAAATACTGTAAGCCTCGGATTTAAGCTACTGTCCGGATTTTGGAAGACTGCTTGAATCTTATGCCTCACATCTTTTTTGTTCAGTATCTTGAAAATGTCTTCGCCCCTATAAAACACTTTGCCTTCATCTGGCTTTAATAGTCCAGCTATTATCTTACCTATAGTGCTCTTGCCCGAGCCGCTTTCACCCGCAAGAGCTAAGACTTCCCCCCTGTAGATGTCAAGGCTTACACCATCGACAGCTCTCACATACTTCCTCCTAAGGCTTAGGATGCCGGCCCCCGCTGGGAAGTATTTTTTAATATCTACAAGCTTCATAATAGCCTCCAAAGCTCACCCCTCGTATAGAAGGCATGAAACTATCCTTCCATTAACCTTAGTCATCCTAGGCTGTATACGGCTACATTCAGGCATAGCCATGGGACATCTAGGGTGGAATCTACAGCCTTTAGGAGGGTCTATGAGGCTCGGGATTGAGCCTGGGATTGAAGCTAGTTTTTGTTTTCTTTCAGGTTTCAAAACACTTAGTAGCCCTTTAGTGTATGGATGTAGGGGTTTTTCCCTTAACTCGCTACTTCTACCTAGCTCCACCATTTTCCCAGCGTACATAATCATTATCCTATCAGCTATTTCGAGGAGCAGGGCTAGGTCGTGAGTTATAAATATTATAGAAGAGCCTGTCTCAGCTCTAATCTCTCTTAGGAGCTCTATAATCTCGGCTTGAATAGTTACATCTAGAGCTGATGTAGGCTCATCAGCTATTATGAGGTCCGGCTTCTCAGCTATAGCCATCGATATTAGCACCCTCTGCTTCATACCCCCACTCATCTGGTGAGGGTAGCTGTGCACCCTTCTCTCAGGGTCCGCCATTTTAACCTTTCTATACAAGTCTTTAACGAGGTCCATATACTTCGAGACCCTCCCGCCCCTGTGAGCTTCATAGACTTCAGCTACTTGAAAGCCTGAAGTGTATACTGGGTTTAGATAAGTGCTTGGATCCTGGAATATCATTGATATCTTCTTTCCTCTAAGCTTCCTCCACTCGCTCTCGCCGAGCCTTGTTAAGTCTAAACCGTTGAAGAGTATCCTCCCAGACTCTATAACGGCTGGAGGTCTTAGGAGGCCCGCTAGTGCTAGAGCTAAAGTACTTTTACCCGAGCCGCTTTCTCCAGCTACGCCTAGAATCTCCCCTCTGTTAAGGTTAAAAGATACCCCATCTACAGCCTTAACAGTGCCTTGAGGTAAGTGGTAATATACTCTTAGATCTTCAACTCTTAGAAGTTCACTCATAGATCAAAACCTCCTCAACAAAGTTCTAGCTCTGGGGTCTAGAGCGTCTCTAAGCCCGTCTCCTAGAATGTTGAAAGCTATTATTGTGATAGAGATGAAGAGCCCTGGAAATACTACTATGTGGGGGGCGCTGAAAAGGTAGATCTTACCAGTCCCTATCATGGAGCCCCATTCTGGGGTTGGCGGGGGGACTCCTAAGCCTAGGAAGCCGAGAGCCGAAGCTACTAGAATAGCTAGCCCCATATGATATGTTGCTTGGACGATAACGGGAGACATGACGTTAGGTAGAATGTGCTTCAACATTATTCTCCAGGAGCTTAAGCCTAATAGTTTAGCTGCTGCAATATAATCCTCAACAACAACCTGCAACACTGAGGCTCTAACGAGCCTCACGTATACGGGCATGAAGCTGACGGCTATGGCCAGAACCAGACTTGAAATCCCCGGGCCTCTAAAAGCTACTAGAGCTATTGCTAGGAGTATTGTGGGAAACGCTAGGAGGACATCGTTAATCCTCTGTATTAAACTATCCCAGAATCCACCCTTATATCCTGATATTAATCCTAGCAGAGTCCCCAGAGAGGCGCCTATAGCTATTGAAACTACTGAAATCCCCACAGTATACCTTGCGCCTACCAATAATCTACTCAGTATATCCCTCCCGAGCTCGTCGGTACCCAGGACATGTTCCCGTGAAGGTGGCTGCCTAGCCTTGCGCAGGTCGAAACTGTAAGGGTCATAGGGGGCTATATAGGGACCAATAAAAGTTATTAGTATAACGAAGATTATTATAATGAGAGTTGCTAGTGCAACTCTGTTAGACTTGAAAGCCTCCCACACTTCTAGGAGCCTCTTTCTCTTAGCCTCCTTTATTCTCAACGTTAGACTGTCTTCCATAATATCTCCCTCACTCTAGGGTCTACTAGAGCGTAAAGGATGTCAGTAACTATGTTGATCAATATGAAAGCCCCAATAGTGAACATAATAACACCCTGGGCTAGAGGATAGTCCCTAAAGAATAGGGAATCTATGAGTAAAGAACCTATACCCGGCCATGCGAACACAGTCTCGGTCACAACAGCTCCGCCAAGGAGGGCGCCTAGCTGCACGCTAGCCACTGTTAGTATCGGAACTAGAGAATTCCTTAAAACGTGCCTCATAAGTATTTTACTGAGGCTTAAACCCTTAGCTCGAGCGGTCACAACATGGTTTGAACCCAGAGACTCCATAACTGCAGCTCTAGTTATCCTAGCCAGGTTACCTATGAGGAAGAAAGCTAGGGTTACAGAAGGGAGTATGAGATGTCTAGGGCTCCCCGAACCGCTTGAAGGTAGAAGTTTAAGTTCAACGGAGAATATGAATATTAGCATGAGCCCCGTCCAGAACACTGGAAGAGAAGCTCCCACAACAGCCAGAACTGAGACCAGCTGAGAGACTAGAGACCTAGGTTTAAGAGCGGCTAATATACCTAGAGGGACAGCTATAGCAACAGCTAACGCTTCAGCGGTAAAAGCTAAAGCTAGAGTATACGGTAGCCTCGTCAATATCTCGTCGAGGACCGGCGTACCATACTTTATAGAAGTTCCCAGATCGCCTCTAAGGAGGGAGGCCATATAGACGGCGAACTGCTCGTAGAGAGGCTTATTGAGGCCGAGCTGAACTCTAATTCTCTGCACGTCCTCTTCTAAAGCCTCGGGCCCTGCTATCAGCCTCGCAGGATCGCCAGGTAGAAGCCTCACGAAAAGAAATATTAATAGGGAGGCGCCCAAAAAAGTTATGAAAGCCTGGGTTATCCTATATATAATATAGTTTGCGAGGCTCATCTCAACATCCTTTTAGCTAAAGTAAGCCTTGTGGAAGAATATTTGTTCCCCATCTACGAACACTATAAAGTTTTTGAGGTTAGCTGAAGCCCCATAGAACCACTTCTGAGTATAGAGGAATATCCATGGGGCATCCCACCATATGGTCTCTATAGCTTTCTTGTAGAGCTCCAGCCTCTTAGCCTCGTTGAGTTCTCTAGCAGCTTGATCTAGTAAAGCGTCAACTTCAGGGTTAGAGTAGTGTGCCGCTGCCAACCCCTTAGGTGGAGCCTGGCTTGAGTGGAACTGCCCATACAACGTTAAATGTGCATCTGCAACACCAGGACCCCATCCTAGTAAGACCATGTCATGTTTAGTCTCAGCTAGAGGCTTACGCAATTCTGCGACGAAGCTCGGCCAGTCCATAGTCCTAAGCTCTACCTGAACTCCTATCTTTGACAAGTATGCTTGTACCGCTTCGGCAACTTGCTTGTCCTGGAGATATCTACCAGTGGGATGTAATAGGGTTACCTTGAAGCCCTGAGGATAGCCGGCCTCAGCTAGTAGTCTCTTAGCTTTTTCAATATCATAAATGTAGGGTGGCATTTCAACATAACCGAAGAAGTGAGGGGGCAGGGGTGCTCTAGCCTCTACTCCTAGACCATAGAGGACGCCGTCTATTATGGCTTTCTTATCTATGGCATAGTTGAGAGCTTGCCTAACCTTCGGATCTGCTAGGGGACCCTTAGGTAGTATAGCTATGAACATTATCCTGTTACTCACAGGCGTTACGATCTGGAGCCCGGCGCCTCTAACCCTCTCCATGTCAGTGGGTGGCAAATTATAGGCGAAGTCTACGTCCCCTGCTAGGAGGGCTGCCACTCTTGTTGTGGCGTCAGGTATTATAAGCCACTCTATCCTTTTAATATATGGTTTATCGCCCCAATAATTATCGTTAACCTCTAGCACAATTCTCTTTCCCTTCTCCCAGGATACAAACTTGTAGGGCCCTGTTCCGATAGCCTCTGTTATAGTGCTATTACCGTATTTCTCAATTACCTTAGGGCTCGTTATGAGGAGATACCATGCGAAAGCTCTCAGGGCCGGTGCGTAAGGCTTGTCAAAGTATATCTTAACAGTATATTTATCTACAACCTCAGCCCCCTTCAAGGGGAGCTGACCCCTAAGCGGGACCCTAACATTAGGATCCGCCCATCTGTCAGCATTAGCTTTAACAGCGTAAGCATCAAACTCCGCCCCGTCATGGAACTTAACCCCCTTCCTCAGGTAAAATGTAAACGTTAAACCGTCAGGAGAGACCTCCCACCTTTCAGCAAGCCATGGTATCACGTTACCCTTATCATCATACCATACTAGGGTCTCATAAACATGTCTTAAAACATTAATGACAACGGTAGTAGTCTGACCTTGAGGATCTAAAGTATCTAAATCTATCCCTATAGCAACCTTAAGCGTATCCTTTCTAGATATTATCGGAGCAGTTTCAGTAGGAGTAGGGGTAACTACTGGAGTGGGGGCTGGAGTTCCAGGTCTTAAAGCGAGGTAGACACCTAGAACAATTATCACTACTAAAATAGCTGCAGCAATAACCATAAATCTAGATATAGCCCCCACTAGTATCACCTCTGCTTTTATACGCTTAAAATACTGAATCTAGAGCTTAAAAGCATTACGATATTATTAAATATCTCATTGATTATCTCTACGTTACAGAAACAATTCCCTCTATCCCCTTTAAGGATTATTATCATTGCCCCCTAAATGGACAGGTTAATGTTTTTAAGAAGTAACCTAAAACTATAAAACGGGAACTCTCCAAAGGGAAATAGAAAAGTAGGTTTTATTCTTATAAGCTTTCTTGAATGATACGTGTTTGAGTTCGATTGTGCCTATCATTCATGAAGATCTTATAATGATGTTTCATAATGTCGGCTTTGAAATCTCTAGGCTTTTCTCTGAATATGGTAAGGTCAAGGTCAAAGGTGGTGAGTAGATAGCTGTTGAGGGTTCTTCTGGGGGTGTTCATGTTGGCGTTGATAGTATTAGGCAGAGCGAGTTTTACAATTTTTCTTTGTTTACGCTGTTCAAGGCGTCTCTATATTATACGATAGTGTTAGAGGTATGATCCTATCCAATTTCCGGGGCTGATGTTGATTTTGTCGAGCTTGCAGGTTCTAGTAAGCTCGGATTTAGTAGTAGGTTTAGGGATGCTATTATTTCAAGCTCTTCCAGGAATCTTGAGGTCTCCTTAATGTATGATGCTATTTCATGGTTTAGGGATGTTAGTCTCGTTTTAATGAACGGGTCATGTGCTAGTTTTAATGTCCCATTTTTAATATTTCCACGAGTTTCTGGGAAGTTTAAGGGCCTCAGTAAGGTGATAGGTAAACTTCAAGAAGGGTGGTCTCGGAGGGTGAAATTCATGACCTCAATATCGAAAGATTTCAGGATGGCCTTCATATCTAAGAGCATCTCTAAAACACATATGGCATCTGAGGAAAATCCCCGAGTAGAAGTCACTATAGATAGTGGGAGGATCACAGTCCCAGACTTTATGGTTGCAAACCTTATTGCCTCGAGGGGGAGGGTTAGGAAGCCGGGTTTCCTATGGTATGAAAAACCCTTACTTTGAGATTAAAAGCGGGACCATAGAGATGGCTAGGAAAAAGGGGGTTAACCTTGAGAAATGGTACACGCTAATATACATACTGTTACACCCGGTGGGGAGACTCTACCAGCTAACAATTCCAGGGAAACTCTCTAAGAGTGAAGTAGAACAAATAGTGAAAATAATTTTAAGAGTATCCCCTGAAGGCTATCCACAACCCCTATCAATACCCCACCACACATCAAGACTAACAAGGAAAGATTTCAGGAGCCTCATAACCCTAACTATACCTCAAGTTGAGACGGGGAGAGAGCCTTTAGAGCAAATAGTATGGGAGAAGCAGAGTGAACTCTAAGAGATGCTAAAATAACATGTTAAAGCCTACATAGCTCGTGTTGACTCAAATTAAAGGTCTTAGTAGTGTAAACTCCTCCTAATTAATACTAAGTTCTCATTAACGTTCCTCACGATAAGTTTATTTGCTTCTTCATAAGCCTTACATTTGTCGTCTCAATGGCATATCATTTAGAGTTGCTGAGGGTTACTGGCCGGCACGACTCGTCATTAGCATCCTGAGATAGTAAGTAAAGACTGTACGAGCGGCGGTTATTTAAATTCTTTCACTGTCAGCTATAACAGGGTAAGGAGGATGGAATATTGGCGTATTCCAGTAGAAATGTTGTAATAGCTTTGATCGTCGTCATCCTCATTTTGTTAATTGCCGGTGCATACTTGTTTACGAGGCCGGGAGCTCCTGTGGAGACTACTCCTACATACACACCTACCCCTACGCCGGGGCCGATGCCGACTCCTACACCCACTCCTGCAGTGACCCCCACCACCCCGCCAGCTACAGTGTTGCCTGAGAAGATTGTTATAGGATTTACCGTGCCCCTCTCGGGGAGGCTTGCTAAGGAGGGTAATTTAGCTCTTGCCGGTATTTAGGTTATGGTAGATTGGATAAATAACATCTATGGAGGCGTTAACATACGCGGTAAGAGAATCCCCATAGATATTAAATGTTATGATGATCAGTCGTCGAAAGACTTAGTGTTAACCCTCTATGAGAGGCTTATAACTGTTGATAAAGTATATTTTCTAATAAGCACATGTAGCTCTCCACTGTTTCTCAGCGCAGCAACTATTGCTGAGAAATATAAGAAGGTCTTCGTCAACTGGGGCGGGGCATCTGCTTTGATTCATGCTCAAGGTTATAAGTATGTGGTCACAATATGGACTCATGTGTGAGACTATCAGGTTCTGGCTGTAGAGATGTTAGCTAGCCTAAACCCTAAGGCTAAAAACATTGCCATAGTATATTCTGATGGAGGATTTAACAGGTTAACTGCTGAAGGGGGCGAAGGGAGCTGCTGAAAGGCCGGGTTTAAATGTAGTATTATATAAAAGTTTCCCGCCGGGAACGACAAATTTTAGCCCTATACTAGTAGAATTGAAAGTGAAAGCTCCTGACGCTCTAATAGTTGGAGCACACTTAGCTACAGCCCAGATATTTAGTAAGCAACTCGCCGACGCCTGGGTATATGTTAAGCTAGTATCTATAAATACTGTAACTATTCCTGACTATTATGGAGCCTTAGGTGTTTTAGCTGAGGGTATAATAGCCCCTTCCGAGTGGGAGCCCGGGGTGAAATACAAGCATGACTTCGGACCCTCCAGAGAAGAGTTTTATATAGCATAACTAGCTAAAACAGGGGAGCGACCAAATGAATATGGAGCCTCAGCAGGGGCAGCCATACTTTTACTAGTCAAGGATATTATAGTAGCTTAAAGCTTAGATCAGGATGCTGTGAGGAAGGCTTTTAATAAAATGGAGCTAACAACATTCTTCGGCATGTTTAAGATAGACTCAAAGACTGGATACCAGCTCAGCCATAAATCAGTTATCGGTCAGTGGCAGGGAGGAGAGTTTAAAGTTATATGGCCTCCGGATGTTGCCGAAAGCAGACCCTACAATCCCATTCCAACTTTGGAGGAGAAGCTCGCAGGTAAAAAAGCTATATCTTAGCTGAGCGCAGACCTTGAGGTGCACATAGGGACGACCCATGGATCCATATTCTCTTTTTACTCCACTATATTTAACTGAAATCTTAATAAGCTCTGTTTACAGTTTCTCGAGTAAGAGTTAAGCCTTTAGATCTACGCTCATAATAACGCTAATGAGATACGCTCTTAAGATAGTTAGACTTGAAAGTATGCAGCCCTTAATGGTACCCGCTGCCATCGCCTCAGAGTAAGAAATCTTAAGCTTTTCCCATATTCCTAGCATAGATTTCTTCACAAAACCTGGATAAAACGTGAAGGTCGTGGTGACGTGAACTATAAGGGGTTCAGCTCTTATATAGGTCATAGCCTCATCTTTGTTCCCCCGCATCGGTCTCCGGTTTGCATAACCTTTAGGAGCTTTCAGGGGCTCCCCGGACACCTCACATATTGAGCCTTCACCCTTGGGGAGAGCCTTTTTCCTATGGGCTCTCGATCCCTCACCCGGGCAGCTCGCACAGTAGAGTGGTGGGATTAAACTTTTTGCCTACATCAACTCATATTAACAGATATAAAACCAGAAACAGCTGCGTTAGGCAAACCCCTTTTAGAGGTCTCCTCTAACTACCCACTCTACATATATAAGTGAGGAGACCCGAGTCTTTGTTAGAGTGTTTTAGCCAGTCTATAGGATTATGTTTTCTCATTTTTCTCTATCTACGTGTTCCCCGGGTATCGCCGGGAACCTCCAATGGATAATCTACCTTCCTTTATTACTCAGAACTACTATCGCTCAAAGCTGTCATACTTGATGTTTCAGTCTGCACTATGAAACTAGAGCATTCAGAAAATTAGTGAGCTTTTTGCTTGAGTGGTTGAAATAGTGGTGGGCCCGCCGGGATTTGAACCCGGGGCCTCCGGCTCCGAAGGCCGGCGCTCTTGTCCTGGCTGAGCTACGGGCCCCCTTTTAAATGTTTTTTGTGGTTTTTATTCTGTTTGTGTTCCTGTTAGTTCTTCTGTTCTTTTTACTATTGGTTTGTATCCTAGTTCTATTGGTTTGAATCTTGTTGCTAGTTTCTTTAGGATTTCTGGTAGTGTTGTGTATTCCATTTCTTCTGGTCCTAGTCTGTGTGGCATGAATGGTCCGTGTCTTCTTAGGTATTCTGCTATTGTTTGTGCTAGTCTTCTTGTTTCATCGAATGCTGGGTCGTCGAATAGGTCTGCTGGTCCTATGAGCTCTCCATTCTTTACTTGGAATCCTAGTGCTACTACTCTTGGTGGTCCATCGAATCTTGTTACTTTTGAGTCTCTTAGTCCTACTGGCATTAGTGGTCCGTGGTGGCTTCCGCGCATCCATCCTGCTACTAGGTGTGGGAAGCTGAATGCTTCTAGTATTTCTCCGACTGCTGGGAATCCGCTCTGGGCTCTAACGATCATTACTGGGTCATCTTTCCCTACGTATCTACCAGCTATTAGGCTTAATCTCTCACTACTCACGGCTGCTGCTATCTCTTTATCAGGTCTCCTATATACTCTCTTGATGACGTATCTACCTGGTGTTCCAATTAGTGCTAGTATATCGTACATCTCATCTGGAGCGTTGAGCTCTACAGCTTTACCCTCATATACATCTATAACCTCGAATGTGAAGCCGTTGTGGAGCCTAGGATCTATGACTAGGCCGGCTGTATTGAATGGGTCAGCGAATATTTTGAATAATGGGAGGTTGAAGGCTCCAGGCTCAGTTTTATCAGCCATAAATACTACTATAGGCTCTGAAGGCCTCTCAATAAACTCCATCTCTGCAACTCCAGGCCCTAAACCTCTAACATTACCACTGAAAGCATCACTTAGGAGGTCTTGACCTGCAGCATATAAGCCTAACTCTTTAGCAACCTTAGTAGCATCTCTAAAAGCATTCCATGCCACCTCATGAACTTCAGGACTATCAACTCCCTTAAAGTGTGCCATAATAAGCTGTAGGTCGTCACCAGCATTAGTTACATAGAAGCTCTTAATAACACCATTCCTCTTAGCCTCAGCTAAAACCCTACTAGCAGCTAGTATAGTATCAGGGTGGACTCTATGATGCCCAGCTAAGCTACCAATATCAGCCTTAATAACACTTATAGTAGTAGTCTTACTAGACATAGACCAACACCAAATCCTCTAATCTAAAATTTAAGCCTAAAATATAGTCTTTCTTATTTGACTACCTCTATCTCTACTCCATTTAGCTGGCCTTCTAAGCTTTAGATATGGCTACTATTCCTAAACTATTACTGATGAAGGGTAGTATTATTACTTTATAGTTAAAATCTTATAAATCATATGATTATAGCTGGTGTGAGTCCATTGGGGGGTTTGATGAGTGGCTTAATATACTCTATAGCTTAGCCCAAGCTTCAGGCTCTACATGGACTCTAGACTATGACTCTACACCATTTAATAGTATGCTACTAGTTAATATTGATGGTTATGCTTCTAGTGAGTCTAAGCTACCTTGGATGAGCTGGAGTGATTGGGGATGGAAGGCTACAGTAGCATCCATGGCTGATATCATTGCTAGTGGTGGGAGGCCTAAAGCTATAGCTTGTAGTATCGGTGTCTCAAGGTTAGAGTATGCTTATGAGATTGCATCTGGTATTGGCGAAGTCTCTAGCTGGGCTAATATTCAGGTATTAAAATGTGATACTAATAGGAGTCATGGCGATAACTGGATAGATGTAGCTGTTTTAGGCTATACTCTCAAGCCTATACCTAGGAGTGGAGCTAGGCCTGGAGATCTCCTAGTCCAGGTAGGGCCTATAGGCTACGGCTTCCTATCAGATCTAGCATTAAAAGGCCTAATAGACATTAGAGATTACCCTAGAGTATTAGAGTATACTAGGAGGCCTAAGATACAGTTAGATATAGGTCCTAGACTTGGAGAGTGTAGTATTAGAGCATCAATAGATAATAGTGATGGGTGGATTGCAACATTATACCAGCTATCTCTATCTAGTAGAGTTAAAATAGTAGTTGAGAAAACCATAATAATAGAGGAGGCTCTAGATGTAGCCAGTAGGATTGGGGTAAGCGAGTATAAGGTATTAGAAAGCTGGGAAGACTACAATCTAGCATTAGCAGTACCCCCTCAAAATACTGATTGCATTCTAGAATATTGTAAGAGATACGATATAAGATGTGATATTATTGGTAGAGTAGAACTAGGATCTAGAGTGTACTATAAAGACTTAGAACTTAAACCTATAGGGTGGACCTGGGTAGATTAGTAGTAGGTAAACCTGAAAGTATCGGGAGGAGCGCCCACCTATTATTACTCTATTTGTTGCTATTCTTGTATATGAATATTTATTCTCTAGCGGTTACATAGATAATAGGTGTTGCTAATTGACTCTTAATAGTATAGAGCATGATATTGTTATTGTTGGTTCTGGTATTGCCGGTTTGAGAGCTGCTGTTGAGATTAAGAGAATGTATGGAGATAAGCTTAGTGTAGGTGTTATTAGTAAAGTTCAGCTTATGAGGAGTCATAGTGTAGCTGCTGAGGGTGGAACTGCTGCTGTTCTATATAGGGAGGAGGGTGATAGTTATGCTCTACACGCGTGGGATACTGTTAAAGGCTCTGATTTCCTAGCAGATCAGGATGCTGTATGGCTTATGGTTAAGCTTGCATCTGAGGAGGTTAGACTCTTAGAGCATTGGGGTATGCCTTGGAGTAGGAGGTCTGATGGTAGGATTGCTCAGAGACCTTTCGGTGGTCATAGCTTTAATAGAGCACTATATGCTGCTGATAAGACTGGCTTCTATGAGATGCAGACTCTATACAATAAGCTTCTTGAGTATGATAATTGGGAGAGGTATGATGAATGGTTTGTAACTAATATCTATATTGAGGGTAATGAGTTTAGAGGATTATATGCTCTCAATCCTAGAGATGGAGATATATACTTGTTTAAAGCTAAGGCTGCAATAATAGCTACTGGAGGAGCTGGTAGACTATATAGTTTCACGACATACTCCCATAGTGTTACTGGAGACGGGCTAGCTATGGCTTTTAGAGCTGGCCTCCCACTTAAGGATATGGAGTTTATACAGTTCCACCCTACAGGTCTAGTTCCTAGTGGTATACTAATATCTGAAGCTGCTAGAGGGGAGGGCGGATACCTGATTAATAGTAGAGGTGAGAGATTTATGGCTAAGTATGCTCCACAGAAGATGGAGCTAGCACCTAGAGATATAGTTTCTAGAGCTATGATGACTGAGATTATTGAGGGTAGAGGGTTAAAGGATGAAGTGTCTGGTTTAGAGTATGTACTCTTAGACCTTAGGCATTTAGGTGAAGATAAGATTAACGATAAGCTCCCAGCTATAAGAGAGATAGCATTAAAGCATGCTGGGATAGACCCGGTAGAGGAGCCTATACCTGTTAGACCTGTAGCACACTATACTATGGGTGGGATACATACTGATACATACTATAGAGCATTAAATATAGATGGACAATGGGTTAGGGGGTTATTCGTAGCTGGTGAAGCAGCAGCCGCTAGTATCCACGGAGCTAATAGGCTTGGAAGTAATAGTACTACAGAGTGCCTAGTCTCTGGGAGAATAGCTGGGCTCCTAGCAGCAGAGTATGCTCTGAGAGTTAGAGAGGCCAAAAGCCCGCCGAGGGAGAGGAGTGTAGAGGAGGAGAAGTGGGTTTATAGTCTTGTAAGGAGAGAGAGTGGAGTAGCAACATACCAGATTAGGAGAGAGCTTCAGGAGACTATGAGTGATAAGTTCTACGTGTTCAGGAATGGTGATGATATGAATAGTGGATTACTTAAGATGTTAAAGCTTAGAAGTATGCTGAGAAATGAAGCCTATGTTGAGGATAAGTCTAGAGTATATAATACAGACTTAATACTAGCTATAGAGACTCTTAATATGCTAGATGTTGCTCTAGTAATAGCTAAGAGTGCTATTGCTAGAACTGAGAGTAGAGGAGCTCACTATAGGATAGATTACTCTAAGAGGAATGATGCTGAGTGGCTTAAACATACTCTAGCCTTAAGATATGGAGAAGATGATGTTAAGCTAAGCTATGAGCCAGTTAGGATAACAACATGGAAGCCTGTAGAGAGAAAGTATTAGGGTGGCAGCTTTGACTATTAAGTCTCGATTTAAGGTTCTAGATAATAGACTTGGAGTTAAGGCTAGCTTCCTACCCATAGGGGTAACAATAGCTGGTAACCCGGAGAGACTAGCATTCATACTGCATAGGATAACTGGGATAATACTTGTAGGGTTTATAGCTGCCCATATAATATCAACTAATACATTAGCTAGGGGGGGCTGGGAGGCTTGGATTGAAGAGGTTAGGAACCTAGAAGGCTTAAATCCTATATCGCTACTATTCATTATAGCTATGGGTGCTCTAAGCTTCCACTCTATTAATGGTATAAGGCTTATAATGGTAGAGTTTCTAAGCTTATGGATAGGTAGGCCTGAGAAGCCTAAGCCACCCTATGATCCCCCATCTCTTAAGAGCTTCCAGAGGAAGGCTATCTATGCTACATTCATTCTAGCACTGATAGCGTGGGTAGCCATAATTTATGTTATGCTAACATGGTGATATCTATGGTTAGGCCTGGATACTTATCTCTCATACAGTACGTATCAGCTATAATATTAATATTCCTGGTATTATGGCATTTAATACTTAGATTCCCTCCTCTTCAGGGTGTTGAGAGTTTTATTGATACTATGAAGCCTGAGATACTATATGAGGAGATTACAGTCTACGGGGTCCTACTAGTATTATTGCTAGTAGCTGTAGTATTCCATGGAGTTAATGGTATTAGGTCTATGCTTTTAGAGTGGAGCTCTAATAAATACTGGACTCTAATAGTCAATTTATTAGCTATTATAGTATTCCTAGTACTAATAGTAGTTGGGATACATACAGTACTATATGTTACTCCACCTTAATTTAGGGGTGTATCTTATGCCTATTGATCTTAAAGCTGTAACTCGTAAGCCTCCAGAGACTGTAAGGTTTTATGTAAAGAGGTTTGACCCAGAGACTGGTAGGGTATGGTGGCAGGTTTACGAGGTTAAGACGTATAGGGGTATGACTATATTAGATGCGTTATTGAAGATTAAGAGTGAGATAGATCATAGCCTATCATTTAGGTATAGCTGTAGGATGGGTGTATGTGGTAGCTGTGGGGTCGTAGTCAATGGGGAGCCTAGGCTTGCCTGCCAGACTCAGGTAGCTGAGAAAGCTACAGTATCTAAGCCTGAGATTAGAGTAGAGCCTCTCTATAACTTCATAGTTCTCCGAGACTTGATTACAGATTTTACAGAGTTCTTCGAGAAGCATAGGAGGATTAAACCGTATATCATCAGGAGGGATTTAGGGGAGAGGGAGAAGCCAACACTAGAGTACTCTCAATCGCCCGAGGAGCTATCACAGTACTATGAGTATAGCCTATGTATAATGTGCGGGTTATGTGATGCATCATGCCCAGTCTACGCTTCTGATAAGCTATTCCTAGGACCGCAAGCACTAGCACAAGCCTATAGGTTTATTGCAGATACTAGGGATGAGATGTGGGCTCTAAGATTAGAAGAACTAGATAAGGAAGGTAGTACTTATAAATGCCACTTCGCAGCATCATGTAGCTACGTCTGCCCTAAAGTTGTAGACCCGGCTGCAGCAATACAGAGATTAAGGAGTATACTATTCAAGTATAAGTTGAGATTATACAGGAAGAAGGTATCTAACGTGGTACCACCTATGGAGGTTAAGGCTAAACCTACGCCCTTACCCCCAGAAGCTACTGTTGTTGAGAGAGTTAGCTTAGAGAAGCTTGAGGAAGAAAAACCATTAATACCTATTGATAAGCTTATAGAGTAGGTTAGAGGACTAGTTTCTCTGCTCCCGAAACTCTATTTTTAACTCCTAAACTATCTACTCTAATTGTATCTCCCGTATATAATTCGACTTCATCAAATCCTAGTGCTAATGCTGCAGTTATCCTACCTATTGCGTCAGCTTTCATTATTCCGCTTCCACTAGTACCACAGGATATTATTAGGTCACTCTCGTAAGGCTCATATATTATTGGTAGTTTATCAAAGCTTAAATCATAATAGCCTGCCCACATAGCGTGTGGATAATGCTTCTGTAGCTCTGGGAAATATATTGAAGCTACTGGTAGTATTCCTTTAACATAGAAGTCTAAATCTGCTTTTGGCTCTCTCTCCTCTACAATCTCATATGGTCTCCCTAGCTCATCGCTAACACCTATCCAGAATGCTCTCTCCTCTGGGACTGGCCTCATATATATCTTCTTTGGTAGAATTATGAATGGCGATATATTATATGGGTTTAGGTTTCTAGCATTTAATGTTTTAGAGAGATCTCCTAATGCTTTAACTGTAAATATCTGCCTCTTCTTAGGCCTACTATAACTCTCAACACCTATTGGCGTTGTAATCCTCCACGTCCATGCTCCAGCAGCTACTATGAGCTTCTTACTAGCTCTAACCTCTCTACCATCAGCTAGCTTTACTCCTATAACTCTAAGATCTTGCCATGGGAATGGCTCGCCCTCTATGCCTAACTGTTTCCTAGGCTCAACTAGTAGGTTTACAGCTTCGCTATTGAAGCTAAAATTTACTCCTAGACTTAAATCTGACCTATAATAGTATTCTACTAGCTTATCAGCAGCAATAATACCTGCTTTAGGAACTAATACTCCTGCCTCAATATCTTCTACATCTACTAGTGAAGCCTCCTCTAAATCTTCAACTTTAACTCTAATATTAAGACTACTAGCTAAGAACTCTGGATCTAGAATCTTATACTCTAATCCAATCCTACTAGCTTCTCTTAAACCATCCTCAAGGAGGTTGAATAACCTCTTATCTGCTAGGAAAAGGTAACCTACAAACATCATACCTAAATCAAAACCCCTATCCTGAATACTCTTATAGAACTCTATACTAGAATTTGCTAGCATAAGGTTAACCTTATTAGTAAAGAAGGCTCTAAAAGCAGCCGCACTCCTACCACTATCACCTCCACCAGGTCCCGGGGCCTTATCAATAATTAGTACACTAGACTCTGGAGAAAAACGCTTTAAATAATAAGCTGTAGCTAAGCCAACAATACCTGAACCCACAATAACATAGTCTATCAAATCGCTCACCAGATGATGCTAAGTACTCTAGAATTTATATATATCTTATAATTAAAAATAGGGGAACATTAGAGATTATAAGTATGTAGAATTGCTATAAAAATAATACATTTAGAGGTGGATAGGGAGTTTAATCAATTATTTTTAATCTCTTAGTTATTATTGGCTCCTCTACATTCTTACCTTTAATTATATAGTTTCTTAGAGCTCTCCTAATAATCTCACTCTTAGCTATATTCCTCTTTCTAGAGTATTCTTCTAGTAGTTCTAGTAAGTCTTCTTCAACTTTAAAACTAACTACTCTCATTTTAGCCACCCGGTATTACCCATATTTATATAGATATTCTTAAGGATAAAACTCTAATGGTATCTAATTCACATTATTCTTCTTTCATAGGCTCTCTATATTAGCTTAAATATTTAAACTCTGCCTTGTACTACTCTTTAATGGAGAATACATATGCCTACAGTACATTTAGCTATACCTGAGAGTATGTATAATGAGCTTAAAAGTAGAGCTGGTGAGATGGGTATTCAAGTCACAGATTTAATTAAGTTATATATAAGGTTAGGGTTAGATAAGAGTATCGCCTCTTCTGGAGATAGCGAGATTCTAAATGCACTATCTCGTAAAATTGATAAGCTTGAGAAAGAGTTTAAGCTTAAGATTACTATTACTGAGGGCAAGCTTAGAGAGTTTGATGAAACTCTAAAATATATTATTGAGAGGTTAGAGATGTTAGAGGATATTGTTAGTGAGTATAAGACTAGGAAGCTGGCTGAAAAGAGTACATTATCATCATAGGCATTTTAGTGGAGTACATCCTGATAATAGTAGCTTCCTCCTACCCTCACTCCTAATATCTATTAGGCTTACTGGTCTATCTGAGCCTTTGAGTCTATAGTTGTATAGGTCTTCTTCTAAGTCTAACTCTGTATATATACATTTAGAGTTTAGCTTATCTCTAGCCTCTCTTATACTCTTAGAGTTTGCTACTGTTTGAGCTATGAGACTCCTGCTATATACTATTCTAGTATCAAGTAGGAATATTGTTGTTGATATTGGGTTAACATCTACTGTTCTAGAGCCTCCTCTAATCTTAACTTGGCCTATGTATCCTGAGAATGCTTCTAGTGGTATCTTAGATGCTTCGCTAACAAACCTATTAGCTATACTTTTAAGTATCTTATATTCTCTCCTATTAACGCCATAGACTCCTATTAATCCTTCTCTTAGAGCTATCTCACTAATCCTCTTAATTACTAGCTGTTGACTTAACTCTCCATCAGCTCCAGGAGCTATAACTGCTATCATTGTTGGAATCTTAGACTTAGCTAGGGCATTTAAGCTTAGAGAGTCTGCTAGTGGGCTCCAAATATCTTCCTCACATCCAATAGCTAAGATATCTCCTCCTACATCAACTCCTATTATAGCATCTAGCTCAAACCTACTAGCTAATATATCGAATGATTCAATTAAACCTATATCACCTCTATTTAAATCTAGGAATATAGTCTTTTCACCTAGAATCTCTGAGGCTATTATAATTTGAGGTTTAATCTTATACCCAAACCTATCAACATAGGATTCAGGGTTTACTAGGGCACAGCTCCCACCTAGATACTCTGCATTAAAAACCTGCTCTAGTTGTATAGGGCCTGGGAATGGATCTAGAATCATACGCTCCCATACAATATTTCCAAGAATTACGCTTGAACCCATACGCTTAAGCTTATAATAGATTAGGAGAGCCCCTAATGTATCTCCCCCACCGCCGACTCCCACAACTAAAACCCTCTTATCAGATAAGTCCTCAAGGGAATCAAAGCTTAAACTATAGCTCACTTCTAATTCTTCACCTTTAAATTAGCAATCTATTTAGCCTAATATAGGCCCTTACCCGTATTTACAACTTATTCATATATATTTTATTTGTCTAAATAACATCCCATTATATATTCCTAGATTTAAACTTAAGATGTATTAATAGTATCGGTGTTTACCTTTGAGGATTAAGGCTAAGTTGGTTGTTGACGCTAGGGGTATGATGTGCCCTTACCCTATAATGTTGCTAAGCTTGAATTTAAAGAGTATCTCGCCAGGTGAGGTTATTGAGGTTAGAGCTACGGATCCAGCATTTGAGAGAGATGTTGTTAGCTGGGCTAACTCTACGGGGCATGAAATCTTAGGCGTCAATAAGGAGGGTGATGAGATAGTAGCATATGTTAAGAGGGTGAAGTAGGGTGTCTTCTCAGCCTAATTTAGCTATAATTGTTAGATCTGATAGACCTGAGTCTGTGTATCCAGCATTAATACTTGCATCAACAGCTGCATCTATGGGCGTGAAAGTTGAGATATTCTTCACATTCTATGGTTTGAAAGCTCTTATTAAAGGTGGAGTTGAGGATATAGAGGCTAAGTTTAAGGAGTCTCTAGGCGGTGAACCAAGAGGAGTCCCACCATTAAAAGACCTCCTAAATATGGCCAAAAGTTTTGGTGTAGAGCTCTACGCATGCTCAACAACACTAGAGGCTATGGGGTTAAAAGAGAATATCCTATTAGAGGGGATTCCAGTAGTTGGAGCTGCTACATTCGTTAACAGGCATATCCAGGGAGGCTCTAGAATACTAATATTCTAGATAAAATCTTTATCTACTTCTCTAACATACTACTTTAAGGGCTAAGATTGACTCTAATACTAGCAGGTTGCGGTCTCCACCCAGGTAGCTTCACTAGAGATCTCTTGGAAGCACTAGAAGATGCTGATACAATCTATGTCGAAACATACACTATGCCAAGCTCATCATGGGTATTACACGCTCTAAATAAATGGATTAGTAAGGTTAGAATCACATCTCGTAAACTAGTTGAAGAGAATTCTAGACTATTAATTGAGGAAGCTAAGAGTAGACTCATAGTCGTCTTATCAACCGGGGATCCCCTAATTGCTACAACACACCAAGCCCTACTAGCTGAGGCTATAAGTGCTGGAGTAGAAGTCAGGTATATCCCCGGGGTTTCTGGTGTATGCATAGCCAAGGCTTTCAGCGGCTTACAATACTATAGGTTTGGTAGAACTACAACTATCCCCGGACCGTGGAGGGGCTTTAAGCCTTATAGTATACTAGCCTTCATATACGGGAATCTATGCATAGATCTACATACACTCCTACTCTTAGACATCTCTGATGATGGTACACAACTTAAACCTCAAGAAGGTGCCAGAACTATTATAGAGGTAGAGGTTGAAGCCGAATCAGCTATAGGATATAAAGGTACTCTTAGAAATACTCCAGCCCTAGTCCTAGAGGCTACAGGCACACCCCAGGGTAAAATTATACCATTTAATAGCCTAGAGGAGCTCATGAGCTCAAATCTACACATTAGGGAGCCCTCAAGCATAGCAATCCCAGCTCCACTTAATAAAACAGAGAAGTGGATCCTAGAAGCACTATCGAGATCAAAGCTTGGAGAAATTTGGCTAACAAGAACACAGCCCAGAAGATACTATTGTGATCTATACGAGAAAATAATTGGATGGCTTTCAAGTCCTTTATATTCCCTTTAGAGAGTTTCTTAATGAGGAGACCTAGCACGACAACTTTTAACATACCCTTTCTATTTCTTTTTTATTCCCTTTAGGGAGGTACTTTAGGCTCCTTCTTAATCTCTCTAACTTCCCTTTAGGGGCAATGCCATCGCCTTTATATACGAGCCCCTTTAGGGAGTATAATCGCAACTTATAGTTATTAATTGTAGCTTAAATATTTAACTATATTATTGGGTTTTCTCTAGTTTTTCATCTGAACAGTTTAGGGCTTCCTCAGCTTGCTACATTTTTGTTGTGTATTTAAATTTTTTGTTGTAATGGTTGTTTTTTTTCGTTAGTGATGGTGGGTGTGTGATTGGGTAGGTTGTGTTATGGTGTTGGGTTGTTATTAGTGTTGTCTGTGCCTGTTGCTGCGTATTTTGGTTTTGTTGCTATTACTATAGGGTATATG
>Ga0209080_1000537_pt1 | contig 24862 bp, 27 predicted proteins | sample JNZ110809AmetaG_FD_184123 | JGI IMG/M metagenome (GOLD analysis project Ga0209080, IMG submission 184123) | Hot spring microbial communities from Jinze hot spring, China to study Microbial Dark Matter (Phase II) - JNZ 110809A (SPAdes) (version 3) ...
GCCAAATATGATCTTGAGGTGGCTGCGGTGAGCAGCGTCGACATAGCGAAGCAGATACATGAGGACATAGATCAAATAATGAGAGGTCTAAGTGTAGAGGATCAGGAGATAGTGCTCAGAGAAGCACAAAACATAGTTAAAAGCCTAAGAAGAATAGAGCAAATAGCAAGCAAGGCTAAAACCCAAGCTTAAGCCCAGTTTACCCTATTCTTGCATATATCGAAGTTATCTGATTGAGGTTGCATAAATCTATACTAAAAAATTAAAAATTGCGGTATTCCCTCTTCATGTTCCTTTGTCTTCAACACCTCAACAGAGATTCGCTGGTCAGGGATCTTTGCCTAGACGCGAAAGAAGGCGCATAGCTATGGAGTTTTTAAACGGTTTTGTGATTTGACTCGAAATCGGGGCTATGGCCAAAGACTATTAGGGTTTATTATAGCTGTAATCACCAGTTCATCAATGAGTTTACTGTATCTTTTAGGCTTAGATATTTTCCGCCGCTCGATGACCTCACGTAGGTTCAGCATTATTTTTCCGCTTAAAATCCTTATCTAAACGATCGTAAGCCTTGATGAGTGTCTGAAGGACCCGCGTTTCTCCTCCTCAACCTTAAGCGCTAGACTTTTATCCAGTATGTAGCCGCAGAACTCACATCTGGTATTGTTCGGCGGGTTCATGCTTCCACATCTTGGACATTGTGTTGGCTTTAGTATTCCATCAGCCCGCTTAGCTTCTTTAAGTCCATGAATCTCTAGAACAGTTTCTTCTAAGTCTCTTGCTGAGAAGTGCACATAGCGCCTAGCCATCTTAGAGCCGTGAACCCAGCCTGCATAAAGCTCAAGCTTACTCTCAGTTAACACCTTTGCTAGGGCTGTTAGGCATTGTTAGGCATGAGTGCCTAAAAAGGTATGGCCAAACATCCCTCCTCAACTCAGCCCTCCTCGCTATCCTCTTGACGATTAGGCGGAAGTGCCTGTAGCTCAGCGGCCTGCCAACGTAGTTTGTTGCAAGCGAGCACCATAATGGTGCTTCCGGATCATCCCTGCGCGGGTGGACCCTAAGCCAATCTAGCAGCGGCATATATGATGCGACTAGAGGTATCCTCTTTATGCCAGTCTTACCATTAACGGTGATTAGGCAGTAGTCCCTCTTAAACTCAACACTACTCGTCTTCATGCTCAGCAGCTCGCCGGGCCTCAAGGCGCCCTCAAACAACACGTGGAGCATGGCCCTGTCACGCGGATTATCAGCCGCCTCCACCATCGCCCTAAACTCATCCTCGCCTATGAGGGCTTCAGGCGTAACCCGGCTGTCCCTCTCCTTAACGTTTAGCTTTATCCAGCTGACCTCAGGCGGCATCGGCGCATCTTTGTCGCACCTGCCAACCTTAGCATACTGAATCAGCTTACGCAGAACCAGCTTCTTGTCATGCTTAGTCCACTCCCTATAAGGCTGCCTGTTAATCCAGGCTACAACGCGCTCAACATCACGCCTAGTCGCCTCTTCCAGGTTGAAGTCTATGGCGCGTAGGAGGGCTGGGAGGTGGCCTGCAACCTTACTCAACCTAGCAATAGAAAGCCCAAGGCTTGCCAGGTGATCCAGGAAGCGGAGCGCGATCTCGCCATTATGCCCGAATCCAGCGATAATCCGCCTATAGCGCTCAAGCCTCTCCTCATAATCATAAATCTCGCCCTTCACACAAAACTCATTATTCCCAGACTTAAAAGGAGGTGAAGGGATTTGAACCCGGAAGGCTGGTGCCGGGGGCGGGATTTGAACCCGCGACCTCCAGATCTCCTATCATTATATCAATTTCTGACCCTATTCGTCAATAATTGATTATGAGTCTGGCGCCCATCCAGGCTAGGCTACCCCGGCTAATTGTTAACTTTATGTTAACTTCCTAAAAAGGTTAACTAATGTTGGCTGCTTGATCCCTTAAAAATACTTTTTTCTAAGGTTTTCACTAAATCTTGTAGTGTCTTGAAGAGTCCGCCAGGCAACGCTACTATGAAGATTACTGTTAGTAGGGCGTAGATTAGGATGCGTATTCTATATATGAAGACGCGTAGTAGCTCGGTCAGGAAGGTGAGTATATAGGCTCCGAGAATCGGGCCGAATATTGTTCCCATTCCGCCAACTATTGACATTGTTAGTGGCATAAGTGATGTATCGATGGATAGCCCTTCCGGAGTAATTGCCATCATATAATAGGCGTAAAAGCTGCCGATTACCCCGGAGAAGAAGGCGCTCAGCACAAAGGATAAAAGCCTATATTTTGTAACATTTATTCCCGAAGCTTTGGCCGCAACCTCATTCTCTCGTATCGCAATGAAGGGTATCCTAAAATAGTAATTTGCAATAAAGTGCATGATGTTTACAAGGATGAACATTAGAAGGAGTGAAATGTAGTAGTTTGGTGTTACCCCAAATGCTAGGGCTCTTAGGGGCATTCCCTCATCTCCACGAGTTACATGTGGAAAAGCTAGTACAATGGATCTTACAGCCTCTGAAAAGGCTAAGGTTGCTATAGCGAGATACGGGCCTGAGAGTCTTAGACATGGTACTCCTACGACTAGGCTTAGAGCCGCCATAGTAATTCCAGCAATTATTAGAGTGATGTGTTGTGGAATGTCATACCACATTGTTAGGAAAGCTGCTAAATAAGCTCCACCACCAAAGAAAAGCGAGTGCCCAAGACTCACTTGGCCTGTATAACCAGAAATTAGATCCCAGCTTGAAGCGAAGACAGCATAGATGTTCGACAATATTATGATGTGAAGAATGTAAATATTGTTGGTGAGTACTGGGACTATTGCAAGAATAACAAACATTATAAGCTGTGTGAGGAGTTTTTGCATAACATCTTTTGCTTTCAGTTTATTCTTAAACATATTTTCACCCTCTTCTAAATAGCCCTGAAATCCCTGAAGGCTTTATCGTCAATATAATTATTATTAACACAAAATATACTGTTGCGCGCCATAATGGAGAAATGAAGTATCCAATACAGGATTCCACTAAACCCATTATGAAGCTAGCTACTATTGCCCCTCTAATATCGCCTAAACCTCCAACTATTGTGATAGACAGGGCTATGGAAAGGTATTCCCACCCGCTTGCAGACTGGAACATGAATATTGAGCTTAAAAAGACCCCCGCAACCGCGGCAAGGGCGCTGGCAATAGCGAACGTCAATGTACGTATCCACCTAACATTAACACCGTAAATTGCAGCGGCTTCCTCATCCTGAGCAACAGCACGTATAGCTTTTCCCAGTTTAAATCTTTGGATAAAAATCCATAGCAGCAGTATTAGGGCAATGCTGAATATTAAGAGGAAAACTCGATAAATGACTAGTGTCACGCCAAAAAGGTCTATTGAACCTGAAATGTAAATGGGGGTTGTTATATATATTGGCCCCCAGATCAAATAAATGATCTGTTCAAGAATTTTACCTAAACCAAAAGTCATAACAATCAATTTCATTTCTTCAGCTCTGAAAGGGTATATGGCTACCCTCTCAATAAATAATCCAATTAAAAAGACTAGTAAAACTGACAGTACGGCTGCAGTGATGATATCGCATCTTAACCAACTATATAGCCAAAAAGATATAAAGACAGCCATAGCGAGCTGAGAACCGTGGGAAAGGTTAACTACGCCCATTATGCCAAAAATTAATGAAAGCCCGACTGCCGCAAGCGCGTATAAAGAACCCAACATCAAACCATTAAAAATTAACTGCAGTATTATCGCAAACAATCTTTAATTCACCTAATTATCTTAAGTACAAGACTGCCAAATAAAAAATTTACCCTAATCTCGGTGAATTGATTGTTAGAGGGGTCTAACAAATTCTTCCGATCTTACCGCTATAAAAATGTGAGTTTTAGCGTTGGTAAGGGGCGGTTTTAGGTTCAATTGGCCTAATAGCGCTGGAGAAAATACAACGTTCAATTCAACAGTTGGTGTTGGATGGAATCGAAAGGAGACTGACTTTTATCACCAAAATATAAGCATAAAAAGCCATTAGATAATTCAGATAATTAAAGGATATTGTAAAATTATTTTTGTGCCTTTTTCTTAATCACTTCTACAACACCATTATTGGCGTCAACAACCACATAATCTCCTGTCTCTATAATTTCTAGTGGATTTTTTTCTAATAAGTGTACCATGGGCGTACTCGTGATTATGGCACTAACAGCAACAACCGTCTCGGCCTTAACGTTGATTATAGCTTTAGGCGCATTCCCACGTTTATAGGCTACATAAAATTGCCAGGGCCCTGTGGTTGAACCCTTGCCATGTGGAAAAACTAGTATTTTCCCGGCTACACATTGTCCTTCAAGTTCATGTCCCCTTTCAACAATTTTCCCATTATAGGGGTTTAAGCCTCCCGTAATTGATATCGGCATCCTAGTGACGATTGCCTCCCCTTCAGCCCTACCTTTTGATACTGGCTTCGCCCTTAACACTATCCTTTGACTCAAGGTTCATACCTCCCCCCTAATAGCAGACTTTATACAATCTCTTGTGGAGGCAAAAATTGTACCCATATCAAAAAGCCCATAGGCATAATATGCCGCCTTTATGGAGTTAGTAACAACTACTTCGACTCCTTGATCCTTTAAATAGGCGTATGGGCCCCCTGATGGACATGTATCGGCTACAAGCATTCCTCCAGCCTCCCTTATAATGTCGCCATAGCCCATACGCTCAGCTATGGACTTGGTAGCCTTAGAAGTACACACCCAGAGCTTAACCCCATTACAAACTTTTTTCCCCTCCAACATTAATGCAATTTCCTCTATTTCTTGGAGCGTACAGTGAGGGCAGCCGAAGATTACTAGATCGACTCGATTCTCACTTGCCCTGCGGCATTCTTCATAAACATTCTTTATATCTGATTTAGAAACGACTATTTTGTCTTCAGGCTTACCTCCGCCAAAAGCCGCCTCAAGCGTTGGTGCTTCAGGGGTTATCCCAACTAAATGGAACATTGGAACTGCCCCTGAGACTGGAAGAGGGTAAGCTAATGCTTGGAGGTTTTGGATAGAAATATCTTTAGGCAAACCGATAAATACTGGAATTTTATCACCTACTATTTTGCCCACATGATATCCTATGGCCGCATAGTCTGTTTGAGTTATTTCTTTGAAGTCAAGTTCACTTAAATCAACAAGTATATTGCCAACCCTATTTTCAGGCAAATGCATACCGTACTCCGGGGTCTTTCCAATAACTGCTGCCGCAAGAGCTGAATGATCCCCCTCTCTATTTGTCATCGCTCCAAGAACAGAGTTAGCGAAAATCTCGCTCTCCGATGCAGCCCAAGCTATATGCTCGCCTTTCCTCGGCAAATTGCCGACAAGGAATTGCTGGCACGTATAAAAAAGCTTAACACCAATCTTTCTCAGCGCCATATCTATCCTTAACTGTATCTCCCTAAACGTTTCTGGGACACCCATCTCCCTCCAAAGATCGAAATCAAAGCCCTGTGGATTAACCGTAGTGAAAACTTTGACCCTAGCTTCCTTAGAAAACTCTTCTAACCATTCAACCCCCTCATCTCTTAACACTCCATAGTTACCAGCCATATGCGCGCTACTAATCGGTATCAACCTTTTAGCGTCATTAATGTCTCCAATAGCCACTAGTATTTCCATAGCCTTCTGTAAAGCAGGTCCATAATCGCCCCCAAGAATTCTCTCTTCCTCATTGGACAGATACATACTTTTATCCTCCAATACGTTACCAATTAGTTATAATTCCTATAAATAATTTGAAGCTCGCCCGTTAATTGCCCTAATCCTTAAACCTTTCTTAAATGGGAATCTGATTCCTTCGTTTAAATAGAGTGTTAAAGGAGCTGTAGTAAATAGTTAAAGTGCTGCCTCTCTTTGGGAATTCACTTCTGGGTTAGTAGGCCTATGGTCTCTAGGATGGATTCGAATTGATCTCTTGTGCGCTTAGTTTTGTACGCTCTTAGAATTTGAATAAGGATATTTTTGTCAATGCTCCCAAACTTTTGGGTGATGAGACTTGCGGTTCTGCCCCTTATGAATAGATACTGGGTTACTGAAGTCACGTTTGAGACCATTCTTCTGTTACTTGCAGTCTCAAAGTCCAGTATATGGGGCTTTTCTTCAGGGTCGATGATTATATGCTTATCCGCCCAACTTAGCTCCCCATGGTCTAAGCCTATTGAGTCGAGCCTCCAGCATTGCTCGAGAATATCTCTTAGCACCCTTCTGAGCCTTTTAAGGACGCTCTCTTTATCACCGCTTAGCCTCTTAACCCATTTTGGAAGGAGCTCCCCATCAATATATTCCATGGTTAAGAGGCACTCGCTGAAGCCTAAGAGCTTAGGTCCAACGTTAACACTATTGGCTATTCGAAGCATCTCCACCTCATGAAGCAGTCTTCCAGCCTCAACATCGGTCCTAAGAATCTTTAATGCGACTTTATTATTATCCTCCAGGATGGCTGCAATAACTATGCCCACGCAGCCCTTACCTAGAACTGGGACACCGCTAATAGACTTGCCTCCAGAGAAGATTACAGCCTTGATTCCAATCCTCCTCATCTCCTCAATCCTCTTCTTAAGGATGGCTGGATCGTATCTTGGATAGCATATTATCTGCCCATATTTAGCATTGAGAAGGAGCTCTTCAATGGGGATAATTAGCTCCATTTTATGAGCCATCTCACGGGCTATATAAGCCACCTCGGCTTACCAATGAGGTATTCCGTTAAGAATATGGCGAAGTCCCTGTTAGAGGAGTAAAAGTCTAGTATATCTTCATTAACCAGTATCTCCAGCTTCTCTGAGAAGGCTTTAGAAACGAGGCTTGCGACGCCAATCTTTCTTCCACCATCTAAGGAGAGCTTCTCCCTTAATAATTCGACTATGTCTATATATCGCCTACGCCTCTCAACAATCAACCTATCGCCCTCGATTCTAGGTCCTGAGAAGACATCTTCTGAGCCTAAATGCTTCTTAAGGAATTCCTCGCAGTTATTAACCATATCTATTGGTGGACCCACGTGTCTCTCAATGGGTGGGAGGCGGCGTAAGGGGACTTCAAGGATAAATATGTTTGAACTCCTCTCATCGCTCCAGACGGCGCTCCTAAGGGCTTCAAAGTTAAACTGTTTGATTAGATTTAGCATGGCTCTCTGCGACTTATATAGCTGGCCCCAAAGTATGTCTGGGACAGCCTTTACCACCCCAGTTTTAATGAATATGATTGCCGAGCCCCTATCCCGCATCACCTTGAGTAGCTCATCAATTGAGTACGGCTCCACGGCTCTTGGAGTGAAAAATTTTATATCTGGTTTTTTAAGGAATAGCCTCGACGCTAATATAAATTCGCTCAACCTATCGGTTCTAACTGCGGATGCAATATTCCTATTCTTATCTACTGGGTCGACTACTATAAGAGGCTCATCTCTGAATACCATCCTAGCCTCTCCCGGGCTCCTGTAGTGCCTTTCAACATCGATAACCTCACCCTTACGCCACCTTGAGGCTGCTTCCAAGACGCCTATAAATGAACCATAATGGAGGACTAGAATCTCGCAGAGGTATCCGCTGAAGCCCCCAACCTTAATCTCAGCACCATAAACGCCTATACCATGCATAAAAGCCTTTAATAGGCGTATCTCCCCCTTTAATGACTCGTTTAGCTTGTTCTTAACGTATTGTGTGTGGAATGGTGTTCTATCTACTGAGGACTTAGCCTCGCTTGGATCCTTAACCATGAAGCATGGAACGAAATTTATTGTGAAGCCGTTTATGTAAGCTTCGAGGTAGGGGTGCTCCGCGTAAGCCTCTAGATAGTTCCCTCCAGATACTCTCTTCGCCACCTCCAGAACTTTTTTGAGAGAATCCCTCCCATATTCTGGTGGAAGTAATATGAATATGTCTATATCCTTCTCGCCAGCTAGCCATGTATCCTTTGCTATGGAGCCCTCAACCTGAACCTCAGCAATAATACCTTCCCTTGAGAGCTCCATCCTTAAGGATTCCACTAAGAAATTAGAGAGCCCTAGCGTCTCAGCCCTCTCCCTCTCGCCGGGCGTGACCCTCCTAAGAACCTCTTCACAAATGTCCTTGAGCCCCGCTTCAGCGCCCTGGCTCAATTTAACGCCCCTGCGCATATTTATGCTCCTCTCGCGGATCTAAAATGTTGTATGGCTGGTTAGCGGCACACTTCCTTTAGAGTCGAGTAAATTGGCCCACGCGACGTTAATACGCTCTTCTTGAGCCTTAAGCACTCAGCTTTAAAAACCCCAAATTTATAGTCCTCATACCTCTTGATTATCCCCATAAGCTCTTCACGCTTCCTACCACTCTTAACCCTGGCTATTGTTATGTGGGGGCTGAAGCCCTTATCATCTGGCCTTAAGCCCAGCTTCTGAAGGTTCGGCTCAAGCTGATAATAAATGCTTCTCAGCTCATTCACGCCCCTCCCTATACCAGCCCATATCACATTTATATGCCTTATACTTGGGAATGCTCCCAAACCCTTGATCTCCACCTCAAACGGTGAAAAGGTAACCTTACTCATCTCACCATAGATTTTTTCAATTATTGTTGAGGGGATCTCCCCAAGAAACCTTACTGTTATATGAATATTTTCGGGCTCAACCAGCTTCACATCGGCGCCGCATCCAAGGAGTTCAGACTGAACTTTGCTCAGCTCCCTGATGACGTTTTCGTCCTCGATGTCGAAGGCAATAAAGCTGCGGATTAACTCCAACAGTTGAACCTCCACTGAACACGCTAATAAGTGTAACCCGGGAAATAAATTCTTATGCCCTCAGCCAGCACATAGGCTTCGTAAGCCCTTTCTAAGGTGTCTTTCCTGCTTCTCAAGCCCACATAACCGTACTTATAGGCTTAGTTTGCGTCACGTAATAGCTGTTACGGTCACGAAAAGTTCATCCCAGAGCCTTCAGACAAAATATATGGAAACACTTAAACCACTGGCCAACAATATTATTCTTCGTCTTTAAGCAATATAATGTGCGAAGAACAGCTTATCCAGGCGAGAGAGTGCCGCATATTGCCATCCAAGAAGCCATCGATTGTTATCGGTATAGCTGGTATGCCAGGGTCTGGGAAAGATACCGTCAAAAATATTATTAGTAGATATGGCTTCCCCGTTATAATTATGGGAGATGAGGTTAGGGCCGAAGCTAAGCGAAGAAACATTAAGCCTACGCCGGAGAACCTTGGCAGACTAATGCTACAGATAAGGGCTGAGGAAGGGCCGGATGCTGTAGCTAAGAGGTGCATGGGGAAGATAAGGGATCTGGATTCAAGCGTCATCGTGATTAATGGCATACGCAGCCCAAGTGAAGTCGAATTCTTCAGGAGGGAGTTTGAGTCCTTCAAGGTTATAGCAATACATGCCTCTCCCAAAACCAGATTTAAGCGGCTACTTGAAAGGGGGAGGAGCGATGATCCAAAGGATTGGGAGACATTCGTCATACGGGATAGGAGGGAGCTTAGCGTCGGCTTAGGTGAGGTTATAGCGATGGCTGACTACATGATCGTTAACGAAGGAACGTTAGAGGAGTTGGAGAGGGAGGTTAATAGGGTTATAGAGAGGGTGATTAAGGGTGAGCGGTCAGATAGGGAGTGTTGAGGTTCTGGTTGAGGTTGATGTTAACCCAACTGAAGATGCTGATAAGGTTAGGGTTGCCGTGCAGAAAGTTTTAGGAAACATTAGTTTAGAGCTTGTTGGTGAAGGAGACTATAAAAAGCTTATTGGGAGGGCTAGTGGACAGGGAGCCCTGGCACACTTCTATGATTTGCTTAGGAGGGAGCGGATACTTGATGCCGCTAGAACAGTTCTATTGAGGGGCACTCAGGGAAACAAAATAACTTTTTACCTTAATAAACAGGTGGCTTATGTCGGCCATATATCCTTCTCCCAACCATATGGAGAGTCACCCCTAGGACCAATACGGGTGGAGATACGGTGTGATAAACCGCAAGACTTAATAAATTGGCTAACGCCAAAAACAGCAAGGTGAAAGCTACGCCAAAGGGAGCGGCTCATGTGTGCGTGTGGGGTTATCCACGCTTTTCTGCATCAATAAGCCATTAAAATCTGCCCTTAGGGATATAAGCCACTTAAATATTGAGCATCTTGAGCTTGTTGACGAGGGCATGCATGAACTTGATGGAAGGAAGATAGATGTTATTAGGAGGTTTGTTAGGGATGAAGGTTTAAGTGTATCCGTCCACGCGCCCTTCGCGGATATAAACATAGCATCTACATCGCCATCTATTAGGAACGCAATAATGAGGAGGCTTAAGAAGTCGATGAGACTTTCAGCTAAACTATGCCCGGAATACTGGATTTTCCATTCAGGGGTGAGGAGCGCTGTTAGCGATATTCTTCCAGAATTAGATTGGAAGATAAACTTGGATTCTATCCGTATCCTCCTTGGGGAGGCTAGAAAGTATAGTTTGAAGATATCTGTTGAGAATACTCCGAGGACCTTCCCCTTCCTAATAAGATGCGCCGAAGACCTCGAGAGACTCTATGAGCAGCTAGGGGACGATGGACTAGAGCTAGGAGTCACTCTTGATGTTGGGCACGCGAATATAGGTGGAGAGCTCGATAAGATGATAAGACTCTTTCATAGGAGAATAGTTCACACCCACCTACACGACAATAACGGTGATAGGGACTCTCACTTGGGTATAGGCTTTGGAAAGATAAATTGGCCGAAGCTTATTTTGGATCTTAGGAGCGTGGGGTATAATGGGGCTCTTGTTGTAGAGTCTATAAATAACGTTAATGAGAGTATAAGTTTGCTCAGAAAGCTTATTGGTAGATGACCTAGAGCTCTTCAGAACCCCTCGGCAATGGAACTTCTATCTTCTCAAGATCCCTAGCAATAATAATGTTTTGGAATATTTTCTTCGCTTCGCTAAGCAGGCTCTCATCACCGCTATACCTCGCGCTTAAATGCGTTAAGACAAGGAGCTTTACACCGGCCTTAAGGGCTATCTTCGCAACCCCACTTGGAGTTGAATGTCCCTCTTCCTCGGCTCTCTCAAGTAGCTCGTCACCGAGGGTTGCTTCATGAATTAAGACATCAGCCCCGCTGGCGAGTTCAGCTATTTTATCCGAGGGCCTTGTATCACCGCTATAAACAATCTTCCTCCCAGGTCTAGGGGGACCGAGGACATCAGATGGTTTAATAACCCTTCCATCTGGAAGGGTCACTTCCATACCCCTTTGCAGCCTCGACCATAGTGGTCCTTTTGGGACGCCGAGCGCAAGGGCCTTCTCCGGATAAAATTTTCCAGGTCTTGTTTTCTCTACAAAGGCGTATGCTAGTGATGGGATGGAGTGTTCAGCCCACACTGCCCTCACCTCATAATCCCCACCATCATATATTACTCCCTCAACGCTAACTTCGCTAACCTCTATTGGGAAGGAGAGCCAGAAGCTCACTGTTGAAGTTATAGCGTCTATAAATGTCCTAATCCCTGGGGGGCCGTAGATTTTAAGCGGTTTATCTCTCCCAAGGAGCGACATTGTTTGCATCATCCCTGGGAGTCCGAGGACGTGGTCACCGTGCATATGAGTTATAAATACTATCATCTTACGGTTGAAGCCAACCCCAGCCTTCATCATCTGTCTCTGAGTTCCCTCGCCACAATCGAACATTATAATCTCCCCCCTATGCTGTATAACTATTGAGGGTAGGGATCTCTCGTTTGTCGGCAGGCTTCCAGCAGTTCCAAGGAAGATTATTCTTAAACTCAACTTAAGACCCCTCAACCCTCTTAAACACGGTTATCTCGCGGGTGAGTCTCCTATGGACATATACATAATGCGATTCTACATGCCTAAAGCCATATTTCCCTCCAATCTCAGAGACCCTCAATGTTTTTGGAGCGGCAATACACATCATGCCACCCTCTTTAATGACGTCAGCTGCCAACGAGAAAAAGCGCTCCAGGAGGGTCCTTACGGCGAGACCCAGTGTTGTGGCTGCTGTTCCATAGGGTGGATCAGTCACCACGCGGTCAACGCTTCCGGCAACTAGTGGTAGGAACCTTGCGTCCGCAACAGCCATGCACTCAGGCCTCACACCGAATAAGTCTAGGTTCTTCATGCTGCCTTTAACCATATATCTCTTTACATCAAAGCCCATAACTTTACACCCGATTAATCCAGCCTCTATCAAGATGCTCCCTGTCCCGCAGAATGGATCTAGAACTAATTCGCCCCTCCTAGCCCTCGCTAAGTTAACCATGCATCTAGCCATCTTCGCCGTTAATGCCGCTGGATGGAAGAAGGCTCTCTTACGGGGGTTGCGCTCTAGCAGGTCCCTATGTCTCATCTCAGCAAGCCTTAACCCGAAAAGGAACATTCCATCCGTTAGCACGCCAAGAAAAATTTTGTCTGGGCTTTTAAAATCAACTTTAACCCCCTTACTTTTAGCCCCTTCAAATATTATCCCGCCGATCTTCCTCTCTAACGCTAGGCAGCTTATATCGGGACTACTGCCCCTAACCCTTACAACCCTAACAATAAATGTCTCCCCTTCCCCTATGAGCTGCGTGAAATCAATTTCCCTAGCCGCTGACAGGATCTCGTCTAACTCAGCCCTGCATACAAATATTTCTAGGCAGCATGCCTTAGCCAACGCAGACCTAAACTTAACAGCCTCAGCACATTGGGACTCGGCCTCAATCCTTAGGACTTGGGTTAGCTCACCCAGTATGCTATATTCATATCCCTCAGCATCAAGTATGGACTTTACCTCAGAGTATGGAAGTGATGGATTCTCGCCTGAAACTAGAAAGAAGAGTCTAGCCACGCTAAAGTCCTCTGTTAATTCTCGGCATATTTAAACAATTAATTAGTGTAGTCTTAGATGCTCTCCCCACTTCCTCTGATATTCTTCGAGGAGCTCCTTCGCCCTGTCCATCCTGATCTTCCTCTCCTCAACCATCCGCTCAGCTATTATGTCTATTAGCTCGCCAGTCGCTCCAGCCATAATCGCTATATTTCTGGCATGAAGCGACATGTGCCCCCTCTGTATGCCTTCATGTGCAAGAGCCCTCAAGGCCGCAAGGTTCTGAGCTAGGCCAACAGCAGCCATAACCTCAGCGAGTTCGCGGGCGGATTTGACGCCAAGGATTTTAAGGGCTATCTTGGCTATTGGGTGAACCTTTGTTGCCCCGCCAATTATACCCACTGCCATGGGCATCTCTATTGAGCCGACTAAGTCGCCATCCTCATTCTTCTCCCAGACGGAGAGTGGTAAATAGCGTCCAGTCCTAGCAGCATAGGCGTGTGCGCCAGCCTCAATAGCCCTATGATCGTTACATGTTGCCAGGGCAACGGCTATTACACCATTCAATATACCCTTATTGTGGGTTGCAGCCCTATATGGGTCGGCGGCAGCGAACGCGTAGGCTTCAAGTATTCCATCAACAACTTCCTCACCCCCAACAGCATTCTTGTCAACAACAGTCCAGGCTCTAGCAAGCCTTTCAGTAGCAAGGTTAGAAACTATTCTAAGGAACACCTTGCCTCCAGTTATACGCTCTATCAGTGGCGCAACAGCCTCACACATAGTGTTAACGGCGTTAGCGCCCATGGCATCCCTACAGTCAACGAGGAGCTCTGTTATAACCATCGGCCCCCTAATAGTTTCGATAACCTTAACTCTCAAGTCCTTTGCTCCGCCCCCGAGGGAGACAAGTAATGGATCCTGCTCATTAGCCTTCTTCAGTATCTCTTCTTTTGATTCTAGGATCGCCATCCTAGCCCTATGCGGATCCTTAACCCTAACCGTTTGTATCTGTCCAATCATTATTGGCTCCGTACTACTGGCAAATATTCCACCTTTACTCCTCGTCATCTTAGCCCCATAGCTCGCAGCTGCCACAACGGATGGCTCCTCAATAACCATTGGTACCATGTAATCCCTACCGTTAATCAGGAAGTTTACAGCTACACCCATGGGCATTGGAAAAATCCCTATAACGTTCTCTATCATCCGGTCAGCTAAATCTAGGCTAAGTGAGCTGGGAGCCCTAAGCATATTAACCTCCTCATCAGTTAAGCCAGCAAACTCTTTAACTAGTTTGAGTCTCTCCTCAATACTCATCTTGTAAAAGCCGGAGATGGCCGACGTCCTCGTTGAACTCAAATCCTCCACCACCCAAGTATACAATAAGAGTATAGTAGGAGATGAGAATATAAGTATGGAGGCTCTGAGGCTTTCAACTGGCCCTTTACTACTAATCCAAGTATATTATCTTGAAGGTTTTACATAATTTTATCAAGTGCTATCGTTCTCCATATAAAATTACCTTATATTTTTTAAAAAGTAGCGGTGGTCTCCCCGCATTTTTACATTAAACGATCATAATTGCTCATCAACACATATGTGAGAACATGTTAAATGTGTATATGCGTTAATGTTCTAAGCGTATTAACAACTTTAAAACTATTGTTCTTCAGCCATTTATTTGGGGCTAAATGGTGAAGCTCATGTCATCAAAGTTCGTTAAGAGGTGGGAGGAAGGAAATCTTAGGGGGATTAAGGGCATATTAAATCCGAGGGAGCCCCTTAGGGCTAAAGTTGAATTGGCCGTCAAGAGGATTGAGGAGCAAATACAGTATATTGAGGATGCATTGAGCCGCCTGGGGGAGAGGGATAGACACCTCTTCACAAAGATTGTTGAGGCATACTCTAAGCACCAGATGCAAAGGGCGAAGGTTCTTGCAAATGAACTCGCCGAGCTTAGGAAGATGGCTAACTTTATGATGAACGCCGAGCTAGCCCTTGAAAGAGTCGTGTTAAGACTTAGGACAGTAAGCCAGCTCGGTAATGTTGTGTCTACATTAGCCCCGGCGATGCAGGTATTGCAAAGCGTCCGCTTAGGGTTAAGTGGCCTCCTACCAAACGCTGAGAGAGAGCTCGGTCAAGTAAGCACGATCCTTAATGAATTGATTGTTGAGGCTGGCGAAGTTACTGGCATAGCGCCGGAAGTTGGCGTTGCAAGTGATGATGCCCAGAAGATCCTTGAGGAGGCGGCCCTGGTGGCTGAGCAGAGGATGAGAGAAAGGTTCCCGGAGCTCCCAACCTTGAAGTCTACGGAAGGCACTGAGGAGAGTGAGATTTTTAAGTGAATGCTATTTAGGGGGTATGTGTCTTGACGAGTACCATTTATTCCTCTTTAATTGGGAAACAGTTGAAGGATGAGAATGGTAGGGAGATAGGTAAGATAATATCCTTTATAATAGATTCATCTGGAACTGTTAGGGAGGCTTTGGTTGAAGGTAAGAGCGAGACTTTGGTTAGATATCCTGTTAGTAGGCTGAAGTTCACGCAGGATGATGTTTTCCTAGTATTTGATATAGAGAGGCGTGTTGAAGAAATTTGTGAGAAGATGCCGCTGCTCCTTAAGAAGCGGGATACCCTAGAGACCTTGTTTAAGAATAAGGAGATTCCACCAGAGATCTATGAGGGGCTAAGTGCGGAGATAGATAAGTCGATTAGCGAGTTAGAGACTGAATCACAGAACCTTTTAAAGGAGATAGACAGCGAAGTCCAGCGGCAGGAGGACTCCATCAAGATGCTCTATTTAGCTAGGACATTTCTCGAGATGGAGCATGCGATAGGTAACGTGAAGGATGATACCTTCCGCCAATCACTAATATCAATCCTCAGGGAAATAAAGTACACCTCGCATAGAAAATCCAGCCTACTAAAGACTAAGGAGAGACTTCTGGGATTAACCCCTCAGCGTGATATTGGATCTGAAATTAATCTTGGGCAGAAATCAGCTATAAGTGTGCGCATAACAGAAAAATAGCCAGATTAGTGGAGGCTATGCCATGGCCCCAGCTGTCAAAGGTTTTTTTGGGAGGACTAAGAGGTCTCTAAATGAAATGCTAATTGAATCTATCTGTGAGCTAGGAAAATATTACTCCAGGCTTGAGTTGGCTTACTCTAAGCTTGTTAAGAGGGAACGCGAACTATTCAATGAATGTATTGTATCCCTGAGTAGGGGGATGCGGAATAAGGCTGTTGTCTATGCTAATGAAATTGCAGAGTTAAGGAAGCTAATGTCGACGGTGCAGAACCTCCAGCTATCTCTTGAAAGGGCAATATTAAGGCTTGAGACATTTAAGGCCGTAACACCGACACTACTCCATGATATTAAGGGAGTCTTTAGTGACGTTAAAGAAACGCTTAATCAGCTCGCTAAAGTGATGCCATCTCTAACACCGGAGCTAAATAACTTCATAAATTCAATTAATGATTTGCTGGCAGCAACTGAGATAGGCTCAGTTAAGTGCGAGCCTACAGTTGTAAGTGATGAGGCTACTGAGGCAATACTTAAGGAGGCATTAGACCATCTTAAGGGAGAGATCGAGAGGAAGATTCCCGAGCCGCCGGAGGGTATCTCCCTTCCTGAGCCGCCGAAAGCCGCCATTAAGCCTCAAATAGCCCTCACAGTTGATGGAGCGGAGGCATATGTTAGTGAGGATGGATCAATAATTAATGTGAGGAGCCCCAGCCAGAGCAGGATTATGGAGGAGCTTGTCTTAGATTATATTGAACGCAATAATGGGGAACTAAACTTGTCGAGGTGTGCTGAGGAGCTGAAGGTGCCGCCGGATAAAATCATGGAGGTTATTGATTCATTAAGTAAGAGGGGCATAATAAGGATTGAGTGAACGTAGGGAGGGTTATGAGCGCCGCCCAGGAGCTCGAGCAACTTGCGCTTAGATATGCGGAGAAGGCAGTAACACTCGACAAGCAGGGAAAAAGTGATCTTGCAATAGAAGCCTATCAGAAAGCTGTCGAGGCCCTACTTAAGATCGTTAAGCTGAACCCAAACTACGAATTAAATAAAATATATTTGCAGAGGGCAGAAGCATATAAGAGGAGAATAGCGGCGCTCAAATCCTCCCTACACATGAGCCCAGCAGCTGGCACCTTAGAGGAAGGAACAAACTTTGAGGACTTGATACTCAAGGAGACCCCTAAGGTAACATGGGACGAAATCGTTGGTCTTGAAGACGCTAAGAAAGCCATAAAAGAGGCCATCGTCTACCCGTCCCTCAGGCCAGACTTATTCCCACTCGGCTGGCCTAGAGGAATACTTCTCTTCGGGCCCCCAGGCTGCGGTAAGACCCTCCTAGCGGCGGCTGTTGCAAACGAGATTAAAGCCAAGTTTATACAAGTTGACGCGGCATCCATAATGTCTAAGTGGCTTGGGGAGGCGGAGAAGAACGTTGCCAGACTATTTGATCTCGCTAGGAGGGAAGCTAAGAGCTCACCAGTGATAATTTTTATAGATGAAATTGATTCGCTGGTTGGGGTTAGGCGGCTTGAGGTTGGCGGAGAGGTTAGAGTTAGAAACCAGTTTCTTAAGGAGATGGATGGAGTGCTTGACAAGAAGAACCCTTTAAGGGTGTATGTAATAGGAGCAACAAATAAGCCATGGGATCTCGACCCACCATTCATAAGGAGGTTTCAGAAGAGAATTTATGTTCCCCCACCGGGATATAAGGAACGCCTAGAAGCATTCAATCTATATACAAAGCCATTAAAGCTCGCGCCTGACGTGGATCTTGATAAATTAGCCAGGCTAACCGAAGGCTACTCAGGTAGCGATATAATGGATGTGTGCCAGTCGGTCCAGCTCAAAGTTAACAGTGAGGTTTTCGAAAAATGTGAAGACTACATGAAGGCTGAGCCTAGACCAATAACTATGCGCGATTTCTTAGAGATCCTAGAGAGGAGGAAGCCAAGCATAACTAGAGAGATGCTGACACAATATGAAAGGTGGTCTAACGAGTTTAAAGCCCTCTAAGTAGCCTGTTCTAAATAATTTGTTAGCGTTAAAGTTATACCATGCCCTAAAATAATAAAATAATGTAAATATTATATTATTGCTATTGGAGCCCGGTGGTGTAGCGGACAAGCATAGCGGGCTTTGGAGGAGGAGCCGGAGAGACCCGCTGACGGGAGTTCGAATCTCCCCCGGGCTACCAAAACCTATTATGCTCAAAGTCATTTCATATTAATGAGTGTTATTTTTCTAGCACCTTTATCCAACATATCCTTTATCGCTCTTTCCACGTCCCCCGGATTCACATCTATCCCCTTTATAGCATCCTCCAGGAGGAAAGTTTCAAAGCCATATTTTATAGCATCTAGAACAGTGTTCTTGACGCAATACTCCGTTGCTAAGCCGCCTATAAAGACCCTCCTAACACCAATCCCCTTCAATAAACTGGCTAAGTTTGTCCCCTCAAAGCCAGAGTAAGCTTCCTTAAGCGGATCCGTAGCCTTAGAGATCACAATTGTCCTCTCTGGGAGCCTCAGATTCGGGTGGAACTCGGCGCCCCTAGTTCCCTGAATACAGTGGGGTGGCCATAACCCTCCATGAGTCTTGAAGGATATATGGTTTGGGGGGTGCCAATCCCTTGTAGCAACGATCACAGCGCCAGCCTCTTCAAACTTCCTAATATATTCGTTGAGAACAGGAATTATTTTGTCGCCGTCAGGGACTGGTAAAGCTCCTCCAGGACAGAAGTCTACCTGAACATCAACTATTATTAACGCATCCTCCCTACTAATCCTAAACTTCATAATAATCCCTCCAATATTTTCCCAAGGTTCTATATTTACATCCACCATTTTAAAAACTTGGTTTGACTCTATGCAGTCCTTTGGCCCCTTAACTCTTCAAAACTTCTCCTATCTTAATCTCAACTCCCTTTACTAAGGGGGAAGATTTAACGCATAAAAATGTCTCCTAATATGGGCATACCCCTGTCGGGCATTCACCAGCATATTCCTCTGGCGCCTGAGTGTAAGGTGGGGGGCCTGACGCCGCCGTTGTCGGCGTGCTCGGAGCTTGAAGACCGCCAATTACAAGAACCTGCCCAGATTTGCTCCCATACCGGTATACCGTTATGCCTTTACACTTGAGCTTCCACGCCATCATGAAGACCCTCCGCACATCATCTACTGTGGCGTCCGGCGGCAAATTAACAGTCTTCGCAACCGCGTTATCTACATATTTTTGAAACGCCGCCTGCATACGCACATGCCACTCAGGGGCTATTTCGAGAGCTGTCTTAAACAATCTTTTCACATCCGGTGGGACCTCATCTAATCCCTGAACTGACCCCGTCCTGGCAACCTTCGAGATAATATCTGCACTGTAAAAGCCCCTCTCTTTAGCTATTTGTTCGAAGACAGGGTTAACCTCGAAGAGCTGTGTTCCCATGACGTTTCTTACGAAGGCTACAGCGAATAATGGCTCTATTCCGCTTGATGTCCCAGCAATTATGCTTATTGTTCCGGTCGGCGCTATAGATGTCACTGTCGCGTTTCTCATGGCCTTATAGCCCATCTTCTCCCATATGCTTCCTGGGAAGCTGGGAAAGGAGCCTCTCATCTCTCCGAGCTCCACAGACATCTTCCTAGCTTCATTAGATATAAATGACATAACCTTCTCAGCCATAGCAATAGCTTCTTCAGAGTCATAGGATATGCCAAGCTTTATTAGCATCTCAGCCCACCCCATAACACCTAAACCTATCTTTCTACTAGCCTTAGTGGCGGCATCAATTTGGGGTATAGGATACCTGTTAGCATCTATAACATTGTCTAGAAAGTGGACAGCTGTTCTAACCGTCCGCCTAAGCTTCTCCCAATCAACCTCACCATCCTTAACCATTCTAGAAAGGTTTATTGAGCCAAGATTACAGCTCTCATACGGCAGTAATGGAACCTCACCACACGGGTTTGTGCTCTCAATTGTTCCCAAATGGGGAGTCGGGTTCCTTCGGTTAATTTCATCTATAAATATTAATCCAGGATCACCAGTCTTCCATGCTGCCGTGGCTATTAAGTCGAATATGTCCCTAGCCCTTAACCGCCTAACAATTGCACCGTTCCTAGGATTAACTAAGCTATAGTATCTATCGTTCTCAACAGCCTCCATGAATTCATCTGTAACCGCAACTGATATATTGAAGTTTGCTAGCACGCCCTCCTTTTCCTTAGCCGTGATAAACTCAATTATGTCTGGGTGGTCAACCCTAAGTATGCCCATGTTAGCGCCCCTGCGACGACCACCCTGCTTAATCACCTCTGTTGCGACATCGAAGATCTTCATGAAGGAGACTGGACCACTGGCGACACCCATCGTCGATTTAACGACATCGCCCTTCGGTCTCAGCCTAGAGAATGAGAAACCTGTTCCACCACCAGATTTATGTATTAGCGCCATATACTTTAATGCGTCAAAAATTTCCTCTATAGAGTCCCCGACTGGTAAAACAAAGCAGGCTGAGAGCTGACCTATCTCTGTTCCAGCGTTCATGAGTGTCGGTGAATTGGGCAGGAATTCTAGGTTGGCCATAACTCTATAAAATTCCTCTTCAACCCTCCCTATGTCTGCGCTCTTATCATATATTGCATCGACCTTAGCTATCGCCCTAGCAACCCTACGAAACATTTGTGAGGGTGTTTCGATAACCCTTCCAGTCTCATCCTTTAAGAGATACCTCCGCTCCAAAACTGTTATCGCGTTCAGTGATAGCTTTAAGTCATCGGTAACGCCCAAGAGCTTCTTTTTCTCTCTTAACTCAGTCCTCTTATGCCTATAGAGTATATATGCCTTAGCGACGGCATCATAGCCATTCTTTATTAAAACCTGCTCAACAATATCCTGTATGTCTTCGACGCTTGGTATCCTATCATTAAATTTCTCTTCAAGTATGGCGACAACCTGCGCTGAGAGCCTAGCTGCTAGCTCCCCATCTTCACCCCTAACCGCCTGAATAGCCTTATGAATAGCATTAGTGATCTTTGTTGGATCGAATGAGACAATACGACCATCTCTTTTCCTAATGAGGGAAATCGGCATTTTACAAACGCGCCTCAAGAAATAACACTATTGTGGCAACTTTAATATTTTGTGGAGACTTTATGGCACCTTCTTAACCTTTCCAGATACTATCACTTTTTCATAAAGTTCATTGAATATCAATGCAAGCTCCTCTGGAGAGAGTTCTCTAACCCTCCTCTCATGGAATGCTATTGAATCAGCTACATTATACATAATTTCTTTTGGAAACTTCAGATCACTAAGGAATACTTTGATGGCACTCCTCACTTTCTTATTCTTCTGCGTAAAGACCGCGCGTAGAAACCTGAAAAATTGCTCCTCATCTTTAACGTAGAAGGGTGGTTTCCTCGGTCTCAGCCGAACAATGACCGAATTTACTTCCGGCATGGGCCAAAAACTCTCCCTTGGGATGAAGTCCAGCAAGTCGACATCAGCATAATAATAGACTGTCACAGTGAGACGCCCATAGTCGCCGGTGCCGGGCTGAGCTACAAGGCGTCTCCCAAATTCCTCCTGAAAAGTTAGAACTGCGCAGTCAAACCTCCTTCTTAGGAGCCAGAAAATTAGTGGCGAGGATATTGAGTATGGTGGAATGGAGACGACTTTGTTGAAGTATGGTAGATTACTTATCTTTAGAATATCGCCCCTTAATATAACCACATTCCTGTAATTACTTAGGCGGTGCATAAGGATTCTAACGATTTTCGGATCGATCTCAACAGCTATTACCTGCTTAGCTATCCTTGCAAGATGCTCTGTAAGAAAGCCGAGACCTGCTCCAACCTCCAGAATAATATCATCATCATTAACCGAGGCATATGAGACGAGTTTTTTAAGAATTCCTTCATCAACCAAGAAGTTCTGACCAAGTCTCCTCCTAAGCCGCACTTCATGCGCCATCAGTATTCTCTTAGTTTCCTCTAGAAGCCCCATTAGCCCTCCTCTCAGTGAAATGTCGAGGTGGTTAGGAGGGCTTAGTGAAAAGCCTGTATTTACAGTCTTCTGTTGAGAGTTCCTCCAGAACCCTCTTAGCTATTAGCTTCGCGGGGTTGGGTATACTCGTGCGTTTCTGCAAGTCTTGAAAACTCTCAAAGGGTTTCCTTTCTCTCTCATCTATAATCTTCCACATGTACTTTTTCCCTATTCCTGGAATAAGCTCAAGGGAGTGCATTCTGGGGGTTACTGGCTTAGCTGAGTTAAAGAAGCTGATAAATTCGCTTTCCCTGTTTAAAATAATCTTCTCTACTATACTTTCGAGCTCCATTCTCGCGTTGGCTGTTAGCTCTTCATAGCTGATTTTGCCAACTATGTACAGTATTTCCTCCCTATAATCCTTTCCAATATAGACTCTGTCAGACGGTCTTAACGTAACGCCCTCCCTAGCAACAGCCTCTAACAGGGTAAAATATTTTTCACCTACTAGCTGAACGATAGCCCCGCCCTTACGCTTTAACCTCAAACCGGGCCTTCCATATGGAAGAAAATCTAGCACGTATGCATACTCCTCATAAATTTGTTGCGGTGCCTTCTCCCTCCGCTCCATTATAACTAATTTCCCTCCCACCAACCTTAGAAAAATAGAATGGCAATTTCCAATACTCCCTATAATGAGATGGGATTCATAATCCTCAATCGTCCCACCAAACACTAAAATCTCATGAACTCTCTACTAAAATATACTTTTAGGTGCCTAATATCATTTATCTATTCTATACTTGTCTAAAATACTTAAAATTTTTTCGAGCACTGAAGTCTCGATTACCTTACGACCTCCGGCGAGAATCGCCCTTAACTCTTCAATAGTTTTGGGCATAATATTCACTACTTGAACTATTTCCTCCTCTTCTAATATCCCCTCAGCCCTTAATTCCTCAATAAGCTTCTTTGCATTTTCAGGATCTAGGTACGACATCTTTGCCGCATAGTCTAGTGTTCTACGCTGGAATTGATCCATACCCTCCTTGCTTAGAGTCTCAAGGATATCTTTAACCTCAGGGATTGTCAGCGGCTTTATCCTAATTATCTTCCTTGGCATTACATCTCACCGCAATTCCTCTTTATGAGAGAGGCTTCAGATGCTCAGGCCTAACAATTATCATTTTAACAGCATCTCCTTGGGTCACCTCTATTTCGTATGCTCTCCCCCTCTTACCAACAACTATGCCAACTTTACCCTGATACCTATGATGGGGCATACCCTTATGCACGCTCGGATCTATGTCTATAACCACCTTGTCTCCGCGGCTATATTCATATAACAATCTGCTTATGGGGCTCTTACCCCTCTCCCTTGGGCCCTTGCTCATGAGATCTCTGGTCTTCCTACGATAACCATGGGATATTGGCATTATACCCACCCCCTAAACTATAACCTCCATTACATCAAGCTCTAAGGGCTCTGCTCTAGCATTAATTATCTCTGAGACATTAGGTTCCGTTCGGCCATTATCCCCAGTTACAAGCTCCTTCACATATAAGCCCCCTTGACACCTCACCCACATCTCAATACTATCTGCCGATAACCTTTTTGTCTTCACTTCATATATACGTTTCTCCCGCAGTCTATCCGCTCTGCGGTGCAATACTCTTGTAGGAGTCCACTGACGTACTATTACCCCGGTTAACTCCTTCTCTATTTTTACTAGATCTTCGTCAGCAATTTCTTTATCAAATTTGATGACGATCCTATAAACCTTTTGGGCTCCCTCCGCCCCCTTAAGCTTCTTTACATCATCTTTATCGCCAAACCTGAGATCTAATACCTCAACCTTACCCCTAGCATACTCGTTAATCGCTCTTTCCAGGCCCTTTAAGTCCACATTCCTTCTTTTAGGTTTCTTAACTTCTATTACAAATGGCCTTCCGCCACCGAGCATACGGGCATCCCTATCTTCTCGGCCAGCTGCATGGAAGGCAGTCTCCTCCCCAAGGGTCACGTCAAGTATGGGCTTAGCGATGAGCTCCTCAACGGACTCAGGATACATCTTTCCAGTCCAGTTGCACCTGGCACAACCCCTACCACCACACTTTATACAAACCCACTTTGACTGCGGTATACCGCGAATAAGCTTCCTGTATCTGCCAACTATGAAGAGCGAGTTAACCTGTAAGTCTATTTCCCCTGTAAAGGGGTTTATAAGTATGACAACCTGAGGTTTCATGTAATTAACTTGTTTATTAAGTTTCTGCGATATCTCCTTCCCAATCACCCTACTCATCTCATTCCTAATACTCTCACTATACTGGACCCCGAACTCCGCTTTGAATTCATCCTCACGCTCCTCAATCTCAACCGGAAGCTTAATGCCAACAAGGAAGTTATCGAATTCATATTCCTTAACCTTCTCAATGGTGCCGTCGATAACGGGTTGAAGGTTCTCAAAGATGCCCTCGCATAGGAAGCATTTCTCCTCTCCACCAACCCTCCTTCCCATTTTCTCAAGTAAATCGCGTGCCACCTTAAATGAGCCACGGGTCGCCAATATTTTCAGGGTCTTCACACCTATCTCCTTAACCTTGATCTCTGGAGAAAGAGCCATCTCATGAGCAGCCATAGCGAGTAGCATTTTTATCGATCTACCCCTCTCAGAGTTACCAATACCAAAACCTAGAAGAGCAAATTGCCTACCTAAACAATTATCACATAAAGGATACTTCTCAAGCATCTTTAAGGACAGGTCTAAAATATGCTTAAGCTTCTCCGCAACCACTTCACTCAATATCTCTTCACTCCATTCCCTAAAGTCTAAAATCATTCAAAAACATTTCTGAAAAACTAAATCCAAAAATTTTATAAAAATGCTTATCTATACTCATTTTGGATAGCCGCGGTAGCTCAGTTGGGAGAGCACCCGGCTGAAGAGAAAGTAATCCCTGAAACCGGGCTGTCGCCGGTTCAAGTCCGGCCCGCGGCACCAG
>Ga0209080_1000541_pt1 | contig 24722 bp, 25 predicted proteins | sample JNZ110809AmetaG_FD_184123 | JGI IMG/M metagenome (GOLD analysis project Ga0209080, IMG submission 184123) | Hot spring microbial communities from Jinze hot spring, China to study Microbial Dark Matter (Phase II) - JNZ 110809A (SPAdes) (version 3) ...
CATATAAGGGCGATCGCTACCGCCAGAACCGTCGAGCAAGTATTCGCCCTTTAAAGCAACACCATCAAACGCATCCGGAGCTGAGCCCATTACGACCATTTCGATGTCGCTTATGTCCAAACCAGCTTCTTCCAACGCTTGTTTGACTGCGAAATACGAAAGCTCCTTGCCGGTTTCAAGTAACCTTCGCTTAAAAGTCGTCATTCCTGCGCCAACAATTGCGACATCTTGCTTCTTGTGGAACTTTAAACCCTTCACAAGCTCAACTTCCATACATCACACCCCAAAAACCACAACAGCACCACTTGCAGTTGGTATGTAACGCCAAGACTGCGCTAAACCGAGCTCGCAATCTACTTGTCTCTTTCCAGCATCTCCACGTAACTGCAAAACAATTTCAAGCGCCTTTTGTCCACCGGTTGCTTCAAGCAAATTGCCAACTCCCAAGCTACCGCCGGAGACGTTCACAGGCAAAGAACCGTTTCTCGAGAAGTGTCCCTCAAGCATAAGATCGCCGACAGTATACTTGTTCGCAAGTTGAAGTGCCACTAGGTGCTGAAGTTCTTTGAACGCAAACCTGTCGTCAACTTCTGCGATGTCAATCTCGTTTGCAGGAACTTCAATTCCAGCCATCTTGTAAGCCATCTTTCCCGCTTTGTAAGCGTAAAGCGCTTCAAAACTCATCGTGTCGTAGTTGCTCGTTTCACTCCACCATCCAAGACCTTTGATCCATATCGGCGAATCCGTGATCTTCCTTGCGATTTCGTCGCTCGCAACAACAAAAACAACTGCTCCATCGGCGCGTTCGGCGATCTCGATTTTCCTCATTGGGTAAAACACAAATGGGCTGTTCAAAACGTCCTCAACCGTTAGCTTCGCACCATATGGAGCGGAGTCGTTCAGAATTGCATTTTTTCTGTTTTTAACAACAACTTCGGCGATTGCTTCATCGTTCACACAATATTTTTTCACGTAATAACTCATTTCAAGCGCTGCGAAGTAGTAAGGATGAGCCCTTGTTACACCTTTGAGCCAAATTGGGTCCATCGCATGCCGTAGTATTTCGCCAAAGGTCTTAATATCACTCGCTTTGCTGTGCGCCTCTACAACTACGATGTCCGCAAGTCCACTTTCGATCTGCATGTAAGCAGTTGCAAGCCCGTAGAGGAAGTCTGCACATACTGTGCACGTTGGCTTCAAAACAGCGCCCAGCTGATCAGGGACGAACTCATCGAAGATCGCAAATCCTTCGTAGAAGTCTTCTGCACAAGTTACAAAGCTGTCCACGTCTTTTCTAGGATCTATGCCCGCATCTTCGTATGCTCGAACTGCGGCTTCAAACATTATTTCTTTCCAGCTTAAATCTGGGGTGTTTGCGTTAAAACCACTGTAACCGACGCCAACAACCGCAGGCATTCAATCACCAATAAGCATAGATTTCTCTTCTTATTTAACTTTTACTTTTTTGAATCATCTAAGAAGCGATTTGAAAAAGCTTTTATTTGAACGACTACGATAAGTATTGATGAATGTCGAATACGAAGCAAGCAGAGGAATTGGCAGAATTACCCTCAACAAACCCGAAAAGATAAACCCGCTTTCCTACGAAACGCTACGCGAGCTTGAGCGAGTGATAAACGAGACTTCGAGTGAGAGAAAAGTCAAAGTCATTATTCTCGCTGGAAAAGGAAAGAACTTCTCTGCAGGACATGACTTGCGTGAAATCTTGGAAATGGACGGAATTGGAGTTGAAAAACTGTTTTTGCAGTGCTTTAGAGTTATGCAAGCTATCCGCAACGCTCCTCAAATCTTTGTAGCGATGGTTCGTGGAGTTGCTTATGCGGCGGGCTGTCAACTTGTCGCTGCGTGCGATCTTGCAATTGCTTCTGAGAACGCGAAGTTTGCAACCCCTGGTGTGAACGTGGGTCTGTTTTGCTTCACACCAATAGCTTTCGTCAGCAGAAACGTGAATAGAAAAAAGGCTTTTGAGCTCGGAATTACTGGTGAGCCAATCGATGCGTGGGAAGCGTTAAAAGTTGGACTTGTGAATAAGGTGGTGAGAGATGATGAACTTGAAGCTGAGACGCAGAAAATTGCGGAAAAAATTGCAAGATTTCCGCTCGAGGTTCTTGAAGCGGGGAAGAGGTTTTTCTACACCCAGATATTCATGGAGGACTTTTCTGCGCTGAAGTTCGCAACAGAAGCTATCGCTTTGCATTCGACTTCAAGCTTCGCAAAAGAGGGAATTAAGGCGTTTTTTGAAAAAAGAAAACCAAACTGGGGTGATTGAATGATAAAGGGTGAGGAGTACGTTGAAAGGTTGAAAGAGTATAAAAGGACGATTTACGTTGCTGGGAAAAAGATCGAGAATTGGGTGGAGCATCCAAACGTGAAGCCCGTGATTAACGCAATCGCAACCACTTATGAAATTGGACAGAATTACGCAGTTTATTCGAATTTAGTGGGAGAGGACGTGAACGTTCTCAACGCAGTCATAAAAAGCGCAGAAGATTTGATAAAGAGATACGACTACCAAAGAGAGCTCAGCCTAAGACTTGCAACTTGCAACTATCGTTGCACGGGTTGCGATGCGATAAACGCACTGTATCCAGTGACCAAGATGATCGACGAGAGAAATGGAACGGATTACCACAAGAGGTTTGTGAATCTCCTAAAGGAGATACAAAAGAAAGATCTTGCATGCACCTCTGCGCTCACGGATGTGAAAGGTGATCGCAGTAAAAGACCGCTGGAACAAGAGGACATGTTTGTGAGAGTTGTTAAGAAGGATGAGAATGGAATTTACGTGAGTGGAGCAAAGATTCACCAGAGCGGAGCCTTCGCTGCAGACGTCAACTTTGTCTTGCCAACTCAGACGTTCAAAGAAAAAGAGGAGAGATTTGCAATTGCGTTCGCTTCTCTGCTATGGGACGACGTGAAGTTCGTTCTGCAGAACACAGGAGTTCAAGCGAAGTTCAGAGAGGGTGGAAAATTCGAAATGGGGAATCCGAAGTTCGGAGATAGAACGACTTGTATGGTGATTTTCAAAGAAACATTTATCCCGTGGGAAAGGGTTTTCTTTTTCGAAGATTTGAAGGCTACGAGGGACCTGCTAACACTCTTCGCATGCTCACATCGTTGTGTTGGTGCAGCCTGTAAAGCTGGGTTCATAGATTCGATTGCAGGAGTTGCGAGCATGTTGCTAAAAGTCAACGGGCTTGAGAACGTTTCAGCGCTGAGACAGAAAGTTGCAGAGATCGTTGCCTTCAGCGAAGCGGCGCATGCAATTGCAGTTGGTGGAGCTGTTAAGGGTTACAGCATTGCGGATTCATGGCAACCATGCAGAGAAATTGCGAACTCTGCAAAAGTCGTAGGAGTTGAGACGTTCATAAAGTCGATAGCAAACCTCATCGACATCGCAGGCGGAATTCCCGCCACAGCTCCCTCTGAGTTCGATTTAAGTAGCGAAATAGGAGAAATTGTCAAGAACTTCATGAAGGGTAGCGAAAGGTTCTCCGCAGAGGATAGAATGAAGGTGATAAAGCTTGCGGAGTTCTGGATCATGAGCTCACATCTCGTTGGCGCTTTTCACAGCAGTAGATCGCCGAGCGCTGCGCTTGTCTTTCTGCAGTTCCTCGCCGACTTAGCGAAGAGAGAGAAGGCAGTCTGCGATTTGCTAGATATAAAGAGTTAAATTTTTTAATTTTTGAGAGAAGTGGTTCTATGCTCGAGACGAAGAAGATAAGAATTCTCATAGCCAAACCCGGACTAGACGGGCACGATCGTGGAGCAAAAGTCGTTGCCCGCGGATTAAGAGATGCAGGCTTTGAAGTGATCTACACCGGCATAAGAAGAACTCCAGCGGAGATCGCTGAGACAGCAATGCAAGAAGACGTTCAAGTTTTAGGGCTGAGTATTTTAAGCGGAGCACACCTCGAGTTAATTCCAATCGTAATTGAAGAACTCAAGAAGCGTGGACTCGAGCCTGGAAAAGATCTAATGGTTTTGGTTGGTGGAATCGTTCCGGCAAGCGATGTGGAGGCACTCAAAAAACTCGGAGTTTCTGCAGTTTTTGGTCCGGGGACAAGGATTAGCGAGATTGCAGATTTCATAAGAAAGGAAGTTGCAAAATTGGAGAGGTGAGTTCCATGAGAATAGACCATATTGGAATCGCTGTTAAGAACCTCGAAGACGCAATTAAGACTTTCGAAGCCCTCGGCTTCAAAGTCAAAGGGATAGAAGAAGTGAAGGAGCAAAAGGTGAAGGTTGCGATGCTTCCAGTTGGGGAAAGCAAGATAGAGCTACTCGAGGCTACCGCTGAAGATTCTGCGATTGCGAAGTTCATAGCTTCCCGTGGAGAAGGAATTCATCACATCGCAATAAACGTCGAGAGCATCGAGAAATCTTTGGAGGTTGCAAAGAATTCTGGGATAAAGCTGATCGACGAGAAGCCAAGAATTGGTGCTGGTGGAAAAAAGGTTGCGTTTCTGCATCCAAAGAGTACGCATGGCGTCCTTTTAGAATTCGTAGAGGGTTGATATGGAGACGTTGAAGGAGCTTTACGCTAAAAGGGATAAAATACTGAAAATGGGTGGCGACGAAAGAATACAGAAACAGCACGAACAAGGTAAGCTCACAGCAAGAGAAAGAATCGAGCTCTTGCTCGATCCTGGTAGCTTCGTCGAAATAAACCAATTCGTCGAGAAACGCAACACAGACTTTGGGCTTGACAAAATGGATCTTCCCGCAGACGGTGTGATCACAGGCTATGGAACTGTCGACGGAAGACCAGTCGCGGTGTTTGCTCAAGACTTCACGGTAATGGGAGGCAGTCTCGGGGAGATGCACGGGTTCAAGATCGCATACCTGCTCGACTTTGCGATGAAAGTCGGAATTCCAGTCGTTGGTCTAAACGACAGCGGAGGAGCAAGGATTCAGGAAGGCGTGGATGCATTGAAGGGCTATGGCGATATTTTCTACAGAAACACGCTTGCAAGTGGAGTGATTCCGCAGATAAGCGTAATCCTTGGTCCTTGCGCTGGTGGCGCAGTCTACAGCCCAGCGATTGGTGATTTCATAGTGATGACAAAGAATCCAAATTGCTACATGTTCATCACCGGTCCTGCAGTCGTTAAAGCTGTCACAGGCGAAGACGTGAGCGCCTTCGAGCTTGGTGGTTGGGAAGCGCATGCGATGAAGAGCGGAAACTGTCATCTCGTAGCTGAGAACGATGAAGATGCGATGAAACTCGTGAGAAAACTTCTGAGCTATTTACCGCTCAACAACATGGAGGATCCACCAAGAGTTCAAAGCAACGACAGTGCTTCACGTTTAACTCCTGAGATCTACGAAGTCTTACCTGAGGATCCGCAGAAACCATACGACATGCACGCAATCATAAACGCAGTTGTTGACAACAACGAGTTTTTCGAGATCCACAAATACTACGCAACGAATGCAATCGTTGGATTTGCAAGGATCGATGGTTACAGCGTTGGAATTGTTGCAAACAATCCTGCGCACTTGGCTGGTTGTCTTGACATCGACAGTAGCGATAAGATTGCAAGATTCGTTCGCTTCTGTGACTGCTTCAACATCCCAATCATAACCTTCGTCGACGTCCCCGGCTATTTGCCGGGAGTTGAGCAAGAGTATGGAGGAATAATAAGGCATGGTGCAAAGGTACTCTTTGCCTACAGCGAAGCGACTGTGCCAATGATTACCGTAATCGTCAGAAAAGCGTATGGAGGAGCGTACTTAGCAATGGGGAGCAAACATCTCGGTGCAGACATAGTTCTCGCGTATCCAACTGCGGAGATCGCTGTCATGGGTCCAGAGGGTGCTGCAGAGATCGTTTTTAGGAAGGAGATCTCGAGCGCAAAGGATCCGAAGGCGATGAGGGAGGCAAAGATTAAGGAATACAGGGAGAAGTTTGCGAATCCCTACAGAGCTGCGACACGTGGATACATCGACGACGTGATCGATCCAAAGTATACAAGGGTGAAGATAATATCTGCGCTCAGAATCTTGGAGAGCAAGCGTGAAAAGCTACCGCCGAAAAAGCACGACAACATACCGGTGTAACTATGAGCCCAGGAGAGTTCGTGGTTGCAGTTGTTGCAATTCATAAGTATCTAAGGGAAAAGGAAAAGCCAATTGAAATCAAAGAAGTGCCAAGGACCTGGAAACTTTCAGCAAGGGTGATGCCATGATCTACAAAGTCGAGTTCCAAGGCAGAGTTTACGAAGTGGAAGTGGAGGACGTTGGAGCGAATGTTTTCAAGGTAAGGATCAATGGAAAGACTGCAATTCTTGAAGTGAAGCCAAAGCTTGAAGTAAAGAGCACAGTGGGTGAAACTACAACTGTGAAGAAAGTTGAGAAAGTCAAAGTGGCTAAGGTTGAGGGTAGAGTGATAAGTGCTCCGATGAACGGAACGGTCATGCAGATCCTTGTCAAACCCGGCGATGAAGTGAAAGAAGGTGATATCGTCGCGGTGATCGAAGCGATGAAGATGGAAAACCCGATAAAAGCGATGATGAGCGGAAAAGTTGTTGAGATCCTTGTCAAGGTTGGTGATAAAGTTGCTAAGGAAGCCCCGCTGATAAAGTTGGGGTGATCGTATGGAGATGAGCAAGAAGGAATGGGAGGAAAAAATTGTTGCACCCTTCGTTAAGAAGGCTCCGGAAAGAAAGAAGGAGTTCAAGGTAAGCTCAGGGATAGTTCTCGATCGCCTTTACACTCCGGAGGACATCGAAATAGATTACAAAAAGCTCGGATTCCCTGGCGTTTACCCCTTCACCCGCGGAATCTATCCGACAATGTATCGTGGCAGACTTTGGACAATGCGTCAATATGCTGGCTTTGGAACAGCGGAAGAGACGAACAAGAGATACAAGTTCCTTCTCTCGCAAGGACAGACTGGTTTAAGCGTGGCTTTCGACTTACCAACACAGATTGGCTATGACAGCGACCATCTGATGGCTCTTGGCGAGGTTGGAAAAGTTGGCGTTGCGATATCTACGATCGAAGATATGGCTACGCTTTTCGACGGCATTCCGCTTGCAAAGGTTTCGACCTCGATGACGATAAACTCGACCTGTGCACAAATCCTTGCAATGTATGCGCTTGTTGCTCAATCGCAAGGAGCAAACATTGCTGAACTTCGTGGCACTGTGCAGAACGACATGCTTAAGGAGTTCATCGCAAGGGGAACCTACATTTACCCGCCCGAACCCTCTCTCAGGCTCGCAACTGATATAATCGTCTTCTGCGCAAAAGAGATGCCAAATTGGAACTCCATAAGCATCTCTGGCTACCACATGGAAGAAGCTGGTGCAACGCCTGTGCAAGAAGTTGCCTTCACACTCGCGAATGGGATAACTTACGTCGAGAAAGTCCTTGAACGCGGGATCAATGTCGACGACTTCGCTCCACAGCTCAGCTTCTTCTTCTCTGCGGGAAACAACTTGTTCGAAGAAGTTGCGAAGTTCAGGGCTGCGAGAAGATTGTGGGCGAAGATTATGAAGGAGCGCTTTAATGCAAAGAAACCGCAATCAATGATGCTTCGTTTCCATGTGCAAACTGCTGGCTGCACGTTAACGGCGCAACAGCCCGAGCTGAACATTGTTAGAGTTGCAATGCAAGCACTTGCAGCAGTTCTCGGGGGTTGCCAAAGCTTGCATACAAACAGCTTCGACGAGGCGCTTTGTCTGCCAACGGAGAAGGCGGTAAGAATTGCTCTGAGAACTCAGCAGTTGATCGCAGAAGAATTTGGCGTCGCAGACGTCATCGATCCCCTTGGTGGGAGTTACTACTTAGAATGGCTCACGGACAGAATCGAGGAGGAGGCGATGAAGTACATCGAGAAGATCGATGAGATGGGAGGAATGATAAAGGCAATCGAAAGCGGCTTTGTGCAGAGGGAAATCCAGAAGTCTGCTTACGAGAAGCAGAAAGCAATTGAAAGTGGCGAAATAACTGTCGTTGGTGTGAACAAGTATCAGATCGAGGAAGAAATTCAAATAGAGCTTCTCCGGGTTCCCAAGGAGGTTGTTGAGAAGCAAGTATCAAGGGTTAAGAGGTTCAAGGAGAATAGGAACAAAGCAGAAGTCGAGAGGGCTTTGGAGAAGCTTAAAAAAGTCGCAGAGAGTGAAGAGAATCTGATGCCTTACGTTTTTAACTGTGTTAAAGCCAAAGCGACACTCGGTGAGATAGCAGATGCGCTCAGAGAAGTTTTTGGAGAATACAGAGCACCAGAAATCTTCTAATTTTTTAATGGAACATGAAGCAAAGGCTTTGCTTGAAAACTACGGGATCAGGACTGCAAAGTGTGTTTTTGTAAAAAAACGAGAAGGAACTTCTTCAAGCCCTCAAAGTTGTTGGCTTTCCAGCTGTTTTGAAGGTTGCTTCACGTAGAATTTCGCATAAAAGCGAGGTTGGAGGAATTAGATTTGTAAACTCTGAAAAAGAGGCAGTTGAGAACTTCAAAGAGCTTATCTCGATTAGATTTGCAGAAGGTGTCAACGTTCAGCCAATGCTCGAAAAAGGGCTCGAGATCTTCATCCGGAGTTGCAGAGGATTCGCAATTTGGAAGCTTTTTAGCCTTGGGTCTTGGCAGGTTTTACGTTGAGACTTTAAAGAACTACAGCGTTCGCTTAATACCAGTGAACGAAAATGACGTTGAAGAAATGCTTAACGAGCTCAGGTCAAAGGATATCTTTAGCTATCGAAGAAAGAAGTTCGATAAAAGAGCGGTCTTAGAGCTTGCGGTGAGGGTAAGCGAGATCATGGAGAAAGAGAACACCTTAGAAATGGATCTCAACGCAGTCTTTGTTTACGAAAAAGGCTATGCGGTAGCAGATGCAAGAATCGTGATCGGAAAGAGAGGAGACTTCGAAACAAAGATCCGAGAAGTGAGTTATCAATGCAAAGAAGATTGCAGTGGTTGAAGCTTCAAGCAATCCCCTGAAAGTCGGCTACGCAATCTTGCAAAGCCTGAAGCGGAAATCTACCCTGTAAATCCAATCTGTCGGAAGTCGACGGTTTGAAGGTTTTGAACTCGATTGAAGATCTTCCTGAAGTAGATCTTGCGATAATAGCCTTGCCGGCAGAAAAGGTAGTTGAGACAGTTAAGAAGCTAATCGGAAAGGCTAAAGAAGCTCTAATAATCTCTGCAGGATTTAAAGAAATGGATATCTAAGAAGGGAAGAAAAGAGAGAAGACTGAGAGAATTAAGCAAGAGGATAAGAATCATAGGTCCAAACGTTTTCGGCTTCGTAAACGTGCTCGAGAACTTAAACGCAAGCTTCACGCCGGAGTTCAGCAAGTTAAAGCCCGGAAGAATTGCTTTGGTTTCCCAAAGCGGTAGCATTTGTCACTACATTTTGCACAGGTTCAGCGACGTCGGTTTTAGTTATGTGATCCATTTTAGGCAATCGTTGCGACGTCGATTTCCCAGACGTGCTCGAGTTCCTTGCAAAAGACAAGAACACGAAAGTCGTTGCAGTTTACGTTGAAGGACTCGAAAATGGGAGAGCTTTCTTCGATGCACTGAAAAAGCTCAATGAAGCAGGGAAAATTGCAGTTGTTTTAAAAGCTGGGAGAAGCGAAGTTGCAGATAAAGCTTCCTTGAGTCACACGGGAAGTTTAGCTGGGAATTATAAGATCTTCACTTCAGCCGTGAAGCAGGCGAAGGGAATTGTTGTTGAATCTCCGACAGAGCTCATAGATGTTGCAGTACTTGCGGAGAAATTCGGGCGAATTCGAAGCGTTGCAGTAGCGACAATACAAGCTGGTCTCGGAATCGTTTTCGCAGACGTTCTCGAGAGCAACGGTGGAAGACTTTCGAGGTTAAGCGAAGAAACGCTCCAAGAACTCAGAAAAATTTTACCGCCGATAACACACAGAGATAATCCCGTTGACGTTTCTTTCAGTGGTCTCGACACTCTGAAGCTCAAGAAGATACTAGAATTGCTCAAGAAAGATAAAAACGTGAGCGCAGTAGTTTTTTGCTACGCAGTCGTTCCACCGAGCTGGGTTATACCGGAAGAGATCATAAAGGAGCTTTTTCATGATGAGATCGTCGTTTATCTGACCTCCTCCCCGCCCTAAAGTGCGGTTCCAGCGAGGTTTAGAGCTACATCTCCAGCTTTTGCCAAGTTCAGCTCTGCGCCTTAAGCGCGTTACCTTTACCCAATGTAGCGGGACTCGGGGATATGGTTTTCGCTTTGAGCATGTTGTATGCTCCCGCTAAATCTGCGTTGAACACCTTGTCGCGCTTGTAGCACTTCAGCAGACCTCTATGTATTCTTCTATGGTCTTGGTTCTTTGCTTTGCATAGTGGACAAGTTGTGGATGTGTTTTCCTCGTTAACAAGCTCAACCTTGATACCGTATTCTTCCCCCACCTCAATTACTCTTCTCGCCAGATATCCATAAGTCCACGCGTGAAAAGCTGATAGCCGAGCTCAAGGAGTATTTGCCTCAACACTTCTCTAGTGCTCTAAGCTCAAACCACGTCTGAGAGTTGCGCTCCACGGCTGTTCTTGGAATACACTAAAGAATACGAAGCTTATAAACCTTTCCACACTATCCCCGCCCTTTAGAGCGAGGCTTTCGGGTTGTAACGAACCCCGAAGATTTCGAAAAAAGAAGAAAAATCTTGAGTGTATTCTTTTCGATTCAATCGAAAGATGCGCCTTAGCTCTCGCGAGGCTTTCTCATAGATTCAACTGACTTCTTGTAACTCTCTATCATTGGTAAAGGAACACGAAGAGCTGTGTTCGGAACTGGGTAGCGAATTCCCCGCTTGTGTGTCTCTTCAAGACCTTTCGCAATCTCTTCCGCGATTTCAAACGGAAACGCCACCGCCATTTCGTGATCTTGCGTTAAGCCAAAAAGTCTATCGCCGTAGCATGGAACCACAATCCTTAGCTTCTTGTGTATGAACGCATCAAGGAACTCGGCACACGCGCCTCTGCCGAGGATTGAAGTTTCAACTTTCCCGCCCTTGTTGTAAAGGTAAGCGTGAACAAAGCGAAGAATTTGCGCTGGAGTTCCATAAACAACAACGAAGTCGGGATTTGGGATGAAGTCCTCTCTTTCCAATGGCGCAACGAGGCAAGAACTGTAACCTTTGAGCTTTGGTACTACTTCTTCGAATTTCTTTCCAATTTCTTCGTTCATAGCATATCCAGCTTCGTAGGCAAGCTTTCCTGATTTGTAAAGCTCATCTGGCTCGGCGAATCCATAAGCAATGATTCCAAGGGGACAAGTCGTTTCCACATCGAACTTCAAAAACCAACCGTATCTTCGGGAGATGTTGTAAATTTGACAGATCGTTAAATCCTTCAACTTCCTAGCCCTTGCATCGTCACCGAATTTGAAAGCTAAGGGAAAAGTTTGAGGTCGAATAAAGCGATCAATCGCCTTAGCCAATTCCTTTGGTCCCATATTCCTCACCCCACAAGCTCGAAACCAAGCGGTATTAGCCAAGTCTGATGCGGAGTAATCAGAACATTTGGGTTACCGAAGAGCACATCGCTTAAGAAGAACCTCGCATGATGTCCAAGCACTAGGTGCGCTCTTATCCATGCAAACATGCTGAGGAAGAACATTACGATCGCTGTTATCCTCATCGCAGCCCTTGTTGCACGCTTCCACCACAGTCCAAGGATTAAGCCTAGAGCGAGACTGCAGATGACAACTACGAATGCCCAACCACTTAAATCAGCTTTCTTCCACTTCAAGAGCTTTACCATCCAATCTCTTGCAACGATCGTGTTCACAGTCACTGCCCAACCGGCAGCGGTTGACATTTCAATCGCTAAACTACCTGCGCAAAGTATTCCAAGGATTACTGGATTGCCCAAAGCTTCGACTGCTGCAATCATCGAGTAATCTGTTACAGTCCCGATTCCATAGGTTTTCTGAATCGCTCCAGCCAGGAACTGCGGTCCCATATAGTACTAATCCCACTCAAAACACTTTTTGGTGGTCAAGGCATTCTATATCTCCAATAGTAACGGACATTTCTCAATATTTAAATTTTTCTATTTTTTTACATTGAGTATGATGAGGAAATTTTTGAGAGAGATCAAGCCCTTTGTTTTTCAGATAGTGAAATCGATGAAATAGCAAGTAAAATGGACGTTGAAGCTTACAAAGAAGGAGAAATTATATTCTCTGGAAACCCAAAAAAGCTTTAAGTCGTTTTTTCTGGAAATATTGGGCTTTACAGTAACGGAGAACTTGTTGAAGAATTTGAAAGAGGGGATATCTTTGGTCTTGGAGTTTACGAGAATGCGAAAGCAATTGCAAACTCGGATGTAGTGTGCTTAACAATAAAGCACGAAATGATAAAGAAGGTAAGCGCAATGAACAAAGATTCAAGTTCTTCTTCGATAAAATCCTCGAAAAAGAATGCTCCAAGCTTGAAGAGATCTCGGAAAGATATGCTGAATCGCCGAGTTTGGATGCTTTAGCTAAAAAATTGGGATCAAAACAGCATACAGACACGCACTTACAGATGCGTTTATAACTGCTCAAATATTCCAATTCCAGCTGATAAGACTGCTTAAAGCCGGAACGAACACGGTTGAGAAACTACTCGCAATAAGAGAGGAAGAAAGCGAAGGACATCCGATATGACTACCTTAATTTTGTCCCGTCTCCTCTGCAACTCTTTCCTCGATCATTCTCAGCAGTTCTTCCGATCGATCTCACTTTTTTTACTCTCGTCACTTTTCCTTGGGTTAAAAACAATTTGTCAAATTCAAAAATCGAACACTCGATTTCTTGCTTCAAAGCCCTTCCAAGCTATTCACAGACTCTACGATCTTCACGTATTTCCTTGCGATTTTCTCGGGCTCAGAATCGAGAATTTTCGCTATCTCAAATTTTTTCTATCGAATTCTGGGACTTCTTCCAAAGTTGCTGTTCTGGTATCTTCGCTAGGCTTTCGTCTCAGTCTCTGAAAATTCAAGGAGTTTACCCAAATCCAAACTCGAACCGGCACCGAAACTCAACAAATAACTTTTGATGTCTGCTAAATAAAACTCTGCAACGCAGTTTTCAGCGTTTATAAAATCCTGAAAAGCTTCGTTTTCATCGCGCTTGGAATACCATTTTCAACGATCAACTCTGACTTGCCTATTGGTTTTAAAGAATACTCTGAGCAGACCCGTGAAATTCTGCTTTTAAATTTCTCGATCATCTCATAGCTCCTTCCAAGCCCGATTCACTGGGAAGTTATCACCGTTCAAAGTAAAAATCTCCAATCTCTATGGATTTCCGGAAACTCTGCAAAGGCGTTTCTTTTCATCAGGAAAACTTCTTCAATGCTGAAATTATTGAGCACTTTTTTCAAATTGAGTAAAAAGCATCCAGGAATTCGAACTTCTGCAATTTCGTTCAATTCTTTGGCAATTTTCAAAAATTCGCCTATGCTTTCTGCCCTTTCCACATCAAGCCTTTCAAGAAGTTCTGAATTCTCTCTATAGATCGAGATCGGTTGCAGAAAAAGCTCTTCTGCATGATTTGCAATCTCTGCGATTTTTCTCAACTCGAAGTCATTTACTCCGGGCATGAAAACTGTTCTAATCGCAGTGTAGGTTATTTTTGAGCTCTTTTTTATGTTCTCGATAACTCTTTCAAAAAAATCACGCTTCGTTATTTTCCAATAGTTTTCCCTACTCCCAGCGTCAAGGCTTATCATGACCAAATCGAACTCCTCGCAAACTTTGGGAGTTAAAAGCACACCATTTGTCTGTAAATCAAGTCTAACGTTGCCAAAAATGTCTCTCAGAGCTTTCGCGATCCTTATGACTTCTCTTTCACCTACAAGAAGAGGTTCACCGAACTGAGAGATCGTTATTGCCTTTGGGTTCATTTCTCCATAGTAACCCGGCTTTATCGGTTTTTTCTTCACAATTCTTGAGTAGCAAAATACGCAATCGAGGTTGCAGTCCATCGTTATCTCGTAGCTTGAATGGTGTTTCGGATTCTCTACCTCGCCTATCCCTTCGCAATGTTCGCAGTGTTTTGGAAACTTTAAGCTCATGATCATATTTTGTCAAAGAGCTTCAAAACAAACTCAGAAAGTCTTATTGCATCTTCCTTCGACTTCATTATCGTTTTCGTGGCGAAAATTCTTCCCCCCTCGAGACTCGAGTCCGATTCATCGACCACCAGCGCATCGATGATGTCTTCGTAAAACCTCAGAACACCAATTGGAGATATTTCGTAGCCTTTGGCTTTCATGAACTTCCCCGCTGGTCCGCTTATAGGATTTTCGCCAATGATTGGTGAGATTGCAACGACTTTCTTGTTCTTCAGCATTCCGCGCATGTTCTCGACGCTCAGTATTGGCAAGATGCTCGAAACAGGGTTGCTTGGACCAATGATTACCTCTTTCTCTTTTTTTATCAGAGTTTTTACCTCTTCAGGGATCTTAGCGTTCTCAATTCCCCGGAAATAAATGTCAACAACCTTCGGAATTCCTTTTTTTCTAACCCAGAAATCCTGGAAGTGCATTTCTCCTTCTGCAGTCACAATGATCGTCGCAACTTCCTCGTTGCACATCGGATAAATTTCTTGTTTCACTCCATAGGCTTTGGCAACTTCTTTCGTTGCGTGGACTAAGGAAAGGCCTTTTCTCAAGAGCTCGCTACGCAGAATGTGCGTCGCCCTATCAAGGTCGCCGATCGCCATGAACTCGTCGACCCCGAGCTTTTTCAAGGCTTCGTGCGTTCTAAAGCTGTCTCCCCTTATCCCCCACCACTTCTCTTCATCTATAACCTCCGCCAGGGCGTAGATCACGGAGTCTATGTCCGGGCAGATTTTGTTTCCAGAGATCCAGATGTCCTCGGCTGTGTTCACAACCACGCTGAACTCAGCGACTTCTTTAAGCCCGACAAGCAACTTTGGCGTTCCAGTCCCACCAGAGAGAACGATCATCTGAAGATCTCTCCAAACTCCTCGATTGGTCTCTCAGAGATCATCAACTCTCTGATTGTCGAGGCGAGATCCGCAATCTTGACTCTAATCTGTTTCGTCGTATCTCTGTCACGAATCGTAACCGTTTCATCCTCGAAGGTCTGATGGTCTACTGTTACGCAAAATGGTGTCCCTATTTCGTCAAATCTGCGATATCTTCTCCCTATGCTCCCCGAATCGTCGTAATCCGTGTAGAAACCACTTCTTCTCAAAACAGAGACTATTTCCATCGCCTTGCTTGTAAATGGCTCACGGGAGAGCAAAGGCAAAACAGCAACCTCTATTGGAGCGATACGCCTTTTAAGTCTCAGAACTCTTCTTTCTTCTCCCTCAACGATGTCCTTGTCGTAGCAGTGCTCGAGAACCGTGTAGCTTATTCTATCAAGCCCAAAGGATGGCTCGATGACGTGTGGCACGATTCTTTCCCCAGTTATCTCCTCCTCAACCTCCTTAATCTCGAAGAACTCCTTTGTGAGCCTTATCTTCTCACCATCAACTTCAAGCTCGATCTCATTGTTGTTCACTTCCATCCCCTCAAGAGCTTTTGCTATCTTCCTTGCTTTCTCTTTAAAAACCGGTCCAAGAACGCTCATCTTCGGAACCGCTTTTCTCCTCTTTACCTTTACTGGAGTCTCGTAAGGGACGAAGACGCTCAAATCTTCTCCGCTGAACTTTGAATGCCTCGACAAGTCGTAATCTGTTCTGTCAGCGATTCCAACGATCTCTATCCAACCAAAGCTTGTGAGAGCTTCCGCATCCCAGCAATCCGTTGCATAATGAGCTCTTTCGTCGTCTTTGTGCTGTCTAAAGCGAAGCTTTTCATCCTTTACACCTATTGCGAGTAAAAACCTCCTTGTTTTCCCGATGAAATACGCGAGGACTTCGCTCGCAATTATCCCCTTCTTAACCGCATCTTCCAAAGAGATCTCGTGTTCCTTATCAAACTTGTCCACGAGTCTAACGACGTCTTTCGCAACTTCTCCAAAATTTGGGTGCCTTTTTTCCTTGGGGTGCACAAAGAATTCGAGCTCAGCTTGATTGAATTCTCTCAGCCTTATTACGCCCTGTCTCGGGCTTATCTCGTTTCTAAAAGCTCTACCAATCTGCGCAACGCCGAAGGGGAGCTTATCGCGGAAGTAGTTCGAAAGCCTTTTGAAGTCTATGAAGATCCCCTGCGCAGTCTCAGGGCGGAGATACGCATTCTTTCCCTTTCCCGCACCAATCTTTGTCGAAAACATAAGGTTCATCGAAAATGGCTCACCAAACTCGCCACCACACTCGCAACGGATTTCGTATGTTTCTAAAACCTCCTTAATCGCATCCATCGATGCTTCTACTTCGAGGTTGAGCTTCTCCTTTATGTAGTGATCAGCCCTGTAAACTCTCTCACATTCTTTGCACTGAATCGCCGTGTCAACAAAAGACGTTGCATGCCCGGAGGCGATGAAGACTTCTTCGATTCCAATGAGCGGAGTATCGATCTCTGCAACCCTCTCGTTGATCACAAAGAATTCACGCCAAATGTTCTCGATTTTCCTCCTTAAGTTGTTACCAAGCGGGGCATAATCTATAAAACCAGCCATTCCGCCGTATATCTCGAACGATTGCCAGAGAAACCCTCTCCTAATGAGCATTTCCATAAGGTCGCTCATGTAAAGAAAAAGATGGTTCAACTTAAAAATTTTAAGGTTTAATCCGCACTCACTTCCGCCCACTTGTCGAAGTTTTCCGCAACCCTAACTTTAACGACGTTCAAGCCCTTTTTGCGAAGTTCGTTGAAAATGAAGATTGCGATATTCTCCGAAGTTGGATTTGCGATGACTTCGTTGAGCAAGGAATGGTCGAGCTTTTCAAGGATTTCCTTGAGCATTTTTTTGAGATCAAAGAAGTCAATAACCATGCCGTTTCTAAGCTCTCCTTCTACTTCAACGCTAACTTCAAAGTTGTGCCCATGGACTTTTCCGCATTTCCTATGCCCAGGAATCGCGTGCGCTGCGCTGAACACTTCCTTTACACCAACTCTAAACTTCATCACTTTATCCCCATCAGCTTGTGCACTTGAGGAATCACGCGAACGTCTGCGAACTCAAGCATCGCTTTCTGCAGTTTAAAAACGTTGCCAGTATCTTCGCCGAAAACAGGTTGAAGGACGAAGCAGTAAACATAGTCCTTGATCTGCATCGCCGAGTTTAGAACTTCCTCTTGGTTGAACTTCGCTGGCAGAACGATCTTGCAGAACGTTAGCCTTTTGCGAGTATTTCTAAGTATCTTGAAGCATCTAAAAGTCTTTTCCAAGATCTCTTCATAGTTCGCAATCCCGGCTTCTCTGATCTTCAGATCACCGGCGACGTAATCAACAAATCTGAGCTTTTCCGCTTTTTCAGGCAGAGTCATGTTTGTTTCTAAGTAGAAGGGCTTTGTCTTTTTCAAAGAGCCTATAAAATCTGCGTAAAGCAACGGCTCCCCTCCGGTGAAGCTAACGGAGTGAACCCTTATCGAGTCCACGACCCTTTGCACGTATTCAAGGCTTACCGGATTTTTCAAAACTTCGTTGCTCACGTAATCTCTGCAAAACTCGGAATCCTTGAGCGTATCGCAGTAGTAGCAGTTCAGATTGCATCCACAAAAGCGGATGAAAAGCTGTAGAGCACCAACAAACACACCCTCACCTTGAATCGATTCAAATATCTCGCTTATTCTTGCGTTCATAGCTCTATCATTTCACCCGTCCTTTCGTAAACTCTAAGTCCGCCAACTTCTTCAAGTTTTCTCGCGAATTCCTCACTTTTAAGAACTTCGAGAAACTTCTTCACACTCCACTTATCCAGCTTATCCCTCGGAATCAGGAAGTCGTATTCCTCGCTTCTCAACGGTATGAAGTCGAGGTGGTATAGGTTTGCAACCGTCTTTATTCCGAGCCCCACGTCTGCTTTTTGCGTTGCAACCGCGATCGCAACAGCGTCGTGCGTCTTTGCTTCGATCTCGTAACCCTTTATCTTACGCTTAATTTCATCGAAATCTTCGCCACTTTCTTCTGCAAGCTTTTTCAAGTGCATGTCTAAAAGAGTTCTCGTCCCGGAGCCCTTGTTCCTGTTTATCAACCTAACATCATCCCTGAGCAAATCCTCGAAACCTTTTATCCTCTTCGGATTTCCCTTGGCAACTATGAAGCCCTGCTCCCTAAGATAACCTTTCACAAGAACCGCATTCTTGACCCCGAGCTTTTTCGCAATTCGCTCGTTGTAAACCCCACTTTCGTCAAGCAAGTGCGTCCCAGCGATGTCTGCTTCTCCCCTTTTAACCGCCAAAATCCCTCCTGTAGAGCCGACGTTTATGACTTTCGCACTTCCCTTCAATTCCCTCAGGATCAAATCCACTCCTATACAATGGCTTCCGATGAAAACGAGATCTGGTGGACTAATTTCGCTGAAGAGCTTGACTTCTACGATTTCGTTTTCCTCGAGCATCACAACCTCTTCCGGAATTTCAACGATTCCATCAGTGAACGCAAGCGCTGTAATCGCTCCACTATAGCTACCAGTCACCGGATAAGCCGAGAATCCCTCTTTTCCCGAGACTACGTGAACAGGCAGGAATTCTCTCCTTCCAATCTCGGAAAAAACCCTTGCTGCAAGTATTGCGTTTATCTTTTTCGACTCGATTCTTAAACCTGCCAACTCGCGAATGATGGGTGCAACGATCAGCTCGAAGATCGTCAAAGCTGAAACAGGATATCCAGGAAGACCAAATATGGGCTTTTCGTTGTGAATCGCTATTATCGTCGGCTTTCCCGGCTTTACAGCGATTCCGTGCGCCAAAATCTCTGACACTTCTTCAAGAACTCGATACATTTTGTCGCCAAAGCCAGAAGATGTGCTACCAGAGGTTATCACTAAGTCTGCAATGCTCAGCGCCTTTAGAATTGCCCTTTTCATTTCTTCTTCGTCGTCTCGGACTATTCCGAGTCTAATCGCAATTCCGCCGTTCTCTTCAACCGCAGAACAAATTGCAAACGAGTTCACATCGTAAATTTTCCCACTTCCCAGCTCCTCGTGCAAATCTGCAAGCTCGTTCCCGGTCGAGATAACCGCAACCTTGGGTTTTTTAAAGACTCTGACTTTCCTTATCCCGCAGGCGGAAAGGACACCTATTTCTCTGTGCGTAAGCCTTGTTCCCTTCCTCAGTATCAGCTCTCCAGCCATTATGTCGCTCCCTGCGAACATCACGTTCTCCCCTGGAGCGACAGCTTTGTAGACTTCAACGAATTCTCCAACTTCTCTCGTGAACTCTACCATAACAACTGCATTTGCCCCCTTTGGAATCATTGATCCAGTAGAGACTTCAAATGCTTCACTTTCTCTTAACTCCGCATCAACCCAGTCCCCAGCTTCGATTTTTCCCAAAACTTTGAGCTTCACGGGATTGTTTTCTTCCGCCAAAAACGTGTCCTCGGCTTTAACTGCGAAGCCATCCATTGTAGCCCTGTCGAACGGCGGAACGCTAATCGCTGAATAAACATCCTCCGCAAGAACTCTTCCCGTTGCGGAAAGCAAATCTACTTCCTCAACTTTTGGAATTGGCTTGTATCGGGAGAAGAGAATCTTTCTCGCTTCCTCAATCGTTAAAATTTGCCTAAAAACCTTCCTCATTCCAATACCTCCGTTATGTCCCTAAGCAAAATCACTTCAACTTCTTCGCCCTCCTCGTAACCCTCAACGTCTTCTGGAACCACGAGAAGAGCATTCGATTTCACTATGGAACTCAATACGCTCGAACCCGAAACCCTCATTGGATAGACTTTTCCATTCTCCCAGAGAACTCTGACATAGCTCCTTATTCCTATCTCCGACGCAACCCTCGCTTGAAGAACTCCTTTCTTTCGGCTACCCTTTCTCTCCAAAACCCTTACACCCATCATCCTGTAAAGCGCTGGGATCACGAAGGTGTTGAAGGCAAGAAAACAAGCAGTCGGAGAGCCGGGGAGCATAAAAACTGGTTTCCCTTCAACTAAACCAAAAGCACTCGGCATTCCTGGACGCATTGCAACGCCGTGGAAAACGATTTCTCCATGCTTGGAAACGACTTCTGGAACGAGATCGTAGCTACCAACTGAAGTCCCGCCTGTGAAAATGATTGCGTCGAAGTTCAACGCTTCAAAGAGCTTTCTCTCCACATTCTCAGCATTGTCCTTTGCGATCCCCAACGGAAAAGCTTCGAACCCAAGCTCTACGAGGGCGTTGCAGATCATTGGACTGTTCGAGTTGTAGATCTTCCCAGCTTCCTTTTTCTCTTCCAAAGCTATGAGTTCGTTTCCAGTCGAGATAACCGCAACTCTGGGCTTTTTAAAGACTTCAACGCTTCTAAAGCCGAGAGATGCAAGGATTCCAGCGTCTTGCGGTTGTAGAATTTCGCCTTTTCTAAGCACGATTTCCCCCTTCTTCAAGTCCTCTCCCTTTCTTACAACGTTCTTATATGGAGAGACACCTTTGAACACTTGGACAAAACCGTTTTCTTCCTTTGTGTGCTCGAGCATGACAACTGCGTTCGCTTTTGCTGGGATTGCAGAGCCTGTGTATACTCTAACTGCTTCGCCACTCTTTATCCTTAAATTCGGAATTTTTCCGACTTCAATTTTTCCGACAAGCTTCAAGATCACCGGATTATTCTGCGAAGCCCCAAAAGTGTCTTCCGCGATAACAGCGTAACCATCCATCGCAGATTTGTCAAATTCAGGAACGTCACAATCAGCAACTACGTCTTTTGCGAGAACTCTACCTTGGCAACCATAAACGCTAACTTCTTCAACCCCAATGGTGCGAAGCTTTTCGAACATCTTCTTAACCGCGATCTCCACAGCTTCGAGGGCTTTGAATCCACGATCCCTTACCATCGCAAATCCTCGTCTTTGGCTTTAAAAACGTCTATGTTAAACCAAGAACGTCGAGCATCGAGTAAATCCCGGGCTTTTCAACCTTTGAAATCCATTTAACAGCCAATATCGCCCCTTTTGCAAAGCAATCTCTGCTCGTTGCCCTATGAACAATCTCAACTCTCTCTCCTTCGCTGAAGAACATCACCACGTGCTCCCCAACGACATCCCCTCCACGGATTCCAAAAATTCCGATTTCTTCGCCTTTTTTCCCATCTCTGCAGAACTTAAGCTCAAGCTTTCTTCCCTTTTCCGAAAGAACGTTCCTTATGATTTCCGCAACCCTTATCGCTGTTCCACTTGGTGCATCTTTTTTGTGCTTGTGGTGAATCTCGAAGATCTCGACGTCGTAATCCTTAAGGAGCGAAGAGGTGAATTCCACGATCTTGAAAAAAGCGTTCACCCCAATGCTGAAGTTCGGAGAGACAACTGAAGGGACTCTACTGCAAATCCTTTCCAGCTCCCTCCTTTGCTCCTCGCTGAAGCCAGTTGTTCCTATGACAAGCTTCACACCCTTTTTTGATGCTACCCTTGCGTTTTCCAAGCATGCTGAAGGGTTCGTGAAGTCAATGAGCACATCTGCGTCCAAATTTTCTATGTCGCTCTCTATCGCAACATCAATTCTCCCAATCCCCGCAACTTCTCCTGCGTCTCTGCCAACTTCGACGATGTCGAAAGCTTGCACAACTTTCAAACCCTCAGCGATCGCATGCTTAACTACGAGCCTCCCCATTCTTCCCGCAGAGCCAGCAACTGCGAGTCGCATGAAGCAATTTTTCACGAAGTTTAAAAAGTGTTTCGTGAGTTCTTTTCCCACTTCTTCAGACTTTCTATGGTCGCTTTGAAAACAGTCTCCCATATTCTCTTGCCCAATCTGCTTGCTGGTCCGGAGAACGTTTCATAACTTCCCTTCATCGTGCTTAAAACCACGACCGCATCCGTGTTTGTTCCCGTGAATCGATAACCGAGTTTGAAAAGAGCCGAGCTCTTAGCTTCTGTAGCAGTTATGATTGCGTTCAGCAACGCAGATCTGCTGAGTTTTGATTCGGCAACGAGAATTGCGTTTATAGTCATCTTGTTCGGGTTGTTCACACCGGCGGTTACAAAGGCTGTCACGTTCTCAACACTTTTTATGCTTAGATTTTCCATCGGAACCGCAGTTAGCAGCCCGAAATACTTCTTGAGCCCGTAGCTTTTGGCAACTTTTTTCAGATACGCAACTGGGCTCATTCTGTAAAAATCATCGTCAATGCAGTGGTTAAAAGCGCATTCAACGCTCCGCCATCCGCCAAGCAGGCCAGTGCTCACACCGAAGAATTTTCCGTGAACCAAGAGCGTCTTGTCATCGATGCAGTAGTTTTTGTATGGCATCAAGAGCACCTTCCTCGTTCTCGACGACTATCGCCTTCTTTAGGATCTCCCTGTAGATTCTTTCAGCCTCTTCTCCGCAGAAGTTTCTATCCGCAAAAGGTGTCGAGTTCACGACAATTAGCTTTCCCATCTCCGCAGATTTAAGTGCGCAGATCAGATTTTTGAAGTTTCCTTTTCCTATTGCGAGGTTTGCCAAAACAACCGCATTGGCATTTGCTATCGCCTCAAGATTTCTCCTGAAGGATTCCTCACCTATCTCAGAAAAAGGTGCCTCCTCGATCGCAATGCCATTGATTTCTTGAATCGCCTCCCAATCTGAATCGAGCACGTTTACGACTCCTGCTGAAACCCTATAACCTCTTTCACCAAGCATTTCGATCAAAGCTCTACCGCTTCCCCCGCCACATATCACGTGAACCCATTTTCTGTTTTGTGCCACTTTCGTCTTTGGAATCACGTAAATTTTTCCATGCTTCTTCACAATGACTTCGATACCAAAAACTTCACGTATGCTCTCCTCGCTTACGACTTCACTCGGTTTTCCAGCGTATCTTATCTCGCCCCCATTCATCATCATTACCTTGTTCGCAAAGCTCAAAGCGAGATTTATGTCATGCATAGCAACGATCACAACTTTGTTCTTTGCCAATTCCTTGAGCAGACTCATTATCTCGATTTGCGCAGAGATGTCCAAGTGCGCTGTTGGCTCGTCGAGCAAGAGGATCTCTGGCTGCTGCGCCAAAAGCCGTGCGATTAAAACCTTCTGCTTCTCCCCACCGCTGAGTTCCGAAAAGATTCTGTTTGCCAAATGCTCTACTCCAACTTCTTTTAAAGCCTTTATCGCTATTTCATAGTCTTGTTTTTTCGGGATCTTTATCGCTCCAAAGTCTCGAGTCCTACCGAGTAAAACGATCTCGATTACCTTCAGATTCGTGTCTGCGGTTTCTTGTGGCAGATAGCCAAGAGAATCTCTTTCGAGATAAACAACTCCTTTCAAAGGCTTCAAAATTCCGAAGATCGTCCTAAGCAAAGTCGTTTTTCCCGAACCATTGGGACCGAGGATTGTGATCAGTTCTCCTTTCTCTGCGTGGAAAGTCACGTTTTTCAGGATTTCTGCGCTTCCGAGTTTTACGCTAACACCCTCGACTCTTAAGATCATAACCTCCTCCAAAGGAGATATATAAAGAATGGTCCGCCAAGCATCGCAGTTACTGCACCAATCGGAATCTCTCCGCTCCAAAGTCTCGCAAAAACGTCAACAAGGGGCATGAAAGACGTTGAGAAAAGAATTGTCGCAGGCAGAAGTCTGCTGTGTTCCTCGCCGAGCAGTATTCTGATCGTGTGCGGGACTATTATTCCAACGAAGCCTATTACTCCGCTCATCGCAACTGCAGAAGACGTTAAAAGACTTGAGGCTATTATTAACTGCGTCCGATAACGATCTACGTTTAAACCAACCGCTCTTGCATGTTCATCGCCGAGAAGTAAAGCGTTTAGATTCCAAGAGGTCAAAAGGAGAAAAGATGTGCACAAAACAAAGATCGGAATCACAAAGTAAATCTCCTCCCATATTGGATTCGAGAAACTTCCCATGAGCCAAAACATGACTTGATGCAAGCTTTGGGAATGAAGATAGATTAGAAGAGAGTTAAAACCTGAGAGAAAAGATGCTATCGCTATTCCGGTGAGAAGAATCGCGTAGCTTTGGTCTCGGAACCTCTTTGAGCTTCCTATGATCAAAACGAGCTGAATAACTGCGATAGAGGTAAAAAAGGCTATGACGAATCTACTAAGGATTCCCAACCCAAAGATGACAGCAACAATGGCTCCGAGGCTCGCACCGCTCGCAACCCCCAAAATGTATGGTTCTGCAAGCGGGTTTCTGAAGATTGCCTGAAGAGCTGTTCCCGAGACCGCGAGCGAGGCGCCCACGAGCATCGCAACAAGAAGTCTTGGTAGGCGATAGTCGAGAATCACTAGCTTCTCGACCTCGCTTGCTTTTCCAGCGAGAACTGCGATTAGCGACTCTACTCCGTATCCAGCGCTTCCAACTGTGAGTGAAACGATAACTGCGACGAAGTTCAGCGCAAGCAACACTGCGAATTTCACAATCAAAAGACAAAGATATGAGCTAAAAGGTTTTGGATATGGGCTCGGGGGGATTCGAACCCCCGACCTCCGCTGTGTGAGGGCATTATTATCTCTCCAAAAACAAAAACAAGCTCGAAAAATCCTCCATTTAACTTTCAGAGCTTTTACGAAAAACATGAGAGTGATTTTATAAAGTGGCTTCAGAATAGAGTGAAATCCGGGAAATTGATGGAAAGCACCGCTAAAGACTACATTTCCGCAATAGTGAAATATTCGGATGATCTGGAAGACGTTACAACTCCGAACGAGCTTGAGGAGCTTCTTATCGAAGCCAATGG
>Ga0209080_1000544_pt1 | contig 24676 bp, 19 predicted proteins | sample JNZ110809AmetaG_FD_184123 | JGI IMG/M metagenome (GOLD analysis project Ga0209080, IMG submission 184123) | Hot spring microbial communities from Jinze hot spring, China to study Microbial Dark Matter (Phase II) - JNZ 110809A (SPAdes) (version 3) ...
TGGCTATGGGGGGGCTTTATGTTATTAATCTGAACGAAGCCAGTCTCATCAACTTCACAACCATCGCAGACGCAAACGTTGCACTTTGGGTTAATTGGGTATCCGGCGAAACGTTAACATACACTGAGGTATCAAACAAGATTTTAATGAGCGGCAACCCGTATGAATGGGTACTCGCCGCCAATTTAACCGCCGTAAACGTTGATGGGAGCAACAAGCAAATAATTTGTAAAGGTTTGTGCGGTTCACTTTCTCCAGCTGATAATTCTTTGGTCGCTTTCCTACGACTTTCAGATGCTGGCGGCTTGAGGTTCATTTCGTATCTTATGGATCTAGATCTTCCGGAAACACTTAATCCGGACAGCGACGGAGACGGCTTACCAGATATGGATGAACTTCGGAATCATCTTAATCCATGCAACCCCACTGACGTCCATAAGGACTATGACGATGATGGGTTAACAAACCTTGAAGAAATTACTTATGGTACATTGATGTTCAACAGTGATTCCGATGGAGACGGGCTCAGCGACGGTGTTGAAATCAAAGTTTTCCTGACGAATTCGATGAAGCGGGATACGGATGGTGACGGCGTAGCTGATGGTCTTGAGGCTGCAGCAACGGGTTTAGATGCTGCCTTTATTACTGTCTTGCCTGCGGGTTGGATTCGCATGCAGCTCGAGTGGCGAAACAAGAGGATGTATGTTTCAACAAACTCTTCTGTTCTCGGCGTGGTTTTCAACTCCGCAAGCATGGCTTTAACCGTCAACGTTGGCGGTCCAGACGGAACAGCGGGAGTAGCCAACATAACAGTGCCGATAGATATGATTAGCTCCCTTTCAGCTGTAACAGTCACATTGGACAATCAACCCCTAGAGTTTCAAATAAGCTAGGCTGGCGGATACGCCCAAATCTATGTGCAATACCACCACAGCTACCACCAATTAACAACGCATTTAAGCGGCGGTGGCGGAGGCGTTGGCGGTGTAGATTTAACCGGCATACTGGGCTACTGGTGGCTGATACTGTCAATAGCCATCGTGGCAGTGGCTTCTGTAATAGCAGCCATAATAGTTAAACGCGGATGATGGAGGATAACGCATGAAGAGATCTGCAGCCTTCGTAGTAACAGCTGTGGCGTTTTTACTTTGCCTAAACCTGGCTTATGCAGAAGTGCAAGTGGGCGTCAAAATGGGCGACTGGATAAAATACGAACTAGCCGTTAGCGGCACTACTCCTCCGTCGAACCTGCCTCAATGGGTTAAAGCAGAATGCACCTCAGTCGCCGGAACAAATGTGACTTTTAGGATGACGATGCACATGAGCGATGGGGCAGAACACGTGGAAACTTGGACCATTGATGTTGCAACGGGCTCTGGAAATGCATTTTTCCAAATAGTCATCCCGGCAAACTCGAAAACTGGTGACACTATCCAGTTAGTTACCAACGGCAGCGTGACAATCACCGAGGAAGTAACCGGGACATATGCTGGAGCAAGCAGAACCTATGTTTACGCAAGCCTAGCTGGGGAATCTGAACAGTACACTTACCGCTGGGATAAGCAGACAGGGATCCTCTTAGAGATAAGCGTCACCCAGGGCTCAGCCTCAATCGCCTACAGAGCAAACAACACAAACATTTGGCAGCCTCCGTCAAACCCGCTTTCAAACATGCCAAGCCTTTCAATAGAGATGTTATCCCTTATCACTTCAACAATGGCGGCAATCGCCATAGTATCATCAGCCGTAATATACACACGACACAAAAGAAGCTAAACACAAACTTAAACTCCCTCCATTTTCCTTTTCACCAGCAACCATCTAATTCTGTTGCTGGAAAATCTAGAGGGGGGCTATCAATTTTGCAGTCCGCAGCCAGCAGCAAAATTGACTTCCTGAAAATTAAAGAATCATTAGTTCCAAGGGGACAAGTTTTAAACAGCAACGTTTAATTCTTGAAAAGCTTTAACCTATTTTGGCGATGAAACGCCTATAACGTGAGCCTTCTTGGGAATCCCGCCGGGATAAATCCATGCCGACGGACCCAACCGAGCAGCAAGCTTGAACGCTTGTTGCCGTGAAGGCGGGTTTACCCAAGCATGGGACACCGGCGGGCGCGGGTGCCCCCTAAAACTCCCACGCCGGAGAGAGCTTAACCAAGGGGAGCGCATGGCTCCACGATGAGGTTAAGTGATAGGTGACGTTGGGAGACAATTAGGGGCGCCCGCGATAAAATGTTACAGCCTTTTTGGAAACAACTTTTAAGTTGCGCTTTTGCATATAATGTGAAGGCTTGACCTGTCTTGGACATAGAAACCAAAATTGACCTGATTAAGCGCCCGCCCACAGAGGAAATTCTCGTCGAAAGCGAGTTACGGGAGTTGCTTGAAACGAATCCACATCCCGGCCACTACATTGGCTTTGAGATTTCCGGCCTGCTGCATCTTGGAAATCTTGTGATTTCCGGTTTTAAGATAAACGACTTTTTGAAGGCGGGAATCCGCTGCCAAGTTTTTTTGGCGGACTGGCACAGCTACATAAACAACAAGTTCGGCGGAGATTGGGACAAAATCCTCCAGGCCACAAAGTACTACGCGAAAGCCTTCCAGTTCTTCTGCCCCGGCGTAAAAATAATGGTGGGCTCGGAGCTCTACCATAATAATGACGAGTACTGGCGGAACCTGCTAAAGTTTGCTAAACACATGACCCTGAGCCGTACACTGCGATGTCTCACGATTATGGGGCGAAGCGAAACGGAAAAGCTTGATTTGTCGCAGTACTTCTACCCGCCCATGCAAGCCGTAGACATCAAAATGATAGGCGCTGACATACCGCACGGCGGCATGGACCAACGCAAAGCCCACGTGTTAGCCCGGGAAATCTTCCCGAAAATGGGGTGGAAAAAGCCTGTGGCAGTACACCACCACCTGTTGATGGGTTTAGCTGAGCCAGTTAAACTTGAGACTAGGGACAAGCTGGAGCAGGTGATTGCCAGCAAAATGAGCAAATCCAAGCCTTGGACGGCTATATTCATCCACGACAGCGAAGAGCAAATCCAAGCCAAACTCAGAAGGGCATGGTGTCCAGAAAAACAGACGGAAATGAATCCCGTTCTGGAAATCGCCAAATACATAATATTCCATGAAAGGGACGCATTTACGGTGGAACGTCCATCCAAATACGGTGGAACCATAACCTTTGAAAGCTATGCTGAACTGGAAAAAGCCTACAGAACCGGACAGCTTCATCCCCAAGACCTTAAAAGCGCCGTAGCCAAGGAACTAGCCAAAATCCTTGAGCCCATAAGACGGTACTTTGAAACAGATAGGGAAGCCCGAGAAAGCCTAGAAGTTGTAAAGAAAGCGGAGATAACAAGGTAAAAACCTTGTCCACCCACCTAAAGGAGAAGGCAGAACAAATTCAACATATTTTGGAGCAGCTGGCGGAAGAAGCCAAAAGCGGAAAACCCATCATAGTGGAGGGGCGGAAAGACGAGCAAGCCCTGAAAGCCCTCGGAATAATAAGCGGCAAAATAATTTTTGCCAAAAAAGGCTTGAAAACCCTCCTAGACGTGGTTTCAGAAATAGAAGCATCCAGCCCAGACGAAGTCATATTAATGTTGGACTTCGACAAGGAAGGCAGAGAGCTAACCGAACAACTGAAAAACCACATGGAGAAGGTGGGCATAAAGGCGAACACTCACTACTGGCTTAAGCTTTCAAGCCTAACGGGCAGAGAAGTCAAGGATGTGGAAGGCTTAGCCACCTACATGCAAACATTGAAAAACAAGATTGGAAATTCATAAAGGTAATATATATCGACAGTATTTACTACATAATCCAGTGTTGAGAGCACTGTTCTCTCATCACAAAATCAAACTAACATAAAGGCATAAACCATGTATAAAGGAGGTGACGCTTACGGGTTCATCACAAACCCTCACTGTAAAGTATGTAATCCGCGCGAAAATCGAAGTAGACGGGGTAGTTGAAAAGCCGGACGTTATAGGAGCGGTTTTCGGGCAGACAGAAGGACTCTTCGGACCAGAACTAGACCTCAGAGAGCTCCAGAAGTCGGGGCGAATCGGCAGAATCGAAATTGAACTCCACTCGAAAAATGACAGGACAACAGGCACAATAATAATTCCAACAAGCTTGGACAGGGTTACCACAGCCCTTTTGGCGGCAAGCATAGAAAGCATAAACCGCGTTGGCCCATGCGCCGCGAAGGTAACGCTGGAAAAAATTGAGGACGTTAGGGAGGCACGTCGAAAAGCCATCATTGACAGGGCTAAGGAGATTCTCCATCAGTGGACCATTGAGACCATGCCCACAGTGGATGAAATCTTCAAGGAGTTGGCGGAGACCCTGAAGGTGGCGAAGGTGGAAAAGTATGGTCCAGAAGAGCTTTCAGCAGGACCGGAAGTTGACAGTGCCAAGGAAATCATAATAGTCGAGGGGCGGGCTGACGTAATCAACCTCCTGCGTTGCGGAATCCATAACGTCATAGCCCTTGAGGGCGCAAAAGTTCCAGAAACCATCAAGAAGCTCTGCCGAGAGAAGGAGGCAACAGCCTTCCTCGATGGAGATCGGGGTGGAGACCTCATTCTCAAGGAACTACTGCAAGTAACCAACATAAAATACGTGGCTAGGGCGCCCAGGGGCAAGGAGGTGGAGGAGCTTAACTGCAAGGAAATCTTTGAGGCTCTAGCTGCCCGAGTTCCCGTGGAAGAGCTTTTAAAACATCCACCAAGAAGAGAGAAACGCCCAGCAGAATTTCCAAAGGAGATAGTTCAGCTGGTGAGGGAGTTAGAGGGCACTTTGGAGGCTGTGCTCCTAAACGAGAAGCTGGAGCCCATGGAAAGACTGCCAGTAAGCCAGCTGGCCGAAAGGCTTCAACAGGTAAGCGGTGTGGACACCGTTGTCTTTGATGGCATAATAACCCAGCGGATAGTGGACATAGCCAGCGAGAAAAACATAAAAAACATTGTCGCATCCCGCATATCAGAAGCTGTGAAACCGCCATTAAATGTGCAGCTTGCAACCTTCTCAGAGGTAATGGGAGACTAGCCGAAAAAGTCTGTGAGCTTCCTCGTGGTGCCTTCCTCAACCCCAGCCTTAAGCAGCTGCTCCTCTGTTATGCCGAAGCATTCGAGAACGCGAGCGGCGGCTGGCACAACCTGATTGGACACATAATATTCCACGTCCACCTCGTCATAGCTGGCAAACATGTAGGGTTTAACCCGCTCATAGAGCCTTCCAGAACCAGCAATGACAACATAGCCAACCTTGTCGCCCATGGCAAGCTTCCAGCCCTTCTCCATTAACATCTTCGCAGCCGCCACGTGGGGAGCCTTAACCTCATACTCGTCAATAGACTTGGTTAAAGTCTTCCATATTATCAGGTCGCGGTATGGAACCTTCCTCTGCCTAAGATCTTGGATAAACTGTCTAGCAACCCGCGCCGCCTTCTGGGGCGACTGCTCCTTCAAGATAACCTCCAAAACCTTTTCCTGAACTTTTTTGGCGACGGCTGCCCAGTCGCCTCTTATGACTTCCAGCCCGACAATGTCCAATCTTCCATCTGGGAGAAGTCCAGCATACCGTTTTTTGGCTTCCGTGAAGAAGATGCGCGTGTAGATTTTGTCCGGCTTTATTTCTAAGCCAAGTTTTTCGCAGATCTTCTCAGCGAGTCTTTCCACCTTCTCCGGGTCATATTTTATGAAGATGCTATCTGTGTCGCCGTAAACAACCGTCAAGCCCTCCTCTTCAGCCATCTTGATAGCCGTCAAAATTGTGTGCCTACCCCATGCTGTCGCGGCTTCTGCAACGGGCTTCATGTACCATCTGGCGCCAATCCAGCCTGCATACCCATAAGAAGCATTTGTTATGACCTTCACAGCCTTCTGCCGAGCGTCCAAAATCCGGTATTCAACGCTGTCCACGGGGTACTCCTTCATCTTGGCGCGGATCTCGTTTCTCACGTTAATGAGGTAGGATAAAACTTCCTTGTAGAATCCGGGCGGCTCCTTTCTAAATCTATGCTTGACCTCGGGTGCCTCATAAACTCCGCAGGGCGGTGTGGGCTCTTTGGGAGCCACGTAAGTGTCCGGAGAGAGGTTGTATGCTATCATGATGTTTGGATACATAGAGGCGAAGTCCAAGACTGCTATGTTCTCATGTAGCCCGGGCTTTGGGCTAAGCACTATGGCACCGGCATAAGGCCTATATGGCTGCTCAACCCTTTTAGGCACGAGCTCGCCGATCTTGTGGGCGTGCTTTATTAGGAACCATTCTACACGAAAGCCGACGGCGGCTGTTCCAATGTGGTCTAGGGGTAAACCAACAAGGCTTGAAAGCTGCATGGCGAAATCCAGAAGGGCATTGGCTATGCCCATTATGCAGCGGGTGTTCTCCATAGAAAACCTCTTCAAAATTTCACGTTTTTCTTTGTCGTCCCAGTAGTTGGCGAAATCCACATCCTCTATTAAAACGCGATTTTCAAGCTTCATTACACCCAAATAGTCCGCCAGGTTCTCCAAGGTTTTAACCTTCACGTCTGGAAACTCTTCGGCGAAGTCGAAGAGGTCCACGTTAGCTCTTCCAGTTATCGAGATATGCCCATAAACGCTTGTGTGGGGTTCTGTTCCAGCCCTGTCAACGGATAAGCGCAGTCCAAGCCTCTTGCATCGCTCGTTAAGGTAGCTCCAATCCTGCCTATTAACCCCAAAACCAACGATTATGTCCGGGTCGAAACGCTGCACATAACCAATGAAAGCCTCTAAAAGAGGTTTGTCGTTCATGTCGTCGCCAGCTATAAACTGCTTCTCCTCGCCAGTGTTTGTTGCCGTCGAAATTATGACAACTGGATTTCTGTCGGGCTTGGGTGCGCCCTCCTTGCCATAGCATATCATTGAAAAGCCGAGAATCCTAAGGTTTGGAACGTCCGTTTTCTCAATAAATCTTGGAGGATGCTTAGCCACATATATCCGGTCAACTTTAACGTTGTGTGTTCCAGCTTCCTCTTCAACTTCAACCTCATGCCAACCGCAGGGAATAACCCCGTTGTCGATGAGATACCGCATAGAATATCGAATATCATCCTCAAGGCACTCTTTCACTCCGTCCAGTTTTTGAATAGTCTTGGCGTATTTAGCCGCCAAATCCGGATCTTTACAGCAAATTTTCAAAGCCTTAACGGGTTTGCCGAAAAATCGCCTCTCAACGGGCTCAATCCCAACAATAAATGGATAAAGAGCCTTCCTCGACGTGATCTCGGCGGCAAGCCTAGTGGGGTCAAAGCCATTTTCAACAACAGCATAAAAATACGTTATGAAGCTTCTGTCGATAACCAAAACTCTGTTTCCGGAAGCGTCGACCCCCCAAAGCCAGATCTCGGGCTCATGGTTCTTAACCTCATAATTCACATCCAGCAGCCAGAATGTGATTTTCATGCTTCTTCCTCATCCAAGATTTGGCGCTGCAGTCCTTTAAACTTTAAAGCAAAAAATTCGTGATTTGCTTGCCGTTTGAATAGTCATTTATATGCGGTTTGGCAATGTAGCTTTTGGGTGCACTACTTGTTTGACAGCAAAGTTCTGGAGAAAATCCGCCTAGAGATGGAAGCCTGGGAAAGGGAAGTTGTGGCTAAAAGCCTCGAGCGTCTCCCCGAAAGAGGCGAATTTTCAACAAGCTCAGACATCCCGGTTAACCGTCTCTACACTCCCTTGGACGTCGCCCACATTGACTACCTAGAGAACTTAGGGTTTCCAGGGGTATACCCATTCACTCGGGGCATCTACCCAACAATGTATCGGGCGCGTTTATGGACCATGCGGCAGTACGCAGGCTTCGGCACGGCTGAACAGACAAACCAACGTTTTAAATATCTGCTGAGTCAGGGTCAAACTGGCTTAAGCGTTGCCTTTGACTTTCCAACCCAAGTGGGCTATGACTGCGATCATCCCATGGCGAGGGGTGAGGTGGGCAGGGCTGGCGTCAGTGTAAGCACACTGCGGGACATGGAAATCATTTTTGACGGCATCCCCCTCGACAGGATTACAACCTCAATGACAATCAACGCTCCAGCGGCTGTACTGCTTGCCATGTACATTGTTGTAGGCGAGAAACAAGGTATACCCCGGAACATGTTAGATGGCACCGTGCAAAACGACATTTTGAAGGAGTATGTTGCCAGAGGCATGTATATCTTCCCACCTAAGCCTTCCATGCGTTTGGTCACGGACATCTTTGAATACTGCGCAAAAAACGTGCCTAAGTGGAATGCCATCAGCATAAGCGGCTATCACATCCGCGAGGCAGGCGCCACCGCCGTCCAAGAGGTTGCCTTCACCCTTGCAAACGCGATTGCCTATGTGCAGGCGGCCATCGATCGCGGTTTAAACGTTGATCAGTTTGCCGGTAGACTTTCGTTTTTCTTCGCGGCACACAACAACCTTTTCGAGGAAGTCGCCAAGTTCAGGGCTGCCAGACGCCTTTGGGCGAAAATTATGCGGGAGCGTTTCAAAGCCAGAAATCCAGCCTCTTGGATGCTGCGCTTTCACACTCAAACCTCGGGGGTTTCGCTTACAGCCCAGCAACCTCTAAACAACATTATCCGCGTGACGCTTCAAGCCCTCGCGGCGGTTTTAGGCGGAACCCAGTCGCTTCACACAAACTCCTTTGACGAGGCTTATGCATTGCCAAGCGAGCAAGCCGTCACCATAGCCCTTAGAACCCAGCAGATAATAGCCTACGAAAGCGGCGTTGCGGACACCATAGACCCCCTTGGCGGCTCCTATTATGTGGAGTATTTGACAAACCAGATTGAAGAGAAAGCCACCGAGTACATAGAGCGTATAGACGAGATGGGTGGGGCTGTGGCAGCCATAGAGAAGGGTTTCATGCAGCGGGAAATAATGGAAAGCGCTTATCGCTACCAGAAGGAAGTTGAAAGTAAAAAGCGCATAGTCGTGGGTGTAAACGAGTTCATAAGCGAAGAGAAAACTCCCATAACAATTTTGCGAATAGACCCAGAAGTCGAAAAGAAGCTCATTGAACGCCTAAACGAGGTTAAACGTCAAAGAAACAACGCTAAAGTTAAGGAAAACCTGGAAAAACTGCGCCGAGCCGCGGAAAAGGAGGATGAAAACCTAATGCCCCATATAATTGAGGCTGTGAAGGAATACGCAACGCTGGGCGAGATATGCAATGTTCTCCGCGAGGTTTTCGGCGAATACAAGCCTCCAGCCATATTCTAGACTATATTAGCTGACAACGAATAATGGGTCGCCCTCATTTACTGACGCCCCTTCAGAAACAAGGATCTCGCGAACCGTTCCAGCCACAGGCGCCGTAATCTCATTTTCCATTTTCATGGCTTCCAAAATGCATAAAACTTGTCCAGCCTTAACTCGTTCGCCCCTCCTAACTTTTATGGATACGATTTTGCCCGTCATGGGCGCGGTAACGGTTCCAGAAACCACCTGTTTAGGCTTTACAGTCTTCACACTGAAGGCTTGAATGGCTTGTTCAGTTGTCGGTGCAACCCGCTCCCCGAGCGCCGGCTTCTTCAACTCCACTTTGAAGGAAGCCTCTCCCACCTTTACAGTGAAGGGCTTTGTTTTGCTGACCTCATGCAGCAGCGCAGCATAAGCCTTGTCACCGATTTTCACCTCAAACTCCTTGTTGTTGGCAGGCTTGCCCATTGGAACTTCGACTGTGAAATTTTCACCATCAACTTTGACCATGAAAACTTTTTCTCTAATTCTTGAAATCTCAACCCTTTTTAGCTTCCCGTCTACTAAAATCTCGTAGGTTGACATGCTTATGCACCATGTTCAGCTAGGCTTTGACGCCAAGCCAAAACCCAAGGTGAAATTTCACGTTTAGCTTTCCGCAAAGTTAGGGCTTTAACCTCGCTCTGGGTTGCAGTATGAATAGCAATAGCGGCTAGGATAGCCGCTGCCCTTTCAAGTTCAGCCAGTTTTTCTGGAGGCACCTCTGTTTTGACTTCTTCCCTTTTTGCCCTTCGTTTCTTGAAGAATTCGACGGCTACCGTGGGGAACAAAGCGTATGTAAGCATGTCCTCCTCGCTTTCAATGTATGGTTTAACTTCCTCCGGAATTTTGTCTAGGGCTGGCTCGAGGAGATCTGCCGGACGACATGTTATAGGCTCTTCGTCGCCTATGATGAGCCGTTTAACCTCCTCATCTATGGGGGCTGGAGGTTGCCCATAAAACCCCTTGACATAATCCCTAACCTCCTTAGGCACGATGCCGTAGCGTTTTCCGGACAAAACATTTAGGACAGCTTGTGTGCCCACAATTTGGCTAGTAGGTGTTACCAGCGGCGGATATCCGAGCTCCCTTCTAACTCTTGGAACCTCCTCGAGAACCTCTTTAAGCCTATGAAGGGCGCTTTGCTCCCTCAATTGTTCAAGAAGATTGGAGAACATTCCGCCAGGAATCTGGTGAACCATTATGGATGGATCTATCCTCTCGGCTTTAGGGTCTATAAGCCCAAGCGGGTCATAGTACTTTTCCCTCAACTCCCAAAAGTATTGGGCAATCTCCTGCAGAAGCTTCATGTCTAAGCCGGGGTCGTATGGCGTATCTTTTAACGCCGCCACTATGGATTCCACAGGCGGCTGAGACGTGCCCCATGCTAGGGGCGAGAACGCCGCGTCCAACATGTCCACTCCAGCCTCACATGCCTTTAGGTAGGTCATCATAGCCATTCCGCTGGTGCAGTGGCAGTGCAAATGCACTGGCAAGCCAACCTCCCTCTTTAGGGCGGTTATAAGCTCGTAGGCTGGTTGGGGAGCCAGCATTCCAGCCATGTCCTTTATGCATATGGAGTCGCAGCCTAGCTCCGCCAGCCTTTTGGCAACACTCAAATAGTATTCTATTGTGTGGACTGGGCTTATGGTGTAGCATATGGTGCCTTGGGCATGTTTGCCCACTTTTTTAACGGTTTTTATGGCGACTTCCATGTTGCGCACATCGTTTAGGGCGTCGAAGATGCGGAAGATGTCTATGCCGTTTTCCGCCGCCTTCTCCACAAACTTTACGACAACATCGTCGGGGTAATTTCTGTAGCCGACAACGTTCTGCCCCCTTAGAAGCATCTGCAGAGGCGTATTCCTAATACGCTTTTTTAGCTGGCGGATCCTTTCCCAAGGGTCTTCAATCAAATAGCGGATGCAGACGTCGAAGGTGGCGCCGCCCCAAACCTCCATGGAGAAAAAGCCAACATGATCCATTTTCTCAGCTATGGGAAGCATGGACTCCGTGCGCATTCGAGTAGCCATTAGCGACTGATGTGCATCACGGAATGTTGTGTCCGTAATTTTAACGGGTTTAGCCAAGCCCTTTCACTTTGGAGGACAGTAGAGGTGAAACTTTGTAAACCACTTATTTATCTATAGTGGAATGTTGCCGTGTTTTTTGGATGGTCTCGCCTCGCGTTTTGTGCCTAGCATTTCAAGGGCGCTTATCAATTTGGGGCGCGTCTCCGCTGGCTCAATGACGTCGTCTATGTAGCCCTTCTGCGCCGCCACATAGGGATTGGCGAATTTCCGGCGGTACTCGCTTACAAGCTCTAGGCGCTTCTGCTCTGGGTCCGGGGCTTCGGCGATTTCCTTCCTGAAGATTATGTTTATGGCTCCTTGGGGTCCCATGACGGCGATTTCGGCGGTTGGCCAGGCATAGTTTATGTCTCCGCCGGAATGCTTTGATCCCATGACGTCGTAGGCTCCACCGTAGGCCTTCCGCAGGATAACCGTTATCTTTGGAACTGTGGCTTCGCAGTAGGCGTAAAGCAGTTTCGAGCCATGGCGGATTATGCCGCCGTGCTCTTGCTCTATGCCCGGCAGAAAGCCCGGGACATCCACGAAGGTTATTATGGGTATGTTGAAGCAGTCGCAGAAGCGCACAAACCTTGCGGCTTTAACCGACGAGTCTATGTCCAAGGCTCCGGCGTAGTAGGCGGGCTGGTTTGCCACTATGCCGACCACATGCCCGTTTAGTCTTGCGAATCCTATGACAATGTTGGGCGCCCAGAGAGGCTGAACCTCAAAGAATTCGCCGTTGTCCACGACGCGGCGGATTACCTCCTTAACATCATAGGGCTTGTCCGGATCATCGGGCATTACACGCGCCAAATCCTCATCTGTGCGGTTCGGATCGTCGCCCGTCTCCACATAGGGCGGATCCTCAAGGTAGTTGCTTGGCAAATAGCTCAAAAGCTTCTTAATTATCTGGATGCAGTGCTCCTCGTCCTTGGCTATGAAGTGGGCAACGCCGCTGGTTTGGCTGTGCACCATGGCTCCGCCGAGCTCTTCAAAAGTGACCTCCTGCCCCAGCACTGCCTTAACAACATCCGGCCCGGTGATGAACATGTAGCTTGTCTTGTCCACCATAACTATGAAGTCGGTGAGGGCTGGCGAATACACGGCGCCGCCGGCGCAGGGCCCCATGATGGCGGATATTTGGGGGATTACGCCTGAAGCCATCACGTTGCGGAAGAATATGTCGCCGTATCCGGCGAGGCTTGCCACGCCCTCTTGGATACGCGCTCCTCCGGAATCGTTTAGGCCTATAACCGGCGCGCCGGTTTTCATGGCCAAGTCAATGAGCTTGCACACTTTCCTAGCAAACATCTCGCCAAGCGAGCCTCCGAAAACGGTGAAGTCATGCGAAAAAACGTAGACAAGCCTTCCATCAATTGTTCCGTAGCCCGTAACAACGCCGTCGCCCAAGTATTTGCGTTCAGCCATGCCGAACTCCGTGCACTGGTGGACAACAAACTGGTCAAGCTCATTGAAGCTTCCCGGGTCTAGGAGGAGGTCTATGCGTTCTCTGGCGGTAAGCTTGCCCTTGGCATGCTGTTCTTCGATGCGTTTTAATCCACCGCCAAGTTTGGCTTGCTCCCGCATTTCACGCAAACGCCTAATCTTTTCCTCAACGGTTGGCTCCCTAACCTCAACCATACATGAGCACCTCTAGTTGCGTGAACATTTATGGCGACAAGCATATTTAGAATCTGTGCAAACTTCATGGGATAGAAGAGGGAAAGCCATGACTTTGTTTAATCCCGTTATTGAAACGCTGTTAAGCCACAAGTCCATCCGCAAATATAAGCCAGACATGCCATCCGACGATGTCATCCGCACCATTGTAAGGGCTGGTCAACAGGCGCCCTTCGCCTCCCAGGCCTACAGCATAGTATTGTCGCGGGACAGGGAACGCCACCCATACAAGGCGCCGCTGCTGTTCACAATATGCGTGGACTACTACAAGTTTGAGAAAATTATGGAGAGGCGGGGCTGGAAAATGCGAACAAACGATTTAGTGCTATTGTTTTTCGGGATTCAAGACGCCGCCTTAATGGCGGAAAACATGGTGGTGGCAGCTAGAAGCCTAGGTTTGGGAAGCTGCTTTCTTGGGGGCGCTATGCTTCATGCGGAAGAAATAGCAAAGGAGTACTCTTTGCCAAAAAGGGTTTTCCCGCTTGTGCAGCTGGTTATGGGCTATCCAGATGAGGATCCTCCGCCGCGGCCAAGATACCCCTTAGAATTCACGCTTTTTGAGGGCAAATATCCAGAGCTAACGGACGAAATGATTTCAGAAGCCATGCGGGTTATGGATGAGGGCTACTTGGCGCAGAATTATTATAGGCGGCTGAACGCGAAAATCCCGCTGGAAAACGGTCGCCCAGACCCGTACACCTATGAGAATTACAGTTGGACAGAGCATATTTGCCGAAAGTGGGGACAATGGTTTCCAGATCCAAAGGTGCTTCTAGAACAACTTGAAAAACGCGGTTTCCACATAACTGAAAGAAAAAGCTAGCCCTCTTCCTACTGCCTTCTCACCCTAATGGAAAGATCTCCGGTGAAAATACGCTTCACCGTGCCATCCCTAAGCCTCAAAACCAAAGCGCCGTCACCGTCAACGTCGAGGGCTAAGCCTTCAAATTTTTCGTCTCCACTGTAAACTTCCACCTCACATCTTAGAAAGGAAGCGTGAGTTTTCCATTTCGCCAAAATATAATTGAAGCCCTCCTCGAGGAAGATTTGGTAAAGGCTCTCCATTTTCTCAAGCAAAGCCTTCAAGAGAATTTCTAGAGCAATCTCTTTCCCAAGCATTTTCTCCAGCGATGTCGCTGTTTCCCTAAGCTCCAATGGAAACTCCTTTTCCACGTCGATGTTGGCGTTCAAGCCCACGCCTAAAACCGCATACTCCACTTTTTCGCCGACAGTTTTCATTTCTGATAGGATGCCGCAGACTTTGCGGCCCTCCACCAGAACATCATTTGGCCACTTAGTCTCAGCTTTTAAGCCGTAGAGTTCGCGGAGGACTTCCACTACGGCAAGGCTTGCCAAGAACACCAGTTGGACCGTTTCAGCAGGCTTTAGGTTCGGTTTGATGATTATGGAGAACCATAATCCACCCCTTGGCGAGTGCCATTTCCTGCCAAGCCTACCGCGTCCGGCAGTTTGAACCTCAGCTATGGCAACTGTGCCCTCCGGAGCCCCTAGTTCCGCCAACTCCTTAGCCCAGTCATTGGTGGATCCCACCTCACGGGCGAAGAAAAGGTATTTCCCAAAAAGTTTGGTTTTCAATCCTTCTTGGATTCTGTCCGCTTTTATTGTGGCTGGCATGCTATTCCTCTCCAAAAAGCATGAAGACGCCCATGTAGAAGACAGCGTATAGGAGGGCTGCCGGTATAAAGGAAGCGGCGAAGCCCCAACCTGCAATTAAAACGCCGCTCAAGGCTAGGCTGATGGATTCTCCTACATGAAGGCCCATCATAAGCAAGCCTATATCCGTTCCATAGGATTCTCGGCCACATATTTTGGAGAGCACGCCCTCCTGGCCTATGCTGTTCATTCCCTCGGCGAAGCCAACAGCCATCACGAGGACCGCTGCAGCCACCGGTGGACTAAAGCCCAGTGGAACCAGCAGAATTGAGTAGGATATCCCGCTTATGAGGATCAACCTCCTTACGTTGGTGCACTTGGAAAACATGTACGCCGACAGCCCAGCCAACAGAATCATGACGCCAACAATCAGCCCAACGGCTTCGGTGGAGAAGCCAACGCTGCTAAGAAAGTAGGGTATCACGTATCCTGCGCGAAAGCCGAAAGCCAAACCCATCATGAAAAATAGGAGGAGGGACACCTTAAACTTCCACTCCTTCTTTCTAAAGTCAAGGAAGCGCATGGCTTGCTCCACGTTGAATTCACCCTTTCTCTCGTCCACCAGCCTTATAGAAAGCAGCATGCCAAAAACGCCGAGCAGAGCGCATAAAATCATGGTTCCCTCGAAAAGGAAAAACGCTACAAGAAAACCTGCAGCCAGGCTGCCAGCGGCGTAAGCCAAATAAACAACCGTTCTCAAGTGCACTAGAACTCTCCAGTTTTCACGGCTTCTCTCAAGCAGATAAGCCCTATTCACAGCCCATATAGCGCCCTCCTTTGTCCCCTCGGCTATCTTGCCGAAAAGGAACTCCATGGGTGTGTGGGCGAAACAATAAACTAGGCTTGAAACGGTGCCGAGGAAACCGTTCAAGATGAAGAAGGGCTTTCTTCCGAAAAAATCTGAAAGCGTGGCGAAGAACATCCTACCAAACTGCATTATTAGAGGCATGGAAGCGAACACGAAGCCAATCAAAATCACTTCGATGCTCCGCGCCTTCATAACCAAGGGTATGACAACGCCTAAGACCCCGCTTGAAAAGGAATGGAGCACTTGAATGAGCAGGACATCCCTAACTGAACGCAACAACATCAACCCATGCTGATGGAAGAGCAAACACCATTCTCATTCCATCACTAGCTCGAGAAGCACACCCTTAGTGCTTTTAGGGTGGACGAAGGCTATTTTCTTGCCCTCAGCCCCAATCCTAGGCTTTTCATCGACAAGCATCACGCCTTTTCTTTTGAATTCTTCTAAAGCCCTCTCGATATTATCCACCTTTACGGCGATGTGATGGATTCCCTCGCCGCGGTTTTCAAGAAATTTAGCCACTGGGCTGTCGCTTCCAACAGGCTCCAAAAGCTCTATGCGGGTTTCACCTCCCGTAGAGAGAAAAGCCACCCTCACTTTCCGCTCAGCTAAAACATACACGCCTAAAAGCTTGAAGCCCAAAACGTCAAGGTAAACGCTTAAGGCTTCATCCAAGTTTTTTACAGCCACACCTACATGGTCAACTCCCATAAACACTGTTAAACACTCCTCTATTCTTGAGGTTTAAAATGCAGCTGCAACATGCTATAAAAGTTTCTAGGCTATAACCGCCAAAACATCACCCTTATTTACAACGGCTCCCTCGGAAACACAGATTTCCCTTACGATGCCATCCCATGGAGCAGCCACCTCATTCGCCATTTTCATAGCTTCCAAGATGCATATGCAGTCCCCTCTGGAGACCCTTTGCCCCACGTTAACCTTTAAGGCGGCAATCCTCCCAGCGATCGGAGCTAGAACCGCATTCTTCACGGGAATGAAGCTTGCGGAGGATTCTTTAGACGAGGTAGGAGTCAGCTCAGCTCTCATGGTTTCGGTTTTAATGGTTGAGATTGGATACTGAACCTCAAAAGTCTTTCCATTCACCCGAACATGCCATGTGTTGCCAAGGGCGCTGACAACCTCGACTTGAACCATTTTTCCATTCATTTCCATGAAGAGATTTTTCCCGCCGCTTGGCGCAGTGAATTTCACTTCAACGTTTTTCCCATTTAAGTCCACGGAAAATAAGCCCTCGCCTTTTTCCACAATTTTAACACGATGGAGTTTCTTGTTCACTGAAACTTCATGAGTCTTCAATGGGCTCCAATCACCCTCCAGGTTCTTCCAGCCATTTTCCATGGGGACACGTCCTTCCCTTCTTTTTTAAGCGTCAACGCCTTCGCCCTCGCCTGGGTTCGATTGAAGAGGACAACGGCCAAGGCTGCCGCTTCCTCGTCTGTTAGGGTTTTCTGTGGTGGCAGGAGCCTTTCAATCCTCTCATCAACGAAGTTTATGTGGATCTGCCCCCTCAAGAAATCCTCGTCTTCCATTATCGCCTTATGAAGGGGGATTGTGGTTTTAATGCCCTCTATCACAAACTCTTCAAGGGCGCCGCGCATTCGCCTAATAGCTTCGAGGCGACTGGACCCCCAAACAGCAAGCTTGGCGATTAATGGGTCATAGAAGACTGGAACCGTGTAGCCAACATAAATGTGGGTGTCAACTCTAACCCCCGGTCCGCCCGGCAAATGTAGGTGGGTTATGGTTCCCGGCGAGGGGGCGAAGTTGTTGTAGGGATCCTCGGCGTTTATTCGGCAATTTATGGCGTGCCCCCGGGCTTCAATTTCCATCTGCTTATACGCTAGCTCCTCGCCAGCCGCAATCCTAATTTGCTCCTTAACTATGTCTATGCCCGTCACCATTTCGGTGATTAAGTGTTCCACTTGAAGCCTTGTGTTCATTTCCAAGAAGTAATAGTTCATGTTTTGATCCACAAGGAATTCCACGGTTCCGGCGTTCACGTAGCCTATAGCCTCGGCGATTTTCACGGCGGCTGCGCCCATTTCCCTCCGCATATCCTCCGTTAAGAGGGGGGAGGGTGTTTCCTCGATCAGTTTTTGGTAGCGCCTCTGGATGGAGCATTCCCTCTCGCCGAGGTGGATTACATTGCCTTTTCCGTCGGCTAATATCTGGAACTCTATGTGCCTCGCCTTTGGAAGAAACTTTTCCACGTAGATTTCACGGCTTCCAAAGGAAAACTCTGCCTCTAAACTGGCCGTTTCTAAAACTTTTCGCATTTCCTCCTCGCTTTGGACAAGCCTCATGCCCCTCCCGCCGCCGCCGTAAACAGCCTTAACCAAAACCGGATAACCTAACACGCGGGCAAGCTCAACGGCTTCCTCCACACTTTCAAGGGGTTCTAAGCTACCGGGGATCACAGGCACCCCAGCATTGGCGGCGGCTTTTCTAGCCTCAACCTTGTTCCCCATGCGCCTCAAAACGTCAGCTGGAGGCCCAATGAAAACCAAGTTGTTTTCAGAACACGCCTGGGCGAATGCTGAAATCTGCGACAAAAAACCGTAGCCGGGGTGGATGGCTTCACACTCGGACTTTTTGGCAACCTCGATTATCCTCGCTATGTTCAAATAGCTTTGGCTTGGCTCTGCTGCGCCTATAAAGTGGCTTTCATCGGCATAGCGTACATGCAGCGAGGCAGCATCAGCCTCCGAGTAAACGGCAACCGTTTTAACGCCAAGCTCCCTGCACGCTCTAATCACTCTTACGGCGATTTCCCCCCTGTTTGCGACGAGAATCTTCCTGAACATGCATCATCACTATGGCTGCGGTGCCTCGGTTAAGCTTAAGGGTGCACGCCAAAATAAGCGTTAAACGCCCGAGTAGACATATAGGTTTCACATAAAAGATATAAACATTGGGAAAAGAATTAGGTATCCCCTCCAGATGAGGGTGCATGTTGATGGAGAAACATTCCCACGACGTTGTTATTGTCGGAGCGGGCTTGGCTGGTTTAAGGGCCGCCGTAGCAGCCGCAGAATATAACGACAAACTGGACATAGCCGTGATTTCTAAACTTCACCCTTTAAGATCGCATTCCGTGTGTGCCCAAGGCGGAACAGCCGCCGTAATGCGGGAAAAAGACTCCTTTGATCTACACGCCTTTGACACGGTTAAGGGTGCCGACTACTTGGCGGATCAGGACGTTGTAGAGTTCTTTGTTAGACAAGCACCCAAAGAAATAGTGTTGATGGAGCATTGGGGCTGCCCGTGGAGTCGCACGCCAGACGGCAAAATTGATCAGAGACCTTTTGGCGGCCACTCCTATCCAAGGGCTTGCTTTGCGGCGGATATGACGGGTTTTCATGAAATGCACACGCTTTATGGCAAGGCCATAACATATCCAAACGTGAAATTTTATGATGAGTGGTTTGCCACCTCGCTGATCGTTGAAGACAACACGGTGCTGGGCTTAACAGCCATAGAGCTTAAAACAGGCGAAATGCATGCTTTCCAGGCAAAGGCTGTAATCATGGCGACGGGCGGACATGAACGCATATACGAGTTTACAACGTTCTCCCACACCACAACTGGCGACGGCATGGCCATGGCCTACAGGGCTGGCGCACCCCTAGAAGACATGGAGTTCGTCCAATTCCATCCAACGGGGCTTGTGCCGTCAGGCGTCCTAATAACCGAAGGCGCCCGGGGTGAAGGCGGCTACCTCATAAATGCCCTCGGTGAGCGCTTCATGAAAAGGTATGCGCCAGCTATGATGGAGCTGGCGCCCAGAGATGTGGTTGCAAGGGCTGAGCAAACCGAAATCCTTGAGGGAAGGGCCTTCCAAGGGCCTTATGGACCATACATAGCCCTAGACCTTAGACATCTAGGCGAGGAGAAAATCAATGAAAGGCTGCCTCTTATACGGGAGGTGGCCATAAAACTTGCCGGGGTGGACCCGGTTAAGGAGCTTATTCCAATAAGGCCGGCGGCCCACTACTCCATGGGTGGAATTAAAGCCAACATCAGAACCGAAACACCTATTAGAGGCTTATATGCGGCTGGCGAATGCTCATGTTTAAGCCTTCATGGCGCCAACAGGCTTGGAACAAACTCGACGGCTGAATGCCTTGTTTTCGGGGCGGTTGCCGGCGAAGAGGCAGCCAAATACGCCATGTCCTCGGGATTCCACGAGTTTCCAGTCGAGAAGGCTTTAGCTGAAGAAAAACGGGTTTACGATGGAATTCTTGGAAGCGAGGGCGACGAAAGGGTGCCCCAGCTTAGGGATGAAATGCGGAAAATCATGAACACCAAAGTTTGGATTTTCCGCACAGGCGAGGAACTTAAAACCGCCCTGAAGGAGATTAGAACGCTCAAGGAACGCTTCAAACGCATAAAAGTTGAGGATAAAGGCAAAATCTTCAACACGGGCTTTGTGGCCGCCCTTCAACTTGACTTTATGCTGGACCTAGCCGAAGTCACAACCATAAGCGCCCTGGCCAGAACAGAGTCCCGAGGCGCCCACACAAGGCTTGATTATCCAAACCGGGATGACGAAAAATGGCTTGTCCACACTCTAGCCTGCTACACAGTGGAAGGCCCAAGGCTTGACTATATTCCAGTAACCATCACGAGGTGGCAGCCCGCCGCCAGGAAATATTAGGGGGTGAGGTTCCATGAACGGTGAGGTTGTGAAGGTTGTTGAGTTCCGGGTTCGCAGATATGACCCAGACACTGGAAGGAGTTATGTTTCCACTTATATGGTGCCGATTCGCCGTGGGACGACAGTCCTCGACGTGCTTAACTATATTAAGGAGAATTTGGATGAGACCCTTACGTTCAGGCATTCTTGTAGGATGGGGATCTGTGGGAGTTGCGCCGTAAACGTTAACGGCAAGCCTATGCTGGCATGCTATACACAAGTGTTAGACCTAAACGCCGACACTGTGGTTATTGAGCCCCTGTCAAACCTTCCAGTTATAAAGGACTTAGTTGTGGACATTCAGCCCTTCTTCCAGAACCTTAGGAAAGTCAGAAATGTGCTGGTTAAGCCTCCTGAAGCCTTCAAAAGGTCTGAAGAGTTCATTCAGTCTCCCGAAGACTTAAAGAGGTACTGGGACTTGACGCTCTGCACAAAATGCTCAATCTGCTATTCCGCTTGCCCAGCCGCCATAGACGAGAGGTTCCTCGGCCCTTCAGCCTTAACAGCCAATTACAGGTTTATCGCCGATTCGAGGGACGAGGGTTTAGATGGGAGGCTTAAGGTTGTGGCTGACAACGTTTGGCTATGCACTTCCTGTAATTCCTGCACACTTTTCTGTCCAAAACTTGTCAATTGTGCGAACTCTGTGGTTGAAAACCGCAGCCTCTTGGTGGAAGCGAGCATGATCCCGAGAACTGTTAAGGACGTCCTTGAGAGCGTGATAAAATACCATAATCCTATGGGAACTCATCAGAGCAGGCGGATGGCATGGGCTGAAGGCTTAAATGTTAAGGCCTATCCAAACATGGCGAAGGCGGATGTGCTCTATTTCGTCTGCTGTTCAACAGCCTATGACATGCGGAATCGAGAGGCCGCCAGAGCCATGGCGGTTTTGCTGGAAAAGCTGGGCATTGATTATGCCACTTTAGGCGAGGAGGAATGGTGCTGTGGAGATCATATCCTCCGCATGGGCGAGAAAGGCTTATTCGAAATGCTTGCAGAACATAACGTGGCTATTTTCCAAAAGTTTAACGCAAACCGGGTTTTGACGATTTCACCCCACTGCTACAACACATTCAAAAACGAAAAGCCCTACAAGGATTTAGGCCTAAACGTCCAGCATTATACGCAGTTCTTGGCTGAAGCCATAGACAAGGGTAAACTTAAACCATCAAAGCCCTATCCAAAGCGGGTTGCCTACCATGATCCATGCTTCCTTGGGAAACGAAACCAAATCTATGAGGAGCCAAGACACATACTCCAGTCCATAAGCGGCTTGGAATTTGTCGAAATGAAACGCACAAGAGAAGCAAGCTTCTGCTGCGGTGGCGGGGCTGGCAGAGTCTGGACAGAAGAAGCCCCACTGGAGAAGAGGCCTTGCGTGAACCGTGTTAGGGAGGCTCTGGAACTAGGCGTGGAAGTCATAGCCGTAGCGTGTCCATTCTGCATAACAACCCTGGAAGACGCCGTTAAAGTTCTGGAAGTGGAGGACAAAATAGCCGTCAAGGATATCCTTGAAATTCTGAGGGAAGCCCTGTAAAATCTTATCATGCGCCCATTGCATCTTTAGCATCTGCAACGATTTGCCATGTGACAGCGGCATTTTGCCTCTTCAACTGAAAAAGTTAAGTCTATTAGGATTTCCTCGAGTTCCTCCGCTAAGCTCTGGTCGCCATGAGCTTTGGTCTCGGTGAGAAGTCTCTCCGCCTCCGCTTTAAGTGCCATTGGATCTTCACTGCCATCTTTCAAGAACCGCTTGTATCTTTCCTTGAAACTTGCAAGTTTCGCCTCCACCACAGCTACCAGCCAAGGTTGCTCTCAGAGATAGCCTTTTCTCTCTCATTTAAGCGTTATCGAAAATCCTAAAAGAGAATGTGAACTTCAAGCGCTCTGATTCAGCCATGATTTACTCGGATGTTTGATGTTTGGAAAAGTTGATAGATACCTTAATATATCAACTGCATAAGTTAATCTAATTCTCGTTAAAAGTGATGGAGGAAAATTGAGTTGTATGGCTATGCTGGCAGAATTCTTCATGTGGACTTGACGACGGGGAAGACGCGTGTTGAACCCTTAAACGAGGAGTATGCCAAAAAATACATTGGCGGCATAGGTCTTGGAATGCGATTGTGGCTTGACTATTCAAAGGCGGGTGTTGACCCCTTCAGCCCTGAAAACCCGCTGGTTTTGACAACCGGGCCAACCTCCGGCACTGTTTGGCCCACCGGTGGCAATGGCCATGCTTTTGTGGCTAAGTCTCCGCAGAGTTATGGTATCGCTGAGGCTAAGTCCCATGGCAGTTTTGGCACGGAGCTAAAGCGGGCTGGCTATGACGGCGTCATATTCCATGGAAGGGCTGAAAAGCCTGTCTACATGTGGATTGACGACGATTCTGTTCAGATCTTGGATGCCTCCCACCTGTGGGGTAGGTCGCCTGCTGAAACTGAAGACATGATAAAGGAGGAGTTGGGAGACTACTATATCCGCGTGGCTGCCATTGGACCTGCTGGGGAGAAGCTTGTGCGAATAGCTTGTATAATCAACGAGAAGTCCAGGGCTGCTGGTAGATGCGGTCTTGGCGCTGTTATGGGATCGAAGAATTTGAAGGCTATTGCTGTTCGCGGGACAAAGGATGTTATGGTTGCTAAACCTGACGAGTTTCTAGAGTTTGTTAAGGAATTTCATGAGAGGATGAAGGGGCCTGCCACAAAGAAGTATAGGACTTTAGGCACTCCTGAGAACGTTTTGGTGCACAATGCTCTGCACTGTATGCCGACCCGCAACTACAATAACGCTCATTTCGAGGCTGCTGAGAAGGTTAGCGGTGAATACTTGAACGAGCGGTATGTAGCCAAAATTATCGGCTGTAGTTCTTGTGCCATGCGCTGCGAGCACATTTGCGTTGTCAATGAGGGGCCGTATAAGGGGGCTATGGCAAGGGTTGAATATGAGCCTTTGTGGGCTATGGGTCCCTACTGTGGGGTTGATCGCCTTGACGCCATTATTAAGGGTTGTGAGCTCTGCAACTATTATGGGATAGACTCTATTAGCGCTGGTGTGATCGTTGGTTTTGCCATGGACTGTTTTGAGAATGGCATTTTAACTGTCAAGGATACTGATGGTATTGAGGCTCGTTTTGGCAATCATGAGGCGATGGTGAAGCTTATCGAGAAGATTGGCAAGCGGGAGGGTATCGGCGACATTCTGGCTGAGGGTGTGAAGATTGCGGCTGAGAAGATTGGCAAAGGTGCTGAGAAGCTTGCCCAGCACATTAAGGGTGTTGAGGTTACGGGGTATGACCTGCGCTGCTTAAAGACGGCGGCTTTAGGCTTCGCCGTGTCCTTCCGTGGCGCCGACCACAATAGGCATGGTGCTTATGCCTTCGATGTGAAGGGCAAGTTTAATAGGCTGAAGTATGAGAAGGGCAGAGCTAAATATGTCAAGGATCTTGAGGACGTTTACACGGTTATTGACTCGCTGATTATCTGCAAGTTCTCAAGGGGCACCTACTACAAGGAGTTTGAGGATTTGGCTAAGCTTTACACGCTTGTGACTGGTTGGGAGACGACGCCTGAGGAGATGCGCTTGAAGGGTGAGCGGATCAATAATCTTGCCAGGGTCATTAATGTGCGGGAGGGCTTAAGCCGCAAGGATGACACGTTGCCGTGGAAAGTTATGAATGTGCCGATTCCAGATGAGGGTCCGTCTAAGGGCGCCTATGTCAGTAAGGAGGAGCTTGATTTGATGTTGGATGACTACTATGAGGTGAGGGGTTGGACTAGGGATGGCGTACCGACGCCTGAAAAGCTCAGACAGTTGGGCATGGATGACTTGATCCCCATTGTGGAGGCGAAAATACGAAAGGCTTAGGAGGGCGGTGTTATGGTTAAGATTCATGAGAGAAAGTTTGTTTCGGTTGATCCGGACAAGTGTGTTGGCTGCCAGGTCTGCGAGTACATTTGTTCTTGGACTAAGGAGAAGGCTTTTAATCCGCTGAAGTCTAGGATTAGGGTTGTTAGGCTTAATCCGCTGGTTAATGTTTCCATCACCTGCCGGCTTTGTGAGGATCCGCCGTGTGTGGCTGCATGTCCAAGGGATGCCTTAACCCAGTCTGAGGAGAACGGCACCATATTAGTGGATGAGGATAAGTGCAATGGCTGCGGATGGTGCATTGAGGCTTGCGATTATGGGGCGATTATGCTTCATCCGGATAAGAAGGTGGTTTTTGTCTGCGATTTATGCAAGGATAAGCCTGACGGCCCCCAGTGTGTTAAGTGGTGTCCAGAGGAGGCTTTGGATCTCGTCACGGCGGATGTGCTGGCGCAGAAGGCTCGGATAACGGCTACTAAGAAGCTTTTCCAGGAAGCCTTGAAAGTGGCTTCGCCGACGTAGCTTCCTTTTCTATTTTTATTTTGTTTTGTTGTTTGTGGTTGATGGTTAGTTTT
>Ga0209080_1000545_pt1 | contig 24612 bp, 22 predicted proteins | sample JNZ110809AmetaG_FD_184123 | JGI IMG/M metagenome (GOLD analysis project Ga0209080, IMG submission 184123) | Hot spring microbial communities from Jinze hot spring, China to study Microbial Dark Matter (Phase II) - JNZ 110809A (SPAdes) (version 3) ...
CCAAAGCAGAAAGGCTCCGAGAATTGCAGAAGTAAAGGGTTCAAATACCTTTGCATAGATCACAGGAGCCATTGCAGTAGCGAGTTCGTTGGCTCCGGTGTTGTAGGCGATTACAATTGCTGAGAAGAGTAGAAGGAGCTTGAGAATTTTGTTCACGGCCACGAGTGAATGCTTCCTTAGAAGCTTCTCCAAGAGTAGAAAAATGGTTACTGCAAAGACTCCCGCAACCAATGGGGAGACTATCCACGAGAGTATAATTCGAAGAAGTGTTTCAACACTTACTTGCGCACCAAAAGCAATTGCGGTTCCTGTTAGGCTACCAATGATCACCTGGTGAGACGAAACCGGAAATCCGCGAAAGTTGGAGAAAACAATCACAATCGCAGCTATCACCATTGAAATCGCCGAAATCCTCACGTCGACTTCGACGAGATCTCTTCCAACAGTTTTCATAACTTTTTCTCCCTGTAGGAATATCCCCACAACGACGAGGGCAAAGAGAAGTAGCGTTGCTTTTCGAAAGCTTATGACTCTGCAACCGATGCAAATGCCAAAGGCATTGGAAGTGTCGTTCGAGCCTATGCTAAACGCTATTAGGAGAAAAGCAATCAGGGGAACGAATTCAAACATATCAGAGGCTTAGCAGAATTATCTGGAGCATATCCATCGCATCTTCTGCGACATCGCTGAGTTTTTCCAAAGAGTTTACAAAATTCGCTATAAAGTAACCGTCCCAAAAATCAACGTTGAAAGTCTTCAACTTTTCGAGGATCGCAAACTTAATGTTGTCCGCCTCCTTTTCCATCATTCTGACCACTATTACACCTTCTCTCAGCCTCTCGGGATCTCTGAGAAAAGCTGAGAAGTTTTTCGAGAGGATGCTGCAGATCCTGACGTTTATCTCCAAGATCGAGTAGATCTCATCGATCTCAAGGAATTTCATATCCCTGATCTTTTGAAAGTTCATCGCAGACTCTTCTGCAGTGTTTAAGATCTCGTCGACAGTCTCGATGAGTCTAAAGATGTTGGGGCGAAGATAGGGCAGAAAAGCTCCTCGGTATATCTCTTGCGTTATGTTTCTCCTTATTTCATCCCCATCTCGTTCAAATCTAAAAACGTCTTCGAGTAGCGCTTTGTTTCTATCTTCAACAGCTTTTTTGAGAGTTTCGCAGGCTGAGAAGGCTAAGTTGATCATCTGCGATATCCCATTCACGACTCTCTCTTCTGCTTTCATAGCAACCTCCGAACGAGGTATGCGGACATTATGTCCATCAAGGCTACGACGCCCACTATTTTTTCACCTTCTTTGACAAAAACCCTCGCGATGTTGAAGCGACCCATTAGGCTTAGCACGTGCTCGATGCTCATGCCCTTTTCCACAGTTATCAATGGCTTTGAAGCAATCTCGTGAGCTTTTACCTTCTGCGGATCCAAGTTCTTTGCAAGGCATTTGAAGACGACGTCTCTGACTGTTATAACTCCATACGTATCCCTTTCGTCCTTAGGCTTTACAACTACGCTCCTGATCCTTCGGTTCACGAGCCTTTCAATCACATCGAGAATCGTTGCGTTCGCTTCAACGAATTCAACACGCTTGTTCATCACTTCCTCGACGTTCATGATACAAGTATGTGAAAAATTTATAAGCTTTTACAAAAACTCGCAACATGAGAAGCGATGTTGTGAAAGCTGGAGTCGACAGAGTTGCGCATCGAGCATTGTTCAAATCCCTTGGCGTTCTCGATGAAGATATGGGTAAGCCGTTCATCGGGATTGCGAATGCTTACAGCACAATCGTTCCAGGACACATGACGCTTGACAAGATAACTCAGTCGGTGAAGGAAGGCATTCTCTCTGCAGGTGGAGTTCCGTTTGAGTTTGGAATTCCGGGAATCTGCGATGGAATTGCGATGGGACATCGTGGAATGAGCTTCTCGCTACCTTCGAGGGAACTCATCGCGGACTGTATAGAAGCGATGGTTGAGGCCCATGCCTTCGACGGTCTCGTCGTTGTTGCGAGTTGTGACAAGATAATTCCGGGAATGCTGATGGCGATGCTAAGGCTGAATATCCCCGCGATCGCAGTAACTGGTGGGCCGATGCTCTCGGAGAAGGTTAGAGGAGAAAAAGTCTCAATAAAAGACGCTTTTGAGGCTGCAGGTCTTTACAAGGCTGGAAAGCTCAGTAATGAGGAGCTCAAGCTTTACGAAGACTTTTGCGCTCCCTACTGCGGAAGTTGTCAGGGACTTTACACCGCGAACACGATGCAAATTCTTACCGAAACCCTTGGACTCAGCTTGCCATACTGCTCAACCTCGCCGTGCGCATCGTCAAGAAAGCTTAGAATTGCGAAGATGAGCGGAATTAGAGTTGTTGAGCTCGTTAAAGAGAACTTGAAACCCTTGGACTTTGTGAGCGAGAAATCCTTTGAGAATGCAATAACAATGGACATGATAATCGGCGGATCAACGAACACAGTTCTTCACTTACCAGCGATTGCGAATGAGGCTGGAATAAGGCTAAGCCTTGAAAAATTCGATGAAATAAGCAGGAAAACTCCACATATGGTTCTGCTTGACCCAGCGAGCAAAGACATGGTTGTGGATCTGGATGAAAGTGGTGGAGTTCCAATGATAGTCAAAAAAGCGAAGAGCTTTTTCAGCAACGAGCTCACTGTAAGCGGTAAAAGGCTGTATGAGATAGCAGAAAACGCAATCATGAGAGGAAGGGACATAATAATGAGCGAAAAGCCATACAGAAAGGAGGGCGGAATTGCAATCTTGAAGGGGAACTTGGCAGAAAAAGGCGCAGTTGTTAAAGCTTCCGCTGTCAGAGAAGACATGCTCAGATTCAGGGGAAATGCAAAGGTTTACGATAGTGAAGAACTTGCTTTGAAGGCTATTCTCAACGGAGAGATCAACGAGGGTGACGTTGTTGTGATTCGTTACATGGGTCCAAAGGGTGCTCCAGGAATGCCAGAGATGCTTTTGCCAACCGCTGCGATTGCTGGGATGGGATTGCAAAAAGTGGCCTTGATCACTGATGGTCGCTTCAGCGGCGCCACCCGTGGCCCCTGCATTGGGCATGTTTCGCCCGAAGCAATGGAGGGCGGAAACATAGCTTTGGTCGAGAACGGCGACACGATCGAGATCGACATACCAGCGAGAAAGCTCAGCGTTGATTTGAGTGACGAAGAACTTGCGGAGAGAAGGACAAAGTGGAAAGCGAGGGAAAGAAAGCTTAAGGGATACTTGTCGAGATACGCGAAGCTTGTTAGCTCCGCTGACGAAGGGGCTGTGCTGAAATAAAAATTTTTAACCTTTTGTAACGCCCAGCGGGATTAGTTTTGCTACAAGTGTCGAAATTCCCGCCCGATGCACGACTTCGACGACATCGTCGCTGAGCTTATACGCTTCTGGTGCCTCCTCGGAAAGAAGCCCTTTCTCTGCAGATCGAACGTAAATCCCTCTCTTCTCTAAGTTTTGCTTCACGACGTTGTCCCTCATTCTTCTCTTCGCCTCAGCTCTGCTCCAGACTCTTCCACTTCCGTGGCAAGTGCTTCCGAAGGTTTCTTGCATCGCTTTCTCAGTGCCGACGAGAACGTAACTCGGTGTTCCCATGCTTCCCGGAATAAGCACAGGTTGACCAACGCTACGATAAACTGCTGGAACCTCACTTCTTCCAGCTGAGAAAGCCCTTGTGGCTCCTTTTCTGTGAACGCAAACCTTCACTTTCTTCCCATCGATGTTGTGTTCTTCGAACTTCGCTATGTTGTGCGCAACATCGTAAACAACGTTTAGACCAAGATCCTCCTCGCTCATCTTGAAAACTTTCCTGAAGCTTTCCCTGACCCAGTGGGCGATTATCTGTCTATTGCACCAAGCAAAGTTCGCACTTGCAGCCATCCCTGCGAAGTAATCTTCGCCTTCTTTGCTCTTTATTGGAGCACAGGCGAGCTGTCTGTCTGGCAATGAGATGTTGTATTTTTTCACAGCTCTATCCAGGACCTCTAGGAAATCGGTGCAAACCTGATGCCCCAAGCCACGGCTCCCGCAGTGGATCATGACAGTCACACCCCCTTCTTCGAGACCAAAGACTTTCGCAACCTTTTCATCATAGACTTTTTCCACGTATTGCACCTCTAAAAAGTGATTCCCGCTACCAAGAGTCCCGAGCTGGGTCCTTCCACGATCTCTTGCCTTTTTGCTCACAACCTCAGCCCTCGCTCCAGGCATTGCACCGTTCTCTTCGCACCTCTCCAGGTCCTCTTCGTATCCGTAACCATTTTCCAAAGCCCACTTCGCTCCCGAAACAAAGATTTCGTCGAGCTCCTTGTCCTTTAGCGTAATTTTTCCTTCGCTGCCAACCCCAGACGGGACTGCGACGAAAAGCGCGTCGATGAGTTCCTTGATCTTTGGTTTGACATCTTCGAGCTTCAGATTGCTTCTGAGCAATCTAACCCCACAGTTTATGTCAAATCCAACTCCACCCGGAGATACGACCCCTTCTTCAATATCAAAGCCCGCAACTCCGCCGATTGGAAAACCGTAGCCAACGTGAACGTCTGGCATAACTAAGGAAGCAACTCTTATCCCAGGCATTGTTGCGACGTTCGCAGCCTGTTCAACGGCATCTTTTTCCAGATCTTTCATGAGCTTTCTACTTATGTAAAAGTAAGCCGGGACTCGCATGCCCCTTTTGTAATCCTTGCTAAGCTCCCATTTGTAATCCGTAATCTTCTTCAGAACGTCTTCCATGCAGAAACTCTTTTCTTGGATTTATATTCCTTTCTAGAGGTTGCATTCGGCGACTCAAGCGCTCAATCAATCTCTGGATTTATCACCAACTTCTTGAAATGCTCAGGCACGAAATCCCTTGCGTTTGCAAAGGTTTTACAAAAGTTGTAAACCATTATGTAGCCGGCGAGATGAAAAGGCGCCTCTTTAAGCTCAACGTCACGCTCCATGCTCGCCATACAAGGATAAGCGCACTGATGCTGGTGAACTTCTCTGTATAGGTTTTCGAACCTCTCTATTACAAAGCCACGCATCTTCTTTGCAACGTAGTAGGCAGAACCACAAGGATCGCTTCTCAAAACTTTTGCGTTGACAATAACGTTGTCTTCAAGCTCAACCTCGAACTTGGGACGACCAATTGCAAAATTTCTGCAAAAATCTGAAATCCACCTGTTATCTGGTATAAGAGAGCAGAAAGGCTTTGGAGAAGCGAATTCAATTCCAAGCTCAGCGCAAATTCTTGCTATCTGGTTCCTTAAGCCAGGAGGACACCACCTCTGGTCACAAGCTGGAATTAAGAGTGCTTTAAATTCCCCAAGGTTTGGTAGAGAAATGGCGATGTCTGGGTGAACGTTTATCGCAACCAACACGTCGCAGGAGAATCGAGAAACCAAGTTTTCGGGTTTTTCGATGTAGAATCCAAGCGAAGAAGGCTCTGGAATTTTAATAGCAAATGCTATGTTTGAAGAAAAGTCGTAGTCCTTGCAGTAGTCACAAAAATCAACACCACAAGCCCCAAATCTTGCACATAGCTTCGGAAATGCGAGGTTGCAAAGAAATCTCTCGCCAAATTTACCGCTGTATATCACGCCGAGATCCATCAAAAATTAAAAAAATTTAGTATTTCCACTCGATAACCTGGACGTAGGGCACCTTCTCGAAAGTCCATTTGCCAGTCTTTGCATCGTATTTGCTGCAGAGGAAGCACTTCCACTCATTGTCGTTGAGCTCTGGGTAGTCTGTTCTGTAGTAGTACCCTGGCCATCTTGTTTCCTTTCTCTCGAGTATGTGCCTCACGTGTGCTTCTGCTGTCCAGACTCTGTGCACAAGCTCCCATGCTCTCATTAGTTCATGCAAGTCCCTTGCAGCGAGTTTTTCAAGGTCTTCCTTCAGGAACTGAAGCAGTTCAAGCGCTCTCTGGAGGAGCTTCTCGTTCGTCTTGTACATCGTTGCAATTCCAGCTGCGTATTCGTCCATGATCTTCTGGAGCCTTACGAGACCTTGCCATGGCAATATGTAGTTCGGGTTCACAGTTTCGTCGGTTGAAAGCTTCTGGTTCTCCATGAAAGTTACCATTGGCTGGAACACTTTCTTCTTGAACTCCTCAGCTTCTTTCATGTCAACCTCGACGTCCGGTTTCTGCTCAACGACATATCTCACTGCGGCCTTTGCAGCAATTCTTCCTTCGGTGAACGATCCGCTCGAGAACTTGTGCGGATTCGCTCCAGCACAGTCACCAACTGCGAACAGCCCTTTGACAGTGGTCATCCTGTTGTATCTCAGCGGGAAGAACTTCGCATACTCCTCTGGCATTAAATCGCTTGGTCCGCAGACCCAGAATCCGGCTTCACCGCTGTGTGAACCCATGATGTACGGCTCCGCAGGCATTGCTTCGCTCGGCATCTCTTGAGGATCGATGTTCTGCGCCGCCCACAGCAACGCTTGGCTGACCGTCATGTCGAGGAAGTCTTCGAACGCTTCATCGTAGATGTGCTTCAGCTTCTTCTTGTCTCCACCCGCGAGTTCTCTCATCGCTTCTTCTGTATGCATGTATATCGGGTGCTTTCCTTCCATGATCTCGAGCATAACCTGATGGTTTCTCAGTGGCGTTGGGGTAGGTGTTGCAAGCCCATAGGGCTTGTAATTCTCAAGCTCAGCCTTTCTTGTTACAATGTATTCTTCGCCATAGGCGTTCTTTGCCTTGCACTTGAAGAACAGGAACCATGCACCAACTGGGCCGTAGCCATCTTTGAACCTGAACGGGATGAAGCGATGTTCGAACTGCGTGAGCATCGCTCCTGCCCATATACCCATTGCGTATCCGCTTCCAGTGTCGAAGATCGCGTACCAAGTCCTTCCCGCAGCCTCACCAACACTTCTTGGTCTGAAGAGTAGCGTCGCACCACCGGTTGCGAGGATCACCGCTTTAGCTTTGAATATGTAATACTTCGGCTCTCTCACGCTAAATCCAACTGCTCCAGCAACTCTGTTTGGATCCTTCTTGTCCATTAGGAGCTTCACAATGAAGACTCTCTCGTAGACGTTCTGCTCTCCTACAGCCATCTTTGCAGCTTCTGCGATTATTGGTTTGTAACTTTCGCCATGGATCATTATCTGCCATTGTCCCTCACGAACGTATTTGCCCTGTGGGGTTTTCCAGATTGGCAATCCCCATTTCTCGAATAGATGTACAGTTCCATCTACGTGTCTCGCATAGTCTGCGACGAGATCTTCTCTCGCCAATCCCATCATGTCCAACGTTACGTATCGAACGTAATCCTCGACCGTGTTCTTCCTTTCGCTCCTTCCCGTGAGATCGAGGTAGGTGTTTATGGCAGACAAACCTTGCGCAACTGCGCCACTTCTTTCAATCGCAGCCTTTTCAACGAGCTTAACCTTAAGCCCAGCAAGCTTTGCCCAGTAAGCTGCCTCGTAAGCAGCTCCGCATCCAGAGAAACCGCCGCCGATGACCAAAACATCTGTCTCTACAACTTCTGTCTTTACATCTTCAGGCTTATAAAGCTCGTATTTCTTTGGAACGTATACCATTTAAACCACCTCACGCCTTCTTCTTCGGCTTATAAAGTTCGTTCAGCCCAAGAATTTGCGGCTCACCAGCAAGCAATTCAGTCTTTAAAGCATCCATCGTGGGCTCTGGAAATCCTTCGAACGGCTTTATCGAGCCCCAAGGCGTAGATCTTATCGGGAACTTGAAGCGCAAAACCTTTCCATTTCTGTACTTCACAGTCCACATTATGTCGCCCGTTCCGCGCATTGGTACGCAGCTCGCACCAAGGGGTGTGTAGTCCACGTAACCCCTTACGTCAATCGCTCCTTGCGGGCACATCTTAACGCAACTGTAGCACTCCCAGCACATGTCTGGTTCGCGGTTGTAGGCCTTCATCTTCTCCTTGTCCAAAACCATCAGGTCGTTCGGGCAAATGTATTGGCACGCAGTTCTCTCTAACGCCTTACAGCCGTCGCATTTATCCGGGTTTACAAAACTTGGCATATTTCCACCTCCTCCACTTTTTACGACCAAAAAATTTAAACTTTACTCTTTTACTCCACCTCCGGGGGTGGAATGTATTCGTCCTCCTTCTTCGCAGCCTCCTGGATCTCCGAAATCCTCGCAAGAACATTATTAATTATGTTCAACGACTTAGCTTTGACCATCTCCTCGAAAACAGCCCTTCTGAACGCAACTGGAATGTCTTCAATGTATCCTCTGGAGTCAATTCTTGCCTTGTCGAAGGCTTTTAGGATCTCCTTTGATTTCTCCTCAGGAACCGGGACTGCGATCATCTTCAGCGCTCCACCGAACATGTCCTTTATCTCTTTCTCAAGTGGTGTCCCCTTGATTTTTTCCATCCTCTTCTCGTCGATTATAACACCTATGAAATGTGGCATACGATCACCTCACGCCTTTGGAATTTCGAGCGGTGGAACGTCAACCTCGAGCTCTTGTGCCTTCAGCTTTAGATATTTGTTGTTCACGAACGGATAGCCGTAGACTTTCCACCACTTTACTATCACCTTGTAGACTTCTGGTCTGAAGATGACGTTTGGCGGGAAGATGCCCTCGCTTACTATGCCTCTGACAAAGCTTCCGCTGAACTTTTGCTTCTCCTTGCTGTGTCCGCAGGTTTCGCTGTAGGCAACTTCACCGCACTTCGGACAATACCAGAACTCAGCCATGTTCTGCGGCAGTATCTTTAGCCCGTAGTCGACCTCGTTTGGAGGAACTTCGAAGCCAAAGCTCGGAATCCCTTTTGTCCACAGAATTTGCGTGGCGTACATGTCGTAGTATTCGCCAACCGCTGCATGATCGCGACCGAACATGTGGTGCGTGCATCCCATGTTCTGCCTTATAACGCCGTGCAACAGCGATTCGATTGGGTTTCCATAGCGCATGTCCCAGAGTGTCATCGTAACCATGTGCCTCTCTGGCTTTATGTATCCGAATTTGTTCACAGCCTCATGTCCTTCGAGGATTGCCTCATCTGGGTAATCGCCCCTTCTCTTTGCACCGATGATCGCGTTGACCAAGATTCCGCTGCATGGCTCAACATCGCCGGTAAAGGCTGCGCATTTCATCAGCATCTCATGTCCAACATGAGGAACGTTTCTCGTTTGATGGGCAATTACAGTTCTCCACTTTTTGCTCTTTATCGCCTCTCTGCACTTCGCAGGCGGGAACCAGAAGCGGTCATACGGCTCTTTGAACTTTGGCTCGTTGATTATCGTGTATTTACCAGCGAAGATCAAGGGCTGATGGAACTTGTAGATAACGTAACCCGGATGTTTATCGTCAAAGGGCTGGCGAACGACTTCTGGGTTCTTTTCTGGAGTTCCGAAAGTTCTTGTTGCAACATCTTTTGGATCTATTCTGTAAATCTCTTCTATGTCTAGCGTCGCAAATGGTTGTCCCTTTAGCGTTAGAAGCAATCTATCGCCTTCTTTAACTCCAAGAGCTTTGTAGTCCTCTTCGCTTACATCGAACAAAATCGGATATGGGAATACCCACTCGCTGAGTAACCTTCTTTCCTTAAGAACTTTCTCAAGCTCTTCTCTGACCATTGAGCCTTCTAAGGGGCTGAAAAAGCCGTAACAAACGGACATTATTTCTCTATAGACGTGCCTTATCGGAACACCCTTCGCATCGGTTGTTGGCTTGAGCTCGAATCTTGGACAACCTGCAGCGAGTTTTTCTGCTCTATCCTTGTTTTTAACAACTCTATCAACAAGCTTTCCACCGTGTGGTGGTGGCATTTTAAGCAATGCCATTTAGACACCTCCAATCTCTTTTTTACTAGGGATTATATAAATCTTTCGAAAAATTATTCAATGATTAAAAATTCGAAACCCAGAAACGGCGATTGGAGAAAACAATGACAATTCGTCGAGCTTTCGGTGTCTACAATTCTTTTCTAAAGCTTTTCGATTTTTTCGAACTTTTTTACCAACGCAACCCCACGGACTTTTTCCCACCTTTTTTCGACCTCCTTAACGACGATTCGCCTTCTGTAGAGTGGTGCGTCCAAGACGAGTGTCTCGTATTCCCCACCTTCTCCCGCTAGGTTTATCCCTGTCCTTTTTGCAACTTTTTTCAAATCTTCAACGCATTTTTCGTCAATTCTTTTGCCAAGAAAAGTTTCATCGAGCCCCATCGCAGAAACGCTTACAATTATCGCATCAAAATTCTTTGCAACCTCTTTGAGAATTTTCTCCTGATCTTCTCCCCAGAGCGGAGCCAGAAACTCCAAACCAAGGTTTTTGCAAATTTTTTCAACCCTCTTCAGCTGGTAGCTCGAAGCTATCGCCCCACAGCAAATCGCATCGACTTCAAGCGATGAAATTCCCTTTTCAAGCTCTTTAACTTCTTTTTCCTCAACTCCAGAGACCGCAATCTTATGCAGTGGCAATTCGAGACAACTTGCGATTGCATCGACCATGTGGAGGTTTACAGTGTGAAACATGAAAGAATCTGCTCTCTCTGGGATTGCGGTGACAAGCGTTATTTCGCCAAATTTTGCAACTCTGTGCAAAGCTAAGATCGAATCTTTTCCGCCAGAAGTGAGCAGAGCTATTTTCATAGCAACTTTACTCTCATTCCTACACCTTCTCTAACCGCCCTCTCGTATGCTATTTTTGCAACTGCAATATCTTGAATCGCCAAACCAGTGGAGTCGAAGATAGTGATCTCATTGCCTTCCCTGCCCTTTTTAATCCCTGCAACGATTTCACCGAGCGTTGCGTATATGTCTTCTTTCTTTATCAAACCCATTGAGTATGCAACGTTCACTTCTCCGCCGTGTAACGCTTGTTCGAGGTCATCAACGACGATCTTCGCTCTCTTGAGAATTTCTATGTCAAGCTCCTGCTTTCCCGGTGCATCTGCGCCGATTGCATTTATGTGAGTCCCCTCGTTTATCCACTCGTTCTTAACGACTGGCCTCGTTGAAGGGGTCGATGTTATCAGCACATCGCTATCGCAGACTTCGCTTGGCTGAGTCAATTTGCACTCGAGACCATTTTTTTCACAGAATTCCTTGAATTTCTTGCTCGCTTTCTCGCTTACGTCGAAAGCCTTGACGATCTCTGGCTTGAAGAGCTCTTTGATCGCAAGCAACTGAAAAATCGCCTGCTTCCCGCAACCGATGAATCCGAAGATTTTGCTGTCCTTCTTCGCTAAAAACTTCATCGCAACACCACCACCAGCGCCGGTGCGGAGAGAAGTAAGGAAAGTAGCGTCCATAATTGCGAGAGGAAAGCCATTGGACGGGTCGTTGAGGATATATACCGCCATGACAGTCGGGAGACCTTTTTCGGGATTTTTTGGATGTGAGTTTACCCACTTAACTCCAGCGTAGCCCATTAGCGCTGACGGCATCGCTCTAAAATCGCCCTCTTCAAGAGTCAGGTAGACTTTGGGCGGCATCAAGACTTTTGAGGTTGCATAGAGTCTAAAAGCCTCCTCAACTGCGCTTATAGCTTCCCTCATCGTTACAAGGGACTCAACATCTCTTTGCGTAAGAATAAGCGTCTCCATACCCGATTTTCTCCGCAACCTATTTAAATTTTTTTAAACAGCTTAGTTATGCAGAGGCTGAGGGAACTCGACTTTAGGGCTCGGAAGGAGGAATGGATGAACGTCTTCCTTGAAGACGGGACGGTGATTAGATTCAAGTCTGTTTTGACAAGGGTCTTCGATACCGGACAAAGGGATACACTCGGAGAACCGATTTACAGGATCGACAGCCAAAACGTGGTCGTTGCGAGATCACCAGAAGAGCTTCGAGGGCAACCTTCGGAATTTGTGCCACCGCTTCAGGAAATCGCAAAGAAGAGAAAACCCACCGTTGTTAAAATAAAAGCGATCGTTGGCGAGGACTGGAACGAATACGAGCTCGAGGACGGAAGCGTGATAAGGACGAAAACGATAATAACCAAAGTTCTCAGACTTGACGGGTATTTCGATCCTTATGGGAACCCAATTTACGTTGTCCAATCGCAGATGATCGTTGCAACTTAAAACCTTGATTTTCGCCTCACCTCAATTGCGACGCCTTTTTCTGCTTCAACCATCTCCTTGCCGTGCATTCTTGCGATCCCAACGCCGTAAAGTTGCGAGTTGTAGAAAACAACAACATCGTTTGGGCGAATCTTCTCGTCTGCTTTTTCAATGCCGGCACAGAATATCGTTGAACTTGGTTCAAAGTCCGCGATCTTTACAACGTAGTTTCCACTTCTTAGAATTTCTTTTGCAAACTCGCCGTAGACGTCGAGATTTCCGTATCTCAAATCAAACCTCGCAATCCTCTCCCTTCTGATCAGCTCTATTTCCGGGTATTTGCCCTTGGCGACTCCATTTACTTCGATCCCGAACTGATACCTCGACGCATGTGTGAACATTTCTGCAAAGAGATCAAAGCTCTCGTAACCCTCAAGCTCTTTTTTGAGTTTTTTCAACGAGCTCTCGCTTAAAATCCCTTCTTCAGCAGTAAAAACGACTTCGAAGTCTTTTAAAGCTCTTTCAACAACTTTTCTATACCCTCCCTCAACGTGTGCAACTATTTTCTCAAATTCTTCCTTCTCCACGAACTTTCTAAGCCATTTTGCCACAAAATCTATCTCTTCCTCGCTCCAATGTCCGGTCACAGGAGTGTCGTAGTTTACCGCTGGATAGAGGAGTTCGAACTCCCTCGGAACCACGAGAGGCGAGGAGATTATGATCTCGTTCACGTTCACCTTAACTGCACTTCTTATTGCTCGATGCGTTTTTGAGGCGAGATAAGGCTTTCTCGCCGTGCAGGGAAGCAAGAGCAACGCCTTTGTCCTTGGCTCATAGCACTCCAAAGCCCTCTGGAAGAAGTATCTCACCTCGAATCTATTCGCACTTTCTTGCGATGTGAAGTAGAGCGTCGACTTTCTGAACCTTGGAAAACAGTTTTGCATTTCGAAATCTGTGAATCTAAGCAACGCGGTCAGTTCCGGGCTTAGTTTGGACTTTGCTTCAACGTAGTTTCTCAAGTTCTCTTCTGCGATTAGAATTCTGCATTTTTCAACTTCTTGCCTCAAAACTTCGCTGTTGTGCTTTGCAACGATCTCGTAAACGTCCTCTTTTTTCAGTTCCTTGATTTTTTGTTGCTTACAGTGCTCGCAGTTACACGGAAACCTCTCAAGCTTTTCAACGCTGATCTCGAAATCTCCGAAGAAGTAGATTCCACGATAAGCTTTTGCAATTGCCATCAAGTTGTCTACAAGGTCTGCGCCGAGGTAGATTAGCGTTGAAACGTTTAAGGGAGTTGCACAAGCAACTGCAAAGATAGCTCTTGTTCCGCGAAGCTCTGAAAAAGCATCGTTTATCTCCTTTGGCATCATTGTGGAAATACCTGTGAGAATCGCCACATCGCCCTTGGGTTTCAGTCTCTCGTAGACATCTGGAAAAAGCTTTTTGACTGCATATGGGGCTTTTCCAAAGTCAAACTTCTCTAAGCTCTTCCCCTCAAGCATTGCTGGGGTCCGGATTTTCTCTTCCAGCTCAAGAACTCCTAGCCTTGCGAAGCCGTCTCTCTTTTCAGTGTAGAACATACTCACAGCCTTCTGGCAGATCTTTAACAAAGTCCTTCCATCTCCCAGTTAAGTGAATTACAAACCTCTTTCCCCGCTTTGCTCTCACAAAATCCTTTAGATTTTCAATTGCAACCTCAAACGCCTCTTTTTCAATCACACCATCCTCTGGCATTTCCGCATGACCGCAGGGATAGCTTTCCAGAAGTTCAATTGGAACAACGCCGAAAACTGGGCGAAGATAAGCGTCTGCCAAAATTCCAAAGTCCGTTGAGATCACGATTGTATCTTTTTCGAATTCAACGTTTTTTACGGCTTCGACATGCCTTTTTACCGCTGGTCTGAACAAGGTCTCGAGACCGCAGTAGAAGAACTTCGTTTTTATCCAGGGATCGTATCGCTCGAAGAGCTCGGAGTAGTCCTTTATTATCCTCCATGCGCTGATCAGGTTTGGATGTGCCCTAATCCTCTTTTCAACGAGCTCAAAAAGCGAATTCTCTTTTATCGCTTCCTTTATTACTCTTATCTCTTCAAAGGTCGCATACAAATTGTGCTCCGCAAGGAAGACCTCCCTTTCGTTTTTCTCCATTTCTCTTACTTCCTCAGGGCTCGTTTTTACGCAAACTGGGCAACCACAGGGGAAATATTGGAGCTCTGAGAGCTTTTTCGTCCCGTAGACGGTCAAGTATCTGTCATCTTTTGCATACAAAGCATAGGCTGCGGAGTCAAAAAGATCGCAACCCATTGCAACCGTTAAAGCAAGTAACATCGGATGTCCACAGCCGAAGAGGTGGATAGGCTCGAGCTGGATCACGGATTTTACTTCAAGCACAATCCTTGCGAGATCCTTGAATCTATACGCCTCCATCAGTGGAACAATTGCGCCGATTGCGTAAACGTCACCGCCTATCTCTCTTGCAGCCTTAGCACTTTCTCTTCTAAGTTCATTAATCGTTGATCCCTGAACTGGAAGTACGAGCAAAGAATCTTTTTTCAGCTCCTTTGCTTCTCTTTCTCTTCTTATCGTTTCTTCGAGATCTCTTTTTGCTGTCTCATACTCTGCATCTGGCGGTGTAGGTATGTCGAGAGGGACTATTAGATCGGAACCAATTTTCTGCTGAAACTCGATGATCTCTCTATTCCCAATTTCCACATCGCCGTAGAGCATGAGCTGGTAACTTCCGCTATCTGTCATGATCGGCATATCAACGCCAAGGATCTTGTGAACGCCTTTTTCGATTGCCTCATCTTTGAAGCTTCTGTAAATTACATATGCGTTCGTTATCAGAGCCTGAGCTCCGAAGTCTTTCATTTTTTTCGGAGCGATGAGCGGGATGTTTGGATTTATCACGGGAAGAACAGTCGGGGTTTCGATTTTGCCATGGTGAGTCTCGAGCCTGCATATTCTTCCCAAAGCATCTTTTGCGATTATCTCGAACTCCATCTCTTTCCCCTCGCAACCCTCGAAATAAGGTAGGCGAAAACCGCTGCGCCAAAGCCGTTGTCAACGTTCACAACTGCAACTCCTGAGGGACAGCTCTGGAGCATCGCAAAAAGTGTTGAGATGCCTTTGAGATGAACTCCATAGCCTATAGACGTTGGGACTGCGATGACTGGTAAATCTACAAGGCTTGCAACGATCGAGGGCAACGCCCCCTCCATTCCCGCAATTACGATCACGCTGTCAACATCGCTGTTCATTATCGCTCTAACTGGCTCGATCACCCTATGCAAACCGGCGACGCCGACATCGTAAAAAGTTAGAGTTTCTAAGCCTAAAAACTCTGCTGTAACCCTTGCCTCTTCAGCAACTGCGACATCAGCGGTTCCAGCAGTTAAAATCGCAACTTTACCTGTTTTTTCATTCGCCCTTCCAAAAGTCGCAGTTCTCGCCATTTCGTTGACCTCTGCTCCAAGCTTTTTAAGCTCGAGCATTTGCTCCTTGTTCAATCTCGTGAAAAGAACTGGCTTCCCCTTTTCTCTATACTCTTCAGCGATTTTAACGATGATCTCCGTTGACTTTCCTTCACCGAATATCGCTTCTGGCTTCCCCGCTCTTTTTTCTCGCTCTAAGTCGAGCTTTACGAGCTTGTCAAGATAATCTTCGAACTTCTTCATGGTACTCGTTGATAGACTTAACAACCAATTTCCCCTTCTTCACGGCTTCGATTGCCTTCGCTGCAGCGATTGCTCCAGGGATCGTTGTTATATACGGCACCCCGTATTCCACTGCAGTTCTGCGAATTTCGTAACCTTCGGTTTTTCCAGTTTTACCGCTTGGTGTGTTTATTATCAGATCTATCTGTCCGTTTATTATCATGTCCACGATGTTCGGTCTGCCTTGGCTGACCTTGAACGCAATCTCCGCTTCGATTCCATGTTCTCGCAAAAACTTTGCAGTTTTTTCGGTTGCGTATATCTTAAAGCCAAGTTCGGCAAATTTCTTTGCAACGCCGAGAGCCTTTGGCTTGTCCGCATCCTTTACGCTTATCAAAATGTTCCCACTCAACGGAAGTCGCATTCCAGCACCGAGCTCTGCTTTGTAATAGGCAATGCCGAAATCGTAGTCTATACCCATGACTTCGCCCGTCGACTTCATCTCTGGTCCAAGAACGACGTCGACACCCGGAAGCTTTATGAACGGAAAAACTGCTTCTTTCACAGCAAAGTGCTTCATTACCGGCTTCTTTAAGTTGAAATCTTTCAGTTTCTTTCCGAGTGCAACTTTCGTTGCGATCTTTGCTAAAGGAATTCCAGTTGCTTTGCTTACGAATGGAACTGTTCTGCTCGCTCTTGGATTCGCTTCAAGCACGTAAACAACGCCATCCTTTACAGCGTATTGCACATTTATGAGTCCTTTTACTTGTAAGGCTAACGCTATCTTCCTCGTGTAGTCCTCTATGGTGTCCATTATTTCCTTTGAAAGAGAAATTGGTGGAATTACGCAGGCTGCGTCTCCGCTGTGGACTCCTGCCTCCTCTATGTGCTCCATTATTGCTGGAATGAAGACTTCTTCGCCATCGCAAATCGCGTCAACTTCAACTTCGATTGCATCCTCAAGAAACTTGTCTATGAGCATTGGCTTTTGCTCGCTGACCTCTATCGCTTCCTTCGCGCACTCTTCGAGCATTCTCTCATCGTAGACTATCCGCATAGCCCTACCACCGAGAACATAGCTCGGTCTTATCAGAATTGGATAACCAATCTCTTTTGCAACTTTCTTCGCTTCTTCGATGCTGAAGGCGATTCCTCCCTTCGGTCTTGGGATTCCAAGTTTTTCGAGCAATTCATCGAACCTTTTTCTGTCTTCAGCTATGTCAATTGAGTCGACAGAAGTACCTATTACCTTCGCCCCACATCTTTCCAAGTCCTTTGAGATGTTCAATGGTGTTTGCCCACCGAATTGCACGAAAACACCCTCTGGATTTTCGTTCTCGTATACGTTCATCACGTCCTCGCACGTTATTGGCTCAAAGTAAAGTCTGTCCGCGGTGTCGTAGTCAGTTGAGACAGTTTCTGGGTTACAGTTTACCATAATCGTCTCATAGCCTTCCTCCTTAGCGCTCCAAACTGCGTGAACACAACAATAGTCAAACTCTATGCCCTGTCCAATCCTGTTCGGTCCTGAACCGACGATCATGACCTTTTTTCTCTTTGTTGGCACTGCATCGTTCTCATCTTCGTAAGTCGAGTAATAGTATGGGGTTTTTGCCTCGAACTCGGCAGCGCAGGTGTCGACCATCTTGTAAACTGCCTTTACACCTTTTGCCTTCCTTATCCTTCGAACCTCGAATTCGTTTGTATGGAAAATGTGTGCAAGCTGTTTGTCGCTGAAACCAAGCCTCTTTGCTTCTCTTAGAATTTCCGTTGGTAAATCTTCGAGTTTGAACTTTTTCGCAAAGCTCTTGAGTTTTTCCTCGAACTCCAAGACGTTCTTGATCTTTTCAAGGAACCAGGGATCGATTTTTGTCAATTCGTAAACTTCCCTAACCGTGAAGCCCTGTTGGAAAGCGTAACGTATGTAAAACACTCTATCATGGCTTGGGAACTTCAGCTTTCTTATGATCTCCTCTCTTGTAACCTTCTTATCCTTTCCATCGCAACCCAACCCATAGCGTCCGATTTCAAGGCTACGCAACGCCTTTTGTAACGCCTCTTCAAAAGTTCTGCCTATCGCCATCACCTCGCCAACGCTTTTCATCTGCGTTCCGAGAATTGCATTCGCAGTTGGGAACTTGTCAAAGGCAAATCTTGGGACTTTTACGACCACGTAGTCAATGCTTGGCTCGAAGCTTGCTGGCGTTTCCCTAGTTATGTCGTTCGGGATCTCATCCAACGTATATCCGACTGCTAACTTTGCTGCAATCTTTGCAATTGGAAATCCAGTTGCTTTTGAAGCCAAGGCTGAGCTTCGGGAAACCCTTGGATTCATCTCTATTGCAACCATTCTTCCGTTCTGTGGATTTATTGCGAACTGGATGTTGCTACCACCAGTCTCAACTCCTATCTCCCTTATTATCGCAATCGCTGCATCTCTCATCCTCTGATATTCAACATCGGTTAGCGTTTGCGCCGGAGCGACGGTTATGCTGTCTCCCGTGTGAATGCCCATAGGATCGAAATTCTCTATGGAGCAGATTATCACAACGTTGTCCGCAAGATCTCGCATAACTTCGAGTTCAAACTCCTTCCATCCGATCACGCTCTCTTCGATGAGCACTTGTCTTATCATTGAAAGTTTTAGCCCCTTCGTCGCTATTTCTTTCAGCTCTTCTCTGTTGTATGCAATCCCCCCACCAGTTCCACCAAGTGTGAACGCCGGGCGAACGACAACTGGATAACCAATCTCCTCTGCGAATTCAAGTGCAGATTCTACGTCGTTCACAGTCTTACTCCTCGGGACTTCGAGTCCAATCTTCAGCATGCACTGCTTGAAAAGCTCTCTGTCCTCAGCTCTCCTTATCGCCTCTGCGTTGGCTCCGATAAGCTTGACCTCGTATTCTCTTAGAATTCCCATCTCTTCGAGCTGGACTGCCAAATTCAAAGCTGTTTGTCCGCCGAGAGTTGGCAAAATCGCATCTGGTAACTCACGCTCAACGATCTTCGCAACAACGTCTGCGGTTAAAGGCTCTATATAGATTCTGTCCGCCATTTCTGGGTCGGTCATTATTGTCGCTGGATTCGAGTTAACGAGCACGACTTCATAGCCCTCTTCACGCAAAGCTTTGCAAGCTTGACTTCCAGAGTAATCGAACTCCGCAGCCTGTCCAATGACGATCGGTCCGCTTCCAATCACCATTATCTTTTTCAAGTCTTCTCTTTTCGGCATTTCACCACTCTTTCAGCATTTCGAGAAATCTGTCGAAGAAGAAATAGGTGTCATGAGGTCCCGGACCCGCTTCGGGATGATACTGCACGGCTATTATTGGCAACTCTTTGTGTCTTAGTCCTTCGACTGTTCTGTCGTTCAGATTGATCTGCGTAACCTCAAAATCTTTTGGCAAAGTCTTTTCATCAACCGCAAAGTTGTGGTTCTGGCTTGAAATGAAAACTCTGCCCGTTTCCAAATCCTTGGTTGGCTGATTGCTACCGTGGTGTCCGAACTTTAGCTTGAAAGTCTTGGCTTTGAATGCAAGCGCAGTCAATTGATGTCCGAGACAAATCCCCGCTAGGGGGAACTTGCCAGCGAGATTGCGAATAGTTTCGATTGTCTCCTTTACCCTTGCTGGATCTCCGGGACCGTTTGAAACAAAAACACCGTCGGGGTTCATTTCAACTATCTTTTCTGCGGGGAAGTTGTAGGGAACGAGCGTTACATTTATCTCTCTCTTCAGCAACTGTCTGACTATGCTCATCTTAACACCGCAATCAATGAGAACAACCTCGAATTTCCCTCCGACATCGATTCTCTTCGACTCTTTAACGCAGACTTTGTCTACTAGATCGATGTCGGATATGAACGGTTGGTCTCTTGCCATCTTGATCAGCTTTTCTTTCTCCACATCTATGCCAATCGCAGCCTTCATCGAGCCGTAGATCCTTATCTTTCTCGTGAGCATCCTCGTGTCAACACCTTCGATTCCAACAACATCGTAACTCTTCAAAAGCTCGTCAACGCTCATCTCGCTACGCCAATTGCTCGGTTTTTTGCAAAGCTCTCGAACAACAAATCCCTCAACTTTTACTCCGTCGCTCTCAAAGTCTTCTCGGCAAACGCCATAGTTACCGATCAGCGGATAAGTCATCATCAAGATCTGTCCCTTGTAGCTCGGGTCTGTAAGCGCTTCTGTGTAGCCGGTCATGGAAGTGCAGAAAACTATCTCGCCGAGCGCAATTTTTTCAGCACCAAAAGCTTCTCCTTCAACATAAGTTCCATCTTCCAGCGCTAACGCAGCCTTCATAAAATCGTCCTCAATTCTTTAACAACTTCTCCAAGCTTTGGCGCGTCAAAAAACTTTCTTCCAGTTATCTCGTTGCAGAGAGCCTTGTAAAGATTCGAGATTGCGGTTTTCAAATTCTTCTGCAACTTTGGCGGATTGCCAACGAGTTCTCTCCAGTTTTCTTGCCCTTTGAACTTCTGTATCCTTTCATACCATTCGGTTTTTCTGTAGTATCTCCTCAGGAATTCTTTGCTCACTTCGAATCCTTGAAAGCTAAACCTACACTCGTCTGGAGTTCCGACTGCGTCAACGACCATGAATCTTCGTTCTTCGTCGAACGCCACTTCTATTTTCCCGTCTTCGTTCTCGAGCCCAATTCTCGAAACTCTCTCTGTTATCAGATCGTTTACCTTGAGCGTTAAAGCTCTCAGCTCCTCGAACTCTTCATCGCTAAGTCCAGCAATTTCTTTTGCTTCCCTGTAGCTTAAATATCTGTCAACGTCTTCTAATTTCGTGCTAAAGTCAATTATTGGCTTTTCAAGCTTCATTCCTGCCTTTATATCCTTCAATCCAAAGTCCTCTGGCTTAACTTCTCCTCTTTCGAGCCTTCTAAGCAAAGAAGAACCCTCGGGAACTTTGTTCCTATAGATGATCTCAAGTGGCAAAAGGAAGTTCTTTCTCTCTTTTTTAAACACTGAATAGTCGTATCCGTTCTTTTTTTCCGGTCTTAGCACTCTAACGAGCCTTATTTTCATTTTGTTCGTTGCAGACTCAAGCTCATCGAGCCTCTTAACCTTTTCTCCCTCCAAAAGTCCAAGATAATGCGTCTTTATCCCCTTTTCTTCCAATCTCTCGAAGAAAAAGGCTGAAATCAAGCAAAGCGATGCTCCTTTGCCATCGATCTTGTCGGGCATTTCGCCGTAATCGAAGACCGAGTATCGGTTTGAGAATTCAAAGACTCCCTCTCCAAGCTCTCCGTTCGGGTTTTTTAGCACTATCATATCCTTAACACTGCCCATCGCACATCTCCTCATCAGCTTTAACTATCTCTTCTTTCTTCCCCCTTTGGTAATCTTCCACAGCTTTTCTAACTTTCTCATTCTTAAATGCAAAGATCTTTGCAACTGCGAGTGCTGTATTCTCAGCTTCTAACACAAGCATTGGGGCAACACCTGAAGGCATTCTAATGCTCGAAAACACGTCAAACCAGTTCTCTTTAATTGGTGGTGAAGCGATCACGGGTTTCGTTGTGTTCGCATCCACAAAACCGCTTAAAGCGTTACTTCTTCCGGCGATCGTTACGAACACGACTTCTTCGTCTTCATATTCTCTCACTATCTTCAAAACGTGTTCGGGTGTTTTGTGCGCAGAGGCAATCCTTAGATCGCTCTCAATTCCGAAAAACCTCAATTTTTCGGCAACTTCTTTGCCAAAGCCCATATCAGATTTTGAGCCTATTATTATCACGGCTTTCATACTCCTAACTCGGCAATCCCAACGTGATATAACTCTTTTCGTATGCCCATTCTGGCGGTCGGCGACTTTGAGCTGTATAATCATTTTTAAAATCCAGAAGTGCTGAGGTCGCTGTTATAGGGCTTTTATTGAACTCGCAACACTGCCATTTGCGAATCGTAATCTAAAATTTCCATGAATATTAATCTAAATCCTTATCGGCTTTGGAGCATTAAACGAAATCTATCCGCAGCTCTCGCGATTGCGTTGGCTATGTAACCAAGGTGAACGACCCAAGCCTCCATGATATGCACGTCAAGCGGGTGCAAATCTTCAGAGTTGAAAAGAGTCGTGTGTAGACCGATCTGGATCATGTCACAAACGTGCTCAAGCCTTTCAACTTCTTCTACGTGCTCTATAACCTTTTCGACTTCTCTTTTGTCAAAGGAAGTTTCGATCAACTTCTGTACGTGCGCAATCATTCCCTCGTATTCGTTTGCACACTCCATTATCTTCGAAAGCAGAACTTCGAACTCCGCGAAAAGGCTTTCTTTTATCTTCACTTTTCTAAATGTCAGCATGTGTCCAACGTGCTCGCAGTTGTTTATTATCTCGTCCTGAACTTTCAAGAACTCGAGCAAATCGTGTCTGTCTACGGGAAGCATTAAGGATCTTGAGACTTTTGTCCGTATCTCTCCCTTTATCTTATCTGCTTCGCTCTCTAGCTCATCTATCTCGTCTCTCAACTTCTCTACGGCGGGAAAATCGGATCTTTTATAGGCTTCAAATTGCTTTTGGAGTAATCCAACGGCTCTTCCGCACAATATTGCATGCTCGACGAGGGGTTTGAATGGGGAATAGCCGAAGATTTCACCAACTGATCTGAAGAACCTCATAGGAATACCACCATTACCGTGTAAACGCCTATGCTGAGAAGCATCGTGATCGGTAATGTGAGTATCCATGAGAATATAATCTTTTGCACAACCTTTATATTCACGCTTGTAAGGCCTCCCGCCAAACCAACTCCTATAACACTTCCAACCAACGTGTGAGTCGTGGAAATTGGAAGTCCAAGGGTTGAGGCTGAGAGAACAGTTGTCGCGGTTGCGAATTCTGCAGAAAAACCACGGCTAAACGTTAACTGCGTTATGTTCTCTCCGACCATCTTTATGACACGATATCCCCAAGTTGCAACGCCTGCTGCAATTCCAATACCTCCAAAGATCAATATCTCTCTTGGGATCTCGTAATAACCTTCAAGGGTTCGTCCAAAAATGGGCGCCAAAGGTGCAACTGCGTTTGCGACATCGTTGCTACCGTGTGCGAACGCTACGTAGCAAGCTGTAAAGACTTGTAGGTATCTGAAGACTCTTTCGACGCTTTCTACACCGAATCTCTGGAAAAGGAGAAATCTAATCGCGTAGAAAATCGTAAAGGCTAAAGTGGCGCCTGCAATTGGAGATACAAGCCAACTCAACGCAATTCTGGAAACCTCGGCCCAGTTTATCATCGAAAGCTCGAGGTGTTTTTGCGAAACTGCAGCAACTCCAAAGCCAAGCACGGCACCAACGATTGAGTGAGTCGTGGAAATCGGGAGATGCAAGTAAGTTGCAATCGTTATCCATAATCCAGCCGAAAGCAGTGCTGCGATCATGCCGTATACAACAAAATGTGGATCGAGGGTCTCTATTGGTACAATTCCCTTCGCAATCGTTTTTACGACGTTTTTTCCGTATATAGAAGCACCCAAGAACTCAAGAATGGCACAGACAAATATGATCTGTTTTAGAGTTAGAGCTCTACTCCCATAGGAAGTTGCCATTGAATTCGCTGCATCGTTTGCCCCAATGTTCCAAGCGACGTAAAAAGATACGACAATGGCAAGCATTAGCAGAATGTCCATGGTATAGGTTTTGGATACACTTATTAAGCCTTTCGAAAACCAGTTTCATGCAAAAGTTCCTGGACTTAATCATGAGAAGTGTAAAGGAAGTTTATGAGCATGAGAAGCTGAACAGCTTCATAAGGTTTATCGAAGAAGCTGAGAGGATTTTCGTAGTAGGAATAGGTAGAAGTGGACTTGTTGCAAAAGCTTTCGCGATGCGACTGATGCACCTCGGATACAAAGCCTTTGTGATAGGCGAAACGACGACGCCAAGAATAGAGGCTGGCGATTTACTTGTTGCAGTCTCCGGTAGCGGGGAAACGGGATATGTTGTTGCAATTGCGAAGAAGGCCAAGGAAATTGGAGCAAAGGTTGTTGCGATAACGTCTGCAGAAAATTCGACGTTGTCAAAGCTTTCAGATTTCTCTGTAGTCTTAAAAAACAGGTTAGATAAAGAAACCAAGCGAATAGCACCGATGGGAACACTATTTGAAGTGACTGCCCTTGTATTCCTTGATGGAACGGTTGCGGAGATCATAGAGAAGAAAAATTTAAGCGAGGAAGATCTTGCAAAAAGGCATGCGATAGAGAACGAGGTGAGGATATGTTAGAGCTGATAAAGAAGCTCAGCAACGCCCATGGTGTAAGTGGATTCGAAGACGAGCTTAGAGATTTGATAAGAGCGGAGATCGAAGGTTATGCGGACGAGATAAAAGTGGACAAGCTGGGAAATCTTATAGCAACGAAGAACGGGAACGAAAGGAGCTTAATGCTAACAGCACACATGGACGAAATCGGTTTTGTTGTGAAAAAAATCGACGAAAAGGGCTTCATAAGGTTCGCTCCCATCGGCGGTTGGTTTTCGCAAATAGTGCTTGCGCAGAGAGTTGTGCTTTATGGGAAAAAGAAAGTTTATGGCGTAGTTGGCTGTAAACCTCCGCACGTGATGAAGGATGAGGAGAGAAAGAAGGCAATCGAGATAAGCGATATGTTCATCGATGTTGGAGCGAAGAGCAAAGAAGATGTTCTGAATCTCGGGATCAACGTTGGAACCCCTGTAGCGATTGACAGAGAAGTTGCGCCGCTTCAAAACAATCGAATCACAGGGAAAGCCTTTGACAACCGCATTGGTGTTGCGGTTGCGATAGAGAGCTTTAAGAAGTGCAAAAGCCCTGCGACAGTTCACTTCGTAGCCACTGTGCAAGAGGAAGTGGGATTAAAAGGAGCGAAGTGCTCGGCTTATGCGTTGTCACCAAATCTCGCAATTGCAGTCGATTCATGCGTCTCAACAGATTTCCCA
>Ga0209080_1000546_pt1 | contig 24606 bp, 29 predicted proteins | sample JNZ110809AmetaG_FD_184123 | JGI IMG/M metagenome (GOLD analysis project Ga0209080, IMG submission 184123) | Hot spring microbial communities from Jinze hot spring, China to study Microbial Dark Matter (Phase II) - JNZ 110809A (SPAdes) (version 3) ...
CAAAGGATTTTTCTCCAGCGCTCTTATAATGAAAAAGTTATGTTCTGATGTAATGAAGTATAATCAATTGCCAGTTTTGCCGCATACTGATATTTAGGCAGTAGTTGTCCTTAAACTCGACGCCACTAGCCCTCATAGATAATAGCTCACTTGGCCTTAATGCCGCCTCGAATAGGACTGATATCAGCGCCCTATCCCGCTCATTCTCAGCAGCATTAATCATTGCCTTAACATCATCAGGTGTGAGCAGCACCCCTGGCTTAACCTGGACTACTTTAACTAATTCCGTTGATAGGTTGGTGGCTGGTGCCGGGGGCGGGATTCGAACCCGCGACCTCCAGATTTCTTATCGGCTACCTTGCTCTGACCCTTCTTGTTATTGGCGTTTGATTATGAGTCTGGCGCCCAAACCAGGCTAGGCTACCCCGGCTAAATTCTATTTAATAATCTCTTCCTAAAAAGGTTAACTATTTGGCATTGTTTAATGGGAGTTGGTCGTTAGCTTAATGTGAAATGTGAAAGTTGGGTCGTGCTTTGGTGATTCTTTTCCTTCAGGGATTTGCAGAGAAATTTTATGCTTTTATGTCGCTTCGTCCTTCCAGCCTTTGGACGGTTTTAGCGCTCTATATGAGAGTCTCTTTTCTCCCTTAATGCCCCAGTACTACCTGCCAGCCCTCTCAGACACCTATCATCTTTAATCAATATTTTCTCCTCCTCAGTTTCCCTTGGCGATCTCCAGAAGTTTTCACACCAATTTTCTCGATGACCACATTCATAGGTCCTTTTTAACACTTAGCATATACTTCAAAGATTACCCTTAACCCATATAAAACAGAATATCCAGTCACTACACACATAACAAAAAGATAACTGAAATCTTAACAAGGATTATCAATCAATAAAGCCAATAGGAATAAATATTTGGCGGACCCGCCGGGATTTGAACCCGGGATCCCCGGCTCCGGAGGCCTACACGCCATAAATGTTATTGGCTCGGTGCCTTAATCCTGGCTAGGCCACGGGCCCTCGTGTCCATCAATTATTATTGGTGAAGATCCTAAAATATTTAGTCATAGATTACTTCGTATAAGCAGACTAGTGGTATAATGCCGCCAGTCTCCGGTGCTGATTGTATTGGGTATTCTCTAGAGAAAAATGCCTTCTTGAAGCGTATTAGCTCTATGCCTGAGCTTCCGAGAACAGTTGCCTCTATTCCATACATCATCAATTTATATAGTGTTGCGTTCTGTCCTAGTTCGTTTGGGACCAGTTCTCCATAATCAAGCCTACCATTCTTGTTTTTGTCAACAAAATCCCATCCAATTGTCGCATTCCCGAAAACATTGTCATCGAGTCCAGCTATTCTAGCCATCCACCTCCATTTGCCATTATCCCCACCATAGGCGCTGCCGTAATGTAGCGCATATTCTGGAAGCCACCTTGCCATCTCTAAAGGAAATGTTACGAATACAACTACATGTGTTGCATTATACTGTTTAAGTATCTTGATAGCCTCCTCTTCACTTGACATAAACATTTTTCCAATCTGCGCTATCTGCGTGCCATTCAGTGTTCCATTATCCGCCAACGTCGTCTTGTTAGAGAAGACTGTTATCCAGTAGCCATAATCCCACCAAGAGGCGATGACTGTTCCGCTCTCCCCAGGCTTCGAGGGTGATGATGGAAGATTAATGCGCATCCATGTTAGGGTATCTATCCAGTCCCTAACTGTAGTTGAGGGTCTAACAGATAGGCTTGCCCCAGCTATTGTTACTGGCGCATCGGCATAAGATAATGTCATTGGCATAAAAATCCTTTGACCTACTATAAACGTTGTCCCGAAGACATATGTGAAAACAAATAATATTAGGAAAAGCGCTAGGAGGCCTCCAATAACCTCCCTACCAAAAAATTTAACCTTCATCTTACGCTTGGCAGACTCCCTCGAGGATAGGATTATTGGGAAAGATATCTTCTTTAGGGCTAATGCGCAGAGTAAACACACTGCTGGAGAGGCTAATATTAGGAGTCTTATCATTGAGCTTGCAAAATATAGAGAGGTTAAACAGTATAGCACTATGAGAATATTTAGGTTTGTAGCCGCTAAAGTCGCGAAGAATACTCCTATGGGCACGAAGATTAAGCTCACTCCAAAATTATTATAGAATGTTGCCCATCCAGAAGGCCTATGCTCGGCAACCGATTCAAAGAGCGGACTCTCTGCCCGCAGGTGTGGGAATATAGCATAAATGAATTTTCTTTCGGGTTCTCTTAAAATCCCCGTCAATGTTAGAAAGGAGAAGGCGGAGACCAGCACAATAATAAAAGCCAGAATATAAAGGGCTCTCCCCTTCATCGACTTCTCCCGCCTAAGCCCCTCAGCCACCAAGAGCAAAATTAAGGCGCCGTAAACCATTAACATGAAGTTTTCCGTGAGGAATCCGAGGTCAAGGCGTGGACTTGATATAGATATAGATGTAGCAATTAAGAAAGTTATAATGTAAGAGGAGAGGAGACGGGGCGAATATCTTCTCAAGAGAAGTAATACTATAGTAAAGAGTGCCAGTATGCCTATGATGTAGCGAGCTGCACCCCACGAGATACATAAACAGCCAAGAGATAAACCCGCAAGTATAGAATATATAAGGCTATCTTTTCTACATCTATTCTCGTCTATAGCCCTGCTAAAGAAGAGTAAAGTCAAAAGCGCGCTTAATATGCCGATCGTCTCATCATCAAACCATCCGAGAGATGTCCTGCTAATATAGGATGGATCTAATGCCAATAAAAGAGCTGAGAATAAACCAACTAACTCGCCTCCAACACTTTTTCCAAGAAAATACATTGTAATACATGTCATTATAGTCGCCAAAATTGGAAAGACTATACATACGTTGAAGAGCGGGTCTGATGACAGCGGGTCTAGAGGATTTGGGCTCGAGATCATTGGAACACCAAAAATAGATAGAATCCTAAATATCGAGATCGCGCTCAGAGATAAACCTAGATTAGCTAGGCTGGGCATATAGCGACCATTCGGCCACCAACCACTCCAGTCATGCCATAAGAAGAAGGATGAGAGCCCATTATTAGCAATATATTTAGCAGTATAATAATGGAAGTAGGGGTCAAACTCACTTAAATAAAGACCCCAGCGTAGGGGGAGCATTCTGAGGCCGAGAGCTAACACAATAATTGTTACCAGCAGGGAGAGCCTTATAAGAGAAGGATGCGTGATTCTCGGTCTGAGGGCAAAAAACCTACGTAACCCTCTGCCAATAGACTTTAAAGAGATGAGGCCCTTCATCTTAGCACCATTTTAGACTACGTAAAGTAAGTATTTTCTAACTCCTTAATTTATTTTTTATCACTATTACTCTCAATGCGGCCACTCGCTGGTTTAATCTCAATTTTCTGTGGCACCAAGAGTAGTTTTTTACCACATTTAGGGCATCTCCCACCATATGTCTCATAAATTTCTTCTGGAGATTTTATTTCATAGCCCTGATAAAGTATCTCACCACACTTACCGCAGAGCACTTTCTGGGGCATAAAAGTCACCAAAAAGTTGAAGATAACAAACCTCCAGATAATGTTTTTGGGTTAAAGTTGGGGTCCTGGCAGCAACACTTAAATTTTTATTTGTATCTCTTATCTTTAAGTGGTGCCGAATAAATGCCCAAAAATTCTCTTTACTCATCTGCAAGCGCTCTCCAGAGAAAAATTTCTAACTTAGTTTCTCCCAGACTTTTAATAATAATCCTGCTTATTGCCACAATTTTTTTAATTGGTGGAGGAATATATATTGCCTTTATGCCCGCGTATGTTGCTGCATCATATTACGTCGGCCTGCTCATGATTTACCCCGCAATTTACGAGCAAACCTTGGCTGAAGGCATAGCTGTAATGCTGACTTATGCTTTAGGAACCATAGGTTTAATACTGATTTATCAGAGCGCAAAATTTAGGTACAACCCGCATAGAGCGTCCTTGCTGATTAGGGTCGGCGTGACACTTTTTGTGGTAGCATTCATAATACTTGAGGCAATCATGCTTTATAAGATTGGCTTTTAAAATCGTGTAACTTCTTAAAGAATTGGGTTGATCACTATGAGGACCGTTAAGTGGGAAGATGGTGTTGTAATAACCATTGATCAGGCATTGCTCCCGAATAAAGAGGAGTGGATCAAATTAAAAAGCTGCGATGAGGTTGCTAAAGCCATTAAAGAGATGAGAGTTCGGGGCGCTCCATTAATAGGTGTTTTAGCAGCTTATGGCTTAGCGCTTACAGCATACCACTCGACGGCGAAGAGTAGGGAGGTTTTCTTAAGGGAAATTGAGCAGTCAGCTAATCTCCTCAGGGGGACAAGGCCGACTGCCGCCAACCTTTTCTGGGCCATCGAGCGTATCCTAAATAAAGTTAAATCTTCTGCAGGTGGCGTTGAAACTCTGAGGCACATTGTTATTGAGGAAGCGCAGCGTATGGCCGACGAAGATGTAGAGGTTAATAAAAAGATTGGGGAGTTTGGTTCAGAGCTGCTGGATGATGGGGATACTGTTTTAACGCATTGTAATGCTGGTAGATTGGCTACAGTAGATTATGGGACAGCTCTATCAGTTATACGCGTGGCCTGTGAGAGGGGAAAACATATAAAAGTGATTGCAACCGAGACTAGACCGAAACTACAGGGGGCTAGATTAACCGTATATGAGCTGATGCGTGATGGCATCCCGGTTACATTGATAACCGATAACATGGTTGGATATGTCATGTATAAGGGGATGGTTAACAAGGTCATTGTCGGCGCTGATAGGATAGTCCGCGACGCCGTAATAAATAAGATTGGAACATACACGATCGCCGTCCTTGCCCACGAGCATAAAATTCCATTCTATGTGGCGGCGCCCCTATCGACATTTGACCTAAAATCATCCTCAAAAGATGTAATTATAGAGGAGCGATCCCCTGACGAGATAACAAATATAGGGGCCGAGCGCATTGCTCCACCGGGGGTAGCCGTGTTTAATCCAGCCTTCGATATAACCCCAATAGAATATGTTAGTGCCATAATATGCGAAAAAGGAGTGTTAAATAAGGAAAAATTTGATAGGCTTATTGAGGGAAAATGGATGATTTAAGATGGTGGAATCATGCTTAAAAATGGTAAGAGAGAAGAGACTGGTAAAAAGGTAATTGAGGCATTTCTCAGAAACGATGGGGTTCTAATAAAATCTTCTGAGGATTCAGAGAAACTGCTCTCAAGAGGCTATGGTGTTCAAAGAGAGGATGGTCTCCTCCTAACATTTTATGAAGCCCTATTCCTCTACGACAAAGAGTTGATTAAAGTAATAGATGAGGAAACTAACCACTACGTAAACTTCAAAGATCTCCTAGAAAGATATAAAGCTGTTGAGAAGAACGCGTGGATTAAATATTTAATTTACCGCGATTTGAGGAGCAGGGGCTATGTTGTCAGGGAGGGCTTCGGCTTAGGTGTAGACTTCCGCCTCTATGGGAGAGGCGAATACAGTAAAGATTCAGCCGACTTTCTAGTTTATGGTGTGTTTGAGGGGATGGCTCTCTCCATAAAAGATCTTGCGCACGTGCTGACACGCGCCCAAAATTTAAAGAAGACACTTATACTCGCCGTAGTAAATAGGAGAGGAGAGATAGTCTACTATACCCTTTCGCGCCTGAATATGCAGCAAGATTAAAATTTATTTAATACAAAGCACCCTAATTTACGCTTCTTTATCTTAATCTTTAACCTTCTAATTCATTTAATCATCTTTTTATTATCTAATTGTTAAGTCATGTTATTGCTCTTTTTCTGTGGAAATGCCAGTGTTATATATAGTATGTTGCTCCCTCTGACCAGAGCCCTACCGTAACTTGCAACTAATCTGTCGCCATTATATTCTTCGGCACTGTCTAAAATTATGTTCATATAGTTGTCACAGTGCACCATTATTCCTCTATATTCTATGTTATTTTTTAATGTAACACCAATGTAGGAGTTTAATTGTTTTATTAGCACATTTAACGGTTTCTTGCTTGGCTCCATAAACTCATCCCGAGCACTGTAGGCTAATACCAATTTCATTATTTATGCATAAAAATGTTATCGTTAAGTTTTTAAAAAGTTTATGAGGGTGGCGCCCCCATTTAAATTTGAGGTATATTTAATAGTAAGAAGTAGTATTATTCCTTTGAGAGAAGAAAAGGAGATCATTAAAAGACAATGGAGATAGAGCCCCAAAAAGAAGTCTCCTTTAAGTTTCATGTCGAGGTTTCGCCAGCCTATTATAGTGAAATGCTACTATTCATATACCAAAAATATATAGTTCCACAGTATCATAGGTTTGCAAATGTTAGGCGGTGGATTCTTGAGGGAAAAGAGACTTTAGCATTCACTTTTCTCGGACCAAGGAATCTATGGTATATTGATGTTGAGGTTACATCAGGAGACCCAGTAGAAGTTAGAATGAAACCAAGCGGCTCCCAAATCCCCCATGAGATACTGAATAGAATTAAAGAAGATCTCATTATTACAGTTCAAATGTTTGAGGACAATATTAGAAGGAACACACTATACTTCGTGTGGGGTCCAGAAAAACGCATTGTATATGAAAAGGCGCTTACACGCAGAAAAAAATTCCTTAGTCAGATCTTTACTGGAAATATGCTACTACTATTCGTGATCTTCATATTATTCAGCTATTTTATTTTCTCTGTGGCGTGGCTTCTCGGCATGATACAATACGCTCCGCTCTTCTTATTACTATCACAGTTTATTTTGGTTTTATTCTCCGATAAAATTATAATGCAGATGGGAGACTGGTTTATAACAAAAGAGAACCCAAGAGTACATATACTGCAGTACCACATTCTCCCTGAAGACTTGGAATACATCACCCAGAATTATTCAAAGGAGAGGCTTCTCCAGATTAAAAGGGAGATTTATGAGAGAACGTTAGCTATAGGGAAACCAATTGATGCCGAGACAGTTCAAGAAGTCTTCCTCAGGCATGGTATAAAAATTAAACCTGAGAACCTCCTCGTAAAAAGCATAAACGTTTACCAGATTGTAGAGGACGTTGCAAAAAAGTTTAGGATGCCAATTCCGAAGATCGCTATAGCAAATATAATTGTTCCAAATGCTGCTGCAACTGGTCCAGCACCCCGCTCCAGTCTCATCTTAATAACTAGTGGTCTCCTTATTCAACTTGATGAGGAGGAAATAATGGCTGTTGTGGGGCATGAGATAAGCCATGTTAAAAGCAGGGATCCCCTCATGCTCTTTCTACTAACCTCAGCCGAATACTTGCTTAGAGTCTATGTCCTTCTGCCCTTCCTAATATTTATAGGTTTCATATACATATTCTTCGCCCTAAGCATCATATATTTTGTCGCAAAATTCTTTGAGGCTAGGGCTGATCTGGAATCGGCTTTAGTTCTCGGAAAGGCAGGTGCTCTAGCAAACGCTCTGAGAAAAATAGGATATAGGCGTTTATGGTTTGAGAGGGATACAAATAAGGTTGGCGCGTGGTTAGGGATGGATCCGCATCCACCATTATCCTTTAGAATCGATAGACTAGAGAGCCTAGAACCACGTAGAATAAAGCATCCTTTCTTACAATCAATTAAAGATTGCATAAACGGCTTAATTAAGGAGATAACATAATATCTTAAAAACTTTCTCTGCGAGGAATAATTTCTATGCTGTATTTCTAGTCCTTAAACATATTATTTAATTCTCTAAACAACATTTAATAGTGTTAAGTCGCGGTGGAGGAGGCATTTGGATGCCTGTGAAGAAGAAATTTGAGTTTTTGGAGCATACGGCTGATGTTTATATAGCAGCATATGGCAAAAGTTTAGAGGAAGCCTTTGAGAACGCTGCTCTAGCCATGTTTGAAACCATGACCGATACATCAGATGTTAAACATGAACGAGAAGATATAATCGAGGTTGACGGAGAAGACGTTGAATCCCTGCTCTATAATTGGCTTGAATCTCTTTTAGTGAAATTTGAGATTGAAAATATGCTATACTCCGGCTTTAACATATTGAGTATGAAGAGGGAGGAAGGAAAGATGAGACTTAAAGCCAAGATCTACGGCGAGCCATTTGACCCTGAAAGGCATAAACAGAAAGTTGGGATAAAGGCGGTGACTTATCATAGGATGGAGATTAATGAAGGGCCCGGCGAAGTCACCGTGAAATTTATACTTGATATATAGAGACATGCATGCGAATATCACTTATAAAAAACCTTTAAGGCCGCTCATAATATATTGAATCGCTATAGCCGCTATTAATAGAGCCATAACTCTAGCAATAATAGTGGAACCATTTCTCCCGAGTATTTTATATAAAGGTTCAATGTATCGAAGAGTAAACCACGTAATCGTAAACACGATTACTACAGAGACAACTGTTACTAGTATGCCAGACTCCTGTAAACTTAAAATGGTTGTTGTTATCGCTCCAGGTCCGACGAGGAGTGGAACGGCGATTGGCACGGCCCCTATGCTTTCTGGAGTTAACTTATGTTCCTCCCAGCCCACCACTAGTATTCTGATAGCGATTATTAATAGGAGGATGCCTCCAGCGATCATAAAACTTGGAAGTCTTATACCAAATATATTAAGTATCTGGTTACCAGCCACAGCAAATGCCAAAAGCAATATAAAGCCAGTCACAGTTGCTGTGTGAAAAACTCTTCTCCTCTCGTCTTCCCCTAGTCTCTCGGTCAGACTTATGAAAATCGGTATGTTTCCAAGCGGATCAACGATTATAAAGAGCGAGATAACACTTTTAATAAGTGATGGTAGGAAGGCTACTAATTCTTCTATCATAAGATAGTTCATGGAGAGCAGACATATTAACTTAGCTTTCCCGCTATGAGGACTTTATCTCGTTTTAATGAATATTTTTGCATAGGTATATGTAAAAAATATAAAAGACCACCTCTTAATATTAGCACTTAACAAATCTTTCGGGGTGATCTTTTGGGAGACGAAGGGGAGAGGTTACGCACGATTAATGAAATAAATGAGAAGATAAAGCGCGGGGACGTTGTCGTCTTAACGGCTGAGGAGATGATCAAGCTCGTTGAGAGTAGCGGTCTTGAGGTGGCAGCCAAAGAAGTTGATGTCGTAACGACAGGCACATTTGGAGCTATGTGTAGTTCAGGGGTCTTCTTGAACTTTGGGCACTCTGACCCGCCAATAAGGATGACTAAATGTTGGCTTAATGATGTCCCAGTTTACAAGGGTCTTGCAGCCGTAGATGGATATCTTGGGGCGACAGCGATGAGCGAGACTAGGGGATTTGATTATGGTGGTGGACACGTTATAGAGGATCTTGTCTCGGGTAAGGAAGTTGTCTTAAGAGCTGAATCATATGGAACCGACTGTTACCCAAGAAAATATATTGAGACAACAATAACTCTTGAGGATATAAATCAAGCAATACTAGTTAATCCGAGGAACTGTTATCAGAGATACGACGCCGCAACGAATAGTTCAGATAGAGTTCTATATACTTATATGGGCACCTTATTACCGAATTACGGAAACATAACTTTCTCAGGTGCCGGGCAACTAAATCCCCTCTGTAAAGATCCAAACTATGAGACTATTGGAATCGGCACAAGAATCTTTCTTGGCGGTGGGATAGGATATATAATTGGTGAGGGGACACAGCATAGTCCAGGGGCAGGTTATGGCACGCTCATGGTTAAGGGGGATCTTAAGCAGATGAATAGCAGATATCTGCGGGGGGCATCCTTCCACAGGTATGGAACCACGCTATATGTTGGTGTAGGTTTGCCGATACCAATAATAAATATGAGAGTTGCAAGAACAGCCGCTCTTAGGGATGACGAAATATTCGTAAATATACGTGATTACGCAGTTCCATCCAGGCCAGACCTTAGGCCAGTGGTTAAGAGGGTCTCTTATGCGGAGCTCAGATCTGGGAAAGTTTATTTAGGGGATAAGAGTGTTCCTTCTTCTTCTTTATCAAGTTATAAGATTGCTAGGGAGATTGCCGAAACCCTTAAGAAGTGGATTCAAGAGGGAATCTTCCTTCTTACAGAGCCACTTGAGCCACTCCCAAGAGAAAGAGAATTTAAACCATTAAAAGTTAAGGGTAGAGAACTCTATGTAAAAGATATCATGAAGCGTGATGTGGTCACAGCTAGACCGGGTGAGGATGTAAAGGAGATAGCAGCTAGACTGGTTGAGAAAGGAATAGATCATCTACCCATAGTTGACGAGGAGGGCAAATTAATTGGTATAGTGACCTCATGGGATCTAGCTAAGGCGGTAGCATACGATAAAAGGAGAGTTGAGGAAATAATGACTAGGAAAGTTATAACAGCATTTGAAAATGAGCCTGTGGATGTAGTTGTGCGGAGGATGTCTCAATATAATATCTCAGGGGTTCCAGTAGTGGATAGAATGAACCGTGTAATAGGGATCTTAACGACAGATGACATCTCAAGAAGAGTTGTCGAAGGTGGGGGTGTATGGCAAAGGTAAAGCTTATTTATTCGCATAGGGTTGTAGATAAGCCGATCCTAGCGAACGTTGTTTTAAGAACTGGAGTACTAATAAATATACTTGAGGCTAAAGTAAACGCCCAGAAAGGTGAGCTTATAGTTTCAATATCGGCTGAGGGAGAGAAGCTTAAGGAAATACTTAACCTATTTAGAGAGGAGGGGGTAGAAGTTCAAGAGCTCGCTGAAACCCTTAGGATAGATTGGGAACGATGTATCGCATGTGGAGCATGCATCTCACCATGTCCAACAGGAGCACTGAAATTCAAAGAAGATTGGTCACTAGAATTTGAAGAGGATAAATGTATTGGATGTAGAATCTGCGTCACGACCTGTCCCGTGAAGGCAATAAATATTCCATAGTGAAGAAAAATGATTTACGAATATGGCGTAATAATAGGCCGGTCAAAAATACATATAAAAACTGATAAAAGAGAAGTCGTCCCAGAGATTATTAGAGAGATAAGGCAGCATATTAAAGCATTACATGATTATATAAGAGAGAACCCAAGATTCCAGTATGCTCTAGAACCCGTTGACGATGATCCAAATGCGCCGTTGATAGTTAGGCTTATGATCGAAGCTTCAAAAGCGGCTGGCGTTGGGCCAATGGCCTCCGTCGCTGGCGCTATAGTTGACCTAGGCCTTAAAAAGATGTTAGAAATGGGTTCAGGAGTCGCCGTCATCGAGAATGGTGGCGAAGTGGCCGCCTACACTTCTGGTAAAGAGATAGTTGTCTCCATATCGACAAATGAGAATCATCTCTCTGGAAAGATAGGCCTACTGATCACGCGTGAAGATACTCCCTTAGGCATAGCCACAAGCACTGGAAGAGCTAACCAGCAGACGATAAGCTTCGGGGCGGCAGATTCTGTCACAATTATCGCGGAGAACGCAGCAATAGCGGATGCAGCTGCCACATCTGTATGCAATGCTGTTGTCGGCGAGGACGCTTGGAAATCAATATTTAAGGGTGTGGAAAGAGCCAGGAACATAAGGGGGATTAAGGGAGGAATAATTTTATACAAGAGACATGTTGGATTATTTGGAAAATTGCCAAAAATAGTTAAAATAAAGTAATGAGAAGATAATTAAGGCATTCAGCCGCTCCCATATTGTTCTCTTAGAATCTTCATTTTTCTATCAACATCTTCCAGCCCCAGTCTTTTAAGTTCTTCTGAGGTTGGTATCCCATTTTCATCCCAGCCAATGAGCCTATAATACTCCTTTATTTCCTCTCGTATTTTATGTTCCTCTAAAGCTTTTCCGCTGTATGGCCCCTTTAATAATGGCTCATACCATCTTGATGGCACGCTATCATGGATTTTAGGATTCCATTTTAGATCTGGTCCTCCAAGAAGCAACATGGCTCTCTGAATGTGAAGTATTCTTCGTGCCATAACGTTAAACCATTCATCCGGCATAATTTTCCAGCCCGTAACCGCCTCTAGGAGGGCCCACAGATTCTCCCAGTTGGCTGGGTTAAAGAGAGCAAACATGCACGCTATCGCCGAGTCACATAATATTATCCCGAGTTCACCCATCAAGTGGTCGATTGGTATATAAGCAACTGAAGTATGGTCGCCGCCCTGAACCGAGCATGGATAAGACACATAATGGGGGTAATCCTTACCACTCCTAATTCCGTGAGCGCCCACTGCTATACCCTTCACGGTCACAGCATACCTTGTGACATCTATTCCCTTCACCTTGCTTATCTTAAGGGCAGCTCTATAAGTCCCCTCAGCCAGCACGTCACCTATACCCTCACGCCTAGCAATCATTTGCATAAGATCTGCAAATGCTTTGGCGTCACCCCACCTGAGATCGATCCCTCCCAGATCGTCTCTAGTCAATATCCCTCTCTGATAAAGCTCCGCAGCAAAAGCTAGTGCGTTACCAACCTGTATGCCGCAGAAACCAAGCTCGTCAGCAAGCCACGTTAAATATATATTGCTTTGCGGGTCAAATATACCAAGATTTGTGCCTAGATAAGCTTGGTTTTCGTAATCTGGGTTGTCGGTTATAGCTCCCTTAAAAGCCCCGGACTTTATAACCGCAAGCTTTAGGCACGTGAGCGCGCACCCAAAGTCCCCCCAGAACTTCTTCACCCAGAAAAGTTCAAACTTGTCTACACCATAGCTCCTCTCGTCATGCCACTCCTCCTGCCAATTCATGACTGGTTCAGAACTTAGCTCCGCGCCAATAGTATAGCCAGCCGCGCCAGTCCCCCATCGCCTGAAAGAATCAGAATTAAGCATAACCTGGACTATTTTATTTGCATATTCAATAGTTTTTTCAAGGTCATACACCTCTGGGAGGGGACCAGTACCCTTAACAACAACGGCTTTAAGTTTCTTTGAACCCATGACGGCTCCATAACCGCCATAACCAGCAGCATGTGACCACTTCGCAGTTACGGCGGCTGTTCTACATAATTTTTCGCCAGATGGACCAATATATAATATCGAAGGCTCCTTCCAGAGACCAAAGCCACGATATTTATTCTCAAACTCTTTTCTTGTCTCACTAACTAGGGTTAGAACAGTCTCTTTAGCGCCTTTTCCCCAGATGTGGCTCGCATCCTTTAATTCAATATCTGAATCCTTAATTAGAAGGTATGAGGGTTTTTCGGCGGCTCCAGTAAATATTATACCATCATAACCAGCGCATTTAAGCTCTATGGGAAACTCTCCGGCGATTGTTGAGCCAACCATTCCGTTGCTTTGTGGTGATTTGCCAGAAATGCATATTCTCCCACCTGGAATAAAACCAGTAAGCGGTCCAGTAAGCATTAAGAGTATGTTCTCTGGACCTAGTGGGTCTATTTCCTCCCATCTTTCTCCTAAGCGATCCCATAAAATTTTGGCAGCAAGCCCTCTGCCACCAATATACTGCCTAAAGACGCCCTCACTGATTCTGTTCTCCTTTATATTGCCAGTAGTTAAATCAACTTCAAGAAGCTTTCCGGAATAACCCCTCATTTAAATCAACTCCGCAATTTCTTCACCAAAAAGTACCTTCATTACCTCCGTAGTTATCATTTCAGGGGTCTTTGCATACAATTTAGAGTTGTAGCCAACCCTCCCCCTAATGAGTTGTAGAGCGTTCCATCCTCCTTCACTACATACCTTAACACACTTAGGATCTCCGTTACATAGATCGCATATGACGGCATATTTATCAGTTGGATGGATATATGGAATTTTGCCTGGGCAAGCCTCAATGCACTGTCCGCAGGCTATACACTTTTCTTTATCTACTAGGACGGCTCCGGTTTCCTTACTTGTTGAAAGGGCTCCAACAGAACATGCTTCGACGCATGGATAATCATGGCATTGAACGCATAGATGTGGAATCTCTATTCCTGGAACAAGCATGAAGATCCTTACCCTCGAAGCTTCAGGCCAGATTCTTCCCTCATGACTCAGCGAACAGACAATCTCACATCTCCTGCAGCCACTACAGTTTAAATAGTTTCTATAAATCCAGATTGGACCACTTTGACTCATTGTCGCCCCCCAGTATAAGTGACATAAATACATTTGCAAGTTCATGAATATATAAGTTTATAAGTATTAACATATAAACGCTGCTTTTAAGTTTGGTTCCGAGATGGTTGGTTGAAAGAGAAAAGTTTATATTTAGTTTTCCTTCAAAAGGGAAAGATTTATATATTGAATTTTGCTCTTAAAAGTTTGCGTGTCGATGATCTAATCGATTCCGACCAAGTCTAATTATGGGGAATCGATTCTGTGAGAATAATATACCTTAAAGGAGGAAATATAATATATGGGTGAGGAGGAAGATGTTGAGATAAGACCTACACATGTAATATTAGTTGATAGATGTCCGGAATGTGGTGGCACTAATCTTGTTAGTGATCCTGATACTGGTGAAGTTATCTGTAATAGTTGTGGTTTAGTTGTTCAGGAATCAATTATGGATAAGGGTCCTGAGTGGAGAGCTTTTACACAAGAGGAGAAGAAGAGTAGAAGCCGCGTTGGCATACCAATCTCGTTTTCTGTTCATGATAAGGGCCTATCAACATCAATTGATAAAATAGATAGAGACGCTTTGGGGCGAAAGTTGCCGCTAGATTCTAGATTGCAGATGTGGCGCTTAAAGAAGTGGCAGATTAGATCGAGGGTTCACTCATCGATCGATCGAAACCTTGCTCAGGCAATGACTGAGATTGATAGGCTCTCAGATAACCTTGCTATTCCATTAGCTGTTAAGGAGAAAGCTGCGCTCATATATCGTAAAGCTCTTGAGCAGGGTCTTGTAAGAGGCAGATCCATAGCGGCTATCGCGGCAGCCGCCCTCTATGCCGCTTGTAGATTATCTGGAACGCCTAGAAATCTAAAGGAGATATCTGAAGCAAGCCTGGTTAGCAGAAAAGATATTGCGAGATGCTATAGGCTTCTACTACGGGAGCTTAATTTGACTATGCCAATAGTAGACCCATCAATCTATATATCAAAGATTGCTGAAAAGGCGAATCTGCCAGGGCACGTCCAAACACTAGCGCTTAAAATATTGAATGAGGTTAGGCAAAAGCGTATTTCCGCTGGTAAGGATCCTGTAGGATTAGCTGCGGCCGCTCTTTACATAGCGGCCCACCTAGCTGGCGAGAAGAGAACTCAGAAAGAAGTTGCTGACGCTGCTGGTGTTACGGAGGTTACTGTTAGAAATAGGTATAAGACCCTGAAGAAACAATTAAAGATAGAGATACCAGATTAAAAACTTTCTCTTTTTACTGTTTTTGTTATGTTTTGCTGTCAAGCAAAGGATTACTTTTCTTTTTTTATTTACTGCACTTCAATATTCTCTTTCGGATAACCTATTTGGATCAGGAATTGGTAGGCTTTTTCCCTCTGATCTCCTTGGAGCATTATCTGTCCATTTTTAGCCGTTCCACCACACGCGCAAAAAGATTTCATCTTCTGCGCAAGCCTTCCTAAATCTACCTCCTTACTGTTCAAGCCCTCAATTAAAGTTATTGTCCTCTTAAACTTTCTAGTTTCCAATCGTATCTTAATTTTTTGCTGTTCTTTACTTATTTCCCCGCAAATACATATGTCTCTAGGAAGCCCACATATAGGGCATATATCCGCCATTACCTTTGCCTTAACTCCTCCCGGGTGTATCAATCAATATACGTGTCTGGGGGAATATTTAAAATTTTAGGAAAAAAGGAAAAACGTTTTCTCCACCATATTTAAATTTTTTTAATCATTCTTGTCCATTTTCCGAAGGATATGCTTTCGATAAAACCTTTCTTCTTATAAAACTCCTTTGCGGAGAAGTTTTTCACACCAACCCATAGTCCAACAAGATCCCGCCTCCTATCCTCCGCGTATTCTATTGCCCTTTCAAGCAGGGCGCTCCCTATACCCATTCTCCTATAATTTGGGTGGACGAATATCTCGTGTATCTCGCCTAAAACTTCACATTCAAAGGGACTGAACCAGTTGGTATCGCATGCAATAAAGGCTACTGGGTCACCTAATTCTGCCACTAGGAAGCCCTCTGGATCTCTTTTAAGGAGCCACTTAAAATAATCTTTTATGTCCCTATTCCCAACATATGCGTATTCTTCAAGACCTCTATATGACAGTTTATAAAGTTTAACGAAGACCTCAAGGTCTTTCAACTCAACTCTTCGGATATGCATCTAATACGCACGCGCAAACAATATTTATCTCATTCGTGCTTAAAAACTTCTCGATAAGTCTTCAACTTTGTTGAGGAAACCAGTAAACATCAAGTCTCCTCCTGGAAGGGGAGAAGAAGTTGGCGCCCTTCATTTTCAGTTACCTCAGAAGGATTGGGTATAAAGCCTTTATAAAGGGTCAACGTCCTTACTCATCTAATAGAAACTTTATCACTGCTTCACATATGGATACCTTCAAGGTTTTGGAGTTGCCCTCTTTAGCGATGAGGAAGGTGATGGCAATAAGTCTAGAGATTATTGTAAAGTCTATAAGCCAAAAATGGCTAATGTTATGGAGCCAACGAACATGACTATAGCAAGCCTCCAGTATGGTGGGTTAGATTTAGAGGTCGAGGCTAGAGGTAGGACTTCACATGGCGCTTTTCCGGGGGAGGAATGAGAGTGCAGCAGAGAAATGTATAGAAATGGTAAGAAAACTCATTGGAATCAACGAACTCAGGGCTTAATACAGCATATTAAGGGCGGGGCATAGAAGATTTTGTGATATCGGAGGAGTGCGAGGCTGCATAAAAATATTCTTTAAGCCAATTAACCGCTATGGACGTATTATCAAGGGTTAGGGAAATCTTATGTTCTGAGAACCTTTAAAGATACTTATATATATAGCTTTATGATCAAAAAGAGACCCAGGCTTCTCGGAGAGACTATGCGGTCACCTGGTTATAAGGTTGAATATGCTGAAATGACGTCATGGACAGATGAGGTTAATCTTCATGAAATGGCTGGCTGTGATACGGCTATATTTGGGCCGGTAAGCTACATGCTTGTCATACTAAATGGGAGAAGACGAAGAGAGATAAGAGACGCTGAATTATAATTTTGTGGGGTTTAACATGATGGAGGCAGATATAGTTATACGCGGCTGCTTGGTGCTCACTATGGGAAAGATTGATGTTATAGAGCGAGGGTTAATCGCCATAAAGGATGGAGCAATAATCTATGTGGGGAGGGAGGATGAGGCGCCAAACTTTAAAGCCGATGAAGTAATTGATGGGCGCGGAAAGATCGCTATGCCAGGCTTAATCAACTGCCACACCCATGTTGCGATGACGCTCTTTAGGGGCATAGCAGAGGATGTAGAGTTAGGTGTCTGGCTTAGGGAAACAATATGGCCGCTTGAATCTAAACTTAAGCCCGATGACGTATACTATGGCGCTTTACTAGGCTTCATCGAGATGATCAAAAGTGGAACAACATGCTCATTAGACATGTACCTTTATGAAGATATGGTCGCAAAAGCCGCTGTGGAAAGCGGAATACGATGTGTTCTATCTTCTGGGATATTTGATGTCGGGCATAAAATGCTTGGGAAAATACTTCTTAAAAAGGCTTTGTCCTTAGTTAAAAGATACCATGGGGGTGAAAAGGGTAGAATATATGTTATGCTTGGGCCGCACGCCGTTTATACCTGTAGCCTAGATACCCTAAGAAAAGTTAGTGAAGAGGCAACAAAACATAATATTGGCATCCATATCCACTTAGCTGAGTCAGAGGAGGAGACCATTAATATTAAGGAGACTCATGGGAAGAGTGAGGTGGAACTACTGAATGAGGTGGGTCTCTTAAGATCGAATCTAGTCGCAGCACATTGCATTCACCTCTCATCTGAGGACATATCTTTAATGGCTAAGAATAATGTTAAAGTCGTCTATAATCCTGTGTCAAACATGAAGCTCTCTTCTGGGATACCGCGGGTGAAAGATCTCCTGGATGCTGGTCTGATCGTCGGTCTTGGGACTGATGGGCCAGCTAGCAACAATTGTCTAGACATGTTCGAGACGATGAAGGTTGCAGCGCTACTTCAAAAAGCGTTATATAGGGATCCGCGAGTCCTCCCGGCTAGAAAGGTTGTTGAAATGGCAACTATTGATGGCGCTAAGGTCCTCGGTCTCAACAACATAATTGGTTCAATCGAGGTGGGAAAGAGGGCAGACATAATATTGATAGATGTTAATAAGCCGCATTTAACTCCTCTTCACAACGTCTATGCCACACTCGTATACTCGGCACGTGGAGGAGACGTTGACACGGTTATAATTGATGGAAGAATAGTCATGAGGGGGCGCATGATAAAAACCGTGGATGAATATGAAGTTATGAGAAGAGCAGCCGAAGTATCACAAGATCTACTTTCTAGAAAAGGATTAAAAGAGATTTTTTTGAGGATTCTGACAAAAAAGTGAAGGTAGATTATGGTCTCTCACCGCAGAGCGTTGCTATTCTTCTCCAATTATCTTCGACCCACCTCTGTAAAGCATTAAGCTCATGCTGGAACTCTGGCTGGAAGAGATGCGCAAACCTCCCCTGCATCTTTAAGAAATCGAGTAAGGGTTTTGGCTGTGGAACCTTTATGTTAAGCCTATACGTTCCCCTCTCAAACTCGTATATTGGCCAATATCTTGTTTGGACCGCTAGTCTAGCAATCTCTATGCTCCTTGATGGATCGAACCTCATACCAGTCGGACATGGTGAGAAGACGTGTATAACGGCTGGCCCATTAACCTCTAAACCCTTCCTAACCTTCGTTATATAGTCATTCCAGTAGGCGGGTGAGGCTGTCGCAGCATACTCTATGCCATGAGCAATACATATACCAATTAAATCCTTCTTGAACTCCGGTTTACCAGGAATCTTTCTTCCCGCCGGGCTTGTCGTTGTGGCGGCTCCATGCGGCGTCGCGCCTGACCTCTGTATACCTGTATTCATGTAAGCTTCATTATCATAGCATATGAAGAGAAAATCATGCCCCCTCTCAAGAGCCCCTGAGAGGGCTTGAATCCCAATGTCAAATGTCCCTCCGTCACCAGCTACCGCGATTACGTCAACATCCTTATCATATAGGCCCTTACGCTTAAGAACCTTATATGCAGCCTCTATCCCAGATGCCACGGCCGCGGTGTTCTCAAAGGCTATGTGGACATATGAGACCTTCCATGAAGTATACGGGTATGGGGTTGTCGAGACTTGAATGCACCCAGTAGCATTCACGATCACCGTCGGCCTCCGTAAGGCCTTCATGGTCATCCTCATTATTGTTCCAGCTGCGCATCCAGCGCAGAGCCTATGACCAGATGTAAAAAGCTCTTCCGCTGGCAGCTCATGAAGCTTAACCATTACTCCCTCACCCCTATAAACTTAATATACTCTCTTACTCTCCCAGACCTAGCTGTCTCTAATGTTTCCTCGAAGATACTTCTAATTTCCATCGGGGTTATGTCTCTTCCACCCAAGCCATAAACACAGTTAAAAACTTTTATGTCTTTTCCATGTCGGTATAATGTCGCTATTATATCGCTGCAAAGCGCATGGAAGGGTGCTCCGAAACTACATGCTCTGTCTAAGACGGCTACGGCTTTAACGTCTCCCAGAGCTTTAATTATAGACTCTTCTGGGAATGGCCTGTATACCCATGGCTTCACCACACCAACCTTCTTTCCTTCCTTCCTAAGCTCTCTAGCAACTACCTTAGCAGTTCCAGCGGTGCTGCCTAGACACAATACTGCTGCCTCAGCGTCATCCATAGCATAAGCCTCCACGAAATCATATCTCCGCCCAGACAATTTCTCATATTCCCTGTTAACTTCACGTATAACATTGTAAGCCTCTTTTAGGGCCTGAACCTGCTGGAACTTTACCTCAAAATAATAGTCTGGAAGGCATATTGCCCCTACAGTTATAGGCTTTGTAGGATCGATCGTTATAAGGGGCTTTCTTGGAGGAAGAAATCTTGCTACATCCTCATCCTCCAAGACAACAACGTTTTCTACGCAGTGTGAGAGTATGAATCCATCAATGTTGACGCTTACCGGCAAAAGAACTCTTGGATCCTCAGCTATCTTAAACGCTTGTATGGTCCAGTCGTATGCCTCCTGAGAGTTTTCAGAATATATTTGTATCCAGCCGCAGTCCCTCGAGCCCATCATATCTGAGTGATCGCCATGAATGTTAAGTGGCGCTGAGAGGGCTCTATTAGCAACCCCCATGACTATCGGGCACCTAAGGCCTGAGGCTATATATAGCATTTCATGCATTAATGCTAAGCCTTGGCTCGCTGTTCCAGTAAAGACCCTTGCACCAGCTAAGCTCGCGCCTATACAGGCTGACATTGCGGAGTGCTCGGATTCAACACAGATGAATTCGGCATCCATCTCACCATCATAAATATACTGGCTTATCACCTCAACCATTATGGTCTGTGGCGTTATTGGGTAAGCTGCTACAACATCCACATTACATTGTTTAACAGCATAAGCCACTGCTTCATTGCCCGTTAAACCCATAACTTTAGCCATAAATTGTCTCACCTCTTCTCCTCAACCATTAAGATGCATTTTACTGGACATTCGTTTGCGCAGATTCCACAGCCCTTACAATAGTCATAGTTTACGTCAATGTATTTTTCAAGCCTAACTATAGCCCCGTCTGGGCAGTATATCCAGCATAAGAGACAATTAACACATCTCTTCTGATCTACCACTGGCCTAAAGGCTCTCCAATCCCCAGTTTTATACTTCATCGCCGAGCCAGGCTCAAGTAAATAGCCCCCTATCGGTATATCCTTCCATCCCAGCTTTTTCTCTCCACTCAATCTCCTATAGCCTCCTCATAGGCCCTCTTTATTACCGCAACATTTTTCTCGCCAATGGTTCCAGGGAACCTTTCCATAACAACTTTTGTTAGGGAATCCATTGTGACCAATGGCGAAGCTTTTATGAGGGCGCCCAGCATAGCCGTATTATATATTGGTCTGCCAAGAACCTCAAGCGCTATCTTCATTGCGTTCACCGTATAAACACTTATATTGTTTAACCTAAGAATACTCTTCAGCTCGCTTGGACTCTTATCTGAATGTGCCACGATTAAGCCTTTAGGGGATAAACCAGCAGCAACGTCAATCTTGCCAATAAGCGTTGGATCAACGACAACCACTATGCTAGGGCTATATATTTGACTATGTATAAGTATTGGTTCATCAGATATCCTGGTATATCCGGTTACTGGAGCTCCTCTTCTCTCTGGGCCAAACTCCGGAAAAGATTGAACATATTTTCCATCAAGCAGTGCTGCTTGGGCAAGTAACCGGCTGATCGTTACTATTCCCTGGCCGCCCCGACCGTGCCAACGGATTTCAACAAGAAACACTCTCCCCACTCCTTACGAAACATTCAGTTTACTTAAATAAGGACGAATAAATAAATATAATCTTCTCAATTTTTTAACTAAAATAAAATTAAGACAAACATTTATAGCCCTTTTTCTATAACAGGATCTCTTATGTTAAATCGCCGCACACACATTTAATCTCGTAGAGTACTGCTAAAATTTCGCTAAAATTTTCTCCTGTTTTAGCAGATATAAGCGGTATTCTCTTTGGCGGAAAGAAAGATTTTAATGCCCTTAAAATCTCCATGTCCATCTCCTCTTTAACGCTGGAGGGGCGTCCTTCAAGGAGACTTTCCGGTTTTCTAACGAGTTCCTCAATCCTGCTTACTTCCTCTCTAGACAAGAGATCAATCTTATTCAGTACGGCTATGGTCTCTGTTCCAAGAATATAATATGCTGCTAACGCGTATAGGAAGAAGCCCACCAGATTCCTTCGTATAGCCGGGAGATCCCCGATGAAAAGGCAGCACGCGTCCTCAAACTTGCTGATAATTATTCTGCCAGTATCCCTGAAGAGGAAGGGCTCCAGCTGCCCGGGGGTATCGAAGAGAATATAATCCGCATCTTTAAAATCCGGCAAATCTATTTCAGCCAGCCTACTCATAGCCTCAAGCATTGCGCCGTTTGGGCCAAGATTCTTTTCCCGCATTATACTCTCTAAAGTAAATAGTGATCTTACATCGAAGTCCGGCTCATAGCCTAGATCCAAGACCCCAGGATCTAAATTTATTGTCCTAACTTTATAACCCTCATTAATTAAGTATGCCGAGAAGTTTCTGACGAAGAGGGTCTTTCCGGAGCCCGCGGGGCCGAGAACAAATATATTCATTTTTTCAGCCCAGCCATTCTAAGATTTTCTGCTACCTTTATTCGAGGAAGATAATGAAGCATCACTTTTTAACTATTTCTCAACAACTAGGCTTAGAGCATAATTAGCCTCTCTAATCCTTTTAAAGCCAGCGAGTCGGAGGCGCTTCACAATACCCTTTAAATAGTTCTTTCCCTGCTTCTCCCCAGGCCTTCCAACATAGTGAAGCATCCTTCCTCCCTTTTTAAGGACTCTGAAGAGATCCTTATAGAAATCGAGTGAATAGAGTTCTGGGGCAATACTTATTCTCGGTGGGTCATGTATAATAAAGTTAAAGTATTCATTATCAAACTCTTTTATAACTTCTGTTGCATCGCCAATCATGATCCGAATTTTCTTATCCTCAAAGAGAGACTTTGAGTATGGGTTCTGTTTAGCGATAAATATAACATTCTCATCCTTCTCAATAGTCACCACCTCCTTAACGCTTCTGGCTCTAGCCGCTAGGATGGCAGTATACCCTAAGCCAGTGCAACAATCAAGGACTGAGCCATATATCCTCCCCAAAGCCTTAATCTTCAGTATAGCGTCGGTTCTTGGGTCAACTTCATCAGCCCTATGCATACGTATCCCAGATATTTCGAGAAAGGGCCAGGTGCCAGTCTCAACAAGCCTATAAAATTTCCCAGTCTTCTCGCAATAAAATTTTACTATAACTCTCTGATCCCCAATATTATCAAACAAGTTTATTCTAACCCTAGATAAAAACTAAAAAATATTTATAATTATAATTTATATTGTTCACCCGGCTTAAGCAGAACAACCCTTATCTGCGGTGAAGATGCTTCAACCTTCCTCCTAAATTCCTCTGGGTTAGTGTCCCACCTGTGCATTGGGATAACAACTTCTGGACTTATTGCGATGGTTGCCTCGGCCGCTTCAGGGTTATCCATAGTATATGTGCCGCCGCTTGGGAGTAATGCAAGGTTTATCTTTCGATCCTTAAGTTCCTTCATCTCCGGGATGAAGTCCGTATCCCCAGCATGATAGATGGTTTTTCCATCAATCGTTATTAAGTATCCTACGCCGAAACCCTTCGGGTGAAAGGGCTGGCCCGGAGCTCTGAACCGCTTGAAATTATATGCGTGGACTGCTTCAATCGTAACCTTATCCAACGTAATCTTTTCACCAGGCTTAATAACTCTAACGTTTCCACCTATTTTCGGAGCACATTCCTCCGGCGCGACAACAATTGTATCGCTCTTACGTATCTTCTTAATCTTAGACAGATCACAGTGATCATAATGCGAGTGCGTTACAAGAATAATGTCAGCCTTATCTACATAATCCCCCTCGTATGGGTCAACGTAAATGCTTTTTCCATCAAAGATTATCTGAAAACTCGCATGACCATGCCATTTCACTAACACGCTAGCCATATTAACCTCACCATCTCCTCCTTCAACAAATTGTTGTAGATCTTACTCAAATAATTTATTCTCCACTAACCAATATAATACAAGGAAAAACATATTAAAAGCTGTGTATTACATTTAAAAATGGGGCCCTGGTAGTATAGTCAGGCCTAGTATAGGCGGCTGTCGCCCGCCTGACCCGGGTTCAAATCCCGGCCAGGGCGCCAGCTCTCCGGGTCCAAATCCCTTACACTCCTTTTTAAATCCAGAAGTAACGAGTTTGGCATGAAGAGTGGGATTCACGATCATAAGGAGAAGCTTGAGCGGCGCAGGTGGATCATACCCTTTAAGATGCTTCATCATCCAGTCCAATAGGAGCCTTAAGCTCAACGCTCCTAACATTTATCGTTAATAGCTTGCTCGGCATAGAACTTGTCTCAACTCCCTATCACAGCCGCGTTAACCACGACCTTAACATCATCAAGCGGCAGCATTTCTGACTTAACTCTATTGTCCCTCTCACCTCTCTTTATATTGAACCATGAGACCTCAGGCGGCACTAGCGTATTACACCCGCAGCCACCATACTTAGCGCACTGAATCAGCTTCCTAGCGACTAGCTTTAAGTCCTCCTTAATTGACGACTTGTAGGGCTGATCGCTTACTAGACTATCACGCGCTCAATCATACGCCTATCAGCCATAGTTGGGTCAAATGGGCAGTTCCTCACCAGCATACATAGGAGGTTAGCATACTTGGTAACCCTGCTAACTGATAATACAAGAGCGCTCAAATAATAGTAATAGGCTGCTGTTCTCCAGCTGGTTGATTCCCTCCCCAGCCCTACGAAGCCTACTAGCATAATAATGTATATCCGCAGTTACATTAAACTCTGTAGCTGAAGATTTAAAAGTT